>Ga0075163_10002958_pt1 | contig 22868 bp, 27 predicted proteins | sample JI1023141ADNA_FD_71478 | JGI IMG/M metagenome (GOLD analysis project Ga0075163, IMG submission 71478) | Wastewater effluent complex algal communities from Wisconsin, to seasonally profile nutrient transformation and Carbon sequestration -... | ecosystem: Engineered > WWTP > Effluent > Algae... | reverse complement strand
ATCGTGCGGAGGATGAATGTAGACTGTAGCGTCTTTGTTTTTCTCGAAACCCGATCGAAGTGTGCGAGAATACAACAGAATCTGGGAATACCCGTTGGGTGTACTGGATAGCATTTGTAACCCGGTTGAATCGATGGTGATCGTGGCAAAACCTTGGGGTCTGAGGTGCAAAGGAAACCCGGTGGAGTCAACAAATGCGACCATCCCGGGTTCAGTAAACTCGGTGGTCACTGGTGTTAATGTGGGGTCAGTGGGTGTCCAGTAAAATACAGATGTAGGGCCCTGCAAAACGGCTGTTTGAATGTTTAGACGGAGAGAGGAGAGAGAGGATAGCCAAGCTTCAGCAGGATTCAGTAAGAGAGCAGGAGGTGCCACAGAAATGTCCTGGTAAATAGGAGTGGTCTTAGTTTCGTCGAAAAAGAGAAATCCTACGACGGTCATGACAAAAGCGGCCAAGGCAAATATGCCGACTAAAAAAGCTAAACCGATTTTGGTGTAAGGCACCCGGTTCTTGGTATTTTTCTCCGTCACGGTCGCCGGTGCGTCGAGCACTTCGTCAACTTCATCAACTCCAGGACTCATCCACTCATACACATTCTGATTCATGCTTACAAGACTGGCCGTTTATTCTTTTCCGGTCCATTAAAATGCGTTTAGTTTGCAAGTGTCTTATTGAAGTGCGAGATAACAAACGTGAAACAGTATGTCTGTGTGCCCGAACGATCAATCTTCGGGCCCTGGATCGACATCTGAAGACGATCCTTGTATGATTTGTCTACGGGAAACTGGGCCTCACGTGGAGCATGTTGTGGTAGAGCCGGCTAATCATTTGTACCCGGGATGTGAGTGTGTATCTTGCCGATACTGCAAGACATGTCGTCGCATGGAGAAATGTCCAATTTGCAAGCGTCCAGACAGGGAACATGTGTCTCCGCCCGGCAATGCTGGGGGCCATGGTCAAGACCCGGACCAGCCGCAGATCGAACAAGGAATAGCAATTGCTGTTCAGGTCGGTCGATTGACGATCGGAGAACGCGAATTCGATGTGATGATGCGAGCTGCCATTGCCTCGTACGAAGTGACGGCCGAAGTCTTTCCAATGTACTGGCAATGGTATGCCGTGTCCAATATGTGGGCGGGAGCTTTTGCGGCTCTTTGTGCGCTCCATGAGCAAACGCTATTGCCTATATATCTGAGAAACGTAATGTGTGTCTGGTTTATGTCCACTTTATCGTTCGACGCGCAAGGTTGCGTGAAGTTCCTGGGACAAAAGATTCCTGTTCAGATGGGAGCATGGATGAAAGTGTTGGTATGGACGTGCAAATGTTTGTGGGTGTTTATGCCGCATACATTGGTAATGCTGGTGCCGGACCGAAGCGATTTATATGCCTACATGTTTTTGAAGCACTTTTCTCACTTTCTCTTGGGCAGTGTGGTCGTGACAATCGGTCTCTGGGTCTATAAACTGTGCCGAAAAATTCGTTTGTCACCGGCTTAGTGGCATGACCCACGTTTAGATCTTCAGTTCCAATCCCATATTGGATGTTTAGTTCCAATCCCACACCGGTGCGTACTGTCTACATGAGCATGATCCTGGCGCCCAGAGTGGTTCAAATAAAAGATAAAGTTCTGGAACTTCTTGTTTGTTTTTCAAATAACCAGTGCTAGACAGTATGGCTGCCAGTCTGTTGTGTTCTACATGGGCTTGTTTTTTAACATGTGAACGATAGGCAGTCAGCACGTCGGACCATGTCACGCTGGATCCCGATTCGGACTCCACGGGTCGAACCGTCAAAGGGTCTTTTTCTCCGTCTACGTGCAACTGAATGACTGGTACATCCTGTCCAACGAAGACAGGCTCGGAACCGTGGTTGCGTTCCAGGGTGGTTTGGAGTCCACCGTACAGCATGTGTCTCACACATGGATAAAACATTTTGTTATCACCATGCACGAAAGCTCGGACGCTGACCGCTACAGGATATTCACCACGATTCAACATATTCTCGAGTTCTTTCTTATGATTTTTGGATCATGGTATACATATACCTAAAATTTATTGAAATGCGTTTCATTAAAAGAAAGAAAGGGAAGACAACATGGCTAAACCAGAGATCTTTGTCATCTTTGGCACAAATGGGAAACCTACATATTTCGGAGAGTCTGATCGAACGACCATCCTTGCTGCTCTAAACAAAGGAAGTCCTTCCGGAAAGCCAAGATACAGTATTGCAACAGGGGCACAACTCGAATCAGCTTGGAAGGATGGAGCCAGTTGGTGTGTGGCCAGTTACGCTGTTGGTCCCAATAATTCCAATGCGTCGGGGTACCCTATGAACTACGCAGGTTCTCAAGGTGCTGGATGGTGTGGATTAGAATCCTGGCGAACTCATAATCTGATCACGGGCTGGACGGGAGATGCGGGTCTTTTGGTCTATGGCATCAAGCCAGTGCCAGGAGAAGCCGCACCGTCTGGTTCCTCTTTTCGTGTCCGTTGGATTGACGGCGCGGCCCAGCCGTCCTATTTAGGAGTCGAACTAGATTTGAGCGGACTGGGAGCGTGGGAATATAGGATCGCCAGTTTCCATCCGACACGGTATTTACAAAATGTTAGTGAAGAGCTTAGGCGAGTGAGAGGACTGGAAGAAGTGACCACATCGAATCAGTCGACTGTAACAGCGGTTGGCATAAAGCCGGAGAGTGAAAGTGCATCTGTCGCTCTTTTGGTTATAGGTATTCTGTGCATTGTGGGCGTCGCCGTTACAGAAGGCTTCTTTTATTGGAAAAAACAAGGTCGTGTGGGGAATGTGAAAAATGTTATACGACCAAGTCCATCGGTGCAATCGCTACCGATTGCGAGATACGGTCAAGTTCCCGTGAATGGCCCCTTCGGGTACGGTTCAAATCCCATTAGTACTTTTTAAGCGCGTACAAGAAAATAAGATGAGCGATCAGCAACAAGTTCTCTCATACATTTATCACAAACTTCGAGTGTGTGATCGGCAATCTCGCTCGTCATGTCGCATAATTCTTTCGGATCCGGAGCTTCGTCTTATAGAACCCGCCTTGAACTCGTTCATGTATGAGCATTATGTCGACAAGATGCCAGCCAAAGACCAAGTGTCATTATGGCAGCTCTGTGTTCGTACAAACAAACCTGTGCAAAGTTCATCGAGATAAGTAAAACATTTTTTCGTCATGTACGTACCTCCTTGTGATTTTTTGATAATGGGATCATAATGGCTGTAAATTGTTGAACGGGCCCGCAATGATCTCCTGGATACGAACCTTTGTCACGTAAACACCGTTCATCAAAGATGTACGACTGGTCTAATATACGCGTGGGAGGTTGTCTATTCCATAGGTATGCATTCCAGTGGGATTCGTCGTGCCAGACGGCCATGATACCGTTTCGATCATCTTCATCTATTTGGTCACGAATGGTCGTGCAAGCTTGTAGAAAGTGTTTACATTCTCCACCTTGAAAACCGCCTGCAAAATATGTTTTCCTGGACGGGTCAGGCACAAATGCTCGGCTCTGTGGCCGTTGTTCAAAGGATGAGCTGGCCGTGCCAACCAAATTGTTCAAGTGTTTCACGGCTATTAGATCCGAGAAGATATCAGTGTCGAGCACCGGCTCAGCAATATGATAGTCAACATCCATGTAGTAGATGTAATTCATAGTCTGCAAGATCTCTTCGGCTTTGAGAATGTAATGATATCTGTATAAAGTGTCACCGGGGAATCCTTTCCTTGGAATGAAGATTTGATGGTAAGCGTAGGACGAATGATCGACAATCAACGACTCTTGTGCATCTGTAAACACAATGAATGTTAGTATGTGAGGCTTGGCGAAGTAGAGTCGACAGTCGCGAACGATGCTGTCAACGTATTGTTTGTATTTCCCCGTGGCCACCAGACAAACAGCCACTAGTTGCAAACCGGTTCCTTGTCGTGTGATAAGTTTATGTTGACGGTTAAATTGTCCTCTAAACATGGAGTTGCTGATCATGGACCACCGGGTGTCAGCATCTGGAAAAGACGATATGGTGGATGTGTTGATGCGTTGATACCCTAAAGAGACTCGATTTCCGATGTAAATATGTTGTTTGTACATGTGAGGCAAACATTGGTCAAGTTCGTCCGCGAAGTTCCATGGTCGTTCCGTTTTTGACTGCAGATCTTGTTCATGTGCGTGAATGAGACGTTCCAGAAAGTCTGGATGAACCATGTACCCAGCGTCTGTCCGCCCCTTATGGATTCGGTAAACGAGTTGTTCTTTGTCCAAAGGTTCCCAATCGAGAATATATTGACTGACATACCATTTATCCCACCGATCACGCGTAACTTTAACCATTCGCTCATACCATTCCATAAACACGGCTTGACTTGGAACAGCATCCTTATCGAATTCGAAGTCATCTTCCAAAATGAGATAGCGAATGTCATGCAAACCTTTGGAATGAATCCATTTCATGACTGTCAGATGAGACATGTAACACCCCATGGCCCCTTTTCCTTGAGGCTGGTCAATGGCACGGAAATGATAAACGGGACCAGTCCATCCGATTCGTTGTAATCCAGTCACTGTTTGTTGAAGTCGAATGGGAGTTCGATCGAGACTGATAATGATAGCGGCTATGTTCGATTGAACTGATTCCCCAGGCTGTATGATATTTATTCGATGCTCATTCACGTACGAGTCCAACAGTTCGGACGTGTGCTTCGCCTCCAAGGTTTCGCCCATACCTGGACCTTTGGCTTCGGCAGTTTTATCGCTGGGAGAAGTTTGTGCAAACCAAAAACAGGTGAACAATGCTACAATCACAATGACTCCAATCAATACCATCAATGAGACTCGACCATTTTTCCACATTTGTTTTAAATGGCGCGTGTCATGCACATTTATTCTTAAGATTAAAATGGAAGTCTGCTTTGACTGTTCTGATTGATTTGTATGCGTTGCAAAGCCACACTATTGTCGAATGACTTAACGCCCATCTTTTGTAAAGTATACTGACGGAAATAGTAGATGTACACGATAACGCAGGCATAGGATGCAAGGATTACGACGATCAGTCCCGCCAAGAGTCCAGCGGGAATGGAGGTGTCCACGCTAATGTCGGGCAAGGGGAGCCCCCCATCTTTATGGGCAGGAATATATCGATAGTATTGGAACGGACGATCAGGGTCGGAGAGGATGAAGGACCAAGGGACGACTACGTATTTATAGGCGCCGGTCTTGTCAATGTCCACCAAACAATATTTCTCGGTTATGGGGTCGGCCCATTTGACGGGAAACGGGTATCCGCGTTCCGGGGAAGGCTTGACACCAAAGAGGTTGATGCCGGCCTGGAATTGGATAGCGACTTGAGAGTCACCTATTAGCACTTTTTTGTACACTGCAGGCTTTCCTTCTGTTCCTGAGGGTAGGTAAGTGCATCGTGTATCCATGAGATCTTGTTTACGAAAGATGGGCGACGCGAGATCTCGTTTCGGCTGTCCGTCAACAAAGTCGCCTTTCGCTGACCCAGAAAAACGACCTGGTAAGCACCAATTAGCACCTGAGGCGCCTGCCTCCCTTATTTGCCTTTCAGTGGCTAGCGTGGCATAAGGACTCAATGCACGGATAACCACGTTATATTCGGCGCCGTCAGTCAAAGGGCCAGGTGCGTCATTGATCCATCTGCCAATCCAAAATACCTCTTGAGAACCAGTGGATCCCACCGATCCGCCGGATGCAAACGCGTAACTCATACTTTGTGGCGCGCTGACACTGTATGGAAATGGAAAGACCCTTTTTTTTGTTACACGGGCACGATAAAAATAAACGAAGTCGTTGAATTTCAAAGGGACGTTTCATGAGCAGCTCCGATTCTGAAGTGTTCATCATTGCAAAATATACGCCAAAGACGTGGCAATCCTTTGCCGCTCCAAGCAAATACATGACACATGCGGAAAGAAAAGCTGTCATCACAGCTATGAATAGCTTCGCATCTCTGGCTACTCTGCCTCATCTGGAAAGCGCATTGGCGGCAGGGGCATCTTGGTGCACTTGGGGTTTCTTAGAGGGGTACACCGATCCAACGCCCGGAACATCCACCGAGATCGTCAAGGCCTTTCCGTTAGGCACATATTTTTATTCGACAAAGTGCACTGAAACAGACGGAAAACTGGCTGTAAACCAAGTGAATGTTCCTCTCGATACTTTGTCGGTAGGTGTCTCGCATGTCGGCACGGACGACAAGGGAAATGTGACCTTCTACGGCTACAAGCCACACCCAGACAGGCCGACACCTCTCGGTGCAACATGGTCCACCCGGTTTTCAGATGATGGTCGAAATGCAGTGCAGCTTCGGCTGACTCCTTCCAGTCCGTGGGTTTACGAAATCATACCGTTCAATGAGCAACGGTACTTTCAAACATTGAGGCACAATTTTGATTCTCGGTCCTATTTTCCCCGGGAGTACAGTGTCTCCTCTGCCGGCAACGAGGCTGCCTTCATCGGGTGTTTGATAGTGGCTTTGATCATTGGCATAGGTTTTTTGGTTGCGGCCATGTATTATCGCTCCAAGCTGAACAAACCGCCGCAAACAGTACAGTCAAGGTCGCCCGAAGCTGGACTGCCGGGATCTGATTCAAGCATATTTGATCCCTTGTAACTGCGTTCCGCTTACAACTTGCCCGATTTAAATACTATAAGAATAAACGCCATGCATAGGCATGGGTAAAAAACGATGTTTGACCATTGGATGTGAAAAAAGTGGAAGTTATGGACATCCTGGCAGCCAGGAATATTACTGTCGGGGTCATAAAACAGAGGACATGCCCAGGCGAGCTGGTCACTCCTTTCATTGTCAGTCGTGTCACCGCGTTCCTCGTTATGGACGATATACGAAACCTTTAGCTTGCGCGAAACATCGAACAGACGACATGACGAGATGTGATCGCGGACTGGCTCTTTGTAAGCATAAGGGATGCACAAAAACGGCTGGTTTCGGGGATGGAAAACTAGAATGGTGCGCGGATCACGCTTCTGTCGAACATAGCAAAAGCGTGTACGGGCGCCTGTGCGAAAAGTGTGACCAATATGCATACTACGGAGACATCGGGTCGGTGGCTCGTTTCTGTCGACAGCACGCGTCCCCTGGTCATGTTCGTGGACCCCGACGAAGATGCGAGTTCACTGATTGTCGTGAATTTGCCTCCTTCGGTATTCATCGTCCGACCAGATGTGTGGAGCATAAACAGTATGGTGTGGACAGAGAATTTCTTCTCATGCGTTGTGATGTGTGTCGAGAACCAGGAGTCTTGGTCAATGGAACATGTGTTGACTGTCAAGGTGTTGGATCTCGAGTACGTTTGCGACGACAAGAACAGGTGCGACTCTATTTGAAAGAGCAAGGTCTGGTTGAACCGTTGTTTTACGACCAGCCGGTAACCAAGTGTTCCAAGATGCGACCTGATTTTTTATGGGATTGTCAGACTCATTATGTGGTTTGCGAGGTGGATGAGTTTGCTCACCAGTCTTACAATGACGAATGTGAACAGACGAGAATGTTCAACTTGACCCAAGAATGGCATGTTCCCACTGTATGGATTCGATACAATCCGGACGGACCGGGACCATGCGATCACGAACGATTACATGAACTACACATGCGAATAAGTGAACGTATGAAACAACCGCCTCCAACATGGATGAACGTGGAATATATGTTTTATTCAAAGACAGACTTCAAATCCAGACAAGAACAGGTTTGAGATGAAATGGTCCAATGTGTAAATATGAAAATAAATATTGAGGTTAAAAGACCATGAGTTTGCCAAATTGCCCGCAAAACACCTCTTTCGGAGATTCGTCCGAACAAATCGAACTGAGAGCTTGGCGTCAACGGGGCGAACAATGGAAGAAAACTGAGGGGCATCTGTTGAAAGTCATCGCGGATTTGAAACAACAAGCTGCCGAGCTCGAATTGATTGTCAGTCGAACGAGAAGAGAGCTGAGTGAGACCCAAAAAAAGTTGGCTGAACGAGAAGATCAGATTGCCGTGCTTCTCGCTGAAAGTGAGCGTCATCAATCTGAAATGGAAGAACAGGAAGCCATGCATGAGTCCATTCGTCAGTCAGTGATCGAAGAAACACAGGCCACCATCTTGGCTATGCGACAGATAAAACTTTGCAATCATGGTGATGAGAAAGAGGATGCCGCGTGACGTTTTGTCACTTTCTCAAGCGATAAACAGTCCAAGGTTGGTTGAAATGTTCTTTTTGTTTCTGAATTAAAGAGTTGACAACATTGTCAGACACTTCAAATTCAGGCAGCTGTCTTTTTAACCAACTTTTTCCTATCCCCGCGGTCACGAGAATGTCGGTCACGTTGAGGCAAATGTCTCGCGGCAGTGCGCTTGGATATATCGCGGACAGCAAGATGGCAATGCGGCTGTGACGTCCCGAGCATATAACATCTTTCAGAGCTTTATGTTCGCTGGTGCATGCATCATCCATCACGATACCAATGGACTCACATTCCGTTCGATTAGCGATCTTTTCTTTCACGCAATCCAAAAAAGATGATACTTCGTCATAAGTGAAAGCTGTGCATCGGATATCTCTAAAATCGTCAAAAGACCCAGGGAAAACTATCCATGTTCCAATGTGACTTCCTTGACGAATCAAATGTTTGAGAAGCGTTGATCGGCCTGAACATCCATTACCAGCAACCACCGCTAGTGAAAATGGATCGCTTTTGATGTCCCAATGCACCTGATCCAGTTGATTGCATGAAAGAACATGTGTTCCACTGTGCGTTGACATACGAACGATTTATTGTATATGTATGCTGATCTGAATGTTTGATGTATATACATTTCCCAAACCATCATGTCGAATGATCCATCACGGAAAGACAATATTGAAAGCAGTTTACTACGAACAATTCACAATCTCCGATCTTTGAATGAAGAGCTCAAATCGGACATTGCTCGCATGGCGATTGAACACCAGAGGGCGCGTCAAGAGGCTGAATTGACAATAGCTGAGCTGAGTCATCGATTGCGACAGCAAATCGACAACAATGTTGCGCTTTATCGAGATCGGATGGACCTGAGAAATGATCTTCGAACCATTCATCAGCTATCTCAACGTTCACGTGCACATGATGGGCAGGTTCAGGATAGCATAGGCCACGAAGAAGAAGACGATTGTATGTAGCACATAGCCATGCAGGGTACCATCGGCCATGAACCTGGAACCAGAGCTGGGTTTAGCAATCCATCCCTTACCCATGCCAATGGTTTTTTCTGTTGCCATGAATGTGATGGGGTTATAGAGAATAAGGCAACCGGCTGCCAAAATGGCGGAAATAAACCATTGATTGGATTTGGTCAACATTTTTTCTATGGTATCAATGCAGCTCTTTTTTTTATTACATGCAAATGTTGTTGCGGAAGAAGAAGACAAACGGATCTTACTCGCAGGCAAAGTCGTACTGGAAGATGGCGACGGCCACGAAGAAGAAGACGACGCAGTGCAGAAGATAGCCACCCACTGTGGCACAAGTATCCATTTGGTCTTTTCCAATGGAAGCCACCATGCCGCTCTTGCCAGAGACCTTGGACACCACGGTCTCCACGGCATAAAAAGCCACAGGATTAAAGAGAACTGCTGCAGAAGCGGCCATAATCAGGGAAACGATCCACTTATTCTTGTCAGTCAATGCCATAATGGAAAGATTTGGTGAGTGGAGGAAAAAGGTGAGACCCCGAATTGTTTTTTATTAAGAAGTAGAGAAAATTTTTGGCTCGTTTAGACTTTTAACGTGCTTGAGATTAGGTCAGCTTATTTTTTCGTCAGCTCTTGTTGCATTTTAAGCACCACTTGATCCAAATAGGGTAGAGGGACGCTATTGTTATTCAGTTGCCTTTTCAAATACTCTTTCATCCTCTCGTCGTTACTCACGAGTTTTTCAAATTCCGATCCGTTACTGACTCTCATGGTGTTTAGATTTCTTTCAATGGACGGAAGATTGGACGCAGTAAGTTCTAAAATTTTCTTTTGCTCATCGTTTCGCCCTAGAAGAGCTGTAGGTTGCGTGGCATTATTCAGCTGATTTTGTGCTGATTGAATAGAGTCGAGTTTTTGTTTCAGTTCATTCACGGGCACAGCATTGGTGAAAGCCAGTTGCTGCAAAGCGGCTTGATCATTGGGACCGATTCCCGCGCCAAGTGCCATGGCCGTGGTTTTCGATAGGTCAACGGGGTACATAATGGACAAAGATGCATTGCCGCGAAGTTGCTTGATGCGTTCGTCCAGGTCTTGGATCACACGTTGGTACTCCCGCTTCTTTTCCCTGTTTTGTATGGACTTTTCGCATTGACGAAGAACGCCGACGATTTGGTAAAGTTCGGCCAGGATGTGTTCGGGGGTTCGGGTTCCAGAAGCCATTAGGATAGCAAGAATGGATGTTTATTTATTTAGGATAGAAATTGCTGGAGGAGTTGATGACCTGGTTTGCGATGCGATGAAATCAAACTTTGTTTGACTCTGAGGGTTGCGTAGCAAGCAATTGAACTTCGCGCTGCTGAATTGTATCCATGATCCATAAACGTCGAAAATGATACACAAGTATTCCTGACAACGCTGACAAGAAGTACAGCGCCATACAGATAACTGATGCTGCGGACACTGTTTCACAAGTCGCCTGAATGTCAACTTCATAACAATCCCAATTCACCGGATCCAGACATTTGTCACACCCTGCTCCTTGGCAGAACGGGAGAGCCGGGCGGTCATAGCAATTGACGTCGTCATACGACATTTTGCCGCGCATAAATGTGTGGCATTTGTGCCCATAACAATCGGGTGTTAGTCCAATAAATATGCCGACTAGAAAAACCATGCTCAACATGAGCAAGATAAGGTCCAATCTATAGGAAACGATGCAATTTCGACAAGTCATTAGAAAAGTACGGGCTTTTAATGAACTCATTTCGGAGCAACTTTGACCACCTGAACTTTGGGCGTCTGATTGTGAGGTCCCGAAGGGCCATTGGATCCATAGGATTGCTTTTGGTGAAATCGATATCCATAAAAGGCCAAAATGACGGACATGAGACTGACGATCACGATGACCCATATCCACTTTATGGAACTGCTGCTTTCATTTGCATCCGGATCGGTGGGATCTGTCGAATCACCTGAAAGAGATGTGGATTTGTCGCCCAGTCGTCCTTTCAATTGCTGAAGCTTGACTTCCAGATCCAGAATTTTTTTATGATCTTCTTTTCTCATGTCATCTGCCCGCTTTGTAAGTAAAGCCTGTTCTGGTGTAAGCATGAATGGTCGTTTCCACTCCGTCTCCACTTCCAGCTGTGAGCGCGGAAACGGTTGTGTCAGGTTGAACATGCCAACCAATATAAGGGAAGCATCAGCTTGAGTCAGAGGCACGGGACTTCCTTGTATAAAAGCTCGCATGGACTGAGCCAGCTGCGAGTCCATAATACAGGCGGGCAGGAAGTAGGTCATGTCGCTCAAAAAGTCGAGATACCGCCGACCCGATTCTTCTTGTTGAGCCTTGTTCTCTGGTTCTTTTTCCTGACCCTGTGCTTGGTTTGGGTTCGGTTGGTAGGGATTGAAGGTGTGTGTGGTCAACCACAAGGCAATCCAATGTTGCATGGAGTTCTTTTGTTCCTCCTCGTTCTCTTCCTGATATTCTGCAGCCTCTTCGGACGACCACGACCGTTTCTGAGTTCGTTCATTCACGGTGTTATGAAAGTTGATCACGTAGGTCCACCATTCCTCGGGACTTGAATAAACCTGCGGATGTGTGTCATGGTAACCTACGCAATGAAAGACACAGGCTGGACAATTGAGATACTTGCACAGCTGCAGTTCTCCGCGCCGAAGATAAGGCAAGGCGTCTTCGAACGAATCGCGTACCAAAGGTTTCATCCAAAACCAGGTGGCCGCATGTTTCAAGGACCAATAAAACGGTCCAAACATGGGAGGATACATGATTTGGGCAGGACCGTTTATTTGTTAGTTTGGCATGATTTACGAGCAGCACTATGAACTTCAAAACGCATTATATAGTATGTCTCAACTAAATAAATAAAAACAAGAACTATACAATTATGTCAAGACCATTGACATATGCATTGCTTCTCTGCGAGCCGCTGGGAGTAGACAAGCAGACTCTCCTGACTTGTACTCGGAAAAAGTCAGCGTTTGGTTTGCATTCATGTATCCAGGTGACCGAAGAGTTGTATCGATCCATCAAACGTGGGCGTTGTATCGAATACGAAAAGAAGGATGACTGGCATGCTCACGCCTATTTTTTTGCTCCGTCCAAGGGCCCGAAAAAGCCAGAGATGTGCACGATTCATGTCACCGGTTTTATGAACGACGGCGGACAAGTGGGCTTGGTGGACATTCAGGGCATTACCGAAGAAGAAGCGGCCGAGTACGAGACAAGAGTGTTTGCTAACGACGATTATGACCACATGCACGACCGATCATGGTATCAATCTAAACTGTCAAGACGTATTCTGTTCAATGGTGAGACGCGGGGTGGAGACGTGGGAGCCGACGTCTATGGACACCAGGCGGACGGGATGAAAGGAGTCTACGATGCTCTGGTCATTGATGTTAGCGATTGTATTTTTGAGAGAAGAAAGTAATGTGTATTAGAATATCAAAACTCAAAGGTTTTATGGTCACACACGAGGTGGAGACGTGGGAGCCAGTGTGTATGGCCACGTGGCCGACGGCACGAAGGACGTGTACGACGCGTTGGTGATTGATGTGAACCGTTGTTTTAATCGTTCAAACGATTTGTTAGCGTATGCCATCTTCATGTGATAGAACGCGTTTAGATCAGTCTTGTAATTGGAATCTCTGATAGAATAAAACAAGAATGTTTGCCAGTCTGTCTGTTCTTGCTGGCACTGCCAGCTTTCTCAGTTTCATGGATTACTGTGGGACGCGCAATCTTGTCGCCTCTAAAAATATCGAAATTGATGGCACGCCGTTCAATGGAGATATTCCGGCTGTCAAACAGGATGAAAAAATGACGAAACCTGGTTTCAGCATTTACGATACGAAGTTTGGGAGAGTGGGGGTGGACAGTCAGATCATGGTTCTGGACAATTGTGATCCCAAGACCGGTCAGGGCTTTTTGTTCGGGAATCTGATCGACATATCCAGGTCCGAGCATCCGAGCTGCCAGTGGATCCTCAAGCCTAATCGATTTGGCCTCGCCCTTGTTGCGCAACAACCTACGAATCTGTTACATCGGGATCCTATTCTAAATCAGGCGATTGAAGTGGAGGAGAAGAAACGGCTGAAGCAAACCGCATTCTGGGGTGGCACTTCTTTAGCCCTCGGCCTCATTTCGTACGGGCTGAAAGAACTGAAACATTGAATCTGGCAGTTGCTTCTGATCGACTGTCTTAGGGAATAAGTAAAACTTTACTATTCAAACAATGGACGATCAAACTGCACTAGTTAAGCGGATCAAACTGGCTTATGCCGATTGTGACGATGATTTGGTGGGACCGTTGGATACGAAAAACAAGTCCACGCTGGAATTGAAGATATTAGCCTGGGACTTGGACATCAGATGGTGGACGTCCAAACTCCGGCAAGACTTTAGGAATGGACTTTCCGTGGGAAAAGCTGCGTCCACTATTTTACCGGCTGCCCTGGATCCGCGATTTGTTGATCACTTGGTGCGGTACATCAACAACGAGGCCGACGTAGAATTTTATGTGCTGACTACTTGGATAGGATATACTCAAATTCTCATTCCTGTGCCGCGAAAATCGCAGATCTGTTCGCGAGGAACAAACGTTTCTTAACAAATAAACACGCGTATTGTATATTAAAGGGGTTGATCGATAACATGATGGATCAAATGGAACGAAATGTGGCTGATTCACTTCCGATCAAACAGGAAGATGGGACTGTCCTGCCAGCATCTTCAGAGCCGGTCAAGCGTCATGAGCCGGTATTTGCACCGATACCATTGGACGATTTGCGGTTCCGGAGATACATGGAGTTGACCAATGAACAACATAAGTTGAATCATCGTCTAGGTGAACTTCGAGCAGAACTGTCGTCTCTTAAATCGGAACTCTTGCCGACTTTGCAATCTTCGGGTTACGACGGCGTGACTTATTCTCCAACGAACGAGGATGAATTGAAGATGTTTGGCACTGGGAGCACCATTCGTGTGTCGGTGGAGCAGAGGGCCAATCCGTTGACTGCGGTGTCTCTTTTGGATCTTTGCCAGCGCTATTTTGCCTCTCTCATCAGCACCGAATCTGCCAGTCTATATGGTCAGCATCTGGCCAAATTTATATGGAACAATCGTTCACGCAAAACTGTCACTACAGTGGAACGGGCTTATCCAAAAGAGACAAATGATTCGAAAGGTCAGCAATTCCATGCATCCAAGAGAAGATACGAGCCTGGTGCTCCTCTCCCCCCCACTGACAATGTGAATGTTTTGGCTAAACGATTCTTGCAGGCTGCACAACCGGAAGAGGAACTGGAACAAATGGAACAGCACGGCGAAGAGGTGGTTGCGACACTGACCGATGCAGTACTTCGAGACATCGACACGACAACAACGGGAAATGTTTATAGGAAATGAACATGTCTTTTAATGAATGAATGTAGGCATGGTTGTACTTAAACTCGAACCCATCGATGACGACCATTTTTATCCGCCTTGATTGTCCACATCATGCCATCATTACCAACCATGTTGTATCCGATTTTGTAGGCTGTGGCTGACACATCAGGTCCTTTTCGACCACTGGCTCTTGATTGTTTCGGTTTGTCGGCTGTCAACTTGACACTGTACACCACCTTTTTGGCCGATGACTTGACGGATGAATTGAGTTTGGCAGCCGCTTGTCGGACCCATCTTTGTCCCTTAGCATAGGCTTCAACAATCCAATACTTGCCGTCCTGGCCCTTGCGACGCTCCCCAATGGCGGCTTCAGTGGCGGACTTGGCAGGAGCTTTACGAGCAGCAGCCTTTTTCGAGGAACTCTTTTTTGACGATTTCTTGTTCGAGGAAGGTGAGGATCGCTTGACGCGAACATTGGTTCCCGTGATTTTGATAATGGTGCTGGTCGGCATATCGACGCTGTCAATAAAAAATCAGTATGTTTATTCTCTACGCGAAGAAGATAAAACTTGTCTTCGTTTTTCCATGGCCATTCGGGCATCCTCTAGGGACAGTTTGAGTGACATGCGCTTCCAACGGTCTTCCGGGTTGTCTGATTCTGGCCAGTGTTCCATTATATGCGACCAGAAGCGAAAGGCTGTCTCGTACACGTCCTTGTCATGCTCAGGGCCTATCCATATTTCTGCAGGGGGAGCGTATTCAGACAAGCAGACAAGGGAATAGGCCAGTCGAAGTTGTCTAGCTCGAGGTGCCGTCCAAACAAGCAACGTTCTTTTTCCGTCTGTGCTTTTCATCAGAAACGCTGGTAAAATGTTCCAAGTGTTATGGAAGTTTGACGTACTCTGAAGTAAAAAAGCATTATTTTCGTTCACACCAGTGAGTTGACCATTAATACGAGCTCGCAACATGTAGAGTTGACGGTCTTGAGCCGCTATTTGTAGCATATCCTCATAGATCGGTAGGTGACAAGACATGGCTTCGTCTGATTCGTATTCACGGGTCAATGCTTGGATTAAACCGGGATGATGTCTTGGATCAACTACGTACAAGATGAAATCCGTGCCGACTGTAGGACGGCTCAGATCCTCCAATTTACAATCGACTGTGTCCTATGTAAATAAAAGTCAGATCAGATCAGATCATGAAGTGGACCAAACATCGTGTTCGTTTGCTCGCGTTTTTTTTGGAATTCGTGGCATCCATGACTATTACCATATTGTTTATCTATTTGGAGTTTACCCAAAAGAACAAGCAGATTTGCGACATCATATTAATTGTCTGTGCTTTCTTGTTCGCCATTGCTTTTGGTCTATTCGTCTATATCGAGATAAAAGGTCACAAAGAAACGGGTTCTATGGAAGGGGCATCCGGGTCGGCCGAACGATCAGGTGGGAACAAAACTTCCAAATAAATTAGAACATATATCGTTAAACCCGAAATGGCCGTGATCAATAGGAAGCTACCGATAAAACGCGACAACCAAGGCTTCATGTCTTTATTTTCAGTAGCTTGCATTTTGAAAGCGCGTTTCGACGAAGGCCGAGCACCCCCTTTGCCCAATAAAATAAAAGAAGAAAGAGATCGACTTCGAGATCGAGATCAACTTCGACTTCAGCTTAAGGTTCATTTTCCAAACTGACATCCAAAACAAGGTAAACATGGCCACGGTTACTGCTATTCCAAGTGACGAATTCAATGTCGCCAAGTTGGCGTTTTCCCCTTTGACTCCCGCTGAGGGCAAGTCGGATCCTTTTACTCGACCAAATTACGGTGGTCAGCCTTGGGCTTGGGAGTTCCAGAACATGAAGTCTTACAAGGGCATTCAGAAGAGTAAGTTCAACAGTTACTTCATGAACGCGAATTTCCAGACCAAGGCAGACATTGGTGTGTGTCAAACCATTGAGTCGGGCATCATCCAGCGCATCTTCGAGAACAAGGCGCTGCTGCTTCCGGCCAAGGCGGCCAAGATTGGCGATAAGGCGATGGTGGACATGATTTACTCTCGCCTGGTTTCTGAGGGCAAGGACAAGCCGGATGGTTCTGGGAAATACGATGATCAGGTGACTGTCAGTGTGCCGAGCAAGAAAATTGCCAAAAATGATGCTGTGGTTGATTTGGAGTCGGTCACCATTATGAATCGCGAGGGAGAAATCATTCCATGGGATCATGTGGCTGGCAAGCCTATTCTGAAGATGGGAGTCCTAATGGAGAAGATCAATCTTGGTGCTGAGATCAAGCCCCGCGGTACTCTGTGTTATCTGGTCGTTGAGGCCCCCGCGCCAATTCGCATCCTTCCCAGTATTTCAGGTGTCAAGCGTCAATTGGATGCCCCTGCTTCTTCTTCCTCCGCTGCTGACGGTTCGGCGGCTGCCACTTCGTCTACTACTGGTGCATCTAGTACGGCTCCGGCTGAACAAGAGCGAAAGAAGGTGGCTGTGACCAAAGCGTAGGTGACGGATTGGCGGCAGTAGGCACATACGCCCATGTCGGGGGTGCCGGTTTACTTTTCGTTATGGTTTTTTTGATGGTGGGCGACGGTTTGGCACCGAATAAAAGAAAAATTAAGAGGAGAAACATGACGGCGGATATGCCGAACAAAATCCATGTGTATAAATCTGTTTGTGCGGACGGATCTGTTGTGTCTGACGGTACGACAGGAGAGACTGTGGGATTGTAAGTGGTGGATTCACCGGCTCGGTCGAAAAAGGAGCCTCCACAATATAAATAAGTGTCTGAGTCATTAAAAACGCCGGGTGCAGTGGTGATGGTTTGTTGACAAACTGTCAAGTTACAGGGCAGAGTAGTCATGTTGCTGGTTTTATACGCTTTACCTTTGGCGCACTTGGTACCAAAACAGGTAACCGGCAGTGCTACTTTGAGCTTCTCTTCCTGGACAGCCAAGGTCTTTTGATCTTCGAAGCACCCGCAGACTTCCTGAGACTGATTCGCTGGTTGATTGCAGTAGGTTTGCATGTAGGCATCGCACACGGAGCCTTGTGGGTCATACCTAGACAACGGGTAGGGTCCAATGAGCCTTTTTTGTCCGGTACACATGGAGAAGATCACCGAGGACCAGGGAGACTGAGTAAGTACAGAGTAATAAGCCACTGTACCTCCCAGCACAGTGTTTTTACCTGTTCCCTCGAGCTAGTTGATCTCAAAGGTGTTTCGAACTAAGTACGGCCCGAAAAACAGAGTGTGGGTTCCATCGACTCTTGAGAGTTTGACTTGCGACATTTGTGGTGGTATGTAGAACGACTTGATGGAATTCTCCACAATAAATGGCGCGTTATAGGTCTGACCGGTGATCAAAGGTGTATCGGCAAATCCGGCCGGAGTCATTTGACCTGTACAGTTGATTCCATCGAAGAACAATATCGTGGGCGCCCTGTTTTCGTTTGGCGGTAAATTGTTTAACAGAGATGCGTATTGTAAGAGAATGGCATCACACATATTATAAAATTCAGAGTTTATTTTATAAAAACATTTGAGACATTGCAAAGAGAGTCCCCATTGAGTTGAACACGCGATTCATTATCATATACAAACGCCACTGCGGAAGCATATTTGGCCGCATCTGGATGAAAGCACGCGTAGAGTTCAACATTCATGGACGTTTCAATATAGTCAATGATGTCATTCAACACCGTTTTGAGGTCATCCGAGTGAGCACTGCTCAGATCGTCGCTGAATGTCCATACATCTGGCGACATGGCGATGTTGAATGTGAACGTGGTAGACAACTGTTGGCCATGATTGTTTGAAACAGTTAAAGTCCATGCATTTGATCGTGACTCATTATCGTTCACACGGAATCGAATGTGTATGTCATCTTTCACGAACTCAACATGTTGTCGAATGAGTTGAATAGCTTTCTCCAGATTTTCTTGACCGTCAAACTCATGGACTTCTTTGAACTTTTGTTCATAGACCTCTCGAACCATCTGATTCAACTCGTGACGTAATTCGGCTATGCACCCTGATACACATTTGAGCCGTCGCCAACATTCTTTTTCCTCGAGCTTCAACTGCTGAAAAGAGGCCAATGTAACTTTGGCTCGCTCTTGAATATCCATGAATGGATACTAGATTCGTTTATTTATGTCCATCAATATGCTGACAGTTTACAATGAACACTGATAAAACAACTGCAGTTCCGGTGACAGTCCGATTCACACAACTTTTCGGAAAGTAACTGAGATTCGCTGATCACGCTTAAAGGGGACACCTGTCTCCGGATCCACGTCGGACTTGCGTCCATGAATCTGGTGCGTCCATTTGTTGCGCGCATCCTCTGTAATAACGCACAGCGACCGAGGATCTAATCGCTGTTGATGCACTTGATCGTTGCAACGGAATTCCATGACAATGGGTGCCGACAAGCTCAACATGCAGACATGCGAGCCAAACGAGCGAGCGTCGGTATGAGCCGCAATGCCTTGGCCTGGTTCGTACTTGTTAACAATGACTTGATCAGGACAAACAGGCACCAACTTTTGTTCTACCATGCGTTGAATCGAAGGATCGAGCCAATCGGGCAGTGGGCCTAGGAAATCTCGAGTTTTATCGACTCGACGCTCGGCATAGTTGTACGCATAGCCCAGTTGCTGCACGTCACGATTTCCAAAGACAATTCTCGTCCATTTTTGGTTATTGATGTTGGTCAGCAACGCAATTTCCTCTTCCTTGTCAATGAAATCGGGAATGTAGGTCAGACCATCTGGACCCTGTGTATCTTTTATCTTTTTCTCCACTCGATCTTCAATGACATGGTCGTCTTCTTTTCGTTTCGACATGAGCGAGACGCAATTGGATGTTTGATTTATATGCGGCGGAAACAAAAATGGTGAGCCCGTGTGCATTCGTCACACGTTTGATACGAATTTTTCTATGTACGCATTCGAACGGATCGTTCAATGATAAAGAAAGAAACGACTTATCCTGAGGGACTTCATCCAAGAACATGAGTCACAATGATGCTCCAGGATTTTTTCCTTTGATACATCCTGATGGACCGTACACATCAGATCCTAATCATCTACATATACACGACAAACATGATGCACAACAAACACAACGTTCACAAAATGCACAAGATGCCATGCCTCGCCGATGGGTCGCGCTCATTAGCGTTCTCGTGATCATTGGTCTTTTGTCCGCCATTGCTTTCATCATGACCAGTGTCACCTATGCTCGACCGGAGATCTTGACCAATCATCTGAAAAGGGACATTGCCGAGTCTAGAGGTTCGTACGGGGCTGTGCGAGTTGCTAGCACTGAACCCATTCTAGGATCCAAGGCGAAGCAACGATTGTTCAATAGCAGGGGACGACCTCATCGACATCAGTCCAGTCTTTCGGGCAGACAGACTGGATCCTTGACTGAACGATATCCGCAGGAACGATGGAATCGATACGAAGAGATTATACCTATATACATCGATGGAGTGGAAATAAGGCAGGGCGATCGCATTCTCTTGGCGGGTGAAGTGAATCCTAAGCGAAATGGAGTGTACGAATACACTAAGAATCGAGTCTTGCGTCGAGCTCCGGATATGTCGGCCAGGGACAAAGTCATCAACGGAGCCTCTGTATTTGTATCCGAGGGTGACACACATGCCACTGCTCTCTTTTTGTTGAGGCCGTCAGCTCTACAAGTCGAAGAAAACAAGGGCGAAGATGATGAAGAGGATGAAGATGACGAGCCTGACCCGGCAGACATCGAAGACCTGGAAGACTGGAGAGCTTATCGCTTGGCCCAGCTGGAAGCCAATACTAGCCAAGACCCTGTCACTGGGTCAGGTATTGTCTTTGAGAAGCAAGGTCGTTTGTATGACAATCGTCGAGACAAAATCAACATTCGAAATGCCGACTCCACGAAAGCCGCACCGGAAGGATCTCGACTTGAATCAGATATATTGCCCGGGGATGTTTCATTGTTTCGTGCCGATTCAACCCGAAACACTTTTACCTTTAAGAAGCTGAGAGCCGGTCCTGGCATCTTGCTCAATGACACTGTGGCTGATGTACTCACCATCGAAAACACCGGAGCGATCAGCGGGACAGGCAGTAGTCCGTTGACCATCAATCGCATCTTTCATGGTTCGGTTGACTCTTTGAATTGGCTGACGAGTGGTGGTCAAACGTTTTCAGTGACCACCCTGACAGAAGCTTCATTCACTTTACCGTCTGTCACATTTACCACGACCGGACTGACCAACGAGTATATATACTTGTCACTAGGCACACCGGTTGCTGGCAAGTACTTTTTGTTCTATTGCATTGGACGTTCCAACCAACGAGGCATTTTGGACATATACGATCAAGAAGACAACAAGATTGATTCGGTGGACCTGTATATTCCGTTAGTTAGTCCCTCGCCCGAATGGTTACAGACACCGTCCTTTGACTGGGATGGAGTGGGTACCATGTCCATCCGTTTCCGTTGCACACAACTCTCGGATGATGCCTCTCTCGCATCAGCTCCCTATCGAATTCAATTAATTGGGTCCATGAGTCTCATGCAAACCAATGGAACCGGGCCTCAAGGACCTCAGGGTGAACAAGGTCCGGTGGGTCTCACGGGTCCACGAGGATTTGCAGCCACTGTGGATGCTGGATCAGTCACTACATTGGCAGCCGGGTCTTCTGCCACAGTCACCAACACAGGCACGGTGAACAATGCAGTCTTCGCCTTTGGTATCCCGAGAGGTATTGATGCGACCGTGGCGGTGGCCAGCACGACCACAGTGGCTTATCCTGCTGTAGCTTCCGTCACCAACTCGGGCACGGTTCACAACGTTCAACTCAACTTCAATGTGCCGTCCGGTCGACCGGCCACACAGGTTGTCAATTCAGTCACGGCTTCAGCTCCCGGATCTTCCCCTTCGTTTGTCAATGTTGGAGATGTATACGATGCCAAATGGGACATTGTTCTGCCGCGGGGAAATACCGGTCCCCAAGGTCCATCCGGCACGATTTCTTCGGTTACATCGGCTTCGGTCCCCTATGGTACGGCTGTGTCCATCGACCTATCCGGAACACCGGAAAATCGCATTATGAATTTCAATATCCCAGAAGGTCGACAAGCCACGTTGGCTATCGGATCTGTCACCGCGTCTGCTCCTGGATCTGCTCCCTCGGTAGTGAACACAGGCACAGTGAACGACGGCATATTTGAATTTGTATTGCCAACGGGCGAAAGTCCGTTCTTTACCATTAACTCGGTCACCACGGGGGCAACAGGATCCGAGGTGGATGTCACTGTAAATCGCATAGGATTAGAACATAAGCTGGATTTCACTATTCCTAGAGGCAGTAAGGGTGATGCAGCAGACATTACAGGTGCATCTGCTTCCACCATCATATACGGGGCAACTCCGACCGTGACACTAGGAGGGACTGTTAATAGTCGAAGCTTTGCTTTTGGTATACCAGCCGGTCGACCGGCCACACAAGCAGTCAATTCGGTGACAACTGGTGTACCCGGTTCGTCCGTTCTTTTCACAAACTCTGGGGATCAATACGATGCAAAATGGGACATAACCATTCCGCGCGGAGATGTGGGTCCCACAGGAGCACAAGGTCCCTCCGGTACGATCAGCTCCATGTCTGCGTCCACTATTTCGTACGGAGCCACTCCGACTGTGACAGCTGGTGGCACACCTGAGAACCGAACGTTTGCTCTCGGCATTCCTGCCGGTCGACCGGCCACCCAAGTGGTCAACTCAGTGACAGCTTCAGCTCCAGGCTCCTCTCCTGCCTTTACCAACTCGGGCGATCAGTACGACGCGAAATGGGACATCATCTTGCCTCGAGGAGACACGGGACCGGCCGGCACCATCTCCTCAGCCTCTGTTAACCCGGTGTCATACGGTACACCCGCGGCTGTCACTCTGGGCGGAACTTCGAGTAACCGTACCTTTACCTTTGATATTCCGGCAGGACAACCGGCTACAGCCACGGCTGGACTGACTACCACGGGATCACCGGGGACCAGTGCGTCGGTCACCAATGTAGGTACGACTACCAATGCGGTATTTGATTTCGTGGTGCCACGTGGAGCCGATGGAACCAGTGCCATTATCTCTTCAGCCACGGCAAATTCTGTCGCGTACGGCTCTTCAGCCGCTGTGACATTGGGAGGCACGTCATTGAATCGAACCTTTGCTTTT
>Ga0075163_10002955_pt1 | contig 22882 bp, 22 predicted proteins | sample JI1023141ADNA_FD_71478 | JGI IMG/M metagenome (GOLD analysis project Ga0075163, IMG submission 71478) | Wastewater effluent complex algal communities from Wisconsin, to seasonally profile nutrient transformation and Carbon sequestration -... | ecosystem: Engineered > WWTP > Effluent > Algae... | reverse complement strand
GTAACGCATATTAGCCTTTATAGTCTTACAGTCGAGAAGGGAACCGAGTATGCAAAACAACTAAAGAAGAAACAGGCAAATCCTCCCAACGAAGATTTACAAATGGAAATCTTGCAAACACTGCCTGACTTGCTAGCGGCTAAAGGCTACACTCAATATGAAGTTTCAAATTATTGCAGAAAAGGGGAACAGTCCAGGCATAATCTAAAGTATTGGACAATGGAAAAATACCTGTCTCTCGGACCGGGCGCGCATGGATACACGAATAAAGGTCGCTATTTTAATCATCGCTCGATTGAAAAGTATTTAAGTGGTGAATACGGATTATCCTATGAAACTCCTGTTTATTTGGATGAACTGGCACTTTGTTTGTTTCGCTTGTTTATTCCATTTGATCTAAAATCTTTTTTTGTTTTAATCCCGGATAAAAAAGAACAACTAGAAGACTTAATTAAAACATGGGTCAAATCCGGATTATGCGATTATACAAATGGAATTTTCCAATGGAAAAAACATGCAGTAATGCGTTTGGACGAGATGATACTTGCTATCAGTGAATTAGGCTAATACTTATCTGAATTGTAATTAAAAATCGATTTTTACGCCAATGACTAACATATCATCAATTTGATTTGTTGTTCCGATCCAATTGACCATAGTCTCTTGCAGTTTTAATTTTTGATCACTCATTTCAAGAGAATGAATTTCGAGTAGCAATTCTTTGAATTTTTTTGTTGAAAACTTTTTATTAAATTCACCACCGAATTGGTGAAAGTATCCATCTGAACAAATGTAAAAAGAAGTTGTCTTGTTTAGTTGTATTGTGTTAGTTGAGAATACTCTTGATTCTTCGCTTTGCATTCCTCCAATCGATTTTCTATTTCCTTTGATTTCATTTAGACAATCATCTTGAATATAGAAAATTGAATTCATCGCGCCGGCAAATTGTAAGGTTTGTGAGGCTTTATCTATGACGCATAACGCCATATCCATTCCATCTCTTAAGTCTGTTTCTTCTTGATTCAATGCAATGCGAACTCCATTGTGTAATTCTATTAGGATAGAGCCCGGGTCTAATATTTTTCTTACCTTTACAATGTCATTTAACAGTCCGTTACCAATCATTGACATGAGTGCCCCCGGAACTCCGTGTCCGGTGCAATCAACCGCTGCTATTACAATCTTGGATTCGAATTCATTCTTTAATTCATAAAACCAATAAAAATCCCCACTGACTACATCTCTCGGTCTAAAATAAATAAATGAGTTTGGTAAAGCCGATTTAATCATCGTCTCGGTTGGCAAAATAGAATTTTGAATATTATGAGCATAGCGGATACTTTCTGTTATGTTCTGATTCTTTTCTTCTATTTCCATTTTTTGATTTAAAATTTCTTCGTAGGATTTTTCTAATACAATTTTTTGTTCCCTGATTTCTTGCATTGCATTTTCCAAATCAGCTGTCCTTTCTGCAACGAGTCTCGTAAGCTCGGCTTCTCTTCTTTTCAATGTTTCAATTAATTCCTGGTTTTGTTCTCCCAGTCTTTTAATGAGGATACGAATGATTCCCCGCATGAATTGATTATTACTTCCCATGATTCTATAAAAATCTGCTTGTTCTAAACGAAGTAATATACAATTTTCGAGAGCTGAAATGGAAGCGTTTCTGGGTTCGGAATTTAGAAGAGAAAATTCACCAAAGGTTTGTTTTTCATGAATTTCTGCAACTTTATGCTCTCCAAAATGAACAAAGACTTTACCGGAAAAAATTATATAAAGACAAGTTCCGGGATCTCCCTGGTTTATAATGTTTTCATTTTTAGTATAGGATTCTATTGTCAGTGCATTGGCAATTTCAATCAGCGAGGATTCAGGTGTTTCGCTGAAGAAGTCTAAGCTTTTTAAAATGGGTAAAAATTCTTCTTTGCTAATGGTGCGCATAAATCTTTCAGATATATTAGATGAGGACAGTGCTAAGTCAAACTGATTTTCTATGTGATATTTAAAAACAATAAGACTGAGATTAAATGAATTGAAAATAGTCTCGGGCATTTAAACATCTCCACAATGTCTCGTTTAAAATTTATTCTAGAAAAAGAAGCAAAAGACAGTCGTGCACGTGCGGGCAGATTTACAACTCTTCATGGAGAAGTATTAACTCCCATCTTTATGCCAGTTGGAACACAGGCTTCTGTAAAATCCCAAAATGTTGATAGTCTAAAGGCAATGGGTTCTCGAGTTTTACTGGCTAACACTTATCATCTGCTACTTAGACCAGGAATTGAAGTCTTTCGAAAATTTGGTGGAATTCATAAATTTATGAATTGGGATTTACCGGTATTGACAGATTCGGGTGGATTTCAAATTTTTAGTTTACCCAATGCTAGAAATTTAACAGAAGAAGGAGCAGTCTTTAGAAGTTATGTTGATGGTAGAAATATTTTACTTTCTCCCGAATTAAGCATTGAAACCCAAAAGGCAATCAATTCCGATATAATGATGGTCTTAGACCAATGTGTTCCGTCTACTGTTGAGTATGCGCTAGCGAAGTCAGCCATGGAGCTTACCTATCGTTGGGCAAAACGAAGCTTAGCCGCTCGGGGAGATTCAGAGCAAGCATTATTTGCAATTATACAGGGAGCCTGCTTTAAAGATTTACGGATTAGAAGTGCAGAGGCATTGACTCAATTGCCTTTTGACGGATTTGCGATTGGTGGACTTGCTGTTGGTGAAACAAAAGAAGAGAGAAATGATTTTTGCGAATTATCCGCTTCTCTACTTCCAAAAAATCTTCCCCGTTACCTGATGGGAGTTGGAACACCGATCGATTTACTCGAAGCAGTTCATCGGGGAGTAGATATGTTTGATTGCATTCTTCCTGTAGAGCAAGCACAACGTGGAGTAGCATTCACTAGCATTGGAAAATTACAAATGCGTAGAGGCAAATACAAATTAGACGATTCTGCTTTAGATCCAAACTGTATTTGTCCCTGTTGTGCAAGTTATTCCAGGTCTTATTTACATCATCTCACAAAGGCAAATGAAATTTTAGGCTGGCAACTGATGGCAATCCATAACCTGAAGTTTTATCATGAGCTAATGGCAGATATGCGAAGTGCAATTTTAGAAGATCGCTTTTTCGATTTGTATAAAATTAAAAAAGAAGAACTAGTTCAAAATGATGGAATTTCAATAGAAAAATTAAAAGCAGGTAGAGGGGTAAATAGTAAATTGCCTCGTTCAGAAAAAAGAAAGAAATTAGGAGATTATGAAATTATTGAAAACCAAAAAGGATTTTGGAGTGTAAAACAAACTAGCTCAGGGGAAGTTATGCATTCTGTTTCTAATCCAATCGAAGAAGCAAATGAACTTTATATAAAGCAATCCTCTTTATCTAAGCGGCTAACTCTAAGTAACCATCAAGATGAAGCCAATGAGCCTTTGGTAATTTGGGATGTAGGTCTTGGAGCGGCAACCAATGCAATGGCTGCGATTGCCTGTCATGAATTGGTGGAAAATCCGCGTCCGATGCATATTATAAGTTTTGAATCTGATTTAAATCCATTAAAGCTTGCTATTAAGAATGCCGGTCGCTTTCCTCATTTGTATCACAAAGCTCCTAGAAAGTTTTTGGAAAGAGGAGTTTGGACATCTGATTCGGGAGAAATTATTTGGTCTTTGGTATTTGGAGATTTTTCAGAAAGTTTTATTTCACAAAAGATTCCAGATTTAATTTTTTATGATCCATTTTCATTTAAGACAGATTCTCTACTTTGGAAGGCTCAGTTATTTTCTAAATTATTTCGGCATTGTGAGTCTTCTAAAAACACCACAAGTCTATTTACTTATTCCGCATCGACTGCCGTTCGATCCGCTTTATTGTATGCTGGATTCTGGGTTGGAAAAGGGATCGGTATAGGTCCAAAATCAGAAACTACAATCGCTTATTCCAAGTCTCCTGAATCGGAAGTAGAATTGGCTCAATTGCTTTCAGCAGAATGGCTTTTAAAAAGGGAAAAGAGTTATGCCCGTTATCCGCAGGATTTATTGCCGGAGGAAAAGTCGAATTGGGATGAAAAAATTCTATCTCACCCACAGTTTTTGTTGAAAACAGCCCGTGTTTTTAGTTGACCTAGCAAGCTTTCAAAAAAACATATTAAAGCGAGGATGAATAAGATGAAAATAAAATTTACTTGGAAACATTTAGACCGTTCGGAAGCGACCGAGGAATATGCAAATGAAAAACTAGGAAGACTGACGAAGTATGTTCACGAGGTCACCAAGTCTGAATTGAGCTTTGAGAAAGTGCATGGAAGTATCACAGCTGTGTTTAATATGCATGCTGATAAAGTTGACTTTAACGCTCATAATACAGACAAAGAAATTCATGCTTGTATCGATGGCATTGAAGATAAATTAGAACACCAATTAAGTCATCATCACGATAAACGCGCAAAGCATTAAAATTCTTTTCCTTGGGCTGGCACCTTGCAAGCCCAGGGTTCCTTTCTTTTTTTAATAATTCAAATTCAAAGCTTCTTTAGTCAATGCCCGACTTTTCGAAACAAGCTCAGGGTTTTGAATAAAAGATTCTCCATAGCTTGGAATCATTTGTTTTAGTTTTGCTTTCCACTCTGGACTTTCTGTTTTTCTTTTAAAGCAATCAGCTAGGACTTCAAGCATAATGGCGACTGACGTTGATGCGCCCGGCGAGGCTCCAAGTAATGCAGCTAACGTTCCATCTTTTGCTGCCACAACTTCCGTTCCAAACTCAAGAACGCCACCTTCTTTTTCGTCTGCTTTAATAACTTGAACTCGCTTGCCCGCGATTTCTAATTTCCAATCTTTGCTTCTAGCTTTTGGAAAATATGCCTTGAGAGCTTTCATTCTATCTTTATGAGATTGCAATGCCTGGGTGATTAAATACTTGGTTAGCGGTAAATTATGCATACCCGCTGAGATCATTGGGAATATGTTTCCAAGCTCTAAAGATTTTGCCAAATCCCAATAAGAGCCTCTCTTTAGAAAACGCGTTGTAAAACCGGCATATGGTCCGAAGAGTAATTCTTTTTTTCCGTTGATTAGTCTTGTATCAAGATGGGGAACGGACATAGGGGGAGAACCAACTGATGCTTTGCCGTAGACTTTTGCGAAATGAGCTTCAATCACTTCGGGGTTCATGCATCTTAGCCACTGACCGCTTATCGGGAATCCACCAAATCCATTTGCTTCTGGAATGTCCGATTTTTCTAAAAGAGGAAGTGCGCCACCGCCGGCTCCAATGAATACAAAACTTGCTTCGTGGTGTTCTATTTCGTGAGTTGTCTGGTTGGTTGCTGTAAGATTCCAGAGTCCATCTTTTTCCCGTACAAGGTCTTTGACGTCTTCGTGGTATTTTACTGTTACCCCCTCAAGAGTTGCCAGGTATCTAAACATAGCACGCGTTAAAATTCCAAAATCAACGTCAGTTCCCACAGCCATCTTTGTGCCGGCAACAGGCATCATTGGATCTCGACCTTTTACAACTAATGGCATCCACTCGAATAATACTTTTCTATCTTCTGAAAATTCCATGTCACTAAAGAGAGGTTCAGTTTTCATTGCAGCATAACGTTTCTTTAGAAAGGCTACATCTTCTTCGCCCCAAACAAAACTATAATGAGGAACTGCATGAATAAATTGGTCAGCATCGAGGACATTTCTCTCTTTTACAAGATATGCCCAAAACTCTTTTGAAATCTCAAACCAGGAAGCAATTTTTAATGCTTTTTTAATATCGATTGATCCATCTTCATTTTCTAAAGTATAATTCAGTTCACAAAATGCTGAGTGACCCGTCCCTGCGTTATTCCACGCGTTTGAACTTTCACGAGCTGCAGCGTCTAACCTTTCTAAAACTGTAATTGTTAAATTTGGTTCTAGTTCTTTTAAGAGAATTCCAAGTGTGGCACTCATAATGCCGGCACCTATAAGTATAACGTCTGACTTGGTCTTGATTTTTAATTTTTCCTCTTCCTCTTTTGTGATCTGCGAATTATCTAAAGTATGCTTAATGATCATATGGGACTTTCCTCTCTAAGTTGCAGTCAATGGTTTTGAGAACGATTCTAAATTAAAGTAAAAAAATGGGGGTTTACCATTTTAATTTCTAATCAACTCAAATGAATCTACCACGGCCTGTCTAAATTCTTTTGTTCTAAAAAGAAAAGATCCTACATGACCTGATGATACCCAGCGTAGAGTTGCTTCCGGTAAATATTCTTTAATAATTTTAGTTGAGTAATTTGGGATGTAACCATCATTAACCGCTCCGACAATAATAATTGCGTCTGTTCTTTTTGGTTTTGGAAAGGTGCGAATATCGGAGCGATCTAGAACAAGTCGCATAAAATGCTTTGCATCTTTCTTGTTGGGAGAATCCAGCTCCAGTGAATTCCAATCACAGGCACGGCTCAAGGCTCCATCTATATAGACAGGAGAGCCTGAATGACTTGGAATGCAAGCTGCTACTGCAAGGTTTAGTTCTGATCTCGCAGCGGTGGTTAATGCAACGTAGCCTCCCATACTGATTCCTGTAACTCCTAGATTTGTATGTCCAATTTTATGAAGAAAGCGTAGTAGTGCAATTCCTTCATCTGTTGCTGCTCTTGACATCCGAAGAAATTCGGTGAATGTTTTAAGCACTACACCTTTTTGATCTTTGGGTCTTCGTAGTCCATAAAAAGGATTTTCTAGTAGAATAGAGCCTATTCCATTTTTGAGAAGGGGGATAGCCATGCTTATCCTTCTACGTGTATATCCTTCATCACCTGTAGCAGCAAAGTGAAGAACTAACGGTGTATTGAAGTTATAATTAAAAGGTAAAATCATTTGCACATAAGCACGCTTAGCCTCGTCCGGGAGTTCTACTCTCTTTTTAGTTTCTCCAAATTCATACTTAAATTCAAACGGACTCTCGAAATAACCTTCTTTTATTATGAAATTTTTCTCTCTCTGTTCCTTTGTAATTTTTAGTTCGACTTCTTTGACAGGGCGTAAGTGAATGTTAGTCGGATGGTTCTCAATGATGTACCGTAGTCCATCTTTGTCTCCCCATCCAGACTTAAAAAATAAATCTCTATTCGCGAGCCTTGAATAGATTGTGTCAAGTAAACTGTTCATGGTTCAACTTTAATTGCATTGATTGAATGTCATTCCCGAAATTCAACCGCTATCACCTTTAGCGACTTTGCGGCTTCAACTCAATGTTTCTCTCTAAGAGTCGAAACATAATGAGAACCTTCATTTCTTTTTTACTCGAAAGCTTACGAGAATCGTCGAAATATTTTTCTAAATTCATTTACCACTTAATGTAATAGATAGAATTTCCATTTTCCACTTTGTATTCTACTTTGCCTGTTTTAATCATGCACATTTCTAAGATTCCTAAGAATACTCCTTCAATTAAAACTGGAGAATAGCCGGGAGAATTTGCTTCGATGACAACGTTCTTATCTTCAGCTGTAATGATTTTTCTTGGTTTTACATCTGAGCCCTGGTGATTTAATAGAAATCCCTCTGCTTCAAATTTAATAAAGTCAAGTGGGGTCTTTAGAGTTTTGGGAAGACCCGCAGTTTTTTCGATTGTGGGGTAAACTCTTTGTCCTATTAATTTAATTGCAGCTCTTGCGAGTAGAGGAGAGCTATTATCCTCAATCGCTTGAAAGACTGCTTGAAAAATTTTCGTATCATACCAGCCTTCTGGATCTAATTCATTAAACTCTTTTCCTGTCATTGTCTTAACTGCATTTAATGCTGCTACTTTCGCATTTGGTTTTGTCTCGAGTAAACTACAAGACAACATTATAAACTTCCCTTTTACTTGTGCCATAAATCCTTTCCTTTTTTTTTATTTAGAATTAATTGGTGAGTATTTATAATATTCAAATTTAGAAAATGATTTAATCGATTTTGAGATTGTGACTTACCTTAAGTAAAACGAGAAATCTTTAGAAATATTATTTTTTTTTATAAATGTATGAAATATGGTGGCTAATCTTTGTTATTCAGACAGCATTGTTCGTAGCGTTAGTTACTAACTTTAGTCTATGAAAATATTAGTAGCATGTATAAAACTTTTTCTTTAGAATGCTTAAGGAATTACTCTATGAAAAATCTTTTCCTTTTATTTTTCTTTGTTTCATCGGTTCTTTCAGAGTCCCAGGAAGATATTCTTCGCGATCTCCGAGAGGAAAATGTTCCTTATGCGCAAGAAAAACCAATTTCAAGCGAAGACTATTTAGAAAAACTAAAATCAATTCATCGTTTAGTTACCACAGCTCTAGAAAACAGGTTAGACAACCAGGCGATAGAGGAGGGCAAGAAGTTAGAGAAATACGGTATCACTCCTGATAGACTAAATCTAAGCGGCAAAAAAGAATTAGGCGAAAGAGAAATACTATATCTCAAAATTCGTCGACTGAGAGCGGAAGCCTATTACAATTTACGTGAATTTAATTTAGCACTCTCCGATTCCAAGTTTATTGTGGAGAATCATCCTAAGCCTGTAGTCTTTGATTTTACCCGCTATGCAGTTTCTCTTTACTATTCGGGAGATGCGAAAGGATCTAAGAGAATACTTACACAGGCTAAGTCCAGATTCAAAAATGAAAATGACCAGAATATCCTTTCTAAAACTGACCAACTCCTTTTCCCAAACTAATAAAATTTTTCTTGCTTGCTTGAGTCATTCTAAAAATACTAATTTCACTAGTCCTTTTGGTGGTTTCATGAATAAATTTATAATTCTATTTTTTATCTTATTCTCTCTACTTATTTCTCAGGAAGTTAAAGAAGAGACATTTCAATTCGAAAACCTACGTGTCATTAAACGACCTACCACTCCACCGAGGGCAGTCATATCCAATGATTTTATTCCCGCTAATGCTGTGGTAATTCAATCTGTAGAGCTTACTAACCTGGCAAGTGTTATCCCTGAATCTGCATTATTTTTAGAGTCCAGTCTTTCTGTTGAGGAACTAATCCAGTTTTATGAAAAAGTTTTACAAGCTCGTGATTGGCGTATTTTACAAAAAGATAGTAAAGGAAATAAATCAGTTATCCTGGGCGAAAATCCAACCAAAAAAGTGATGACAGTTTTAATTCGTGATGACAAAGACAATCGTGTTGTAAAAATATTTTACCGAAGACCGGGATATTAATATATGAGTCATGGGGAATTAAAAAATAGCAAATACGTTTTACCGATTGTATTAATCGTCTTATTTTCTATTGCAAGCACATTTGCCTTTATGGTTTACCAATCCTATTTTTGGGCAGGGCTAATTTCTCTTATCCTCTATGTTGGCTCAAGAGATTATTATTTAAAACTAAAAAGTAAGCTACCTGAAAAAATTAGAGGCTCGGCTCCGAGTATAATGATTTTTATTGTGCTTATAACAATCGTTATCCCCTGTTTTTTTATTATTCGCACTCTACTAGATGAATTAATTTCTCTTTTATTTGTTTTAAAAGTAAATCTAAGTGAAGATAGAATTATTCCTACACTAATGAGCATTAACCTCATTACAGATTATTTTACTGATTCAGAATTTTTCTGGGTTCAATTTCCAAATATGTATCGAGAAATTGTAAATTCTTATGGGGATATTTTAAATATTGATAGTCTCTATGGAATATTAAGTAATACCACTTCTCTCATATTAGGCGGGATTAAAATTCCACTTGCGATCTTTGTAAATATTTGTTTTTCCTTTATGCTACTTTTCTTTTTTTACAAAGACGGACACAAACTTGAAATATTTCTTATCAATAATCTACCTTTCTCGGAAGAAGTAGAAAAACAAATTGGACAAAGAATTTCAGAAGCTGTCAAAGCAGTTCTAAAGGGGAATATACTCATTTCTCTCTTGCAGGGCTTTGTCGCCGGAATGCTTCTTTTTTTTGCCGGTATTCCAAATCCAATTTTATATGGAAGCATTGCTTCTTTTTTCTCTTTAATTCCAGTCATTGGAACAGCAGTCGTGTGGTTACCCGCTGGACTTTATATTGGGTTCATTGAAGAAAGTTGGATCGTTGCTATTATTTATATGAGTTTGTCTTTTACTTCTTATATGGTTTTAGAAAATTTAGTGAAGCCAAATATTTTAGATAAGAAGTTGAATTTACATCCATTTTTATTGTTTCTAGCACTTCTCGGTGGAATTCAACAATTTGGAATTGTAGGTCTTGTGATAGGACCGATTGCGGTTACTCTACTTGTTATCCTCTGGGATTTCTGGATGGCATATCGTAGAAAAGAATTTAAGTCGTAAACCCGTGGCAGAAATTCGTCCTCTTTCAGTCAGTGAAATCAATCGAACTATTAAGTCGATTCTATTAGATAAAAAAGAACTCAAAGATATTTGGATCAAAGGAGAGATTTCCAATTACAGTCCCTCCGGTGCAGGTCATATTTATTTTTCTCTTAAAGATCCAACGAGTGTTATCCGCTGCACATTTTTTTCCTTTCAAAATAAAAACTACAAAGGAAAAAAACTCCAGGATGGAATGGAAGTGCAAGTCTTCGGTAGTATTAATCTCTATGAGCCGGGCGGATACTATAGTGTAAACGTTGCGAGAGTGGAAGAACTCGGGAAAGGAGATATTCTCTACCGACTCGAAAAGTTAAAAGCAGAACTTAATGCAAAAGGAATTTTTAATGTAGAGCGCAAAAGACCGATTCCCCGTTTTCCTAAAACTCTGGGCATTGCTACTTCGCCTAACGGTGCAGCTGTTGAAGATATCATTCGAATAGCTAAAGAGCGTTATCCTAATATCAATATATTAATTGCTCCCTGCCAGGTTCAAGGAGACACAGCTCCTGCTTCTATTGTAAGTGCGATTGAAGAATTAAATAATCCAAAATGGGAAGTGGATGTTATCATTGCAGGTCGAGGTGGAGGAAGCTTTGAAGATTTAATGCCGTTTAACGATGAATCTGTTGTGATGGCTTATTATAATTCCCGTGTCCCTATTATATCTGCTGTCGGTCATCAAATTGATTCGCTTCTTTGTGATCATGCGGCTGATGCTTATGTGCCAACACCTACTGCGGGTGCTGAGCTTGCCGTTCCCGAGATTGAGGATTTAGAAAACTATTTAGCAGATATGGAAAATCGTTTTAATCAAACTTTAAAGTATAAATTAGATATTGCCCGTGATAGGCTACATCTAATATCTAATAAGCATATTTTTATTGAGCCTAGAATGCTTTTAACAGATAGAATCCAAAGAGTCGACGAGACTCTAAATAGAATCTTTTTACTTGGAAAAAATAATATATCTACCAAAAAGAATTTGTTACAAAAGTTTGAAAATATTAGTATGATCGCCAAAACAGTGTTAAGCGCAAAAGATAAAAAGTTTCAGTTAGCGCTGGGAAGAGTAGAAAATTTTTCTCCTCTTCAAACGCTTAATCGCGGTTACTCAGTCGCGAGAAACAAAAAGAAAGAAGTAATAAGCTCACCCGCACAAGTAAAAGTAGGGGAAGAGTTGGAATTGATTTTGAAAGATCAAAAAACAATCAAAGTAGAAGTGAAGGAGAAATAGATGGCTGCAAAAGAAAAAGAGATTACCTTTGAAGAAGCATTAAATGAATTAGAGCAAATAGCGGAAAAATTAGAGCGGGGTCAGATGACTCTTGAAGAATCTATAAAAGCCTACGAGCGTGGAATGGATTTAAAGAAAATTTGCTCTGAAAGACTAAAAGAAGCAGAAGGGAAAATTGAATTCTTAGCAAAAGCTCCCGATGGAAAAATTGTAAAAGAAAGTGCAATAAGAGAACACAAAGAAAAAGAGAAAAAAACGAAAGAAGAGATTCTATTTTAATGTTACCAATAAAAATCAAAGAATGGCAACTCCTCTTACTCTTAGCTTGTATCCAATTTTCTAATATACTTGACTTTGTTATCATGATGCCTTTAAGTCCGAGACTGATGGAGGTATTTAATATTAGCCCCGCAGAGTTCGGCTTTATTGTTTCTTCCTACGCATTTAGCGCTGGAATATCGGGAATTCTCGGTGCCTTTTTTATCGATAGGTTTGATCGTAGAATTGCGCTTAATACCTGTTATGCGGGACTCACCCTGGCTACACTTCTATGCGGGGTAGTTCATACTTATCCGCTACTTGTCATGGCTCGAATTATGGCTGGAGCTTTCGGTGGACTAACAGGAGCAATTATTTTTGCTATTATTGGAGATTTAATTCCTTACGAGAGAAGGGGAAAGGCAACCGGGGTAGTCATGTCTGCTTTTTCTCTCGCTTCTGTTATTGGAGTCCCAGCAGGACTCTACCTTGCTGAAATGTATAATTGGAATGCTCCCTTCTTCGCCCTATTCTTATTTAGCGCCATTGTTTTAGGTTTTGCTCATTTTTATACGCCATCAGTCAAGGGTCATCTTTCTACTTTAGCTAAGCATCCTTTGAAGACATTAGAAATTTTATTTCTAAATAAAAACCATTTAATCGCATTTAGTTTAATCACAATGATGATGTTTGGTGGATTTTCCGTTATTCCTTTTATTGCACCCTATTTAGTAGCAAACATTGGAATTACAAACAACGAACTTGGCTTTGTTTATATTTTAGGTGGCGGTTTTACGGTATTTACCGCTCGGATTATCGGAATACTAGCGGATAAATTTGGTAAGCCGCTTGTCTTTGCTATCATTGCATTTATTTCTATTATTCCCATTTTAGCAGTTACTAATTTACCCAGGATGCCTCTTTATGTAACTCTAACTGCAACTACTTGTTTTTTTATTTTTGTTTCTGGAAGATTTACGCCTGCTTTGGCAATGATTACTGCAAGTGTTCATCCAGTGAATAGGGGAAGTTTTATGAGTATGGTTTCTTCTATTCAGCAAATTGCATCCGGTCTTGCTGCAAGTCTTTCGGGAATTATTATCCAAAAGACTGCTGATGGTCAACTTACTGAATTTCCTAAGGTAGGACTTGTTGCTGCTTCTGCTACATTGATTGCTATTTATATCTCAACGCGGATTAAGACTGTTAGCCATGATTGATTTACGGATACCTAAAAGTATCCGCTTCCAATAATTGATTTGTATTCGGTAGGTGCAAGGGATGGATTTAAGAACCAGGATTTAGTTTTATCGAGTGGTTTGATATCAACTTTGCGCTGTACTTTATCTTCTAGAATAAGTCTTGTTGGCGCTTCTGTAAAAGAATCAGGAATGCCATCATAGTCAGTGTCTAGTTCTGCTTTTGTATCCCAAATAAATCTATCCGCACGTCCGTCAAAGTTAGTATCAATTTCAGAGCGAACGGGAAGTTTTTTGAAATTGTAATAAGTTGTTGTTTCGAAATATCCATCTTTGTCTTTATCGTGTTGAGTTAATGCGATAAATTCATTTGGTAAATACCATCTGAGGACATCTAATTTTCCATCGTAGTCTTCATCTTCTTCTTCATGGATTTTTACAATGTCTTTTACTTGTGCTTCTTTTTTAGGTGCAGTAGATGAGCCTACCCAAATCATCAAATCACTAAAGCCATCAAGGTTACGATCTAATTCATTGTAAAGCAAACGGTAATTACCCGCATCGTCCATAAAATAACCCATCGTATCGGACTTTCCATCTTTGTTTGTGTCTACGTCTTTGCTTGCTACGTTTAAACCAAACTTGAAACCTTTTGAGGATTTTTTATTACAAAATGCTATCGTAAAGATAGATGCCAAAACGAGTGTATAAACTAATATTTTTTTCATGTATTTTTTATTAACCCATTGCCAAGCGTTCCATTGGATCGATGATATGGGTTACTTGTACTCCGTAGTAGTCATCAAGAATGATTATTTTTCCCCGTCCAATAATTTTTCCATTGGCAAGTAAATCTAATTCTTCTCCAATATTCTTGTCTAGTTCGACTACAGCACCTTCGGATAGTTGTAAGACATCTTTGATATACATATTGGTTCTACCAAGCTCTACAGTAAGAGACATGGTCACATCCATTAGCAGGTTTAAATTGGAGCTCGAAGATGCCATAGAGCCGCCCATCTTGCCGGCAGTTGGTTTTGCAGTTTGAGGAGGAGGGGAGAATCCAGGACCTAAAGCAGCAGCAATTGCATCCGAGCTAGGACCATCTCCACCACCTAAATTCATTCCCGCAAATGGATCATCGCTAGAATCGCCACCACCCGATGATTCTCCACCACCAAAACTTCCCCCACCTAGTAGGGCATCTATATCTTCTTGTGAAAGTGAGCCATCAGCCATAATCAAGTACCTCTTAGAATAAAAAATTTAAAAAAAATGCTTTGTCAAGTAAAGAATAAAAGACGACATGAATGCATTTTTAATAACGGTAGAATTAGCCCTATGGACGATAAAAATAAATCTACAGTCATTGATTTTATTACCGCAAAAGAAGCCATTTTAAAGGAATTATCTTCTCTTGAAGCAGTTGCTTCGGGAGACATTGCACTTCCAGAAATCTATCCCGAGAAGAATGAAGTCAAGGTGGATTTTTTGGCAACTTCACTTGGTCCCGATCAAATAGTAGAGTGTTTGCAAATCATTAAAAATCATATTGAGAATATTCGAATTCATACCTTTGAGCCCGGGTTTTATATTTTTCAGGCTTTGAATGAAAATGTCTTTGATAGTAAGTCTATTTTGGATAATATCAAATTTCGGTTTATAGTTTATAACAACCAGAACAAGGTAGAAATTTCAAAGAAGGGTGATTTTAAAAGGGAAGAAATTTTTGTGATTATTTCTCTTTTCAAATATATCACTGGCTCAAATTCAAAAAAGAATGCAAATCCAAAAGAGCTTTTGTCCAGATTGGGAGTTACCGTTTTTGATCCAGCCGAGGAAGCGTTAACCGGTAACATCATTACCTTTGATCATATTGCAGGTTATAATAATGTGAAGCAAGAGATTTTAGAATCGATTGTAATGCCTATTCTTAGTCCGAATACTTTTGATGAGGTCTCCAAGTTAACCAGGAAATTTCCAACACGTAATAGACCCCGCGCTGTTTTGTTTGAAGGAGATCCGGGAGTTGGTAAGACTACAATGGCAAAAGTAGTTGCCTGTCTTTGTAAAATTCCTATGGTCTATGTTCCAATCGAATCCATACTCAGTAAATACTATGGAGAGAGTTCGCAAAATCTTGCTTACGTGTTTGATGCCGCTGCCCTTTTTCCAAGTGCTTTAATTTTTTTAGATGAAATAGATTCCCTTGCTGGAAGTAGAGAAGAAGGAATTGTAGAGGCTACTCGTAAGTTGCTTTCAGTCTTACTCCGAAAGCTAGATGGGTTCGAAGGAAAGCCCCGTACACTAACGCTTGGTGCAACGAATCGAAAACAAGATTTGGATAGAGCCCTGCTTTCTAGATTTGATAAATCCATTTACTTTCCATTGCCTGACACAAAAGAGCGAGCAGCCATATTAGAAAACTATGCATTTCATTTGAATGAAGAAAATCGTATGGTAATTTCTAGCCTTTTAGATGGTTACTCGGGAAGGAATATGAAAGACTTCTGTGATTTTGTTGAGCGTAAATGGGCTTCAGCGATTATTGAGAGAGGCTTACAAGCATCACCCCCTCCATTTGAAATCTACCAGGAAGCTGCAGAAGTCATCCGAAAGAATAGATAACTGTAATTCGGTTTCGGGATGTTTGTTTCCGAAGTCATTATATGTTCCCTCTACAGCAGAAATATCTGTCTCGGGTTCTGAGTCTCCAATTGTAATTGGTTTTTCCTGGCGAACAATTCTATTCTCAGAGATTGCTTGTGCTAAAATAGGTCCAAGCTTGGTTACAACTTTTGAGTGCTTTGGAGAGATTGTCATTTTTTTGACAACGACTCCATGAATGAGTTCAGTATTGCGGGGTAAAATCCCGGTTGCACTGAGCTTATGATAGGTCTCAATATCATAGCGAAATGCTTTGTCAGTGAAGGAGTTTTCAAGAACTGCACTCATAATGCTCTCTTTTACTCAGCTCCGGTCTAGGTGCGCTTATAGATCCGGTCTAGCACCGGTCTTGAGTTACCTACTAAGCGCTTGAACACCGGCTTTATAACGGTAGCTAGACCGAAGAAGATTCAAGGTCATCTAAAAGGATGGATATCCTGACTTTTTTTTAATCTAATCTTTTCTGCTGTAATTCCAAAAATATGTAGTATTTTTTTTAACAAAGCTAAATTAAGTATAGAAAAGACCGATAATTTAGAAAGGATAATACTTTACATATTTCCTAGCGTAATTACTATTATCCAAAAAGAAATCGAATGAAGATTTAAGGAAGAATGACTTTATGAAATTGATTACAATCCTAGTTTTTTTAATGAGTGCCAGCCTATTTTCTCAAGCAAAAGAAGGCGGCGATGCGGGTAAACACCCAGGCGATCCTGAACTTCTAAATGGTCAAGGCTCTGCACAAGTAAATGCTACTGAAGAAGATCTCGATAAGCAAATTACTTTTTACAATGAGCGACTAATGAGACACACAAAGTTGTTTAGAACAAGAGTAGAAGCTTTACCAGGAAAAACAGTTCTTTACAAAGGTATCGAAAAAGGTGATGATTGTGAGGCAGCTCCTGATAACAAACAAACTGATGCTGCAAATACTTGTATCAGATTAGAAGTATTTGATTTTGTTAAATCAGAAGAAGGAAAAACTGACTTAAATCTTGGTGCAAGAAGCAAATACATTATCCTCTTTTACGAAGGTGGCGGTTGGGCAGAAGATCCAATGAAAGAAGCTCCAAAGAAAATTAAAAAGATCAAAAGCAAAATTATCTTAAATAATTTTAAAGAAACTGACCTTAAAATTTCTGAAGTAACTGATGCTGATCCACATACACCAAATGGAAAATCCGGTGAAAACAAACATGATGAAAAAATCACTATCTTTTATCAACATGATGGTTTACCAATGAGAGACCCAAAAGGTGCTCCGTTTCCTGAGCAAAAAGATCGTAAAGGTTATGGTTTATATAAATTAGCTGATGTTGAAAACACAAAGACAAACCCAACTAAAAATGTTTTCAAACAAACTTATTACATTAAGCATTTGATTCAATTTGATAAACTCTTTACTTCTATCTTTGATTCTAATGACAGTCGTGCAAATAAGCGTTACAAAGAAAGTAATCAAGTTCTTAAAAGTTCTTTAGTATATTAATGATTGATGGGGCGAAGTGAGATACATTCGTCCATGTCCAACCTGTAATATGGAATTAAGATTCCCAATAGACATGGGAATCTTAATTATTACATGTCCCAATTGCACCTCCTCTTTTCGAATGGATCCAGATGATCCAAGAACCTACCAATCCGGTAGCTTTGATTTAACTCCTCCCAAAAAGCCGTTAGCAACTTCGGTTCCTTTTTTAAACCAAATTTCTAACTATTTAAAATCAAATAAAGATATCAAATTCCTGATTCCAATCTTTCTTCTTTTGGTATTACTCTTAAATATAGTAAAAATTTATAATAGTGCCGAAGAATTAGAAAATACAGAAAAAGAAAAAAAGGAGTTTTCTCCCGAGCCTTTACCTAGAGAAGAGAGACCGGATGTTCAGCCTCGTAGTGATTCTCCTTCTGTAGAAATCTAATTGAATGAATAGAATTATTCTCGAAGAAACTGAGAGCGTTGGGGACTTTTGCTATCTACTGGATTCACGAAAATCCAATCATATAATTAAAGTCTTAAAAGCGAAAGTAGGGGATTCTTTAAAAGCAGGACTACTCAATACTTCTATTGGATTAGCAATTGTCCAGGAAATCAATTTAGAAAATCATTTAGTAAAAGTCCTATACCAACCCCAAAAGGAAAGTATGCAAACGCCTGCTGTTCTCTCTGGCTTACGCGTATTTTCCGCTATTCAAAGACCACAGACTGTAAAAAAAATGATTCAACTCTCTGCCAATTGTGGAGTTCCCGAGTTATTTTTTTTTCCTGCTGAAAAATCAGAATTTTCATATTTGAATTCATCTCTCTGGTCTGATAGAAATCTTCTAGATGAAATTATATTAGGTCTTGAGCAGGGAGGAAGAGTCATCGCTCCAAAGATTCAAGTCTTAAAAAATAAATATCGAATCAAAGAGCATTTAACAGAAGGTAGCCGCTTTCTTCTCGATTTTAATTGTAAGTATTTAACTGAATTAGAATCCGATTTAAATTTCACCGGTTCAATTCAAATTGTCCTTGGTCCTGAATCTGGCTTAACTCTTCAGGATTCAGAATACTTTTCAAAGTTAGGCTTCCAAACTATTTCTGTCTCTGAAAATATTTTACGAAGTGAAGTTGCACTTTCGTTTTTACTCGCACAGATGGAACTCTTAAAACGCGGTTCCGCCTGAGAAAAATACCATTTGTTCGTCTTTTGCTTTGAATTGATTTGTGTCACTATCTAAAACCCAACGTCTTCTATTTTGCACTTTGAGTGTGAGGGGACCTAGATTAATTGCGACTTCGGCTGCACCTTGCGCTCTATCGTCGACTTTAAAGGCTTCTCCACTTCTATCAAAACCTTTCTTGGTATAAAAGGCAGAGAAGCGAAAGAAAGTTCCAATTGGTAAATAGGCTCCTAGAAAAACACGGGAATTGTTTTTTCCTTTGTAGTCTTCGTAGTTAGCTTCAAATCCAATCTTGTAGATATTTACAATGAGTGTATTAAAATATCCTTTGATCGTTTCTCCATCGGTTGGTTTATTTTGTAAGTATTCATATTTAGTGTAAGGAAAACTTGTATCTAGATTTACCTGGTAGCGTTCGATTTCATAAAAGGAATCAAAATAAATTGGAATATAATTAGAACTCATACTTCTAAATTCAGGACGTATGATTACATTGATTTCCTTTGTGCCAATTTTTGTAATTACGCCATAGTGTCTGCCAAGGGAGTTTTGGACATTTTTGATTCGGTTGTAATCGGCATAAGGAGTTAGCTCAAATGTATCTGTGCTGATAATTTTAAACTCAGCGTCATAGCCTTCGACTCCTTGTCTTTTGTTTGATTTAATTTTTGCGTTATTTGTTTTATCAAAGCGGATACTCCCTGTTGTATCCAAGTCAAGTGCTACAGGGGCGGTTCCATCATAGGCAGAGGTAAATCCAACGGCAAATCGGTTTAAGTCAAAGACTTTGTTGGGAGCGCTTTCTTCATTGTCTAAGACTCTCTCTTTTTTAGGTGCTGTTTTCTCGACTGCTTTTTTTTGGCCGGTCACAGGATCGGTTTCTATTTCGACATATCTTTCTTCTTCCTGTGAAGAGTTGATTTCTTCGTTTACTTTTTTTCTTCCTACATCATCTAAAACATTTCCATTGGCAGCAAGCATTGCAACATTTCTCTTACCTGAAATCAAATCCATAATTCCAGAAACGATTCCAAAGGGACGAATGTATCCCCGACCGGCATTCACTTCTTTTCTGTCATAAATAGAATTGGTAAAAACCTGGACTCCCCCATAATCAGTATTGATATCCGCCATCACACCTAGTTTATATACATCGATTCGCTGATTGTTTACATAGCGGTTAACAATGGTTCCGTGACCGATGTATCCATCATACATTTTTCCAACAAAAAGAGAGTAGGTAATTTCTTTTGGTTTGTAGACTCCAAAATTTCCAATCCAAAAATTATTTAAGACTCTCTGGTAGTCTGATTTAGAATCATAATCAATTGAACGCACTTGTCCCACTTTCGCGCCGGGTGTCTTTGGCTCTACATCGTTAAGCAAAAGATTCACGGGAAGCTGCATCGAAAATCCCCATTTATTGTTGAAGTTCATATTGAGCCCGGGAGCTAAATATAAATAAGTATCTTTATTGTATTGATTGATACCAAAATCGTATGTAAACGTATCCGATGTTGGTCGACTATTTACGCCGGGTGGTGTCCATACCTGTGCAAAAAGATTCAGGGAAAATAAATGAAAGCAAATGAGTAGGAGTAGTTTTTTTTTCATAGGAAGTTGTGAATCGAATACAATTTTAAAATTGATTAGCCGAATATGAGTTAGAAATATAATTTATTTCATTTGTCTAGCAACAAAAAAATAAATATTTTCGGAAAAATTAAAAATCACTTGCATGTAAAATAAAGGATGACTGAAATATCCTGATTATTAAAAAAGAGTTCTAGTGTGATTGTGTAAAAGCAAAGAAAATATCTTTCACAGAGAGCACGGAGTTCGCAGAGAGTATTGATTCTTTTCTTTGTGATTCTGCGTGCTATGTGAGAAATTCTTGCAATTACGCAACCTCAAGTTTTAATTTTCTGTAATAAGAGGGGACGATGGAAAATAACAACAATAAATTATGGGATTTAATGGACAGAGAACCTGTCATTAACAAAGAAAATCTCGAAAAAGCATTTGCACATCATTTAGAATACACAGTCGGAAAACATAGAAATAATACAAATAAACAAGATATCTACGAAGCCTTAAGTTTTACAGTTCGTGATATTATCGTAGATCGATTAAACGAAACCCAATCCAATTACCGCGCTAAGAATCCAAAGCGTGTTTATTATCTATCATTGGAATTTTTAATTGGTAGAACACTTTCAAACGCTATGATAAATCTTGGATTGCAAGATATATTAACTGAAGTTCTCGCAGGATTTGGATATGATTTAAATGAAATCGTTGAATATGAGCCCGATGCAGGACTTGGAAATGGTGGCTTAGGTCGATTAGCCGCTTGCTTTATGGATTCCCTTTCCACTCTCAATCTTCCCGGATACGGTTACGGGATTCGTTATGAATATGGTATATTCAATCAACAAATAGAAAACGGCTCTCAAATTGAAAAGCCAGATGCCTGGTTACAAAAAAGCGGTAACCCATGGGAAATCATCCGTCACGAAGTAGTATATCCCGTTCATTTTTATGGACATGTGGAAACAAAAATTGATCCAACTGGAAAACTAATGTCTGTGTGGATTCCTCTCGAGACGATAGTCGCCGAAGCACATGACTATTCTGTTCCAGGTTACAATACAACAACCGTAAACAATCTACGTCTCTGGGTTGCAAAAGCATCCGAAGAGTTTAACTTCGATTATTTCAATCACGGAGATTATTTAAAAGCAGTTGAGGATAAACAAAAAACAGAAAACATTTCTAAAGTCCTCTATCCAAATGATACAACAGAGCAGGGAAAAATTCTGCGACTCAAGCAACAATACTTCATGGTTGCTTCTAGTCTCTTAGATATCATTAACCGCTACAAACGTTTTAACACAGACTTTACTCGCTTTCCCGATGAAGTTGCTATTCAATTAAATGATACTCATCCAAGTATTGCAATTCCAGAACTCATGCGTATTCTCATGGACGATGAAAAACTAGAATGGGCAACAGCCTGGGACATTACCACAAAAGTATTTGCTTACACAAATCACACCGTATTACCAGAAGCATTGGAAACATGGAAAGTGAGTTTAATCGAGTTTCTCCTCCCGAGACATGCACAAATTATAAACGAGATTAACTTCCGTTTCTTAAATGAAGCACGCAACTCCGGAAAATTAAACGATCACGAAATCATGCAAGTATCCGTATTCCATGAAGGACCTGATAAACTTTTACGCATGGCTAATTTAGCTGTGATTGGAAGTCATAGTGTAAATGGAGTTGCTGCACTTCACTCTGATTTGTTAAAGACACTTGTATTTCCTGCCTTCTACAAACTCTGGCCTGAAAAGTTTAACAATAAGACAAATGGAATTACACAGAGAAGATTTCTCCTCAAAGCAAATCCTCAATTGTCCAATCTAATTGCAAGTAAGATTGGAGATGAGTTTGCAACAGATCTAAATAAATTACGCGGATTAGAACAATTTGCCTCCGATCCAGAATTTGAATCTGAATGGAGACGAATCAAAAAAGAAAACAAAGAGCGTCTATCTAAGATTATCCTGAAAGATACTGGAATTATTGTAGATGTTAATTCTATCTTTGATGTTCAAATTAAACGTTTTCATGAATACAAGCGTCAACTTTTGAATATCCTCCATGTGATTGCTTTATACATCAGAATCCAGGAAAATCCTTACAAAGAAGTAGTTCCTAGAACTTTTATATTTGCAGGAAAAGCAGCTCCCGGATACTATATGGCGAAGTTAATCATTCGATTTATCAATGCAGTTGGCGCTATTGTAAACAATGATCCAAAAGTAAACGGAAGACTCAAAGTGGTATTCCTTCCAAACTACCGTGTATCTCTTGCTGAAAATATTTTTCCAGCGAGTGATCTTTCCGAGCAAATCTCTACAGCAGGAACAGAAGCAAGTGGAACGGGTAATATGAAGTTTGCGTTAAACGGTGCTTTGACTGTGGGAACGTTAGACGGTGCAAACGTTGAAATTATGGAAGAAGTAGGAGAGGAAAATATTTATATTTTTGGTCTTAAAACTCCAGAAGTATTAGATCTAAAGGCAAAAGGATATCATCCATGGGACTATATCAACAAAAGCGATGAATTGCAGAGAATTCTCACATTAATCAAAGAGAATTTCTTTTCTATGTCCAATGCAAATTTATTCCGACCTATCTATGACAACCTGGTGAATCAAGATAATTATTTACTCATGGCAGATTTCGATTCTTATTCAGCTTGCCAGCGGATAATATCAAATGAATTCAAAGATCAAAACTTATGGACTAAAAAATCAATTTTGAATGTTGCGAGAATTGGAAAGTTTTCCTCGGATCGAACCATCCAAGAATATGCAGAACAAATCTGGCATGTAAAACCAGTAGAAGTGAAAAGCCCATCAATAAAATATCAATTACTTAAAAAATAAAGGAAGAGAGTGAGACATGTTGGAAATTTTGAAAGAAGT
>Ga0075163_10002953_pt1 | contig 22892 bp, 27 predicted proteins | sample JI1023141ADNA_FD_71478 | JGI IMG/M metagenome (GOLD analysis project Ga0075163, IMG submission 71478) | Wastewater effluent complex algal communities from Wisconsin, to seasonally profile nutrient transformation and Carbon sequestration -... | ecosystem: Engineered > WWTP > Effluent > Algae... | reverse complement strand
CCGTGATAGGCGACCTTGAAGCCGTTCTTCGGGTCGAGGACGAAGATCTCGGCCTCTTTCGTCACGCCCATCGATTCGCCGACCAGCTGGAGTTCATCCATCAGCACGGGGACGTTCGAGACGTTGAGCTTCTTCACCTCGGCGGCGGCCTGTTCGCGCGTCGCGGTCGGGTTGGAGTTGACCATGTAGAAGAGGACGCCCTTGGCCTTGTAGGCGGCGGCCAGCTTGTCGAGCTCGACAGCGGCGGCTTGCGAGACCTTGGAGCCGTTGGTCTGGCTCATCAGCACGATCGCGGGGGCGTATTTGAAGTAGTAGAGCTCATGCGACAGACGCGTCTGGTCGGTCAGCTGGAAGTTGTCGACCTTGTCGGCAACCTTCACCGGGGATGAGACCGAGGGGGCCGGGGCGGCGATGCCTGACTGAACCGCGGCGATGCCGGCAACACCCAAGAACGCTACGGCAACCGCCGACGTCATCAACGCACGTTTCATAGACTTCCTCCCAGAGTTCGTTTCTGTAATTTTTTATGTCGTCGCACCGTCGGTTCATTGGCCGATTTCGTCAATGATTCTGGGCGTTTCGGACGGTCAACTTTTGTTGTGGCGCCGTGCGCGTAAGGGCGGGGCCTGCCCGGATTGCCAGGCCTCCGCCGCGAACTATCTGTCTCCGACGTGTCCCCAGCGGCGCCGGCAGCCTGCCGAGCGCTCCCCGATACGTTTACTAACCCTACAAACTCGATATAGTTTTTCCGACTCGCCGGCCGACAGGCTGACGGGCGCAGGGTTCTGTGACTGGTTGCCGGCATGATTTCCCAGAAGGCGAAGTACGCGCTGCGGGCGCTGGTGGCCCTCGCCAAGGCGCCGGCCGGATCATCGACTTTCATCGGCGATATCGCCGAAAGCCAGAGCATCCCGAAGAAGTTCCTGGAGCAGATCCTGCTCGACCTGAAACATCACGGACTGGTCGTCAGCCGCCGCGGAAAGACCGGTGGTTACGGGCTTTTGCGGCCTTCCGACACAATCTCGTTCGGCGAAGTCCTGCGCATTGTGGACGGGCCGATTGCGCCGCTGCCGTGCCTGTCCAAGATGGCCTATCGCAAGTGCGACGACTGCGATGACGAGGCGACCTGCGAGGTGCGCAGGGTGTTCGCGCAGGTGGCCGATGCCACGCGCGACGTGCTCGACCGGACGACCATCGCCGACGCCCTGAACGCCCGGCTTCCGGCCCGGCTGCGGGACGCCGTCGCCTAGCAATCGGTTTGACAAACACGACCGGTTGACTAGCGTATTGGCGAGGACTCCGGAGATACCCATGCGCTCGAAGCTGTTTGCTGGCCTGGCGGCTGCGCTGGCGCTTGTCGCCTGCACGCCCAAGGCGGCCGGTCCGACCCTGCTCAACGTCTCCTATGATCCGACGCGGGAGTTCTACGAGGCGTTCAACGCCGACTTCATCGCCGACTACAAGGCCAAGACCGGCGAGACGGTGACGGTGAACATGTCCCACGCCGGCTCGGGCAAGCAGGCCCGGGCAGTGATCGACGGGCTTGAGGCCGACGTCGTGACACTGGCGCTGCAGAACGACGTCGATCAGATTGCCAAGGCGACCCAGAAGGTGCCAGCTGACTGGCGCTCCAAGCTGCCGGACAACTCGGCCCCCTATACCTCGACCATCGTGTTCGTGGTGCGCGCGGGCAATCCCAAAGGCATCAAGGACTGGGGTGATCTCGGTCAGCCCGGCGTGGCGGTGGTGACGCCGAACCCGAAGACTTCGGGCGGGGCGCGCTGGAACTACCTCGCGGCTTGGGCGTGGGCCAACAAGCAGTTCGCGGGCGACGAGGCACAGATCAAGGCGTTCGTGGCGTCAGTCTACAAGAATGCGCCGGTGCTGGACACGGGCGCACGCGGATCGACCACCACCTTTGCCCAGCGTAATATCGGCGATGTGCTGATCACCTGGGAGAACGAGGCGTTCCTGACGCTTGACGAGTTCGGCGCCGACAAGTTCGAAATTGTCTATCCCTCGCTGTCGATCCTGGCTGAGCCGCCGGTGGCGCTGGTGGATGGCAATGCGGACAAGCACGGGGTGCGCGCCGTCGCAGAAGCCTATCTGCAACATCTTTATTCCCCGGCTGGACAGCGCATCGCCGCCAAGCATTACTTCCGTCCGGTCACGCCCGCCGATGCCGACCCTGCTGATGTTGCGCGTTTCAAGCCGATTGACCTGGTGACGGTGGATGATCTGTTCGGCGGCTGGGCTGCGACACAGGCGAAGCATTTCGATGAAGGCGGCGTTTTCGACCAGATCTACACGCCCGCGAGATAGACCGTGACGGCAGCGGCGCCTTCGGCGCGTTCTCTCCGCTGGCGGCGGCGCAGCGTGTTGCCGGGTTTTGGCCTGGGGCTCGGCTATACGGTTGCGTACCTGTCGCTGGTCGTGCTGATCCCGCTGGCGGGTCTGGCGTTCAAGTCGGCGACGCTGGGCTGGTCCGAGTTCTACGCCATCGCGACCAACGCGCGCGTCGTCAAGGCGCTGCAGCTGAGCTTCGGCACGGCGCTGGTTGCCGCCGTCGTCAACACCATCTTCGGTGTGCTCGTGGCGTGGTGCCTCGTCAGGTACAAGTTTCCGGGACGGCGCTGGCTGGATGCGGCGGTGGACCTGCCGTTTGCCTTGCCGACGGCAGTTGCGGGCATCGCGCTGGCGACGCTCTATGCGCCCGAAGGGCCGTTTGGCGCGATCCTGGAAGGCATATTCGGGATCAAGGTCGGCTTCACGCCGCTTGGCGTCACCATCGCGCTGATCTTCGTCGGGTTGCCGTTCGTGGTGCGGACGGTCCAGCCGGTGCTGGAAGAGATCGACCGCGAGACCGAGGAAGTCGCCGCGACGCTCGGCGCGGGGCGGTTGCGCACGGTGGTGCGCGTGATCCTGCCCGGATTGCTGCCGGCAATCCTGACCGGCTTTGCATTGTCGTTCGCGCGGGGCGTGGGCGAATACGGCTCGGTGATCTTCATTGCCGGAAACCTTCCCTATATCTCCGAGATCGCGCCGCTGCTGATCGTGATCCGGCTGGAAGAGAACAATTATGCGGGCGCCACAGCGATTGCTGCGATCATGCTGATGATCTCGTTCGCCTCGCTGTTCGTGATCAATCTGCTGCAGTCCTGGAGCAGAAAGTGGTTCGGCAATGTCTGACCCCGCTGCATCCACATCCGTTGAGGTTGCCGGCGTGACGAAACATCGCCGTCACACGCCTGTGGGCGAGGGGCCGGTGACGCGCTTCATCCTGCTCACGCTGATGGTGCTGTTCCTGGGCTTCATCCTGATCGCGCCGCTGCTGGTGGTGTTTGTCGAGGCGGTGTCGAAGGGGCTGGGCGTCTTCGTCACGGCGCTGGCGATGCCCGACACGATCGCGGCGCTGCAGCTGACCTTGCTGGTTGCGGCGATCGCCGTGCCGGCCAACCTTGTCTTCGGCGTCGCGGCGGCGTGGACCGTTGCGAAGTTCGACTTCAAGGGAAAGGCGTTCCTGCTGACGCTGATCGACCTGCCGTTTGCGGTGTCGCCCGTGGTGTCCGGCCTCGTTTTCGTGCTGCTGTTCGGCGCCAACAGCCTGATAGGGCCATGGCTGACCGACAATGGCATCCGCATCCTGTTTGCCGTGCCCGGCATCGTGATCGCGACGATCTTCATCACCTTCCCGTTCATCGCGCGCGAGCTGATCCCGCTGATGCAGCAGCAGGGCAATTCCGAGGAGGAAGCGGCGCTGTCGCTGGGCGCGAGCGGCTGGCGAACCTTCTTCCTTGTGACCCTGCCCAACGTGAAATGGGGCCTGCTGTATGGCGTGCTGCTGTGCAATGCGCGGGCGATGGGGGAGTTCGGCGCGGTGTCCGTCGTGTCGGGCCATATCAGGGGCCTGACCAACACCCTGCCGCTTCACATCGAAATCCTCTACAATGACAACAAGGCGGCCGCAGCGTTCGCGGTTGCTTCACTGCTCGCTGCGTTGGCTCTGGTGACGCTTGGACTGAAAACACTGCTCGAAGTCCGGTATTCCGGCGAGCTTGCCGCCTCCCGGCGGAACCACTGACCGGAGCCGAACAGTCTATGCAGGTCCGCATTGCCAATGTGAACAAGCGCTATGTCGGCATGGCCGCGCTTGATGACGTGTCGTTGAACGTCGAGCCCGGCGAGCTGGTGGCGCTGCTGGGGCCGTCGGGGTCGGGCAAGACGACATTGCTGCGCACGATTGCCGGCCTCGAAATTCCGGATTCCGGGCAGATCTTCTTCAACGACGAGGATGCCTCCGACGGGCGCATCCAGGATCGCGGCGTCGGTTTCGTGTTCCAGCACTATGCGCTGTTCAAGCACATGCGCGTGTTCGACAACGTGGCGTTCGGACTGCGGGCGCGGCCGGGCAAGACCCGGCCGAAGGAGAGCGAGATCAAGCGCCGGGTTCTGGAGCTGCTCGATCTGGTACAGCTGTCGGGGCTTGAGAAGCGCTTTCCGACGCAGCTGTCGGGCGGACAGCGACAGCGCGTGGCGTTGGCGCGGGCGCTGGCGATCGAGCCCAAGGTGCTGCTGCTGGACGAGCCGTTCGGGGCGCTGGATGCGCGCGTGCGCAAAGACCTGCGGCGCTGGCTGCGCGAGATCCATGAACGCACCGGGCACACCACGCTGTTCGTGACGCACGACCAGGAAGAAGCGCTGGAGCTGGCGGATCGCGTCGTGGTGATGAACAAGGGCCGCATCGAGCAGAGCGCATCGCCGGACGAAATCTACGACCATCCGCGCACACCGTTCGTGTTCTCGTTCATCGGCGAGTCGAGCGTCATCCCGGTGACGATTGGCAATGGCCGGGCGTGGCTGGACGAGCGGCCGCTGGATATCGAGATCGGCGGACTGAGCGATGGACCGGCGCAGCTCTACCTGCGGCCGGAGGACATCGTGGTGACCGAGGAAGCGCCCGGGATTCCGGGGCTGGTGGTGTCGACGCGACGGATCGGCGGCATGCGACGCGTGTCGATCGAATGCGGTCTTGCGCGCCATCGCATCGAGTTCGACGCGCCGGCGGAAACGCCGATTGCCAACTCGCAGCGCGTGATGATCCGCGTGACCGGCGGCACCGTCTTCGGCAGCGCCGAAGAGGGCTATGAGTCCGAGCGCCTCGCGGCGTCCGAGACGTCCAACTTCAAATGGAAGAAGGCGTAGGCTAGACCCCGCCGACCTGGCCCGCGTCGGCTTCGGCTTTCAGCCAGGTGATGAAGCTGCGCGCCAGTTTGGATGGCGTGCGCCATTTCGGCCAGACGATGTAATACGCAAAGTCGATGTCGGCGGAGCCATCCGCGAACGGCGCGACGAGGCGTCCGCTGGCGAGATCGCTGGCGGCGATGGCGTGCTTCGCGAGTGCAATCCCGCGGCCGGAAGCGGCGGCTTCGACGACGAGGGCCGACTGGTTGAAGCGGGGGCCGCGCGTTGAATCGACGGTGGTGACGCCGCGCGCCGCCAGCCAGCTTTTCCAGTCCGGGCAGGAGGGATCGTTCTCCGGGCCTTCGTCGTGCAGCAGGACGTGGTCTGACAGGTCCGCCGGCGAGCGCAGCGGGCGGTCGCCCTTCAGGAGGTCGGGCGAGCAGACCGGCAGGACGGATTCAGACAGGATCTTCTCCGAGCGAAGTCCGTCATAGACGCCCTTGCCGTAGCGGACCGCGAGATCGATGTCGGTGGAGTTGAAATCGGTGATCGCGAGGTCGGCCGAGACCCAGACTTCGGCTTCGCTGTTCTCGTTCTGGAAGCGGTCGAGCCGGTGGGCCAGCCATTTGGCGGCGAATGAGGGGGCGGACGAGATCATCAGACGGTCACGACGGGCGGGCGCGCGCATGTGGTGGACCGCCTCGGACATCATCTCGAAGGCGTTGGAGAGCAGCGGCAGGGCGGCCTGGCCAGTGTCGGTGAGCAGAACCTGGCGACCTGTGCGGCGGAAGAGGGGGGCGCCAGCGAATTCCTCGAGCTGGCGGATCTGCTGGCTGATGGCGCCGGGGGTGACGTTCAGCTCCTCGGCCGCCCGGGTGAAGGACAGATGGCGGGCGGCAGCCTCGAAGGCGCGCAGGGCGTTGAGGGCGGGGAGGCGTTCTTCCTGAGCCATGGCTGGCGGACTTTCCGGCGGTGAGGGGGTCTAATCGTTCGGCTTAGGAATCGTTCATTGCGTTAAAGTCTGCCTCCGGCCATCTGGCGTGGAGGACTGCGCCTGGCTCGTCGCCCGGTGAGCGCTGTGTTATATGCGCATGCGTAAGAAAAACTAAAGGGCCAGATCGAATGTCGGATTCTTCCGCCGCGAAACTGGACGCCGTGGGTCGCGTTGCGCTGGTGGGCGCAGGGCCTGGGGACGTCGAGCTTCTGACGCTGAAAGCGGCCCGGCTGATCGGGGTGGCGGAGGTGATTTTCGCCGACCGTCTGGTGGGTCCCGATATCCTCAAACTGGCGGCGGCCGGGGCGGAGATTGTGTCCGTCGGCAAGACCAAGGGCGAGCACTCGGTGCCGCAGGGTGAGATCCACAAGTTGATGATCGAGGCGGCGCGGGCCGGCAAGCAGGTGGTGCGGCTGAAGGGCGGCGATCCGTTCGTGTTCGGGCGCGGCGGCGAAGAGGTCGAGGCGCTGCGCGCGGCGGGCGTCGAGGTTGAGGTTGTGCCGGGGATTTCGGCGGCGCTGGGCTGTGCGGCGGCGGCGCAGATTCCGCTGACGCATCGCGACATGGCGCAGGCCGTGACGTTCGTGACCGGCCATGCCTCGCTGGGCGAAGAGCCCGATCTCGACTGGGACGCGCTGGCGCGCGGCAACCAGACAGTGGTGGTGTTCATGGGCGTGGGTGCGGCTGACGCGATCCAGATGCGCCTGATCGCGGCGGGACGCGATCCCCTGACGCCGGTGGCGGTGATCGAGAACGGCACGCGCGCGAACGAGCAGCGCGCCTATGGTTTGCTGGGTGAGCTGAGCAGCGTGATCCAGGTGAACGGGATTCTGGGGCCGGCTCTGCTGGTGATCGGCGATGTGACGGCGCTGGGCGTCGGCGCGCCGGCGAAGCGGGCGGCGAAAGAGAAGCCGACGTTGTCGAAGCTGTGGAGCCTGCTGTCATGAGTTCGGAACGTCCCAAGCTTGGGCCTGACATTCCGAAAGTGGTGACGGCGTGGACGACACGGACGGGCCGCGTTGTCTATCTGACGGCGGTGCGCGAGTGGTCGGAGAACATCGCCGACGCTGAAGTGCTGACGGGAGACAAGGGCGCCGAGACGCTGGCCTGGGCGGCGAAAGACCAGGGCCGCGCGACTGATCCCTATTTCATGCAGGTGACGGCGGACGGGCAGGTGACGGGACGCGAGACGATCCGCGAGACCATTCGCGCCAAGGGCCCGACCAATCATCCGATGTTCGGCAAGCAGGCGGGGAACAACTAGATGCCCAATCGGCCCATCACGAAACTGACGCTCTATGGCGACCAGATCAGCGGCAACTGCCTGAAGACGAAATGGACCGCCGATTTCCTTGGCGTCGACCATGACTGGGTGGATATCAGCGTCGTGCAGGGCGGCACGCGATCCGACGCATTCATGGCGATGAACCCTTCGGGGCAGGTGCCGGTGATGCGAATCCCGGATGGGCGCATTCTGCCGCAGTCGAATGCGATCATCCTCTATCTGGCGGAAACCAATTCCGGCCACGACCTGATCCCGACGGACGCGTTCCAGCGGGCGCAGATGTTTTCGTGGATGTTCTGGGAGCAGTATTCCCACGAACCCTATATCGCGGTGCGCCGTTTCCGCGTGCTCTTCCAGAACCTGCCTGACGACGAGATCGATCCGCAGCTGCTGGCGCGCGGGCGGCGGGCGCTGGGCGTGATGGAAATGCACCTGACGTTCAACGACTACTTTGTCGGGCAGACGATGACGCTGGCCGACATTGCGCTGGTCGCCTACACGCGCGTGGCGCACGAGGGCGGTTTCGACCTGTCGGAGTTTCCATCGGTTCAGCGCTGGGTGGCGCGTATCGAAACCGACCTTGGCATCGCGCACGCCCGGAAAGCCGCCTAGATGTATCGCTACGATGAATTCGACGAGACGATTGTGCGTGACCGCGCGAAGCAGTTTCGCGGGCAGGTGGAGCGGCGCCTCTCCGGCGAGCTGAAGGAGGAAAACTTCAAGCCGCTGCGTCTGCAGAACGGCATCTACCTGCAGCTGCACGCCTACATGCTGCGCGTGGCGATTCCCTATGGGCAGCTGTCGCCGGTGAAACTGCGGCAGCTGGCGATGATCGCCGACACCTACGACAAGGGCTATGGCCATTTCACGACGCGGCAGAACATCCAGTACAACTGGGTGGCGCTGGCGGAGATGCCAGACGTGCTGGATGATCTGGCTGACGTCGAGATGCACGCGATCCAGACGAGCGGGAATTGCATCCGCAACACGACGTCGGATCATCTGGCAGGCGCAAATGCCGACGAGATCGAGGATCCGCGGCCGTGGTGCGAGATCATCCGGCAATGGTCGACCTTCCACCCCGAGTTCGCGCACCTCCCGCGCAAGTTCAAGATCGCGGTGACGGCGTCACCCGTGGATCGCGCCGCTGTGCGGGTGCACGACATTGGCCTGCAGATGATGCGCAATGCAGCGGGCGAGATCGGTTTTGAAGTGATCGTTGGCGGCGGGCTGGGACGCTCGCCCTATGTGGGCGTGACGATCCGCGAGTGGGTGAGCAAGCAGGACCTGCTGAGCTATCTGGAAGCCAATATGCGCGTCTACAACCGTCACGGACGACGGGACAACAAGTACAAGGCGCGCATCAAGATACTGGTGAACGAGCTGGGGCCGGATGAATATCGCCGGCAGGTGGACGAGGAGTTCGCCGCCCAGAATGCGTGGGAGAAGGTGATCCTGCCGCAGGCCGAAGTGGAGCGGATCGCGGCGTATTTTGCTTCGCCGGAATTCGAGACGAAGCCCGCTGTCTCTGATGTGCTGGAAGCGGCGACCAAGGCTGATCCGGCGTTTGCGCGGTGGCGGAAGAACAATCTGCGGCCGCATCGCGTGGCGGGGTATGCGTCCGTTCACATCGCTCTGAAGCAGCAGGGCGTTGCGCCTGGTGACGCCACATCTGACCAGATGCGGGCTGTCGCCGACATCACCGAGCGGTACGCTCTGGGCGATGTTCGCGTGGCGCATGAGCAGGATCTGGTGCTGCCGCATGTGAAGCTGGACGATGTGCCGGCGGTTTATGCGGCGCTGAAGTCCGTGGAGCTGGCGTCGTCGAACGCTGGCATGGCGTCCGACATCATCACGTGCCCTGGACTGGACTACTGCAACCTCGCCAATGCGCGGTCCATATCGGTGTCGAACGAGATCCAGGCGGTGTTTGCTGATCCCGTGTTCGAGGACGAAGTTGGGACGCTGCACATCAACGTGTCGGGCTGCATCAATGCCTGCGGCCACCACCATGTCGGCCATATCGGCGTGCTGGGCGTCGACAAGAAAGGTGAAGAATTCTACCAGATCCTGTTTGGCGGCCGCGCCGATGAGAAGGCGACCATTGGCTCCATCGCAGGTCCTGGCCTGCGCCACGAAGAAGTGGCGCCGGCGATCCGCCGCGTGATCGAAAAGTATCTCTCTGTGCGCACCGCCAAGACCGAGAAATTCATCGACACGTTTGCGCGGGTTGGCGATTCGCCGTTCAAGGAGGCCCTCTATGCCTCTGCTTAAGAGCGGCAAGGAAGTCGACGATATCTGGGCGTTCGTGGAAGACGGCCATGAGCTGTCGCCCGGCGGATGCATGAGCGTGTCGCTGGCGCGCTTCCTGTCGGAACATGACGTGCTTCTGGCGCGCAACGAGGCGATTGGCGTTCGGCTGCAACCGAACGAAGACCCCGGCCTGCTGGCGCCGCATCTGGAGCATCTGCACCTGATCGAGGTGGCGTTCCCGAAATACACGGATGGGCGCGGATATTCGCAGGCGCAGCTGTTGCGGCGGCGCTATGGCTACAAGGGCGAAGTGCGCGCCATCGGACATGTGCTGCATGACCAGCTGGGGCTGATGGTTCGCGCCGGTATTGACGCCATGGTCTTTGAAAGTGAGCGCGCCGAGGCCATCTATGCCGAGGCCGTTGGTGAGTTGTCCGAGGTTTATCAGGCCAGCGCGGACGGACGCGACACCGCGTTCGTGAAGCGCCACCAGAAATCTGGTGAGCCAAAACCTGGCGAGAAAGTTTCGTAGACGATGAGCGGCGCCCCGTCAGTGATTGAAACACCCGAGCAGCGGGTGGCTCGGCTGAACGCCGAGCTGCGCGGGAAATCGGCGCAAGAGATCATCGCCGCAGCCGTGCGCGAATTCGGCCGCAGCATCACTTATGTCTCGTCCTTCGGCGCCGAGAGCGCGGCGATGCTGGGGCTGATTGCGGAGGTCGATTCCGGCATGCCGGTGGTGTTCATCGACACGGGCATGCACTTTGCGCAGACGCTGCAGTATCGCGACAATGTGCGCGATTATCTGGGGCTGACCGACATCCGCACGGTTCATCCCGTGAAGGAGGAGGTGAAGGCGGTCGACCCCAAGGGCGTGTTGAACAAGACCGATCCGGATGCGTGCTGTGAAGTGCGCAAGGTGCGGCCGCTGGAGCCGGCGCTGGAAGGCTTCGAGGCGTGGATCACGGGCCGCAAGCGCTTCCACGGCGGAGGCAGGGCGAATCTGCCGGTCGTCGAGTTTTCCGAGGGGCGCTACAAGGTCAATCCGCTGGCGGACTGGAATCACGAACACGTCGAAGCGTATTTCGAGCAGCGCCGCCTGCCGCGCCATCCGCTGGTGGCGGAGGGTTATCCCTCGATCGGGTGCTGGCCGTGCACGGTGCGGCCGGAAGATCCGAGCGACATACGGTCTGGCCGCTGGGCCGGGCGCGACAAGAGCGAGTGCGGCTTGCATCTCGAGCGGAAAGACCGGCCGCGCGTTTTCTGAGGCTCAGGCGCCTTTCGGCTTTTTCGGAGCAGGTTTCCTGGATGCGGGCTTCTTCGCCGTGTTCAGGTCCGCCGCCGCGCGGATCAGCGCCTTGAATGCCGCCTCGTTGATCTTGTCGCTCTTGCGAAAATCAATCGCGCGCCGCGTGCCACCTTCGAGGCTGGCGTTGAACAGCTTTGCAGGATCATCCAGGGCCGCGCCCTTGGCGAAGGTCGTCTTGACGTAATCCTTGTACGTCTCGCCGGTGCAGATGATGCCGCCTTGCTCCCAGATCGGCACGCCGCGCCATTTCCATTCCTCGACCACGCCTGGCACAGCCTGTTTGATAAGTGAGCGGATTCTGGCGAGCGTGTCGCCGCGCCAGTCGCCCAGCTCCCTGATGCGCGCATCGATCAGTTTTGCGGGCGATTCTGTCGTCTTCGCTTTCGTTGCCGCGCTTTCGGTCTTCTTCATCGGCGTTGATTTCTTCATGGCTCTCACATCTTCTCCCCGGGCAGCTTGCTGGCCTGTTGCACCCACGCGGTGAACTGCTTCTCGTCGAAACCGTCCTCGCGGATATCGAGATAGCGCACGTCCTTCTGCTTTGATTTGCCGGGCGGGACGGGCTTGAGCTGCGCGCCGCGGAAGAAGGCGACTTTCACATACTTCGTCATGCAGTGGACGCCGACAAGCCAATGGTCCTTCTCGCCGACACCATAGAGCGGCGAGTTCCATTTCACCGCCTTGTTCACGCCGGGAACTGTGCGCGTTATGATCGCGTCGATGCGGCGGCCGATATCGTTCTTCCAGTCCGGCATCGCCGCGATGTAAGCCTGCACGGGTTCCTCGCCATAGGCCTTCGCAATCTGCGGATTGCCGCCGGAGAGCAGCTTCGGCTTCGCTGCCTTCGGCTGAACTTTCTTCGTTGGTGTTTTCGCCATTGGATTTACGTACGTCCGCTCATGCACCGGCCCTCGCCAGCAGGTGGTCCAGCTTCTCGAAGAACGATTTCCACCCGGCATGGGCGCCGCCGAAGGCCTGCTTCTGGTCCGGGCGGAAGCCCGCCTGCTCCATGCGCAGGTGCGTGCCTGCTGGCGTCGGCGTCAGCGTGAAGGTGACGATGCTGGTGAGGTTGTAGGCCGCATCCTCGTGCTTGAAGTCCCACGTGTAGGACAGCTGGCGGTTCGGCTCGACTTCCAGCACTTCGCAATCCAGCACGCCGCCCCACTCACCGCGCAGCTTGAAGCTGTGGCCGACCCTGGGCTTGAAGTCGTTCTTCATCAGCCATTCCTCGATGAGGTGCGGCTGCGTCAGCGCGCGCCAGAGTTTTTCCGGCGGGTGTGCGATCTCGCGCTCGACGACGACAGAGCGCGTCTCGCTGGCGGCGGTCATTGGTCCATCCTTTTCAGCAGGTCTTCGAGCGCGTCGAATTTCGTTTCCCAGAAGCCGGCCATCTGGCTGGTCCAGTCGATCAGCGGGGCGAGCGCGCTCAGCTGCGCGCTGTAATGCGTCTGACGGCCATCGGGACGATCCCGCACCAGGCCGGCCTGTTTGAGAATGCCGAGGTGCTTGGAGACGACGGGCTGGGAGACACCGGCCCGCTCCGTCAGCGCGCCCACCGTCTTCTCGCCTTCGCGGCACAGCCGCTCGAAGAGGGCCCGCCGCGTCGGATCGGCGAGCGTGCGGAAGAGAACATCGTGAGCGACCGACATGCCGATCCATACCTCGTTGGCTATGAATTATCGTATAGCCAACGAGCTATGCGTGAGTCAAGCGGGACGCCGGGCAATAAGGTTCTTGATTTGTTCTTTTCCCGATTTTAGTCTGCCCGGACAAAACCGGGGAGGCTGGACATGCTGAGCTACGTGACCATTGGCGCTGTCGATACCGAGCGCTCGCACGCTTTCTACGACACGGTTCTCGCAACGATCGGCTGGAGCAGCCACGCCGCTTTCGGGGCCTGGCGCGGCTATTCCGAGGGCGGCGCGGGCAAGGGACAGAGCGTATGGGTGTGCACGCCCTACAATGGCGAACCCGCAACGGTCGGGAACGGAATGATGGTGGCGTTCGGCGCGAAATCCCATGCCGAGGTGGATGCATTCTACGCCGCGGCCATGGCGGCGGGTGGGACCGATGAGGGACCGGCGGGGCCGCGGCCAGACTATGGGCCGAACTGGTATGCCGCCTATCTGCGCGATCCGGCCGGCAACAAGCTGGCGATCGTGTTCAACAGCCAGGCTGACGTCGAGGCGGCTGCGCATTCGCGGGCCGCTTTGGCAGCACAGCTGGGCGGGTAGGCTGATCGACTTTCTTTATGGTAAAGGCCTTGTGATGCTGGGCAAGCGCGCGGGAACTGCGCGCATCCGGCGATTGGGCTGCGATTGGTCGAAGGGTGTCTGAATGTCGATCTGGTGGTTGATTCCGGCGTTTGTCGGACTTGTCGGCGTGATGATGCTGATCGGGGGAATCGGACGGCTGTTCCGGCTGAACGTGCTCGGCGGCGGCTTCCGCATCCTGTTCGGCGGCCTGACGCTGGCAGGCGCGGCGGTGATCGGGCTGATTGCGCTGAACCTGCAGACCTATTCGCGGCTGACGCATGAGCAGCTGGCGGCGGAGATCACGCTGAAGCAGCTCGCGCCGAACCAGTTCACCGCGACGGTGCGCAAGGGGAACAGCATGGGCGAGCTTGGCGCGCCACAGGACTTCAAGGTCTCCGGCGACAAGGTGCGCATCGAGGCGCGCGTGTGGAAGATGAAGCCCTGGGCCAACATCATCGGCGCGGATTCGTTCTATCGCATCGAGCGCATCCAGGGCCGCTGGGACGATCCGGCGCGCGAGAATTCGACGCCGTCGACCGCGGACGACACCATCCGCGACGATGCTGGCGTTGATGTGTTCAACCTGAGCCTTGGCAAATACAATCCGCTGCAGATGGACACGACGTTCGGCAGCGGCGTGTACATGCCGATGGTGGACGGCGCGGTCTATGATGTGAGCATGACGCAGGCGGCATTCATCGCACGCGGCAAGAATGCGATTGCGACGGAAGCATTGAATACCTGGTCGAACAATGTTGCTCCGTCGCCGACGGGCGAGACGATTGCCGAGCCGCCGGTGCTGCAGACGCCCGCGCCGGCCGTTGCGCCCAAGGCTGCTCCGACAACGCCTGCACCTACTCCTGCACCGGCGACGCCTCCGTCGACCCTGCCGGGCAGGCCGCCCCAGTAGCCTGATCGGCTGAGGTCGGGTTCAGCGGCTTTCGCCCATGTCGGCGAGCGCCCACTCCGAGAACTGGTGCAGGTCTCCGCCGGTGAAATGGAAACCGCGGACGCCTGCGGCGCGGGCAGCTTCCATGTCTGCATCCTTGTCGCCGATCATGAAGGACTGTTCGCGGATCACCGGGAAATCGGTCATGGCGCGGATCAGCATGCCGGGACGCGGCTTCCGGTCGTAGCTGTCGCGCGTGTATTCCGGGATCGTGCCCTCGTCGTGGAAAGGGCAGTGATAGGTGCGGTCGATGCGGGCGGATTTTTCAGCGAGACGCTGGTTCATCCAGTCGTGCAGCGCGGCCATGTCGTCTTCGGTGTAATAGCCGCGCGCGATGCCGGACTGGTTGGTGACCACGAAGACCCACCAGCCGCGCGCGTTGAATGCGGCGATGGCTTCGGCGGCGCCGGGGACCCATTCGAAATCGGCGATGCGATAGACATAGTTGCGATCGACGTTGATCACGCCGTCGCGGTCGAGGAAGAGGGCTGGGCGCGGCTGGCCGGGCGCCGGCATGGGCTATCGTCCTGTCGGTCTAGGTCTGCCGGCTATCGGTCAGTATTCCGCCAGCATACTCAAGTGACGCGATCGCCGCAGCTGCAAAAATGCACGGGTTCGATTAGGGGCGTCGCGGCGGCGGACTATTCTGCGGCCGGCGGACTGGCGATCAGTTCTTCGGCTGGCGGGGTATCGTCCACGGCTTTCGGCACGGTCTGCAGTCCCTTGATCAGCGGCAGCATCGAGATGGCCGTAATGATGGCCGCCAGCGCGAAGGCGGCGCCGGGGAAATAGGCCGGCGCATCCTTGTGGGTGAAGTAGAACAGCGTCTGCGTCATCACAATGGGCGAGAAGACGTTGCCGAGCGCCTGAACACTGGCGAGGGCGCCCTGGAGTTCGCCCTGTGCGTTGCGGGGGACACGGGCGGTCATGATCTGGTTCAGCGCCGGGCCGAGGAAGCCGGAAAGGGCGCCGAACGGGATGATCACAAAAATCATCCACCCTTCCGTCGCCACGGAATAGGCTGCGAACACGGCGACGCTGACGGCGAAACCGAAGAAGGCGAGGCGCGTCGGACCGAAGCGCTTCATCACCGGGCCGATCAGGCCAGCCTGCACGATGGCGGAGCCGACGCCGACCGCGCCGAGGGCGAGGCCGATTGTGCCGGGTGTCCAGTCGAAGGCGATGACGCCGAAATAGTTGAAGGTCGCCGGGTAAACCCAGTGGGCGAAGTTGAACAGGCCCATGGCGAGAATGAACCAGGCGAGATGCGGGAGTTTAGAGAAGTGCTTGAAGGCGCCGAAGGCGTTGGCGCGTTTCCAGTCGAACTTGCGACGGTGTTCCACGCCGAGCGATTCGGGAAGGACGAAGAGGCCGTAGGCGAAGTTGATCGCCGCGAGAACTGCGGCGGCGAAGAAGGGCGCGCGCGAGTCGATCTGGCCGATTACGCCGCCAATGACGGGGCCGAGGATGAAGCCGAGGCCGAAGGCGGCGCCGAGCATGCCAAAAGCCTGGGCGCGCTGTTCCGGTTCGGTGGTGTCGGCGATGTAGGCGGCTGCGGTCGAGTGCGTCGCGCCTGAGAGGCCGGAGAGGAAGCGGCCGAGGAAGAGCAGCCAGATGGAATGCGCGAAACCCATGATGAGGAAGTCGATCGCCAGCGTCGCCATCGAGACCAGCAGGATGGGACGGCGGCCAAAGCGGTCGGACAGGTTTCCGAGGATGGGCTGGGAGAGGAAGTTCACGATGGCGTAGACTGTCGTGATGTAGCCGCCCCATGGCACGACATCTTCCACCGCAAGACCAGTGAGTTCGGACATCAGCGAGGGCATGGTTGGCATGATGACGGCAAAGGCCATCATGTCGATGAAGACCGTCACGATGATGAAGAAGAACGCGTTCCTGCCATGCTTGCGCGAGCCGGTTGGCGGAGAGGCGGCGGCATAGGCCATGTCAGGCTCCGAGACGGCGAGCGTAGGCGGGCTGCGATGTTGGTGTTGGCGTCGCCCCCGCGCGTGATGCGGATACGCCGGTGGGGATGGCCGCGTCAATCATGGGTCGCCCCGATGCGCGACGACAGGGAGGCGAGGAGTATCTGCCAGTGCCGACCCTGTTGTTGCTGGAACAGGGTTAGCGGGAATCCGTGGCGGGCGACATGTTCCTGGGGCACGCTGTCCCAGCCGCGATGTTCGACCGTGATGCGGGTTTCCTTGCCGACGGGTTCGAAGCGGATCTCGACTTCGGTGGCATGATCAGGGCCAAACGTCGCCTGACGCCAGCCGACGACGACGCGCTCGCCCGGCGTCCAGGCGCGGATGTCGCCCACTTCGAAAACCTTGCCGTTGGGAAGGGTTTCGGTGAGGCGGCCGCCCCTGCCGTTCTGGTCTGGCGGTTCGAACGCCATGACGCCCGGACTGCGCGGCGTGAAGCGGAAGGCGTCGGTGTAAGCCCACCAGGCGCCGATCTCCTGCGTGAAGGCGTCGAAAGCGCGCTGTGGCGTTGCTGCGACGCGGAGAGAGACGATGACGCGGGAGGTCACCTGCCGCGCTCCGGTTTGCTTTCGACGTGGCGCTTGAAGGCGGCGAGCTGTTGCGACCAGCCGGCTTCGGCGTGGGCGAGCCACGTCTTGAGATCGGAGAGGCGTTCAGCATTCAGCGCGTAGATGCGCACGCGGTGGTCAAACTCCGGATGGGTTTCTGCGATGAGGCCGCTTGTCCGCAGGGTGCGGAGATGGCGGCTCATGGCGGGCGCGGGCAGGCCGAGAAGGTCGGCAAGTTCGCCGGCGCGGCGGGGCGCTTCGCCGAGCAGTTCGATGGCGCGGCGGCGATACGGGTCGGCGAGGGCGGCGAGGAGCGTATCCACGTCTGGGGCTGGCTTCCTGTGGGCGCTCATGCGGGCGGGTGCGCTTTCTGCAGCGTCTTTTGCGCGACGTTCCGCCAGGCGGTCCAGAGGGCGCTTTTCGCCGTGACGGCGTCAGCAAGGGCGATTGTCATGTGCGTCCAGCCCTTGCGGCCCCAGCCTCCGGGCACGGGCGCGAAGACTTTGGGTTCGGCTTCGCACAGCATCTGTTGCTGTTCGCGCGTGAGCTTCAGCACGGCCTTGCCGCCTTCGCGGTCGGCGGGTGTGGCGAAGATCTTGTCGCGCACGCGCAGGTCGCCATGACCCATGTGCGCTCTCTCGACTGCTTCGGGCAGGGACAGGGCGAGCTTCAGGAAAGCAGCGGGCGTCATCGCGCGCCTATTCGAAGCGCGTGCGGACGTTGGCGGCCTTGTCCCATTCGGCTGGCGTCACTTCGATGACTGTCTGGCCGAACGTCCAGATGTGGCCTTCAGGATCGCGGGCGCGGTATGTGCGGTCGCCATAGAACTGGGTTTCGGGTCGGGCGAGGATTTCGGCGCCGGCCGCCTCGGCGCGGGCGCAGTGGCCGTCGATGTCGTCGGCTACCAGTATATGCACGGTCTGCGTGCATTTGCGGCCGATGGCGGATGGGCTTTTGTGATTGTCGGTCCATTCGGCGCCGACCATGATGACGCCGTTGCCGTGGCGAAGCTCGCTGTGTACCGGATGGCCGGTCTCATCCTCCATGATCATTTCGATCTCGAAGGCGAAGGCCTTCTGCAGCCACGCCAGGGCGGCGGGAACATCGTGATAGACGAGCGCGGGAATGACGGAGGGGCGAACGGGAAGCATGACCATCGGGCGTCTCGATAGTTGTGTAATTGTGCAACTATTGTTAGACAAAAGAACTATCGCGTCAACCCGGTCCGGCTCGACTAGCGCGTGACGATGGGGAAGTTCGGGTTGGGTCGATCCATCCAGCCCATCAGCCTGAGAAGGGCGGCGGGATCGCCTGTGACCTTGGCTTCGCCGCTGGCGACTTTCGGGGCGAGCGGTGCGCCGGCGAAGAGGCTGGTGAGAAAGTCCGCGCGCTTGACCGTGAAGGTGGCGTCGACGGGGCCGGGCGCCGCGATGGACTGGTGGATCAGGACGCCGTTTTCGACGGTGACGTAGGTGCGCTCGTTCTGGTCAGGGAAGACGAACTCAAGCGCCAGCTTTGCGCCGGCGGCCTTGTCGGCGTCGAGACGGACGGCGAGCAGATCGAACAGCGAGGATGTCGGCAGGTTGGCGAGGACGCCCGTCTGCGATGCTGCCGGCCGCGAGGGAGCGGCCTCTGCGCCGCGCAGTTCGAGTGCGCCGGTGAGATAGATGTTGCGCCAGAGGGAGTTTTCCGACTGCCAGCCGAGCTGGTCATAGCAGCGGGCGAGCAGCTGTTTGGCGGCGTCGTCCCTGCTGTCGGCCATGACGACGTGGTTGAGCAACTCGGCGGCCCAGGCGTAGTCGCCTTTGTCGTAGGCGGCCTTGGCGAGCTTGCGGACTTTTGCCGCGCCGCCCATCGCATCGACATAGCGTTTGCCGGTGTCGACCGGCGGTGTGGGCGCGAGGTGGACCGGATTGCCGTCATACCAGCCCATGTAGAACTGATAGACCGCGCGGCTGTTGAAACTGTAGGAGCCGTAATAGGGGCGATCATACCATTCCTGTGCGAGGGCGGCGGGGAGTTCGAGCTGTGCTGCGATCTCGTCGCCGTTGAGGCCCTTGTTCATCAGGCGGACGGTCTGGTCGTGCAGGAAAGCGTAGGCGTCGCGATGGCGCGCGAGATAGGTCTGGATGTTGTCCTTGCCGAAACGCGGCCAGCCGTGGCTGGCGATCAGCACGTCGCTGTCGCCGAACAGGGCAAGGGCTTCGGTGAGGTTTTCGGCCCAGACTTTTGCGTCGCGCACGACAGCGCCGCGCGGGGTAAGGATGTTGTGCTGGGCGGCGTTGGCGTTCTCCGCCATGTCGACGATACGCCAGTCCGGAAAGTTCACGTTCATTTCGGCGGGCGCTTCGGTGCCGGGTGTGAACTGGAAGACCATGCGCACGCCATCGACGGTGAGGGTCTGGCCGGTGTGGTCGATGTCGGTGTTGGGCGGGATGAGGCCGCTGGTTCCGACGGCGAGGCCGGGACCGATGCCGGAGTTCATCTGGCCAAGCACGCCCTTCGGCAGCGGAATGCCAAACTGGTAGGCGGCGCGGCGCTGCATGGCGGGGCCGGCGATGACGTTCTCGCCCACGGACGCGGCAAGAAAACCTTTCGGCGCGATGACTTTGACCTTGCCGGAAGCGGCGTCCGCCACGCTGACCAGTCCGCCCGCGCCGCCGAAATGGTCGGTGTGGGAATGGGTGTAGATGATGGCGGTGACGGGACGCGCGCCGAGATTCTGGTTGGCGAGGTCGAAGGCTGCGCGGGCGGTTTCAGTTGAGCCCAGCGTGTCGATGATGATCCAGCCCGTATCGCCTTTGATGAAGGTGATGTTGGCGAGATCGAAGCCGCGCACCTGCCAGATGCGGTCGCTCACCTGGAAGAGGCCGTGGATCGCCATCAGCTGGCCCTGGCGCCAGAGGCTGGGGTTCACGGTGGCAGGTACGGCGCCTTTGAGGAAGTCGTAGGCGGAGAGATCCCACACCACGTCGCCGGCGGCGTTGCGGATGACCGGATCGGTGCGCGTGGCGATGAAGCCCTGACGGGCGAAATCGAAATCGCGCGTGTCGGAGAAGGGGCGGGCGGCGAGGGTGGCTGCCTGCGCCTTCTGGGTGAAGGCAGACGGCTTTTCAGCCGGCGACGGTGTTTGCGCGATGGCGCTGGCCGACGCGGCCAGTGCGATGAGGGCGGCGAGCGCGCTTGTGCGGATGTTGGTCATAGTGATCTCCCGCGCTATTGCGCTGTCCAGCCGCCGTCGACGGAAAGGGCCGCGCCGTTGATCTGGTTGGCGGCCTCCGTGGTGAGGAAGACAGCGAGGGCGGCGATGTCTGACGCCTGCACGAATTCCTTGGTGGGCTGGGCTGCGAGCAGGACATCGCGAACGACGGCTTCTTCCGAGATGCCGCGGGCCTTGGCCTGATCGGCGATCTGGGCCTCGACCAGCGGCGTGCGGACATAGCCGGGGCAGATGGCGTTGGTGCGGATGCCGAAAGTGGCGCCCTCAAGCGCGATTGTCTTGGTGAAGCCGAGCAGGCCGTGCTTGGCGGCGACATAGGCTGACTTGAACGGCGAGGCGACCAGCGCGTGAGCCGAGGCAATGTTGATGATGCGGCCCCATTTACGCGCCTTCATTTCCGGGAAGGCGAGACGCGTGGTGTGGAAGGCGGCGGTGAGATTGAGATTGATGATCAGGTTCCATTTCTCGACCGGGAAATCCTCAACCGGCGAGACGTGCTGGACGCCTGCATTGTTGACGACGATGTCGACGGGGCCGAGCAGGGAGCGGGCGGCGGCGAACATTTCATCGATCTGTTCCGGCTTGGTGAGATCGGCGGGCGAATAGGCGACCTTCACCTTGTACTCCTCCGCGAGTCCGATGCGGAGCTTTTCGATGGCAGCGGCGTCCCCAAAGCCGTTGAGCAGGATGTTGCAGCCGGCCTGCGCCAGCCCGCGCGCTATGCCTTCACCGATGCCGCTGGTGGAGCCGGTGACGATTGCGGTACGGACAGGCATGGGAGGCTCCGGGAGGCTTGGAGGATATTGCTGATCGGGAACTGTTGCGCCGCGCCGGGATCGGCGCAAGCGGCGGGAAGCGGATATCGTAAATCGCTAAAATCTTCGCAGCGAGGTCTTGTGTGTTCCTCCGAGTGGGGACACGTATCACACGACCGTGTGCGTGCGCCCCGCCAGAGGGCCTATGAGGAGTTGCGACTATGGCCACAGCCCCCACCAAGAGCCCGACAGCGCTGCAGTATCTCGACAAGGCCATGGGTTCTCTGCGCCAGCTGGGCCTGCTGCCGGCCAAGCAGGGCGATCCGGCGCCGATCGTGGCGCTGCTGAACCAGGTGTCCGATCTGCAGCCCGACAAGGTGGCGGCGATTGCGCGGACGCTGGACCAGGCGTCGGTGTTCAACGATGTGGTGCGTGAGCATGTGGCGGCCATTACGGTCGGCGAGCGCTATGAGGCGATAAACACCGCCTTCAACTCGATCCGCGACGACGCCAAGGGGCTGGTCGACCAGTATGCCGACGGCAAGATCTCCACGATGGAGCGGCTGTCGAACGGCTGGATGAAGATGACGCGCGGCGATATCGCGGCGCGGTTCGGCAAGATCAAGACGCTGTATCTCGACGTGCAGAAGGAGACCAAGCTGCAGATCGAGAAGGAGCACCTGATCCTTGAAGCATACATGGATTTCCGTGGCGCGATGAAGCAGTCGGAAGTGCTGGCGCTGGACGTGCTCAAGGCGGCGGAAGGCAAGCTGGAAGAAGCCAAGATACGGATGACCGCAGCCTCCGAGAAGGTGGCGGCCCATGCCGGAACGGATGCGGCCGAGCGCTCGACGCTGGAACTGGAGCGCGACGAGGAGCTGCGCCGCCTGCAGGCCGAGGAGAAGCGCTATCAGGTGGCGAAGGATCTCTCCGACAACCTCACGGTCGGTTACAACACCAGCGAAGTGATCATGGCGCGCTTGGTCCAGACCACCAATGCGAAGGAGCGCATCTATGCTCAGTCCGTGTCGTTCTTCGGCACCAACGAGGTGGTGCTGACGGCGCTGACGGCGACGTTCACGGGCATGCATGGCCTGCATGAATCGACCCAGACGCTGGAAGCGATGAAGAAAGGCGTGGACCAGTCGCTGGAAGTGCTCGCCGAGATCGGCGGCAAGGTCCAGGAAGCGGCGCTCAAGGCGGGCTATGGTCCGACTATCTCTGCTGCGGCCGTGAAGAAGCTGGTCGATTCCGTGGTGAACTATCAGGAGCGCTCGATCGGCATCATCGCCGAGATGCGGACGCTGGCGACCAAGAACTCGGCCGAGATCCGCGATGCCGTCGAGGACGGCAAGAAGCGCCTCGCGCATCTGGTTGAACAGGGCGCGGCGGCGGCGCTTACCGTCAGCACATGAGCGATGCCTCCGTTCCGGCCAAGGCGGCGCCACAGGGTCTGGCGCCGCTAAAGACGGATGAACCCCGCAAGCTGGATGACGTGCTGCTCGCCATGGACGTGGTGGACACGCTACGCCACCGCGAGCGCGTGGTGGACATGGAGCTGGACGCCGAGGCGCGCGAGACGCAGCTGATCGAACGGCTGAAAGATATCTATGCCGCGCAGGGCATCGAAGTGCCCGACCGCATCCTGAAGGATGGCGTCAAGGCGCTGGAAGAGCAGCGCTTCACCTACAAGGCGCCGGAAAACACGTTCGGCGTGAAGCTGGCGCGGGCCTATGTGAACCGCAGGAAATGGCTGCCGGGCGCGATGCTGGCGCTGGTCGTGCTGGTCATCGCGGGTGGGGCCGGTGGAATTGCCTGGCAATCGGGCGAGGCGGAGTGGCGGCAATTGCCGGCCGAGATTGCGAAGCTGTCCGCTGAAGGCCAGGCGCTGGCGGTGGATGCCGATGTCGATGCGCGCATCGCGGCGATTGCGCGGGCGGCTGAGCGGGCTGTTGCGGAGCGGGACCGCAGTGCTGCGCATGACCAGGTTGATGCGCTGAAGGACATGAGTAGCGTGCTGGCGTCCGAGTTTGATGTCCGCATCGTGTCGCGGCCGGGAGAGGACACCGGCTTCTATCGCATTCCCGACAACAGCCCGACGGGCCGGAACTATTATCTCGTCGTCGAAGCGGTGGCGCCGGGCGGCGCGCTGGTGAAG
>Ga0075163_10002952_pt1 | contig 22901 bp, 23 predicted proteins | sample JI1023141ADNA_FD_71478 | JGI IMG/M metagenome (GOLD analysis project Ga0075163, IMG submission 71478) | Wastewater effluent complex algal communities from Wisconsin, to seasonally profile nutrient transformation and Carbon sequestration -... | ecosystem: Engineered > WWTP > Effluent > Algae... | reverse complement strand
AAGCAAAATAAACTTTTTTATACTTCCAATTTTAATAATGCAATAAATAAACATAGCACTTTAAGTGTAAACCTAAAAAATTCATACGACTTAGGTTTTTCAAGGCTTGACAGCATAAATGATTCTTTAACCGTAAAAACATTTTATCCTGTTTTTAGATTGGAGTACAGTATTGGTACTAACATAGTAAAACAAAGTTTTGAAGATTATAATCCAGATTCCTTACTCTATTACAATATAGATTTTTTTCAAAATATAGATTCAACCGTTTACAATTTACGATATCATAATTTGCCTCACCGTTTTGCTATGCAGTATATTGGCACTCGAAATACAGATTCCGTTTCGTACTATAATTTCAAAGCAGAAGCTGCTATTCAGCATAATAATATAGAAGTAAGGCAAAATGGATTTGAAAAAACATACAATAATTTAATGCTTGAAGTTAGCGCTATGTCTAATGAAAAAGCAAATTCAAAATTGCGTTACAAAGTAAATAGTTCGTTTTTTTTAGCAGGTTACAATCAGTTTGATTTTAATGTGAACGCAATGGCAAACTATAATTTTGGCAAATGGGGAAACATAGGTGCGCATTTTGTTTATGAAACCATAACGCCAACTTGGATAGAAAATTTCTATTATTCCGAAAACTTAAAATGGAACAATGATTTTAAGAAAAAACAGATTTTAGAAACAGGTTTAAGTTATAATTTACCTTCGCAGCAACTAAAATTTAAGTTTCAAGTAGATTTTTTGAACAATTATATTTACTTCAACACCGATACAAAACCAACGCAAACATCTGCTGAAATAGTATATTGGAATATTTCAGTACAAAAAGATAGTAAATGGAAAATTTGGCATTGGGACAATTTTATTGGTTTTCAATATACAAACCATAAAGAAATACTGCCATTGCCAGCCTTGTTTTTAAAAACAAGTTTGTATGCAGAGTTTAATTTGTTTAAAAAGAATATGCTACTAAGCGCAGGTTTCGATTTAAGATTTAATACTGCTTTTAGCGCTCGTGCTTGGAATCCAGTTATTTCTCAATTTTATGTACAAGATGTTCGTAGTATGAAATATACGCCAGTTGTAGATGTTTTTATTTCTACTAAAATAAAATCTTTACGTTTTTATGGTAAATTGAATTATGCAAATGAAGGTTTGTTCGTCAAAAACTATTACAAAGCTTTAAATTATCCTTCAAATGGCAGAACATATTCTATAGGTTTGAGCTGGAGATTTTTTGAGTAATAAAGAAGGATTTCGAGAATGACAAAATCAGAATTATATATAAACCGTTGTATTCAGATAGCTGAAAAAGGCTTGTTTTTAGCATCGCCAAATCCATGTGTTGGTGCTGTTTTGGTTTATAATGATGAAATAATTGGAGAAGGTTTCACTTCTGCTTTTGGAGGTGCACACGCTGAAGTAAATTGTATAAATTCTGTCAGTTTTGAAAATCAAAAGATAATTTCAGAATCTACACTATATGTAAGCTTAGAACCTTGTTCTCACCAAGGAAAAACGCCAGCTTGTAGTCTATTGATTATCGAAAAAAATATTAAAAAAGTTGTAGTTGGCAGCCTTGACCCAAATCCGCTAGTTGCAGGAAATGGAATTAAAATGCTGAAAGCCAAAGGAATAAGTGTAGAATTTGGTGTTTTGAAAAGTAAATGTATAAATGCTAATAAACGTTTTTATACTTTTCATCAGAAAAAAAGACCTTATATTATATTAAAATGGGCTCAAACAAAAAATGGGTACTTCTCTCCTCTTAACGGCGAACAATTTTGGATTACAAACCAATATTCAAAACAACTTGTGCATAAGTGGCGCAGCAAAGAAATGAGCATTTTAGTAGGAACAAAAACTGCCGAAATAGACAATCCACAGCTTAATTCAAGACTTTATAATAAAAAAAATCCGATACGACTGGTTATAGATGTAGATTTAAAACTAAATTCTGAATTGCATATTTTTGATCAAAAACAAGAAACTATTATTTTCAATAATCTAAAAAATGAAAACAGTATAAATCTCAAATATGTGAAATTAGATTTTAAGGAAAACATCGAAAATCAAATATTAGATTACCTTTACCAAAGTGAAATAAATAGTGTAATTATAGAAGGCGGTTTAAAAACTTTGCAAGGTTTTATAAAACAAAATTTATGGAACGAAGCTCGTATTTTGACTGGTGAAAACGAAATCGAGTTAGGTTTAAAAGCGCCAAATCTTCATGGCGAAATAATAGAAGAATATACTTTAGGAAAAGACTCTATTAAACACATTATCAATACTTTATAAGAAAAAATGTTCTGGTTACTACTTTCAATTTCGGCTTCTTCTTTACTGATGCTTATTTTTATTCTTTTCAAAAAGTTTGATATAAATACATTTTATGCTATTGTAGTAAATTATCTAGTTTGCGTTTTTGTAGCTTTACTTTTTGCTCAAGAATATACTTATGCCGATTATATGACAGGTTGGCTGCCAATTGGTGTTTTGCTTGGTGTTTTCTTTATTGGTTTATTTTTTTTAATAGGAAAAACTACCCAAACTATGGGCGCAGCTGTAACTACAGTTGCTATGAAACTAGGTTATATTTTCCCCATTTTATTAGCTTTTACATATTATAATGAAAAAGCTACTTTGCTTAAAATTATAGGAATAGTACTTACCGTTTTGGCAGTTTTTTTTACTTCTATAAAAAAAGAAAAAAACGATTCAAAATTTAATTGGAAACTTATGATTTTTCCTGTTACTATTTTTGTAGGAAGTGGAATAGCTGACAGTATAGTTCAGAATGTGAACAATACTTACTTTGTAAATGGAGGTTCAGAAATGTTTGTTTTTATAACATTTCTAACTGCATTTATTGTTGGATTTGTATTTGCCTTAATGAAAATTTATAAAGAAAAAACAAATCATTTTAATAAGAAAAACGTCATTGCAGGAATTCTTTTGGGCGTTCCAAATTATTTTTCTATTTACTTTTTATTCAAAGCTATAAGTGTTCCCGCATGGGAAGATTCGTTTGTTTTTCCTGTCAATAATATTGGAATTGTTGTACTATCAAGTCTATTGGCTGTTCTTTTTTTTAAAGAAAAACTAAATAAATACAACATTATTGGTTTAGGTTTGGCAGTTATTTCTATTTTGGTACTGAATTTGCAAAACCTATTTTAATGTTCGAACAAATAGAAAACTTGCCATTTTGGCTTAAATCAGTAGCAATATTTTCGCTTAGCTTATGGAAAAGCTATTCTGGACCTATATTGAGTGCACTTTCTGGATTTAATTTCTGGCAAATGCTTGCTATAAATTTAAGTGCCACTTTGGTAACATTATTTTTCGTATATAATTTTAGAACACAGGTTTTAAGCATTTTATTCAAAAAGAAAAACAAAGCTGGTTTTGATCCAAAATTGAGAAAATATCTAATTCTTTGGAGAAAATATGGCTTTTTTGGTACTATGGCGCTATCTCCTATTTTGATAGGAATTCCTACAGGAATTTTGATTTCAGCACATTTTAAAACTACAAAGAGGATGCTTTTCATTGGTATGATAGTATCCTCTTTTATATGGATGTGTATATTTTATTTTTCTTCCAAGTTTGGAATAAATATTTTTAGTTAACTTATTGTTTGTCTCCTTTAAAAATAACTAGATTTCCATCGCTATCGGTATAAGAAACATGAATAAATTTAGTTGTTAATTCTAAAATTGTTCCTGTTCCAGGTGTTGAAGTTCCGTCTTCGTCTAATGTAATTTTAGTTCCGTCGGCAGAAACTATAAAGTCGCCACTAGCTTCGCTTACAAGTACATTTAGTAAAAAAACTTTGGTATTATATCTACCTGTATTTTCGCTTATTCCAGAAAATGATGTTTCCATTTTTGTATCTGTAGATATAAGTTCAGCATTATTAACTTTTACTGAACTCATTTTCCAAAGTCCGTCTAATTTTTTTGCTGCAACATTGTCTTTTGAACAAGAAGCCAAAAGAAGTAATAGTACAAATGATATTATAGTATAGTTTTTCATAACTTTATTTTTAATGATGAATAAAGTACGAATATACGCAAGAAATTAAAGCCAAGTATTAAATTAATCTTTCTTAGATGCTTTTACACCTAAAACAGCTACTAGTGCTAAGATTAATAAAACAAATGTAGCCCAAAATAAAGAAGCCAATAAAGGTCTTCCATCTAAAGCTTTTGAAAATGCAGATTTTTCTTTTACTGTAGGAACTTCTACTACTTCTTCTACTTTAGTTTCAGTAGTTTTTGTAGTTGATGCAGGAGTAGCTTCTGTTGTTAAAGTCGAATCTACTGCTGCAACAGTTTCAACACCACCAATATAATCTATCAAGCTTTCCATTTCTTCATCAGAAAGATTGTATGCCAACATTGGTACTTTATTATTTTCTTCAAAAACAGCTACTGCTTGCTCATCTCCACTTGCTATTAATTCTGCAGAATTTGTTATCCATGATTTTACCCAAGCTCTATCGCGTCTTTCTAATATTCCTTTTAAACCAGGACCAACTAATTTCATATCTGTAAGCATATGGCACGCATTACAAGCATTTTCTTTAAATACTTCTTCACCAGTTTTTTGTGCAAAAGCTGCGCTACTTATTAAAACAACAGCAAAAAGAGATAATATTCTTAATTTCATTTTTTTAAATTTTTATTTTAAGCTGTAAAGGTAAATATTTTATTAATCAGATTTTAGAAATTTTTAACAAAAAATTGTATTCTACCAAAAATGTGAATTAGATTTGTTATGTGTATTTAGTATCTAAAATTATTGAATCTATTTTTTTTGAACGAAATAAATAATAATTAAAATAATGGGTTTTTATTTAGAGCTAAATATTATTTCTTGGTTAAAATGAGAAACCAGTTAAAAAATAACAATATATGATAAATGTAAAAAAATCTAGTAGAAATTTTTTAAATAGCTTATTTAATAAATCAAATGTAATGCCTTCAATTGCTTTAGTCGCTGCTTTAGTTTTTGGCTTTTTTGTATTGAAACCAAAAACTGATTTATACAAACAATTTGCTGAGCATAGCGCTTTAGAAACAAAAGTAAAAGGAAATATTGATGCAGAATTGCTTCAAATACCATATTTGTTTAACGATAATAAATATGAAGAAGTAATTCCAAAACTTGAGTTATATCTTCAAAAAAATCCAAATGATGATGAAATGCAATTGGCTTTAGGTATTTCATTTTTGGAAACAGGACAAATAAAACCTGCTTTAATTCGTTTTTCAAATGTTTATGGAAAGCAAAATGATTTTAAAAATAAAGCGTCTTGGTACATGGCTTTGGCATATTTAAAGTCAGAAAATAAAGACCAAGCTAGAGCATTTTTGGGTGAAATTGAATCTAATAGTTTTTACTTTGAAAAAGCTTCAAAACTATTGAAAAAACTACATTAATTAATTCTTATGAATTTCAAATTTTCTATTGTTTTGTTGTTTTTTGTACTTGTTTTTTCGCAATGCAGCAAAGAGAAATACAAACAAGCTGGCCTGTTAAGTTTAAAAAGTTTTGGTAGTAATCCTGGAAACTTAGCTGCATATTATTACGAACCAGAAAATGCGACTTCAAATATGCCGCTGGTAGTTGTTTTGCACGGCTGTACACAGAATGCAAAAGATGTTGCCGAACTTTCAGACTGGAACAAACTAGCAGATACTTATGGTTTTTATGTTTTGTATCCTGAGCAAAAAGCTATTAACAATATTTCAAATTGCTTTAATTGGTTTCAAGCAGAAGATTTTAATAAAAATTCTGGTGAAAATGCTTCCATAAAAAACATGATTTTAGAAATGCAATCGAAATTTGGAACAAATAACTACAAAACTTCAATTACAGGTTTATCTGCCGGTGGTGCTATGAGTATGGTTATGGTATCGGTATATCCAGATATGTTTCATGCAGGCGCCATAATGTCTGGCGGACCTTACAAAGCAGCAACAAATACTTTTGCATCTATTGGCGCAATGGCTGGCAATGTTTCTAAAACACCACAAGAATGGGGCGAATTGGTTAAAACTCAAAATACTTCTTATGTTGGTGATTATTGCAAACTTGCCATTTTTCATGGCAAAGATGACAATGTAGTTGACTTTAAAAATGCACAAGAAATTGTAAAACAATGGACAAATGTAACAGAATCAGATTTAACCAATGGAACAGAAACTTTAACTTTTGACGGCACAGCAGACATAAAACGAATTGATTATTCAAACATGTACAATGTGTTAAAAGTAAGTAAATTTGAAATTTCAAATATGGGACACGCTTTGGCTATAAATCCTGGTAGCGGTGAAAAAGAAGGTGGCAAAACAGGAACTTATGGAAAAGATAAAGATTTTTTTTCGAGCTATTGGGCAGCTGAGTTTTTTGATTTGATTCCGTAAAACCTCTACTCTACTCTAATTCTTGGATCTAACCAACTGTAAATAATATCTACAAAAATATTTACAACTACAAAAACAGATGCTATAAACAAAATAGCGCCCATAACTAATGGAAAATCGAAGTTTAGCAAAGCAGAAACCGTTGTGTGACCTAAGCCTTTAAAGTCAAAAATCCACTCTACAAAAAATGCTCCTGCCAAAAGCGAAGCAAACCAACCCGTTATAGAAGTTACAACTGGATTTAAGGCATTTCTTAGCGCATGTTTCAAAATAACTACTTTTCTTGTCAATCCTTTAGATTTTGCAGTTCTAATATAGTCTGCGTTTAAAACGTCTAGCATAGAGTTTCTCGTTAGCTGCGTAATAATTGCAACTGGTCTAATTCCTAATGCAATAGTTGGCAAAATAAGATTTTTCCAATTGATAAAATAATTTCCAGTATCAGAAACATCTATTAATGAACCTGTTACGTTTAAACCAGTATAATTTGAAAGATAATAACCAAAAATAATAGCCAAAAGTAAAGCTGAAAAATATGAAGGAACAGAAATACCCGTTACCGCAAAAGCTACAGTAAATTTATCGAGTGGTTTGTTGTAATTTAACGCAGCAACTATTCCAAAAAAAATACCTATAAACGACGCCAAAGCCATAGCACTAAACGCCAGCAATGCCGTAGGAATAATTTTACGACCAAGTATTTCACTAACAGATTGGTTGCTCTGAAACGAACGACCGAAGTATGGTTTTTTGATTATAAATGCTTTAGTGCCAAAAGAAAACAAAGTTTTAAAATGATATTTGCTTTTGTCTAAAAAAAGTGGTTTTTCGGTATTTTGTGTTTCTTGAACAGAAATTGGCGAAATATCTGAAATATAAAACCAAAGTCTTTGTGGTGCAGAATAATCTAAACGTAATTCTTTACGAACCGCTTGAAGTGTTTCTTCATCGGCATTTGCTCCAAGTGTAAGTCTGCCACTATCTACTGGAATAATATTAAGTAAAAAGAAAATAATGACAACGACTCCTAAAAGCACAAAAATGCCTGAAAAGAGTCGTTGTATTATGAATTTTAGCATTTAAAACTACTTAATATAAGTCTTAATTTCTTCAACTGTTGGCAAATGTTTGTGGTGCCATTTTGCTACTACAACTCCATTTTTTAGTAATACAACACCCGGATTTGCTCTTACAATAGTTTTTATAAAAATTTCATCAGCTTCGTAAAATGGCAATGTCAAGTTATGTTTTGCTTTAAAAGGTGTAGTTTCTGCAAAAACTGAAGACGAAAATGCATAAATCAACATTTCATTTGCATTTGCAAAATCTTCTAATGGTTTAATAGCGTCCCAAGCAGCATCGTTTGTTTCGTCTATTTTTCTACTCAAAACCCAAATAGAATATCCTTCAAAACTTAAAAGCTCATCAGTTACATCATCTCCTAATTCGTTATATGCAGCATAATTTGCTATTTTAGCCTCCACTCCTTTTTCCAAAACTATATTGTCTTGTTCGTTTGTAAATTCCCAAGCTGGATCTTCTTTAAATTTTGAATATTCATTCATTACTACACGCTTAGTTTCGCCAGTAGAGGTATTTTTAAATACAAAACCATAGTCTAATTTGTCAGGTACTTCCACTCTTAAAGCATTAATATCGTTTCCGATAGCATAAGGTCTAAAATCAACAATCGGCTTATCGAAATAAAAGTTACTAAAGTTAAAGTATAAGAAAACAATTCCTAAAATTGCAGTAATTATCATTCCAGTTTTTGGATTAAAAACTTCTTTAATTCTGTTTCTTCCTAAGAATATAATAACCAATAGAGCTACTAAAATTAAGTCTTTGATGAAAGATTCTTTCGGTGTTTGTTTAATAAAATCTCCAAAACAACCACAATCAGTTACTTTGCCCGTTACGGTAGTAAAACCTGTTAAAAAAGTAAAGAAAATGTTCATTATAAACAAAAGAATCAATGTTAAATTCTTCTTGTATCCAATTATTAATGCAATTCCTAATAAAAATTCTGCAACAATCATTATTACTGAAAAAATCAAACTATAATCGTGTAAAAACGACATATGAAAAGCATCAAAGTATTCGCCCATTTTATAAGCAGTTCCAAGTGGATCTATTGCTTTTACGCTAGCAGAAAATAAAAACAATGCACCAAATGTATTTTTGACAATGTTTATAAAACCAAACCCATGTTTTTTAAAAGCGTGAATAAGTGCTGTAATTACTAAACCGGCTACAAATGAACCGCCAAAAATTTTAATGATATCTTCCATATTTATATTGTTTTTTGAGTTGACAAAACTAATTCAAAATTGCTTGATAAAATTAGCTTTAACAAATTTTTAACGTATTTAAATTTCTCCTTCTTCAAGTTTTATTAAAGCAAAAATAGAATAGTTTACGATGTCGCTATAATGACTATCAATTCCTTCAGAAATTATGGTTTTGCCTTGGTTATTTTCTATTTGCTTTATTCTGTTTATTTTCATCAAAATCAAATCTGTATATGAACTGATACGCATATCGCGCCAAGCTTCTCCATAATCATGATTTTTGTTCATCATCAATTCTTTGGTTATTTTACTATATTTATCATATAGTTCCATAGCTTTTTCGTGCTTCAACTCTGTGCTTTTATCGTTTATCAATTCTATTTGAATCAAAGCTATGATACAATAATTTACCAAACCAATAAACTCTGGCTCTACTCCTTCATCTATTTTTTGCTCAATATTATCTTCAATGTTTCGGATTCTATTTGCTTTTATAAAAATCTGATCTGTTAATGATTTTAAGCGCATAATACGCCAAGAAGTACCATAATCTTTAACCTTAAGACTATAAATATTTCTACATTTTGTAATTATATTATCGTATTGTTGAGATGTTTTGCTCACTATTTTTAATTTTTGAAATGCAAAATTAAACAATAAATGAAAAAACTTGTAAATATTGACTTTAACTAACCAACATCTTTCTAAATGAAGTTGATATGCACTAAAAACGTTTATATTTGCATTTTAGATTTTAAGTATAAAAAATGCAGAAAACCATCAATTGTAGAGGTAAATTAGTTTCATTAGATACGCCCAAAGTTATGGGCATACTAAATCTTACGCCCGATTCTTTTTTTGATGGTGGCAAATTTGATGATAAAACGAAAATTTTTTCACAAGTAGAAAAAATGCTAAGCGAAGGTGCAGATTTTATAGATATTGGCGCTATTAGTTCAAGACCTGGCGCATCGCTTATCACAGTAAAAGAAGAATTAGAAAGATTGATTCCAGTTTTGAAAGAATTGGTAAAAAGTTTTCCTGAAGCTTTGTTTTCTATAGATACTTTTAGAGCAGAAGTAGCCAAACAAAGTATTGAAAATGGTGCAGCTATAATAAACGATATTTCTGGTGGAAATTTAGATGAAAATATGTTTAAAACCATTGCAAAATTGAAATGTCCTTATATTTTAATGCATATGCGTGGTACTCCAGAAACTATGAATTCATTGGCGAATTACGAAAATTTGACTACAGATATTATTCAAGAATTGGTTTTTAAAATCGATAAACTAATCGAATTAAATGTTAGTGATATAATAGTAGATCCAGGTTTTGGATTTAGTAAAACGGTGGCACAAAATTTTGAGTTACTAAAAGAACTCGTTATTTTAAAAAAAATAATTGATTTACCAATTTTGGTTGGTATTTCTAGAAAAAGTATGATTTGGCGTACCTTAAATGTTACTGCAAACGAAGCATTAAATGGCACAACAGCATTAAATATGATAGCTTTAGAAAAAGGAAGCAATATTTTGAGGGTACATGACGTGAAAGAAGCCAAAGAAACCATAACACTTTTTAAAGCTTTGCATAACTAAAATTTACTACCTTTGTTTTAATGATGCTACAAATGTTTTTCATACAAATAGGTTTTTTAGACCTGAGGATTATCGATTTGCTCGATATTCTATTGGTTGCCATTTTGTTGTTTTATGTTTACAGACTGCTTAAAGGCAGTATTGCGTTTAATATTTTTATTGGTGTGGCGCTTTTATATTTTCTTTGGTTTTTTGTTAAAAACTTGGAAATGAGAATGTTATCAAGAATACTTGGACAATTCATTGAACTAGGTGTTTTGGCATTTGTAATACTTTTTCAGCCAGAAATAAGAAGGTTTTTATTGCTTATTGGTAAAGGTAGAGCTATAGCAAAGTCTAGTATTTTGCGTAAGTTTTTTCAACAAAAAGAAGAAGATTTTTCTGGTGTTATAGAAAGTATAGTTGTTGCTATTAGAAATGGTTCGGCTTCAAATACTGGAATGCTGATAGCTATTTCTGGAAGTACGCAGTTGCAGTTTGTATGTGCTACAGGTGTTTCGTTAAACGCAGATATTAGTTCAAAACTTTTAGGAAGTATTTTTGACAAAACAGCACCGCTTCACGATGGTGCGGTAATAATATCTGGCAAAAAAATTTTAGCAGCTAGTACTACTTTAACATTGTCTGAAAATCAAAGTCTGCCAAAAAATGTAGGTACAAGACATAGAGCTGCAGTAGGATTATCTGAATATACAGATGCTACTGTTTTTATAGTTTCTGAAGAAAATGGCAATATTTCTTATGCCGAAGGTGGTGTTTTACACTATAATATAGATGAAAAAGAACTAAGAGAAACACTTTTAAACGCATTTACTCAGGAGTAGATTCGGAAGCTTTACGCATTCTTTCAAACATTTCATTCATTTCTTCGGGTGTTTTATACATGTTTTCTAAAGAAAAAACTGCATCTCTATAAAAACTACCATTAGGAAACTCTGCCATGTATTTTTTGTAAATCAATTCTGCTTTTTTTTTATCTTGAATATTGTTTTCGGTTATAAAAGCCATCATAAACAATGCGTCTGAATTATTTTTATACGATTTGTAATTATTGTAAATGTCTTCATAAACGGCTAAAGATTCTTTATTTGAGCCCAAAGCAGTTAAATATTTTGCTTTTACTTCTAATAATTCTGGTGTTTTTGAATTCTCTTTATTTTCTGCTACATATTTTTCAATAGAAGCTACTAAATCTTTAATTTTTTCAGTTTCTAAAGAATTTGAAGTTCTCAAAACCTCAATTTTTTCTTCAAGCATCTTTAAAGTAATTTTTGTTTCTTTTTTAGAATCTGACAAAGAACAAGAAGCTATAAAAAGAGCTATAATTACTAAAGTATAAATTTTTTTCATTGTTATTTTATTGTTTTAAACCACTAAAATACAATTTTACATCATTTTGAATAATATTTTTGAGTTAAAGATTAGAAAGTCTATTTTTGCAAAAAAAATATAAAAAATGTCAAGTATAACTATAACACCAGAAAGACAAGAAGTACATAAAAAATTTCAAGAATCAGTTTCAAGTTTTAAATTTGGATTGTTTCTTTTGGCAAAATTGCCATCTGCATATTTTTCTGGTGTGCGAGTAGTTTCTTTAAGCAATGAAACTTGCGTAACTTCTGTACCTTATAAATGGTTTTCTCAAAATCCATTTCAATCTACATATTTTGCTTGTCAAGCTATGGCAGCAGAGCTTTCTACAGGTTTGCCAGCTTTGATGGCTATCGAGAAAAGAAATCCTAAGATTTCGATGTTGGTAGTAGATATGAAAGCTCAGTTTACTAAAAAAGCAGTTGATTTAAGTACTTTTAGCTGTAAAGATGTTGCTAAAATTATAAACGCAGTAGAAGAATGTATAGCAACAGGAGAAGGACGAACAGTAGAAGCAGAAGTAATAGGTTTAAGTAGTAAAAATGAAGAAGTTTCAAGATTTTACTTTACTTGGTCTTTTAAGCAAAAATCTAAATAAGCTTGATTTCGGTAGTAATCGGAACCGAAGTCTAAGACCAATTTATTTAATTTTTGCTATTTCTCAACTAATTAAAGGGTTTCAAGCTTATATTTCTAAATAAATATCAGATTTTTGAAAGAAAGTTTTTTTATTCGAAATAAAGCACTTACATTTGCAGTCACATCGCGGGATGGAGCAGTTGGTAGCTCGTCGGGCTCATAACCCGAAGGTCGTAGGTTCGAGTCCTGCTCCCGCTACACAGCAAAAGCCTTGACCATCTAGTCAGGGCTTTTTTAATATTATAAAACAGTGGAAAATACAGAATTTAAATCAGGATTTGTAAATATAATAGGTTTGCCAAACGTAGGAAAATCTACTTTGATGAACGCTTTAATTGGCGAAAAGCTATCTATTATTACAAGAAAAGCACAAACTACACGACATAGAATATTAGGTATCATCAATGAAGAAAATGCTCAGATTGTATTTTCAGATACACCAGGTTTTATAGAAAAGCCAGCATACAAAATGCAGGAAACTATGAATAGTTTTGTAACGAGCGCGCTACAAGATGCAGATGTTTTTCTTTTTATGGTAGAATTGGGAACTCCTATTGAACGCCATATAAAGATTTACCAAAAAATTCAAGACAACGACACTCCTATTTTGCTTTTGATAAACAAAGTAGATTTGTCTAAAAATGAAGAGCAAGTAAAAAAATATATTGAAGAATGGCAACTTATTTTGCCAAAAGCTGAAACATTTATAGTATCTGCACTTAACAATTTTAATTTAGATTCTGTAGTAAATAGAATAAAACAACTTTTGCCCGTTGGGCCTGCATACTACGATAAAGATGCTTTTACAGACAAAACAGAAAGATTTTTTGTATCTGAAATAGTAAGAGAAAAAATACTTTTGCTTTTTAAACAAGAAATTCCATATTCGTGTGAAGTGGAAGTAGAATCTTTTAAAGAAGAAGAAACGATAACTCGAATTTCTGCTATTATTTATACAGAAAGAGCAACACAGAAATCTATTTTGATAGGAAAAGGTGGCGAATCGATAAAGAAAATAGGAACTTTAGCACGTAAAGACATGGAAAAGTTTCTGGACAAAAAAGTTTTTTTAGAACTTTTTGTAAAAGTGAAAGAAAATTGGAGAAATAACGAAAAAGATTTGAAAGGCTTCGGATATACCGAGTAGCAAGCAAATTTTCGCTAAATAGAATGAATACAGTATCTTTGAGCAGAAATAAGAAGCTCAAAACAGAAAGATTTTTTTTAGAATCTTTTTAAACCAAATTAAATTTAGAATAAATTGGAAACAGTAGCAATAATTGGGAGACCAAACGTAGGAAAATCTACACTTTTTAATAGACTAACCGGCGAAAGAAAATCTATAGTAGATGATCAAAGTGGCGTAACCAGAGACAGAATATACGGTGTTGTAAATTGGAATGGTGTTAATTTTAACCTAATAGATACTGGCGGATATATGCCAGAATCTGAAGATATTTTTGAAACAGCCATTAGAGAACAAGTAAAAATAGCAATGGAAGAAGCTTCGGTTTTGCTATTTGTAGTTGATGTAACTATAGGAGTTAGTGCTTTAGACGATATTGTTACTTCTGTTTTAAGAAAAACAAAAAAGAAAGTTATAGTTGTAGTAAATAAAGTAGATAACGGTCAAAGAGCTTTAGATGCACCAGAATTCTACTCATTAGGATTTCCAGATTTATTTACATTGTCCTCTATAAATGGTAGCGGAACAGGCGAATTGCTTGACGAGATAGTAAAAGATATGGCAAAAGAAGCCGAAGATGTTTTTGAAGAAAATGTGCCTAGAATTACTGTTTTAGGACAACCAAATGCAGGAAAATCTTCATTAATAAATACTTTTTTGGGTGTTGAAAGAAATGTAGTTACAAATATAGCAGGTACTACAAGAGATTCGATAGATACCAGATTTACAAAATTTGGAAAAGATATCATTATAGTAGATACCGCTGGTTTAAGAAAAAAGACTAAAGTACACGAAAACCTTGAGTTTTATTCAGTTATTAGAGCAGTAAGAACCTTAGAAATAACAGATGTTGCTATTATAATGATAGATGCAACCAAAGGAATTACGAGTCAGGATATTAATATTTTTTCTTTAGCAGCTCGAAATAGAACCGGAATTGTTTTTGTAGTAAACAAATGGGATTTAATAGAAAAAACTACCAATACAGCCAAAGAATACGAAGATGCATTGAGAGAAAAAATTAAACCTTTTACAGATGTGCCAATCATTTTTACTTCGGTACACGAAAAACAAAGAGTTTTGAAGATTTTAGATTTAGCTTTAGAAGTTTTTGAAAGAAGAACTAGAAAAATTACAACTTCAAAACTGAATGATTTTCTACAAGAAACTATACAAAAATATCCGCCACCGTTTGTAAAAGGAAAATTGGTTACTATTAAATATGTAACACAACTGCACACAAGAACACCATCTTTTGTGTTTTTCTGCAACAATCCTAAATACATACGCCCATCGTACAAAAATTTTATGGAAAATAGAATTAGAGAAACTTGGGATTTTACTGGCGTGCCTTTAAATATTTTTTACAGAGAAAAATAGAAATTTATATGCAATTGTTAGTAGATTAATAAAAAATATCTACCTTTGCAGTCCTAAATAATTGGCCCCGTAGCATAACTGAATAGTGCACTACATTACGGCTGTAGAGGTTACAGGTTTGAATCCTGTCGGGGTCACTTTTATTTAAACTTTGTCTATTTTATTAGATTTTTTCAAATTATTTTTAATAACTATTCTTTAAAATCAAGCATTCTCGCTTATTATTTCAAGATATTTGAACACATGAAAAAGTTTTTATTAATAGCATTTTTGATTCCATTAATCTCTTATGGGCAATTTGAAAACAGAACACATTTTATAGCTGGTGGCAATGTAAAATTAGGCACAAACAGCTATAGGCTTTACAAAAATTATGTAGTTGGCGCAGAAACCATTTTAGGTTTTAGAATAGGAAAATTATTTGTTGGAGCTGGAACAGGTTTAGAGTACACAGGCGATGACTATCTTTCGCTTCGTGATAGTTTAAACAATGAAATTTCTAAAGTAAAATTGTACAATTTAGATGTTCCTATATTTGCAGATATTACTTACGGAAAGAAATTTTATGTAGAAGCCAAATTAGGATATTCTGTAAAAGTGAGCAATATAAAAGACTACTTTGACATACAAACACATACACTTTTTAATAGTGTTGGTTTTGGATATTCAATACCTATAAGCAAAAAAGCATACATAGATTTAGCACTCGAAGGTAAGTTTAATTATTTGTTTTCAAACGCGGTAAACATACAAACAAAGTCGATTTATTTTATGCCGTTGGCTAAAGTAGGATTTAGATTTACAAAAAAAATATAAATATAAAAATATGAATTGGTTCGAAATATTTGGATTTACAGCACCTATTGCAGTATTAATTAGTTTTTTGATGAAAGAACTTAATACATTAAGACTTGTAAATAGTGTTGGTTGTTTGTTGTTTATAGCCTATGGTTTTTTAGCAGATCCATTTTTGTGGCCAGTTATTATAACTAATGCAGCAATTATTTGTATAAATTTTTTCTACATTTTTAAGAGTAAAACGGCTTAATATTTTATGTGGTTTATTTTAAAAAGCTACATTATATATTTTTTTACTGCTAAAAGAAATTTTAGTAGCTTCTCTCCTTTTGTACAAGATTTTTACAATAATATTATAGCTAAAGATGTTGACACAACAATAGAGCAAAAGGTAAAAAAACTAAGAACTTTTTATAGAAATGAAAACAGAAATTTAGTCTTAGAAGACTATGGTGCGGGTTCTAAATCAAAAAAAAGAAAAAATACTATCAATACTAAAGAATTGGTAAATAAAGTGGCTGTACAAAAAAAATATGGCAAAATTCTAAGTAATCTAAATGCACATTACAAAGTAAATCAAGTTTTAGAATTAGGAACTTCGTTGGGTATAGGTTCTACATTTTTATCAAATGCAAAGGTAACTTCTATAGAAGGAAATAGCGCTTTGGCTGAATATACAAGCAATAGTTTGCATAAATTTAAAATAGATTCTGTAAATATAATTACCGCAAAATTTGATGATGTTTTAGAAGATTTGTTGAATAAAAACAATTTTGAACTCATTTATATAGATGGAAATCATACTAAAGAAGCTACAATAAAATACTTCGAAACTATAATTAATCAAGATTTTAAACCGAAAATATTAATATTTGATGATATTTATTGGAGTTTTGGTATGAATAATGCTTGGAAGTATATAAAGTCTAATAAAAACATTGCTATAAGTATAGATTTGTTTAAATTTGGCATTGTATTTTTAAACTACAAAGAAGTGATAAAGGAAGATATTGTAATATGGGCTTAACTAGAGTTTTTTTTCTTGTAATTGGTTTAATAGTAGCATTTTACGGTGAAATATCTGCTCAAAATGACTTATTTTATACAGATAAGTATGATGCAAATTATCTTAGTAATAGCTCTAAAACTGAAACTGAATTATATTTTGGTTCAGATTTATTTCAATTTTTAAACTCAGAAAACATAAATAAAATTGGAGAGTATGTCGATTCATTTTTAACTAATGAAAATGTAGTTTTTGATAGAAATATTGTTTTTGAAAACGAAAATAGATTAAAGGTAAATATTGGAAAGTTAAATGCAGAGCAGTGCCGAAAACTTTCTGAAGCTTGGAATGAAAAGTATAAAATAGATTTTTTGAAATTAGTGTCTCTTCAAATTAACGATTTAAAAACTGATTCCATAAACTGGACTAGTCAAAAAATAATTTTTTATTCTCTTATAATGGACGAAAAAAATCGTTTTTTTAACCCAAGCAATAGCGTTAGCAATATAAATATAGCCTTTATAATACCAAAATATTTGTCTGAGAATAATTTTAAAATTGTTTTTACTCATTATAATACAAAAAGATATAGTGCAAAAGAATCACATCTAACTGCTACTGAAGTCATTTATTCTAACAATTTAAAAAAAGATGAATTAAAATTTGATTTTCCAAGTTTGAATAGACAAACATTTTTAAAAAACTGTTTAAGTCTTAAAATATTAGAAAACATAACTCCTTCTATTAATTTCAAAACAGATTATTTTGTAAATCAATGCATTACAAGTTTTCAAGTAACAGTATCAGATACAAATATTAACGAGTTTTCGGTGTATTTAGATACAAATATACTTTTAGAAAATCAGTATAAAACGGAAATACAAAAAGCCTTTAACCAAATAGTGAAAATAAGCAATGAGCAATTGTTTTATTATAGTTATTATGATATTCAAAAGCTAAAAGCAATGTTTGAAGAATATAATTTAGCTACTTTCAAAGAGCAAATAATAAGATTAAACAATAGACAAAATTTCATAATTTCAATAAATGAAGACAACCACTTTAAAATTGGAGAAATGAATTTGACATCATTTAAACGAAATGATTTTTTAAAAGACATACCTTTTAAAACCAATTCTATTCAATTTGAAAACCAAGAAGATACAGTCTTATTGATAAAAATAGAACAATTTTTAAAAGTTAATCCAAACTATATGCTTTCTATAATCAGTACATCGAAACCTTCGGAATATTTATTTATAGAAAAAGAAAAACGTCTTGCATTAATAAATAAATATACTGAAACTGGATACGTTATAAGCAGTAAAAAAAAATTAGCATTATATAGATCTTTAACTATTTTTTCGAGATTTACAGACTCTGGTATAGATTTCAAAAAACTTAGGTGTATTGGTTTAATAGATAATTCTTCAGTGTTGAGTTTAAGTATAATTAGTCTAGACTAATATATGATATGAAAAATATTGCGAGCATTAAAATAATGAGAAACAAATTTAAAGGTATATTAATTTTGTTGAAATCATTCTGTTTTTGAATCGATATAAATTTTTTGTTAAAACCAAAAAATGCACCAAAAATTAATATTACTAATAGTATAGTAAAACGCATACCCTCTCTAGCTAAAATGGAATAAAGTTCATATGAATAATGTACATTTAACATAAGTAAAAAACCTAGCGCTAAAAAAACAAAAGGAATAAAAGTTAATTTAGAATATAATTTTAATCTTGTATATCTAGTTTTTAAATCTTCAGTGGTATTAGATGTTTTTATGAATGTTTCGTTTGTGAAATATGCAACCAATGGGATAAATAATAAGAAAAAAAGACTTAAAAAGTACATTCCACCACCACCAGACTCAAAATTGAGCCAAAGCAATAAGCTGTGTATAAATGAATAATTTTCAAAAATAGGCGCAGCCATAAAATCTGCAATGATAAATGCCGAAGAAACTATAATAACCCAATTGTAAAAAACCTGAAGTAAATATTTTTTTCTTGACAATTTGAGCATTAAAATTATAAAAATAAAAAGAATAATAAATGCAGAAAGTAAACCTATGCCACAAACTAAAAAAACCTTTAATCTTGTCCACCAGCTGTTTTCTGGTGGAAAATATGCATTGTAAAAAAAAGTAAACCCAAGTGTTTTCATATCTAGAATCTTCAATGCCAAAAATTGAGATATTAAATAACTAAAATGAACGATGTAATATGCTGCAAATAGTAAAACTGTAGAGTTAAAAATACGACTTTTCATTTGTTTACAATTTTAGAATTTTTGAGCTATAAACTTGATTAGTGCTTTTAAAATTTATGAAATATATTCCTTTATCCCAATTTTTTGTATCAATTTGAGTTGTATTATTTCTAATAACGCTCTTAAAAATTGTTTCACCATTCAAATTCGTAATATAAAATTCTTCATTTTTAGAATCTTTAGTGTTTAATACTAAAATATTGGTAAAAGGATTATTGAAAGAAACATCAATGTTTTCGATGGTGTTTATATTATTTATTACTTGAAAATATAGATTCTCATCTGCCATAAAACCATCATTTTTATTTACTATCCAATTATTTGGGTCAACTATTACATTGTCTATAATTTTGTTAGATAGTAAAAAATAGTTTTGACTTTGCAATGAATTTTCAATTCTAAACAAACTATCTGTACCATCTGTAAATTCTAACTTTAGTTCTAAAAATGAAGGGTATGTTATAGCTATATTTCCTGTAGAACTTTCTTGTGCTATGTTTATGTATATAGTATCATTTAAAGTATTGAATCGACCAGAATATGTTGGGTAACCTTCTTCATAAACCCAAGACTGAATAAAATCTGTAAAATCAATACCTGTTTGTGTGCTAAAAAAGTTTTTTAACTGATTTGAAGTACACGTGCTATTTTTAAAATTTTGTTGAAAATTCTTTAATGTTGCAAAAAATATACTGTCATTATTTATCATATTTCTAAGCATATGAACTACTGCTGCTCCTTTATCATAAGTAAGTCGGCTATCAAAAATTCTATCTGAGTTGGTTATATCATAAACATATAAGCTTCCGTCTGGCATGTTCATTATGTTTGTATGTCTTTGCAGCATATCATTATCTGCTATGGTTTGCGAAGTATTTTGGTAATATAAATTTTCTGAATAGGAAGCAAATCCTTCATTTATCCAAATATCGCTCCAGGTTGCTCCAGTTACATTATCGCCCCACCATTGGTGGCCAAGCTCATGCACAGTAAGCCAATTTGCAAAAAAACCTTGCGTAGTCATAGTTTGATGTTCCATACCACCACTCAAAGGCGCTATGCAATGTCCATATTTTTCATTTATAAAAGGATATGGACCATATAAATCTGTTAACAAATGTATCATTTCGCCAGTTTCTAAAATATCTGCTTCATTAGTATTTATATAATTGGGAACATTGTAAACAAAATTTTGAATCAATAAAGAATCAGAAGCTCCTGCAGGCAAAATTTTATAAGAATATTCTTGATATGGAGCTACGGCGAAAGAAACAAGGTAATAAGCAATAGGATAATGACTTTTCCAAGTAAATTTTGTTTTGTTGTTTGGTAAACTATCTTGAGAAACCAATAAACCGTTAGAACCTACTTTTAGATTGTTGTTGCATATAAAACTTAACTCTGTAGAATCTATTTTATCGGTCAAAATTTGTTTAGCAGGAAACCAAGTATGTGCAAAAAAAGGCTCACTAAGTGTCCAAGTAGCTTGTACACCCCAAGTTGGCGATACCGCATTATAAACACCAGTTTCGCCATTGAAAGCAGTTGATGCCGGCGGTGTGCCATTATAACTTATTTCTATAGTTACCAATTCATTTTGGCTATGCAGTAAACCATCTTCTAAAACCAATTCATCACCGAATCGTGTTGCTGTAGCATTTACATTATTTATTTTTGCATTAGTCACGGTTAAATTTTCGTGAAGCTCAAAAACAAATTGAGTAACACTTGGTACTACAACTTTTACCAGATGAGTGCATTTACCGTCTATAAAAGTTGAGGTGTTACTTACATTTAATTCAAGTTTTAAGAATTTTTCGTCATAATTATGTAAATCGTTTAAATCTCTAGAATTATTATTATGCATTGCATTATAAGCTTTTACTTTTGAACTTGAGCAAGCATGTGCTGCACTTTGGGAAAAAGAGTCTAATCCTATAATAGCAAATACTATTATAAATATTTTTTTCATTAAAATTAATGTTTAGTTGTTTGTTGTTTCAATATTTCAAATGTAAGTAAAAACAAAGATTAAATTTCATTTTAGGCATAAAAAAAGCCTTTTATGAATATAAAAGGCTTTTTAAAATTATTTGGATTGAATTAAGCTAAAACTCTTCTAACTTTTTCTGCAGCTTCTTCTAATATTATAGCAGATTCTACTTTTAAACCACTTTGTTCTATTATTATTTTTGCTTCTTCAGCATTTGTACCTTGAAGTCTTACTATAATTGGTACGTTTATTTCTCCAATAGATTTATAAGCATCTACAATTCCTTGTGCTACTCTATCACATCTTACTATTCCACCAAAAATATTTACTAAAATTGCTTTTACGTTAGGATCTTTCAATATTAATCTGAAAGCATTTTCTACTCTTTCAGCATCTGCTGTTCCACCTACGTCAAGGAAATTTGCTGGCTCGCCACCAGAAAGTTTAATCATATCCATTGTAGCCATAGCTAAACCTGCTCCGTTTACCATACAACCTACGTTTCCATCAAGTTTTACATAGTTTAGACCTAATTTACCAGCTTCAACTTCTGTGGCATCTTCTTCCATAAAATCTCTTTGTGCTTCCAAGTCTTTTTGTCTGTATAAAGAGTTATCGTCTATAGATATTTTACCATCTACAGCTATTACTTGGTTGTCAGAAGTTTTTAAACACGGGTTAATTTCTATCATCGACGCATCAGATTTGATGTAGCAATTGTAGATTGAATTTAAGAATTTAGTCATTTCTTTATTAGCAACACCATCTAAACCTAAGTTAAATGCAATTTTTCTTAGTTGAAATCCTTGAAGACCTAATGCTGGGTCTATAAATTCTTTGTGTACTAAATGTGGTGTTTCTTCAGCTACTGTTTCTATATCCATACCACCTTCTGTAGAGTATATAAATACGTTTCTTCCAGAAGTTCTGTCCATCAATAATGAAACATAAAATTCTTTAGGGTCAGATTCTCCAGGATAGTAAACATCTTGTGCTACCAATATTTTTCTAACTAATTTACCTTCTGCACTTGTTTGTGGAGTTATTAACTGCATACCAAGTATTTGGCTCGAAATAGATTTAACTTCGTCTAGGTTTTTAGCCAATTTTACGCCTCCGCCTTTTCCTCTTCCACCTGCGTGTACTTGTGCTTTTATAACGTGCCAACCTGTGCCAGTTTCTTCAGTTAATTTTTTGGCTGCTATTACTGCATCTTCAGCAGTTTCTACCATAATTCCTTCTTGAATTTTGGCGCCATATTTTTTCATTAAATCTTTAGCTTGATATTCGTGTAAATTCATTATTTTCTTTATAATTTCTGTTAAAAAAGTATTTGCGACAAAGGTAGTATTTTTTTTCTTTAATCTAAAAATAGATGTTCAGTTTTCCACATCTAGTTTTTAGCCCATTTTTATAACTTTAGCTAAGTTTCCTAAAACTTTTACTGGTTTTTGTACCAAAGGATTTGTTTCGTCCCAAACATAACCAGCCAAAACAGAGCATATTTTATCTTTTATGTCTTGTCTTATTTCGTCTGTAAAAAATATTGTGTGCAGTGTACCATCGTACCAGCCATTTACGTAGGCTCTAAAAACATTAATTCCTCGTTTCATGTATTCAGAATATTCAGTTTCCCAATCTACATTTTCGTTGTTTAATTCTTTTGCTGCTAATTTAGCTGCTTTCATTCCAGATTCCATTGCAAAAGTAACTCCAGAAGAAAAAACTGGGTCTAAAAACTCTGTGCTGTTTCCACAAAGCACATAACCATCGCCATACATTTTTTTTATTCCAATAGAAAAGCCTTTTATCGCATTTGGTTCAATTATAAATTCTGTTTTTTCAAAAACCTCATTAAACTTTTTTGATTTTGAAATTAAACCTGGAAATAAGTCTTTCGGATTTTC
>Ga0075163_10002951_pt1 | contig 22905 bp, 19 predicted proteins | sample JI1023141ADNA_FD_71478 | JGI IMG/M metagenome (GOLD analysis project Ga0075163, IMG submission 71478) | Wastewater effluent complex algal communities from Wisconsin, to seasonally profile nutrient transformation and Carbon sequestration -... | ecosystem: Engineered > WWTP > Effluent > Algae... | reverse complement strand
ACGTTGAGCAATGCGATGTCGTAGGGCTGGCGACAGTCCGGGCCGCCAAGGCGCACCCTCGGCTGGCTGTCGTTGGTCATCTTGTCGGCCGTCCGGGCACGCATCGAGTGGCGGAGGAATTCGTATCCGACTGCCGTGACGTCGCGCAGCGTGCCGAATGGCTCGTCGCTCTTAGTGCCCTTGGACCGTTGGTAGACCATGTCGCGGGTTTCGCGGTCGTAGGGGGTGGCCTCGGTGTTGGACTCGACGAAGTATTGCCGGATCTCGGGCCGGATGAGTTCGAAGAGGAACCGGAAATGCCCGAGGATCGGGTATGTACGGAGGATCGTGTGGGACGTCTGGATCAGATCCCAGGTGCCCAGCGCCGCCAAGGCCGCGAGCAGGATGGCGACGGTCCACCAGTCACCGATGATCCACCAGTCGGTCTTGACGAACGCGGCAAGAAGGGCTGCTGAGATCGCCGACAGCCACATGACGGCGATGATGAATGGTCTGAGCATCCTGGCCTTCCTCGTTGAAGCACGTTTACGGTAGGTCGGTGCCGGGTCCGCCGCGGGCGAATTGCCCGCGAAGCGTGAATTTGGCATCACCTATGATCGTCACTTGCGTCACACCCGTGATGCGATTGCCCAGCCCAAGGAGAGTCTGGCTGCGTGGGTGAGTCATCCGCTGATCTGTTGTCGCCCGATGCGCTGGCCAAGGCAATCGGGGCGGCCAAGCAAGCTTTCAGTGCCGCAGGCGATCTCGACGCGCTCGCCCGGGCGAAGACGGAACATCTGGGCGACCGGTCGCCGGTAGCCCAGGCCCGCCAGGCGCTGGCTACCCTGCCCAAACAGGATCGGGCCGAAACCGGTAAGCAGGTGAACCTCGCGCGGGGCGAGGTCCAGGCTTGTTACGACGAGCGGCTGGCGGTGCTTCGTGCCGAGCGGGACGCGGCTGTTCTCGTCGCGGAGGCAATCGACGTGACGTTGCCTTCGACGCGGTTGCCCGTCGGGGCCCGACACCCGATCACCATCCTGTCCGAACGTATCGCCGACACCTTCATCGCAATGGGCTGGGAATTGGCCGAGGGGCCTGAAGTCGAGACGGAGCAGTTCAACTTCGACGCGCTGAACTTTCCTCCCGATCATCCCGCCCGCAGTGAGCAGGACACCTTCCACGTCGCACCGGAGGGTTCCCGCCAGCTGCTTCGGACCCACACCTCGCCGGTGCAGGTCCGCACACTGCTGGAACGCGATCTGCCCGTCTACATCGTGTCGATCGGGCGGACGTTTCGAACCGATGAGCTGGATTCGACGCATACGCCGGTCTTTCATCAGGTCGAAGGACTCGCAGTCGACCGTGGCCTCACAATGGCCCATCTTCGCGGCACCCTCGACGCATTCGCGCGCTCGGAGTTCGGCCCGGATGCCCGCACACGCATGCGTCCGCATTTCTTCCCGTTCACCGAACCGTCCGCTGAAGTGGACATCTGGTTCCCCAACAAAAAGGGAGGTCCCGGGTGGGTCGAATGGGGCGGTTGTGGGATGGTCAATCCGAATGTGTTGCGGGCGGCGGGGATTGACCCTGACGTCTATGCGGGATTCGCCTTCGGGATGGGGCTTGAACGAACCCTTCAGTTCCGTAATGGCATCCCCGATATGAGGGACATGGTTGAAGGCGACGTGCGATTCTCGCAGCCGTTCGGGGTGGGTATCTGATGCGCCTTCCCTACAGCTGGCTGCGCGAGGTGGTCCAGGCAGGTGCCCCGGGATGGGACGTGCCCGCAGACGATCTCGAGCGTGCGTTGATTCGGGTCGGTCATGAGGTTGAGGAGGTCATCGCCCTAGAGCCGGTGACCGGGCCGTTGACGGTGGGCCGGGTGACTGCGATCGACGAGCTCACGGAGTTCAAGAAGCCGATCAGAGCGTGCCGGGTCGACGTCGGGGAAGCCGAGGATCGTGACATCGTCTGCGGAGCCACGAATTTTGCGGTCGGTGATCTGATTGTGGCGGCGTTGCCGGGAACGACGCTGCCCGGTGGGTTCCACATCGCCTCGCGTAAGACCTATGGCCGGTTGTCGGACGGAATGATCTGCTCGGCAGCCGAATTGGGCTTGGGTGCCGACCACTCGGGCATTCTGATCCTGCCGCCCGGCACTGCCGGCCCGGGAGCCGACGCGATCGCGGTCCTTGGTCTTGACGACGTCGTTTTCGACTTGGCTGTCACGCCGGACCGAGGCTATTGCCTGTCCGTTCGTGGCATCGCCCGCGAAATTGCCTGTGCCTACGATCTTGATTTCGTCGATCCGGCTGATCTGCCGCGCCTACCGGCCGACGGTGTCGCTCTGCCGGTCACGATTGCGCCCGGCACCGGTGTGACCCGATTCGCGCTGCGCCCTGTGACGGGTATCGACCCTGCGGCGCGGTCACCGTGGTGGCTGAAGCGACGGCTGATGCTGAGTGGAATCAGGCCGATCTCACCGGCGGTCGACGTCACCAACTACGTGATGCTGGAGCTGGGGCATCCCATGCACGCTCACGACCGCACCCGCGTCCACGGGGACTTCACGGTCAGGTTCGCCCATCCCGGGGAGACCGTGGTCACTCTGGACGACGTTGAGCGGAAGCTGGATCCGGGCGATGTCTTGATCGTCGACGACGTCGCGACCGCCGCGATCGGCGGCGTCATGGGGGCGGGCACCACGGAGATCGACGCGCAATCCACCGACATCCTGCTCGAAGCCGCCGTCTGGGACCCTGCCGCGGTGTCACGGACCATCCGGCGTCTTCATCTGGTCAGCGAAGCCGGCCGCCGGTACGAGCGTGCCGTCGATCCCGCGATTTCGGTCGCGGCATTGGACCGCTGCGCATCGCTGCTCGCTGACATCGCCGGTGGCAGGGTCGAGCCGACACTGACCGACTGGCGTGGCGACCCACCCCGCGACGATTGGTCGCCGCCGGCGGTTCGGATCGCGGTCGATCTGCCGGACCGGACGGCTGGTGTCCAGTACCCGGATGGCGCCACGGTCCGTCGGCTCACCCAGATCGGCGCGCGTGTCGAGTCTGGACCGGGGGAGGGCGTACTCACCGTGACGCCACCGAGTTGGCGGCCCGATATCGTCCAGCCTGCGGATCTGGTTGAAGAAGTTTTGCGACTCGAGGGTTTGGAAGTCATCCCGTCGGTGTTGCCTAACGCGCCGGCGGGCCGGGGACTGACAGCGTCTCAACGTCGACGCCGGGCTGTCGGTAAGTCGTTGGCGCTGTCGGGCTACGTCGAGGTGTTGCCGACCCCTTTCCTGCCCGCGGGGATCTTCGATCAGTGGGGTTTGGCCCCTGACGATCAGCGACGGGCGACCTCGTCCGTGCTCAACCCGCTTGAGGCCGATCGTCCGCATCTGGCGTCCACCCTCCTGCCGGCCTTGCTGGAAGCGTTGTCCCGCAATGTCTCCCGCGGCTTCGGTGATGTGGCCCTGTACTCCGTTGCCCAAGTGGTACACCCGCATGCCGAAACCCGGGCCGTGGAGTTGATTCCCACTGATCGCAGACCGACCGTCGAGGAGATTGCGACCCTCAACCGGTCGCTTCCGGCGCAACCCGTGCACGTCGCACTGGTGTTGGCTGGATTGCGAGAACCGCGAGGGCCGTGGGGGCCGGGGCGTTGCGTGGAGGCTGCCGATGCCTTCGAAGCCGTCCGAGTGATCGCCCGGGCCTGCTCGGTAGATGTGACCCTGAGGTCTGTGCAACTGCTGCCCTGGCATCCGGGCCGTTGCGCCGAGGTGATCGTCGACGGTCGGGTGGTTGGTCATGCCGGCCAGTTGCACCCGGCGGTGATCGAGCGATCGGGCCTGCCGAAGGGCATCTGCGCGGTCGAGATCGATCTCGACGCCATCCCGATCGTCGAGGTGCAGCCGGCGCCCAGGGTTTCGCCGTTCCCGGCGGTGCTTCAGGACGTCAGCCTCGTGGTCGCGACGGATGTGTCTGCCCAGGCGGTCATCGACGCGGCGCGCCTAGGTGCCGGTGACCTGTTGGAGGACGTCGCATTGTTCGATGTGTACACGGGCCCCCAGATCGGTGAGGGTAAGAAGTCGCTGACGCTGGCGCTGCGCTTTCGTGCGCCGGATCGGACACTCACCGAGGACGAGGCCAGTGCTGCGCGCGATGCAGCCGTGGCGGCTGCCGCCGAGGAGTGCGGTGCCGTCCAGCGGCGCTGAAAGCGATCTCCCTCCTCGCGCTCAAACCTACATTCGGGCGGATTTGTGCGAGTGGAACACTCCATTTCGTAGGTCTCGACGAAGAACCTGCGGAATGAGATTGCATACATCTGCATAATCATGCAGAATCTGGCGATGACTTCAGTAGCCGTTGCCGGCGCCAGCGGCTACGCGGGTGGCGAGATCCTGAGGTTGCTGCTAGGACATCCGGCTTACAGTGGCGGACGCCTCACCATCGGTGCCCTTACGGCGGCCGCCAGCGCGGGAACACAACTCGCCGAACACCATCCGCATCTGATGCCACTGGCACAGCGGGTGCTGGAGCCGACCGAGCTCGACCGATTGGCCGGTCACGACGTGGTATTCCTCGCCTTGCCGCATGGTCACTCAGCGGTCCTCGCCGAGCAGTTGGGTGATGACACGCTCGTGATCGATTGCGGGGCCGACTTCCGGCTGACCGACAGCAAGACCTGGACCCGGTTCTACGGCACGCCGTATGCGGGTAGCTGGCCCTACGGGCTGCCCGAACTTCCGGGTGCGCGAGCGATGCTGCGTGGAAGCAAACGTGTTGCGGTACCGGGCTGCTACCCGACCGCGGCGCTGCTGGCGCTCCTGCCCGCGGTCGCTGCGGACTTGATTGAGCCTGCCGTCACGGTGGTCGCGGTAAGCGGGACATCGGGCGCGGGCCGGGCTGCCAAGGTTGATCTCCTTGCCGCCGAAGTCATCGGATCGGCGCGGGCATACAACATTGCGGGCACCCACCGGCACACACCTGAAATAGCTCAGGGACTCCAAGGGGTCACCGACAAGCGGGTCACGGTGTCCTTCACCCCGGTGCTCATCCCGACTTCACGCGGAATTCTCGCGACCTGCACCGCGAAGACCCAAGCCACACAGGCGGAAGCACGCGAAGTATATGAAAAGGCTTATGCGGATGAGCCTTTCGTGCATTTGCTACCCGAAGGGCAGTTGCCCCGCACCGGTGCGGTGGTTGGCAGCAACGCAGCCCAATTGAGCGTCGCCGTCGATTCGGATGCCGGCGTGCTGGTTTCGGTGTGCGCGATCGACAACCTGGTGAAGGGGACGGCCGGTGCAGCGGTGCAGTCGATGAATCTCGCGCTGGGGTGGTTGGAGACCGAAGGGTTGTCGATCGTGGGAGTGGCGCCATGACTGTCGGGACGACGAGATTGCTGCGGAACCAGGGTGTGACGGCGCCTGCGGGGTTTCGGGCGGCGGGACTCGCGGCCGGAATCAAGAAGTCCGGCAAGCCTGACCTTGCGCTCGTGTTCAACGAGGGCCCCGACTACGCCGCTGCGGGCGTGTTCACCCGCAACCAGGTGAAGGCTGCACCGGTGTTGTGGAGCCAACAGGTTCTGCGCAGCGGCAGTTTGCGGGCCGTGGTGCTGAATTCCGGCGGCGCGAATGCCTGCACAGGGGCAGCAGGGTTCCAGGACACTCACGCGACGGCCGAGGCGGTGGCTGCGGCCCTCTCGGACTGGGGCACGCTCACCGGCCCTATCGAGGTGGCGGTGTGCTCCACGGGATTGATCGGTGACCGTCTTCCGATGCGCGCGGTGGTGACGGGAGTCTACGAGATCGTCCACGAATTGGCGGGTGGCCTTTCCGGTGGAGACGACGCGGCCCAAGCCATCATGACGACGGACACTGTCCCCAAACAGGTTGCGCTGCATCACTCTCTCGACTCGGGCCAAAACTGGACAGTGGGAGGTATGGCCAAGGGTGCGGGCATGCTCGCTCCTTCGCTGGCCACCATGTTGTGTGTGATCACCACGGATGCCGTGGCGGATGCGGCGGCGTTGGACATCGCACTGAAGCGGGCAACTGCCCGAACCTTCGATCGTCTGGATGTGGACGGCAGTTCGTCGACGAATGACACCGTCTTGCTGCTGGCATCGGGCGCCAGCGAAATCCAGCCGAGCCAGGAGGATCTCGACGATGCGATATTCCGCGTCTGCGACGATCTGTGCGCGCAACTGCAATCCGATGCCGAGGGGGTTACCAAGCGTGTCGCGATAACCGTGACGGGTGCGCCCTCGGAAGCCGACGCGTTGACCGCGGCGCGAATCATCGCCCGTGACAGCTTGGTCAAGACGGCGCTCTTCGGTTCGGATCCCAATTGGGGACGTGTGCTCGCCGCCGTGGGTATGTCGCCGTTCACTCTGGACCCAGATCTGATCACCTTGTCGTTCAACGGTTTTTCGGTCTTCGTCGACGGTGCCGGAGCGCCGGGCGCTCGCGATGTCGATTTGTCCGCGCCGGATGTCGATGTGACGGTCGACCTCAAACTGGGATCCGGGTGCGCGACCATCCGCACCACTGATCTGTCGCATGCCTACGTCGAAGAGAATTCGGCCTACAGCTCATGAGCGTCACCACGAGTCCCGAGGCGGCGGTACTTGCGGCGGCCCTGCCCGGCCTGAAGCAATTGCACGGGAAGATTGTTGTCGTCAAGTACGGCGGCAACGCGATGACCGACGATGCGCTGAAGGCCGCGTTCGCCGCCGACATGGTGTTCCTGCGCACCTGCGGCATTCATCCGGTGGTGGTGCACGGCGGCGGCCCGCAGATCACTGCGATGCTGAAAAGGCTTGGAATACAAGGCGATTTCAAAGGGGGTTTCCGCGTCACCACCCCTGAGGTTCTTGACGTCGCGCGGATGGTGCTGTTCGGCCAGGTTGGGCGCGAGTTGGTGAACCTGATCAATGCTCATGGTCCGTTTGCGGTGGGGATGACTGGCGAGGATGCCCAACTTTTGACGGCGGTCCGGCGCAGCGTGACGGTCGACGGTGTGATGACCGATATCGGACTCGTCGGTGATGTCGACCATGTGAACACCGATGCGGTGCTGGATCTTATTGCCGCGGGCCGGATTCCAGTCATATCGACTATCGCGCCCGACTCGGATGGCCTGGTGCACAACATCAATGCCGACACTGCGGCGGCCGCGGTGGCGCAGGCTCTCGGTGCCGAGACGCTTCTGATGCTCACGGACGTCGCGGGTCTCTATACTCGCTGGCCCGACCCTGATTCGCTGGTCGACGAGATCGACACCGTTTCCCTGAATGCGCTTCTGCCGACCTTGGAGGCGGGGATGGTCCCCAAGGTGGAAGCCTGCATTCGCGCGGTCGACTCGGGCCTGCCCAGCGCGCACATCATCGACGGCAGGGTCGAACACTGCGTCTTGGTAGAACTGTTCACCGCGAGCGGGAGCGGCACGAAGGTGGTCAGCGCGTGAGCGATCTGCAGAACCGCTGGCAAGCGGTCATGTTGAACAACTATCCAACGCCACCGATCACCCTGGTCCGCGGTCACGGAGCTGTCGTCACCGACGCCGACGGCAAGGACTATCTCGACTTGCTCGCCGGTATCGCGGTGAACATCCTCGGGCATCGCCACCCTGCTGTCATCGAGGCGGTCAACCGTCAGCTCAACACACTTGGACACACGTCCAATCTCTATGCGACGGAGCCCGGTGTTGAGCTGGCTGAAGAACTTGTGAGGCGGTTGGGCGCCGATTTTCCGGCGCGCGTGTTCTTCTGCAATTCCGGAACCGAAGCCAACGAGATCGCCATCAAACTCACCCGGCTGACCGGCCGTACCAAACTTGTTGCGGCGCAAGGATCTTTCCATGGCCGGACGATGGGGTCGCTGGCTCTCACCGGTCAGCCGGCTAAGCAGCAACCGTTCGAGCCATTGCCGGGTCACGTGACTCACGTGCCGTATGGCGACGTTGCCGCGCTGGAAGCCGCCGTTGGCGACGACACTGCGGCCGTATTCCTGGAGCCCATCATGGGCGAGGGCGGGGTCGTGGTTCCCCCGGAGGGTTACCTGGCTGCTGCCCGGGCTATCACCCGTCGGCGTGGGGCATTGCTCGCTTTAGATGAGGTGCAGACCGGAATCGGCCGTACCGGTGCGTTTTTCGCGCATCAGCATGATGGGATCACGCCCGACATCGTCACCCTGGCGAAGGGTTTGGGCGGCGGCTTGCCCATCGGTGCGTGTATCGCCATCGGTCCTGCCGCCGATCTGATGTCCCCGGGTCTGCACGGCAGCACGTTCGGCGGCAATCCGGTCTGTGCCGCGGCCGCGCTTGCGGTGCTTCATGCACTCGATGAAGAGGGGCTTGTGCAGCGAGCCGAATCGGCGGGGGAGAGATTGAAATCCGCGGTGGAAGGGCTGGGGCACCCGTTGGTGGACCACATGCGTGGTCGCGGATTGTTGCTGGGTCTCGTCCTGACCGCACCGCGGGCCAGGGAGTTCGAAGCTGCCGCCCGAGATTGGGGATTTCTGGTGAATGCAGCTGCTCCCAACGTGATCCGGTTGGCGCCGCCGCTGATCATCACCGACTCCGAACTGGACATGTTCATCGCCGGCCTGCCGGGCGTGCTGGACGCCGCGGCGGCGGACGGCGACGGGGACGGAGCAGCGGCATGACTCTTCGGCATTTCCTGCGGGACGACGATCTGACACCGGGCGAGCAGGCGGAAGTCCTGAGCCTCGCCGCGGCTTTGAAGAGTGCGCCGTTGAGCCGTCGGCCGCTGGAGGGGCCGCACGGTGTCGCGGTCATATTCGACAAGAACTCCACCCGGACCCGTTTTTCCTTCGAGATCGGCGTCGCGCAATTGGGTGGGCACGCCGTCGTGGTCGACGGCCGCGACACCCAGCTCGGCCGTGAGGAGACGCTGGAAGACACCGCACGGGTGCTCTCCCGGTATGTCGAGGCGATCGTCTGGCGCACATTCGGTCAGGACCGCTTGACGACCCTGGCGTCGGCCGCATCCGTTCCCGTGGTCAATGCGCTCTCCAACGAGTTTCACCCGTGCCAGGTGCTGGCGGATTTGCAGACAATCGCGGAGCGCAAGGGGTCGCTGCGGGGGCTGCGGATGACCTACCTCGGTGATGGTGCCAACAACATGGCGCATTCGCTGATGCTCGGTGGTGTGACCGCGGGTGTACACGTGACTGTCGCTGCGCCAACAGGATTCGAACCGAACGCGCAGTTTGTCGCGGATTCGCGTCGTCGTGGTGACGAGACCGGTGCAACGGTCACGGTGACCGACGACCCTCGCAAGGCCGTGGCGAACGCTGATGTCCTGGTCACCGACACCTGGACGTCGATGGGGCAGGAAGACGACGGCCTGGATCGTATAGGCCCTTTTCGGCCGTTTCAGATCAATGATGAACTGGTCGCACTCGCGGACTCGGAAGTGCTTGTCCTGCACTGCCTGCCGGCGCACCGCGGCTATGAGATCACCGACTCGGTGATCGATGGTCCGCACAGCGTGGTCTGGGATGAGGCCGAGAATCGATTGCACGCGCAGAAGGCGCTGCTGGTATGGCTGCTGGAACAGCGATGAGACCGCATAAGTCGACGGAGCACGATGGCGGTGCCGCCCGCGAGGTACATGTGACCCGGGTGGCTCGTCAAGCCCGGGTCGTGGCTCTGCTGTCGTCGCGTTCGGTTCGAAGCCAGGCCGAGCTGGCCTCGCTGTTGGCCGCTGAAGGTATCGAAGTCACGCAGGGCACCTTGTCGCGTGACCTCGAAGAGCTTGGCGCCGTTAAGCTGCGAGGCGCGGACGGCGGTGTCGGCGCGTACGTCGTCCCGGAGGACGGAAGCCTGGTTCGGGGTGCCTTCGCCGGCACCGATCGATTGTCGCGGCTGCTCAGTGACTTGTTGGTGGGTACCGACGCCAGCGGAAATCTGGCCGTGCTACGAACCCCGCCGGGCGGGGCTCACTATCTGGCGAGCGCAATCGACCGCGCCGCGCTACCCGATGTTGTCGGCACCATTGCCGGGGATGACACCATCTTCGTGGTCGCCCGCGAACCCATGACCGGCTCGGAACTGGCCGCCATGTTTGACAACATTCACTGACGATCCGCTGATGCGGCGAAACGAAGGAGCTATCTGATGTCCGAGCGCGTCATCTTGGCGTATTCCGGCGGTCTGGACACCTCCGTGGCCATCAGCTGGATCGGCAAGGAGACTGGCCGTGAGGTGGTGGCTGTCGCCATCGACCTTGGACAGGGCGGCGAGGACATGGATGTCGTGCGTCAGCGTGCCCTGGACTGTGGCGCGGTCGAAGCAGTGGTGGTCGATGCGCGCGACGAGTTCGCCGAGCAGTACTGCCTCCCCGCGATCCAGTCGAATGCCCTGTACATGGACCGCTATCCGCTGGTCTCGGCGCTGAGCCGACCGCTGATCGTGAAGCATCTGGTGACGGCGGCACGCGAGCACAACGGCGGCATCGTTGCCCACGGCTGCACAGGAAAGGGTAACGACCAGGTTCGTTTTGAGGTCGGATTCGCTTCGCTGGCACCGGATCTCGAGGTCTTGGCGCCGGTTCGGGACTACGCATGGACTCGTGAGAAGGCCATTGCCTTCGCCGAGGAGAACGCTATTCCGATCAACGTGACCAAGCGGTCACCGTTCTCCATCGACCAGAACGTCTGGGGTAGGGCGGTGGAAACCGGCTTCCTGGAACATCTCTGGAACGCCCCCACCAAGGATGTGTACGAGTACACCGAGGACCCGACGCTCAACTGGAATACCCCTGACGAGGTCATCGTCGGATTCCGCAGCGGTGTCCCGGTATCCATCGACGGCAGGGACGTTAGCGTCCTCGAGGCCATTGTCGAACTCAATGCCCGCGCAGGTGCCCAGGGTGTCGGCAGGCTCGACGTGGTCGAGGACAGGCTCGTCGGGATCAAGAGCCGGGAGGTCTACGAGGCTCCGGGTGCGATGGTTCTCGTCACTGCGCACACCGAACTCGAACATGTGACCCTGGAGCGGGAGCTGGGCCGCTACAAGCGCGGCACCGATCGGCGTTGGGGCGAGCTGGTGTACGACGGCCTCTGGTTCTCGCCCCTGAAAGCTGCGCTGGAGGCGTTGGTCGCGAAGACCCAGGAACGTGTCACCGGCGAGATTCGCATGGTGCTGCATGGTGGTCACATCGCGGTGAATGGCCGTCGCAGTCCGGAGTCGTTGTATGACTTCAACCTGGCCACGTATGACGAGGGCGACAGCTACGACCAGTCCGCGGCCAAGGGCTTCGTGCACATTCATGGCCTCTCCTCGAAGATCGCCGCCCGCCGCGACGCCCAAACGAACACTTCGGCGCAAAAGTGCGAGTGAAACCCGCCAGAACGTCGATCTCGGCGTCGTTAGGGGGCTGACATGACCACCAACGAGGGCTCGCTATGGGGCGGCCGTTTCGACGAAGGCCCGGCGCCTGCACTCGCGGCGCTGAGTAAGTCGACCCACTTCGACTGGGTGCTGGCAAGCTATGACATTGCGGCTTCGAAGGCTCACGCCAAGGTGCTCCACCGCGCGGGATTGCTTTCCGACGACCAACGCGATGGGTTGCTCGCCGGTCTCGACAGCCTCGGCGAAGACGTCGCGGACGGCAGCTTCCAACCCATCGTCACCGATGAGGACGTACACGGCGCATTGGAACGCGGCCTGATCGATCGGGTGGGACCTGACCTCGGCGGGCGGCTCCGGGCAGGCAGGTCGCGCAACGACCAGATCGCGACGCTGTTCCGGATGTGGCTTCGCGACGCGATGCGCCGGGTGGCATCTGCGGCGCTCGATGTCGTGTCGGCTCTGGCCGGGCAGGCGGCCGGCCACCCCACGGCCATCATGCCCGGTAAGACCCATCTTCAGGCTGCGCAGCCCGTTCTCTTGGCGCACCATCTGCTCGCTCACGCACATCCATTGCTCCGCGATGTCGATCGAATCTTGGACTTTGACCGGCGAACGGCCGTATCGCCCTATGGATCCGGGGCGTTAGCGGGCTCTTCCCTCGGTCTCGACCCGGACGCCATCGCCGCGGAGTTGGGCTTTGCCGCCGCGGCAGATAATTCGATCGACGCAACGGCCGCCCGGGACTTTGCCGCCGAGGCGGCGTTTGTCGCTGCCATGATCGGGGTAGATCTATCGCGTCTCGCGGAAGATATTATCCTTTGGAGCACAACGGAATTCGGGTACGCGACTCTGCATGATTCGTGGTCGACCGGAAGCTCGATCATGCCGCAGAAAAAGAATCCGGATATCGCGGAGCTGGCTCGGGGTAAATCCGGCCGGCTCATCGGTAACCTGGCAGGTCTGCTGGCAACTCTGAAGGCTCAGCCGCTGGCCTATAACCGCGACCTTCAGGAAGACAAGGAGCCGGTTTTCGATTCCGTCGCGCAGCTGGAATTGGTGCTGCCTGCGATGGCCGGTCTGGTCGCCACGCTGAAATTCGATACGGACCGGATGGCTGAACTGGCCCCCGCAGGTTTCACCCTGGCCACTGACATCGCAGAATGGCTGGTGCGCAGGGGAGTTCCCTTCCGAGTTGCACATGAGACGGCGGGCGCCGCCGTCCGCGCGGCCGAGGGGCGTGGTGTCGGGTTGGACGAGCTCACCGACGATGAGTTGGCCGGCATCAGTGCGGAATTGACGCCTGAGGTTCGTGAAGTGCTGCTGGTGGCGGGCTCGGTGTCGTCGCGGGATGCCAGGGGCGGAACCGCTCCGGTGCAGGTTGCCAAGCAACTCGAGATTGTCCGGGACAGGGCTGCTCAGCTTCGGATTCAGTTGCAGCGCTGACTAATCGAGCAGTTCGGAGAGTTCGAGCCAGCGACTCTCCTTTGCGACTACGTCGTCTTCGAGTGCTCGAAGCTCCTTAGTCAGCGCGCCGATACCGACGTGGTCGGCTTGGTCGTGTTCGGCGAGCTCGATGTGCTTCGCGCCGATCCGTTCGGCAAGGCGTTCCAGGGCGCGGTCCAGGGCAGCGATTTCCTTTTCCAGGCCCCGCATCTCAGCGCCGCTGAGAGCAGCGCTCGGGCTCTTGCGCTGCGCCGATGAAGGCTCGGCTGCAGGTCGGCTCTCGATGATCCGCAGATATTCATCGACCCCACCCGGAAGGTGACGGAGCCGGCCGTCCAGGATGGCGTACTGCTGGTCGGTGACGCGTTCGAGGAGGTATCGGTCGTGGGAGACGACGATCAGCGTGCAGGGCCAGGAATCCAGCAGATCCTCGGTGGCGGAAAGCATGTCGATGTCAACGTCGTTCGTCGGCTCGTCGAGAACGAGAACATTGGGTTCTTCCAGAAGGGTCAGCATGAGTTGTAGCCGCCGACGCTGGCCGCCCGACAATTCGCCGACGCGTGATGAGAGGTGTTCACGCCGAAATCCCAGACGCTCCAACAGTTGAGTGGGCGTTAGTTCGCGGTCGTCGACCAAGTAGCCGGCCTTGAGCCTGCCGAGCACATCGCGTACGAGATCGCCGGCGATGTCGTTGAGGATTCCGGCTTGCTGATCGAGAGTGCCGAGTTGAACGGTCTTTCCGCGTTTGACCCGCCCGGAGGTTGGGCTGAGAGCACCAGAAATCAACCCCAGCAGGGTGGACTTTCCGGAACCATTAGCGCCGACGATGCCGGTGCGCTCGCCTGGGGCGATTCGCCACTCGACGTCACGCAACACCGTCTTCTCGCCGAAAGCCACTGACACGTCCAGCAAGTCGATGACGTCCTTACCCAGCCGCGAGGTGGCGAGTTTCGCGAGTTCGACGGTATTGCGGATTGGCGGGACGTCCTCGATCAGTTGATTGGCTGCCTCTATTCGGAACTTCGGTTTCGAGGTTCGTGCCGGGGCACCCCGACGAAGCCAGGCGAGCTCTTTTCGCATGAGGTTCTGCCGCTTGGCTTCCGCTGCGACGGCGACGCGGTCCCTCTCAACACGCTGCAGAACGTAGGCGGCGTAGCCGCCGTCGAAGGGTTCGACGATTCCGTCGTGTACCTCCCAGGTGGTGTTTGCGACTTCGTCGAGAAACCAGCGGTCGTGTGTCACAACCAGCAGACCGCCGGATGTGCGTGCCCATCGCTGTTGCAGATGGCGGGCCAGCCAGGTGATGCCCTGCACATCAAGGTGGTTGGTCGGTTCGTCCAGCGCGATGACGTCCCAGTCGCCGATCAACAACGCGGCGAGCTGCACGCGGCGGCGCTGACCGCCGGACAATGACCCGACCAACGCATCCCAGCCGATGTCGGACACCAGGCCTTCGACCACCTGCCGGACTTTCGGATCGCCTGCCCATTCGTGGTCCGCTCTGTCACCGACCAGGGCGACACCCACGGTGTGTGCCGGATCCAGCGTGTCCGCCTGATCCAAGGCTGCTACCCGGAGGCCGCTGCGCCGGGTCACTCGTCCGGCGTGGGGTTTGACCTTGCCGGTGAGCATGCCGAGCAGTGTCGACTTGCCGTCCCCGTTGCGTCCTACGATGCCGATGCGGGCGCCTTCGTTGATCCCCACCGTCACCGACTCGAAAACCACCTGCGTTGGATACTCAAGGTGCAGGGTTTCGGCCCCAAGCAGGTGTGCCATTGGCACGAGGTTACAAAGCGGTGTCAAACGGCTAAGCGCGGGGCTGGCGGTATGCCATGCTGGGCTGGCCGTTGGGGGCCGCAGCAAATGAGAAGTGCGACAGGAGAGCAGCGGTGGATCTGAATTTGTCGGCGGTCACCAGGCCTGTGGAGCGCCTCTTGGCGACGGCGCAGAACGGTTTCGAAGTGCTGCGTTGGGGCGGGCTCGAAACTGGTGCCGTCCCGTCGCCTTTCCAGATTGTCGAGAGCACGCCGATGTACAAGCTTCGGCGCTACTTCCCGCCGGATATTCGCAAAGGTCAGCCGCAGCCGGGTCCGCCGGTGCTGATGGTGCACCCGATGATGATGTCGGCGAATATGTGGGATGTCACGAAGGCCGACGGCGCGGTGGGCATCCTGCATGACGCGGGTATCGACTGCTGGGTGATCGACTTCGGTTCGCCCGATCAGGTCGAGGGCGGGATGGACCGCACTCTCACCGACCACATCGTCGCGCTGAGCGCCGCTATCGACACGGTGCGTGATGCCACCGGCCAGCGTGTGCATCTCGCCGGGTATTCCCAGGGTGGAATGTGGTCGTATCAGACCGCCGCTTATCGACGCACCAAGGACGTCGCGAGCATCGTGGCGTTCGGATCGCCGGTTGACACTCTTGCTGCCCTGCCGATGGGGATTCCCGCACCGTTCGGCGCTGCGGCAGCCGAATTCATGGCCGACCACGTGTTCAGCCACATCGATATTCCCGGCTGGCTGGCGCGCGTCGGGTTCCAGATGCTCGATCCGTGGAAGACCGCGAAGGGCCGCGTCGATTTCCTGCGTCAACTCCATGACCGTGAGGCGCTACTGCCGCGCGAACAACAGCGCCGGTTCCTGGACAGTGAGGGCTGGATCGCCTGGTCGGGCCCTGCAATCGCGGAGTTGCTCAAACAGTTCATCGCCCAGAATCGAATGATGACGGGTGGCTTTGCCATCGACGGCGTGTTGTCGACGCTCACCGACATCACCTGTCCCATCTTGGCTTTCGTCGGCGAGGTCGACGACATCGGTCAGCCGGCGTCGGTGCGTGGGATCAAGCGTGCCGCGCCGAACGCCGAGGTGTACGAAGTCATGATCCGAGCCGGGCACTTCGGACTTGTGGTGGGTTCCAAAGCTGCCGCGAAAACCTGGCCGACGGTCGCCGATTGGGTCCTGTGGGTGGCTGGACAACAGCCGAAGCCCGCCAACGTGGAGCTGATGGAGGAGTACCACGCCGAACTGTTCGAATCCGGGGTGCCACTCAACGCCCGCTTGATGCATGGCATGGCTGACGCCTCCGGATTGGCTGCGTCGCTGGTGCGCGGCGCGGCGAACGCCGTCGTTTCGGCTAACCGGTCGCTGAAGACTCTTGCGGTCGAGACTGCCCGGACGCTGCCGCGGCTGACCCGACTTGGTCAGATCAATGACCACACGCGAATCTCGTTGGGGCGCATCATCGGCGAGCAGGCAGAAGCATCGCCGAACGGTGAGTTCCTGTTGTTCGATGGCCGGGTACACACCTACGACGCGGTCAATCGCCGTATCGACAATGTCGTCCGCGGTCTGATTGAAGTGGGTGTGCGCCAGGGCGCGAGGATCGGCGTGTTGATGGAGACCCGGCCTAGTGCTTTGGTCGCCATCGCCGCCTTGTCCCGACTTGGTGCGGTGGCTGTGTTGATGCCGCCTGATTCCGACCTGCCCAGGGCGGTGCGACTCGGGGGTGTGACTCAGATTCTCACCGACCCGGGCCACCTCGAGACGGCGAGTGCCCTATCGAGGCAGGTGCTGGTGCTCGGTGGCGGCGAGGCTCGCGATCTCGATCTGCCGGAGCACGGCGACGTGATCGACATGGAGAAGATCGATCCGGATTCGGTGACTCTGCCGGGCTGGTATCGCCCGAACCCGGGTTTTGCTCGTGATCTTGCTTTTGTGGCATTCAGTTCTGTTGGTGGGGAACTGATTCCGAAGCAGATCACGAACTACCGATGGGCGTTGTCGGCCTTCGGGACGGCGTCCGCCGCGGCGTTGAACCACAACGACACGGTGTACTGCCTGACGCCGCTGCACCACCAATCGGGTCTGTTGGTGAGCCTCGGTGGAGCGGTGGTCGGGGGCGCCCGCATCGCACTTTCGCGGGGGCTTCGTCCGGATCGATTCGTGGCGGAGATTCATCAGTATGGCGCGACTGTCGTCTCCTACACCTGGGCGATGCTGCGCGAGGTGCTCGATGCTCCGGGTTTCACTTTGCAGGGCAACAATCCGGTCCGGTTGTTCATCGGTTCGGGTATGCCGACCGGTTTGTGGCAGCGAGTGGTCGAGGAATTTTCGCCCGCCAAGGTGGTCGAGTTCTTCGCCACCACCGACGGTCAGGCAGTGCTTGCCAATGTGGCGGGTTCGAAGGTCGGAAGCAAGGGACGTCCTCTGCCTGGCGGCGGCGAGGTGGAACTGGCCGCCTACGACGCCGAACTCGATCTGATCCTGGAAGATCACGATGGGTTCGTTGAGGTTGCGGAACCGGATCAGGTTGGTCTGCTGCTTGCCCGTCCATGGGGTCCGATCGACCCGACCGCGTCGGTGAAGCGTGGCGTGTTCGCCGCCGGTGACACGTGGATTTCGACTGAGTATGTGTTCAGCCGCGACGAGGACGGCGATTTCTGGCTGCTGGGCAATCGGCGCACCTTGATTCGGACCGCCCGCGGTGTGGTCTTCCCCGAGGCCGTCACCGATGCGATGGGGGTGATCAATTCGGCCGAGTTGGCGGTGACTTACGGCGTTCAGATCCCGGGGGAGACCGTCGCCATCACTGCGCTCACGTTGCAGCCGGGCCAGACGGTCACGGCTGCCGATCTCAGCGAAGCGATTGCTGACATGGCCGTCGGATTGCCGCCGGATATCGTGCATGTCGTTTCAGAGCTACCGCTGAGCGCCTCGTACCGCCCGACTGTGTCGGCCCTGCGGGCCGAGGGTTTGCCCAAGCCGTCGCGTAACAGTTGGTGCCTTGATGCCGATACGGGTGAATATAAGAGGTTCACGGCAGCCGTGCGGTCGAAGATGCTGGGTACAGCGGGTTCGTAGTCCTGAGATCCGCCCCGGCGATCTGCCCCCTGAGATCCGCTAATGCCGTGTTGCACTGTTAGGCTCGCCGGAAGTTCGGGTGTACACGCGTCGGAGGATTTGTATGACAACGCAGGCCACACGAAACACTGCCGCAGGGTGGCGTCGTAAGTTCGTCGGTGGCCTGATCAGCGCCGCACTGGCAACGGGTTTGGTGCTGGGGGCCGGTCCGGCCCCGGCTCGGGCCGACGTCCTCGATGATCTGGCCCAGGAATTTTCGGTGGGTTCCGGTGCTGGTCAGGTGGCCAACCTCCTGAAGGCGACCTTGAAGCTGCGACAGCAGGGATACCGGCCGTCGAGGGCCAACCTGGATGAGATCACCAAGGCCCTGAGCTATCGCCCCAACCAGAAGCCGTTGATCGAAGCGTTGGGTGACACGTTGTCCTACCAGCAGAAGATTCGTGCCCAGTCGTCAATTCTCACGGCTGGTCAGAACGCCAATAGCGCGGTCATGGGAGCCGGTCAGATGCCGGGCGACAGCCGCCCCGTTCAAGCGGCCCCGCCGCCGGCGCCCGCTCCGGGTCAAGACGCGCCGCCGCCGCTGTTTCCGTAGCCACCATGATCGATAAGAAGTTGCTGGAAATTCTGGTGTGCCCGGCTGACCGGGGAACGCTGCTGCTCATCGCGGATCGACTGCTCTACAACCCGCGGCTTCGCAAGGCCTACCGAATCGAGGACGGGATTCCCGTTCTGTTGATCGACGAGGCTGTTGACATCGATCCGGAGGAGCATGAACGTCTGCTGGTAGAGGCCGGCGATTAGGGCAGTTCCCCGGTGAGATAGCGCTGCAGGTTGGGCGCGATGGTCTTCGCGATCTGTTCGGGAGGCAGTGACGCGAACGGCTCGAGTCCGATGATGTATCGAGCCATGACAACGCCGACCAGTTGTGACGCGACGAACTGGACGCGAATCCGTCCGGTCCCGGCGGGGTTGTCTACCCGGGGCGCGATCTCGGCGACGATCACCTCTTGGAGAAACGACCGGATCAGACTCACGTCGGATCCGGTCAGCAGCGATCGCATTGTGGCGATCAAACTGTCGCCCATCTCGGAATCCCAGAGCGGTACCAACAGCATGGGCAAGACGTATCCCAGCTCGTCGATCGGAGTGCGGCGGAGGGGTTCGAGGACGACCATCGGGTCGACGGGAATGTGGATGGCTGCGGCGAACAGCTGTTGTTTGGTTCCGAAGTAGTGATGTACCAGTGCGGAGTCCACTCCCGCTGAGGCTGCTATCGACCGGATCGATGTCTTATCGATCCCGTTGCGAGCGAACAACTCTCGTGCGCTCGACAGAATGCGATCGCGGGTGTCGGAGCTTCCGGTCGGGCGGCCCGGACGTTTCAGTCGGTGTCCGGACTTCGTGTCTGTCACGGCGTGCGCCGACGCAGCGTCGCAGAAGCGAGGGCAAGCGCGCCCAACGCGAAGACCAGCACTACCGCCATATCGCGAATTGCGGTCTCGGTGAGCCCGGTGTGGCTGTTCACCTGCTGCAAGGCCTCTAGGGCGTAGCTCGCCGGCATCGCGTTGCTGAACCATTGCAGCCACTCGGGCATGTGGCTGCGGGGAACGATGATGCCGGCGAGCAGCAGTTGGGGGACTATCACCAGCGGCATGAACTGGACTGCCTGGAATTCGGTTCGCGCGAAAGCGCTTGCCAGCAGTCCCAGTCCCACCCCGAGGACGGCGTTGATGATCGCGATGACGAAGACCCAGATGGGGCTGCCGGCCGTGGTGAAACCGAGAAGCCAGAACGAGACCACACAGGCCAGCACGGCTTGGGCGGCCGCGGCGACCGAAAATGCGGTGCCGTAGGCGGCCAGTAGATCGAACCGTCGCAGCGGGGTGGTCAGAATCCGCTCCAGAGTTCCCGACGATCGCTCTCGCTGCATCGTGATCGACGTGATCAGGAACATGATGAACAGCGGGAAGAGTCCGAGGAGGATCAGGCAGGTGGTGTCGAAGGGGGCCGGGGCACCGGGCCGGGTTGGGACGTTCTCAAACATGAAGTACATCAACGTGATGACTGCGCTCGGTACCACCAGGATCATCGCGATACTGCGATGATCGGCGGCCAGTTGGCGCAGTATCCGGGCTGTGGTCGCGAGATATGCGCGCGGACTCAGCTTGCCGGGGCTGCGATGCTGTGCCGGATGATGGACAGGAACGCTTCTTCCAGGGACGTGCATCCTGTGTCCTCTCGTAGTCGATTCGGCGTGGTGTGGGCCAGCATTCGGCCTTCACGCATGAGGAGTAGTTCGGTGCAGTGATCCGCTTCGTCCATGACGTGGCTGGAAACCAGCAGTGTGGTGCCGCGGCGCGCCAATTCGTCGAATTGATCCCACAGATCGGCTCGCAAGACCGGGTCGAGTCCGACCGTTGGTTCATCGAGTACCAGCAGATCGGGCTTGCAGACCAGTGCGCAGGCCAGTGAGGCCCGGGTCCGCTGCCCGCCGGACAGATTGCCGGAATAGGCGTCGCTGTGGTCACTGAGCCCGACATTGCGAATCGCTTCGTCCGCAGCGCCGGGCGCGATTCCGTAGAGCGCCGCGAAGTATCGGACGTTGTCGATCACCCGGATGTCGTTGTAGATGGTGGGCGACTGGGTGACATAGCCGACGCGACGGCGCAGCGGGGCTGATCCCGCCGGATGCCCAAGGACGGTCACGGTTCCGGAGGCGACGATCTGGGTTCCGACGATGCTGCGTATGAGCGTGGTTTTTCCACATCCGGAGGGGCCCAGGAGGCCAGTGATCGTGCCCCGCGGTATTCGGACTGACAGGTCTTCCAAGGCGACCCTTTTGCCCCGGATCACCTTGAGATTCTTCACGACGACGGCAGCGGTTCGGTCATGTGCCGTTAATTCATCCCATGATGAAGTCATCATGGGATGAATAATGCGCCGCTGTGAAACCGATGTCAACGTGTTCGGCACAATGCACTGGTGAGTGCCGAGCTGCTGGCCGTCGATCCGGTGTCTGCTGCTCGACGTCTTCTCGGCGCCACGATCATCAGCAGGGGAGTGAGCGCGTTGATCGTGGAAGTGGAGGCCTACGGTGGCCCCCCTGGCGGACCATGGCCGGATGCTGCATCTCATTCGTTCCGGGGGCCCGGCGGTCGGAACTCGGTGATGTTCGGACCACCCGGCCGGCTCTATACCTACCGGAGTTATGGAATTCACGTGTGCGCCAATGTCTCGTGCGGGGACGACGGAACCGCGGCGGGGGTTCTGTTCCGGGCTGCGGCCATCGAATTGGGCGTCGAGATCGCTCAGACTCGGCGTCCGGAAGGAACCCGCGAGGCTTCCCTGGGCCGTGGCCCTGGGAATTTGTGTGCGGCACTTTCGATTTCGATGGACGACTACGGGGTGGATCTCTTCGCGGCGGATTCACCGGTCGGTCTGAAATTCGGTGCCCCGGAGTTTGGGATCAGTGGCCCCAGGGTAGGTGTCAGCCAAGCCGCGGATCGACCGTGGCGGTTCTGGCTGGCCGGCCGGCGGGAGGTTTCGGCTTATCGCCGGAGTCCCCGTGCGCCTGCGATGGGCGGGAGCGACTAGCTGCATCCGATGCGCGAAGATTCACCCATGAGCACAGCGATTCTCGATGAGCTGGGATGGCGCGGACTGATCGCACAGTCCACTGATATCGACGCGCTTTCTGCGGCGACGGCGCAGGGACCACTCACCGTCTACGCAGGATTCGATCCGACCGCGCCGAGCTTGCACGCGGGAAACCTGGTGCCGCTGCTGACGTTGCAACGTTTTCAGCGTGCAGGTCACCGACCGATCGTGCTCGCCGGCGGGGCCACTGGAATGATCGGCGATCCCCGAGACAACGGCGAACGCTCATTGAACACGTCGGAGACCGTGGAGCAGTGGGCGCAACGCATCCGTGGGCAATTGGAGCGATTCGTCGACTTCGATGATTCGCCGACGGGAGCCATCGTCGAGAACAACCTGAGTTGGACGTCTGGCCTGGGTGCCATCGAGTTCTTGCGAGATGTCGGAAAACATTTCTCCGTGAACGTGATGCTCGATCGCGACACCATCCGGCGGCGACTCGACGGGGAAGGTATCTCCTATACGGAGTTCAGCTACATGCTGCTGCAGGCCAACGACTATGTGGAACTGCACCGGAGGCACGGGTGCTCGCTGCAGATCGGCGGGTCGGATCAGTGGGGCAACATCATCGCCGGCGTCCGGCTCGTGCGTCAGAAACTCGGTGCCACCGTGCACGCACTCACCGTTCCGCTGGTCACCTCGGCTGATGGAACGAAATTCGGGAAGTCGACCGGCGGTGGCAGTCTCTGGCTGGATCCCGAAATGACTAGTCCGTATGCGTGGTACCAGTACTTCGTCAATGCGGCCGACGCAGACGTAGTGCGCTATCTGCGGTGGTTCACGTTTTTATCGGCTGATGAACTGGCCGAACTCGAAGTGGCGACTTCTGAACGTCCACATGAACGGGCGGCGCAGCGCCGCCTGGCGCAGGAGCTGACCACGTTGGTGCACGGTGAGGGAGCGACCCGTGCGGTGGAGCTCGCATCGCAAGCCTTGTTCGGTCGCGGGGAATTGTCCGACTTGGATGAGTCGACGCTGGCTGCGGCGCTGCGCGAGACTTCGGTGGCAAGCCTGAAGCCGGGGGAGCCGGCCGGGATCATTGACTTGTTGGTGTCTACCGGGTTGTCGGTTAGTAAGGCTGCGGCTCGGCGCACGATCGCTGAAGGTGGCGTCTCGGTGAACAACCAGCGGATCGAGAGTGAGGAATGGACGGCGCAACCAGCCGACTTCCTGCACGGCAGTTGGCTGGTTTTGCGGCGCGGGAAGCGGAATATCGCCGGGATAGAACGCGTCTAGCGAATGGCGGAGGTGACCTCGAGCTGTCGCCCATCCTGGCGAGACTCTCGTCAAAATGGCCCTCTATCAGGCGATTTGACTCTGTGTTTCCCCTGACGTAACTTTGTCGAGTCGCTGCGGCGCGGGAAACCGCAAAGCGCGGCGACATCCTCAAGGGAATGTCTCCGGATGCGGAACGTTCCAACTGCCCGCTCTACGAATTCGCGGCGAAAGTCGCGGGTTTGCTTGCGCGGCCAGGTTGAGGAAATGCAGGTCTGTTGTTTGAGAACTCAATAGTGTGTTTGGTGGTTTTTGTTTGTTGTTTTTTGCCACATCTTTTTTCCTCGTTTAGGGGTGTGGTTTTT
>Ga0075163_10002950_pt1 | contig 22909 bp, 14 predicted proteins | sample JI1023141ADNA_FD_71478 | JGI IMG/M metagenome (GOLD analysis project Ga0075163, IMG submission 71478) | Wastewater effluent complex algal communities from Wisconsin, to seasonally profile nutrient transformation and Carbon sequestration -... | ecosystem: Engineered > WWTP > Effluent > Algae... | reverse complement strand
GGGTACTCCTCCTCGCACTGGGGATCCACCGGCAAGGGGGCTGCGAAGTAACATTCCTTGAAGTCAGGCTGGCCGCCGGCCACCACGGCCTTCTCGGTGTCGGGGGGCGTCCAGCCACGCTGGTGCCACACGTCCGGGCCGCCGAGCAGGCGCTTCTCGGCCACGGGCCGCGCCGCAAAGGACCGAAACCGTTCATGAAAATCATCGAGCATGGCCTGTTCGAGGGTGTGGCCCACCACGTGAACGAGGCCAAAAGCGCTCAGGCCCTCCACCAGCGCCGCATCCAGCGCGGCGCGCTCGGCGCTGGCGGGACCCGTGAGGATGGCGAGGTCGATGACCGGAATGGACGGGGACGAAGCGGCGGCCTGCGGCATGAACACCTCCGGTTGGGGAGGTATCACGGGCGCCGGGGTCGAGTCACGCGACCCGCGGGCCTCGTAGGTCCGCATGACGCCGGCCACATTCCGTGCCGAAGCGGTCGCTGGCCAGCCCACACGGCCGCAATGGGGATCCTGCCAAGGATCACATTGACCGCAGCCGAGGCGTCCGGGAGTATTGCCCCACTTACGGTCGTACCAGTGCTGGTCGGGCTCGATTTGGAGCCAACCTCGTGGTGCGCCCCCTTGGAGAAGGAGATCGCATGCGGACGATACTCTGGCTTCTCGCTGCAGCGTGTCTGACTGGCCCGGCGCTGGCCGCTGAGCCCACGTTTCTGGCGTTCGAGCGGCTAGATGGCGTGCGTGTGGCGGATCAGGTCGAGGTGCACTACCAGATGGCGGCCTCGAGCTGGCAGACCGTGGTGCAGGCGGGCCAACGACCCCAGCTCATCGCCGAGCTGCTCGCCCCCGGGCGCAAGTCGCGCATGGGCCAGATGATCCTCACCCAGCCGTCGGGCAAGTTCCGCGTGACGGCGCCTGAGGGCATGACGCCCGTCTCGGTGCGCTTCGCCATTCGCCACCCCAGCATCGGCGGCTTCATGAAGGCCGGCGTGGGCGTGGTGACGCTGTCGTATCCGCTGGAGCCCCAGGGCCAGCGGGACGCGCTGGTGCTGGCCCGCACGCCCTCGCCCCGCAATGCCCAGAATGCTTGCGACAGCTTCGGCCCCGACGCCAATGCCTGCCGGCAGGCGGTGGCTGCGGAGCCCAAGATGGGCGCCGGGCTGGTGGCCGCCTGTGCCGAGCAGGGGCGCCACCGCCTCGATTGCCTCCAGAGCGCTTCCGGGCGCACCACCGACATGGCCGCCGCCGTGCGCGCCTGCTCCGCCCTGGTGGCGGGCGTCGAAGAGCGTCGGCGGTGCGTGCAGTCCGTGGCCGGCACCCAGCGGGATCCGGCCTCCATCGTGCGCGCCTGCGGTCAGGGCTTCGAGATGCCAGTGGGTCGCCTCAACTGCGTGGCCCGCGCTGCCTCCGCCCGCAGCGGGGACGGCACCGGCCTGGTGGAGCAGTGCGTTTTTGCCTTTGAGGGGCCGGTGGCCCGCCTCGATTGCATCACCATCGGTGAGTCGGCGGCGGTGGATCCGGCCGCGGCGGTGGCCGCGTGTCGCCAGGCGCTGCCCTGGGAGGCGCCCCGTCGTCGGTGCGTCGAGGCCGCCGCGCGGGCCCGCGTGGACGTCTCCTCGGCGATCATCGCCTGCCGGTCGGGCGCCCGCTCGCCGGCCGCCGTCCTCCAGTGCGTCCAGACCGCTGCTCGCAGCAGCGACGCCGCGATGGCCACCACCATCCACGGGTGCAGTGGCTCGGGCGACGACTCGGACTTCAACCAGTGCGTGGCCCGCGTCATCAATAACTAGACGCGGGGCCAACCCACCGTTTTTGATGGGCTTTTTGCCCGTCCCCTGCCCTCAAAAGACCAACCAAAGCAGGACGGGCACCGCCAAGGGGCCCAGCAGCGGCACGGTCATCAACACAAGTACCAGGCTGGTCATATCGGTCGTCTGCTCCATCAAAGTGCGCTCCGCGTCGGCCGGACCCGCTCTGGGGGTGCCGCTGGAGCACTCTACCTCATTCCACCTCGCCCGCCACGGGCGGCCGTTGCAGGGCGCGGTAGAAGATCTGGACCTCCGCCAGCCGGTAGGGCACGCGGCTGCCTGCCGCCCCGTTGTTGAAGAGCGTGAGGGTGACGGGCACCGGCTGGCCGGGCGGAACCTTGGGCAATTGCCGAGTAAAATCGAAGGTTTCCAGCTTCATGCCCGTGGGGGGCTGGTAGAGACCCAGCAGCGTGCCCGCCCCGGCGGTGAGCGTGAGCAGGCAGGGGCCGCCGGTGCCGGGGGCGTGGGTGAGGGCCACCTCGGCTTGTCGGGTGTCCGGGGGCAGCTGGAAGGTGACCTTGAGGAAGGCGTTGGGGGCAAAGCTGCGGGCCCCCGGCTCGACCGTGACCTCGCCGCCCGTCTCCACGGACAGCGCGCTGGAGTGGGCGAGGCGCTCACCACGCAGGTCGATCAGCAGCGCCTGATCGTCCCCCATCCGCGCCCGCGGGCGACCCGCGGTGCCCTGGCGGCGCTCGCAACTCTGGGCTTCGAAAGCGCACAGCTCTTCGCAGGGCACGGGATCCACCACCTGGCCGCATTGCTCCGCCACGCAGCGGTCCTGCTCCTCGGCGCACTGGCCGGTGATGGGCTCGATGTGGCGCAGGCCAGCGCACCCCGTGAGGTGGAGGGTCGAGAGCAGGAGAGCGGCCACAAGCAGCACGGGCGCGGGCATCAACAACCTCGCATCAGGTAAGGTGGTCTCCCGATTGTGGAACAGGTGGCATGAGAACGCACTCTCTCGCAGCAAACCTCGGGGCGATCCTGCTCGTGGCGGGTCTGGCCGGCTCAGCGTTGGCCCACGGCGGCTCACCGCAGGTCAAGGACATTCGGTTCCCGCCGGTTGCAGGCGGCGCGGCCTGGCTCATGGATGAGCTGGGGCTGCTCACCGAGGGGCCGGAGGGCTTCACGTGGCTGTGCGACGACTCCGTCTCGCCGCTGGTGGGGTTTGACACCGTGGTACCGGTGGACGCCACCACGTGGGTGTTGGCCACCCGGGCGGGCGCCTTCCTGACGCTCGATCGCGGCTGCAGCTACGTCCAGGTGCCCGGGCCGCTGACGGAGCACGTGCTGGCCGGCCTGCTGCCCCACCCCGACCACCCGGGCGAGATGGTGACGGCCACCGCGACGCTGGGCATCCTCAACGATGTGTACCGCAGCGTGGATGGCGGCCAGACCTGGCAGGCGGCGGGCCTGGAGTCCACAACCCGCATCCGATCCTTCGTGCGCTCGGAGGCCGATCCCGAGGTGCTGTACGCCAGCCACGGCGCCGGCATCAGCCGCAGCGACGATGGTGGCGCTTCCTTCCATTTGGTGGCCCTGGGCCCGCCAGCCGGTGACCTGCCGGGCGAGTTGCCGGTGCGACCCGAGGAGTTCCGCTTCCTCGCCACCAGCCCCATCAACCGCCTCGAGGCCTTCGGGGTAATTGAGCGTTTTCCCAAGTCATTGCTGGTACATACCGACGATGGCGGGGACCACTGGACGGTGCGCTTCGGGCTGGAGGACTCGCCCGACAGCATGGTCTACACCCAGGACGGCCAGAAGCTGCTGTTCTCCTCCCCCTTCCTCGGCCTCTTCCGCTCGGTGGACGGCGGCCAGATTTTTGATCCGGTGCCCGCGCCCGGCATCATGGGCTGCCTCACCCGCGAGCCCGGCAGCGACCGCATCTGGGCCTGCGGGCGAGGCCGGCCGCTGGCCTGGGTGGCGGCCATGACGCCTGATTTGGGGGATCACTGGGAGGTGAAGCTGGCCCAGTACGCGGATCTGGTGGGCACCTGGGCGTGCCCGCCGGGGAGCGCCACCGCGCTCGCCTGCTCCCGGCAATGTCCACCCGCCGATCCCATGTGCGTCCCGCCCGATGCCGGCGTGACGCCCGACCTGGGAGTGACCGCTGACGCCGGGCTCGATGCCGGGGTGCCGGACATGGGCGTGGTCACCGACCAGGGCCCCCAGCAGGACGCCAGCTTGAGTACCCAGCCCGCTGACGGGTGCGGGATCTCCGACCGGGGTGGCGCCGCTTTCGCGTGGCTGCTGGGCCTCTGGGCGGTTTGTCGACGTCGGTTTTGACACGGGCGTGGGTCAGTTTGAAAACTGCCCCACGCCCTACCTTTCCCCTTCGCTCTGCTCCGCTTCGCTTCGCAACCGCTCAGGGAGCGAAAAAGTGAAGGTGGGAGGCGGGCCTCCCACCTTCCGTTTTTCGGTGGCCGCACCTTGGCGCCGATCAAAGTGACCCACCTCCTTTGACACCCCCGGGGCCGCGCCGACATCATCGTGTCATGAGGCTGCTCCCCCTGGGTCTTTGGGTGTTGGCGGGCTGCGGTGCAGCGCCCGTGGCGCCCGCCCTGCCCGACCCCCTGGTGCTCCCCGCCACGCCCGAAGGGCGCGCCGATGCGTGCGCCGCGCGGGCCGCCACCTTTCCCGACGACGACACCGCCCAGGCCTGCTACCGCGAGGCGATGACCCGCTTGGGCCGCCTGCCCGAGGCCATCGACCGCCTCACCCGCGCCCGGGAGGCGCAGCCGGATGATGCCCGGCGGTGGTACTTCGAGGTGCGCGCGCGGCTTATCGCCGATCCGGCCGGCGCCGCTGATCTGGCCGTCCAGTGCCAACAACGCCTCCCCCAGGCCCCCTGGTGCCAGCTCGCCGAGGGCCTGGCCCGCGAGTACGGCGGTGACTTGCCCGGTGCCCTCGACCGGGTGATGGGTGCTGCCCAGGCGCTGCCATACGCACCCGTGCTCGCCATCCAGGGCCGCCTCCTGCTCTCCGCCGGGCGCCGAGACGCCGCCGCCACCCAGGTGGAGCGGGCCCTGGCCCTCGACGACCGATCGGCCGAAGTACTCGTTTCTGCTGCACTTTTGGCCATGGTGGATCGCAAGCAGGCCCAGGCCGAGGCCCACCTCGATCGCGCTGTGGCGCTGGCCCCTGACGCGGCGCTGCCCCTGCTGACCCGCGCGCGTGTCCACTTCCTGGTGGGCGACCTCGTGGGGGCGGGGGTGGATCTGCGGGCGGTGCTGGTGGCGGATCCTGGCCATGTGCCGGCCCGAGAAGCGCTGGCGCAGTTGCTGCTCCAATCGGGCCAAACCGAAGCGGCGCTGGTGCACCTCAACCTGCTGGTGGACCAACACCCCAGCCGGGGCGACCTCATGGTCCAGCTCGGCGAGGCGCTGCTGGCCCGCGGCAACGGGGAGCGGGCCCTGGGGTGGGCAGACCTGGCGCTGGGCAACGACGGGAGCGACACCGATGCGTTGAGTCTGCGGGTGCGCGCGCTCATCCGCACCGGGGCCTACGACGAGGCCGCCGCCCTGCGCGAGCGGCTCTACTTCCATGCATCCAATGCGCGCTACCGCCTCGCGGTGGCCCGGGCCTGGGGGCTTGCCCACCAGGTCACGCGGGCCGAGGCGGAGTTTGCCGATGCGATCACAGCCTTCCCCCGCGATCCCGAGGCGTGGCGCGCCTATGCAGCGTGGTGCGTCGAGGGGGGCCGGGTGGGCAAAGCCGCCAACGTGCTGCGGCGCGGCGTCGAGGCGCTGCCGCGGGCGGCGGCCTTGCATGCTGATCTTTCAGCGATTTTTGAGAAAAACGACCACCGCGACGAGGCCCGGCTGGCCATGGCTCAGGCGGCCAAGCTCGCGCCCGACGAGCCCGACCACCAGGACGAGCTGGCCCGCCTGGAGTTTCTGGGGCGCGATGTGGACACGGCGCTGCTGCGCTGGCAGCGCTTGTTGGTGCAACACCCACGGGCCGATCGGGCCCGGCTGCGGCTGAGCAATGCCTACCGCGCGCTGGGCCGCCTGAGTGAAGCCAGCGCGGAGCTGAGCACCCTGGCGGATCTGCACCCCGAAGACGGCACCATCCTCGGTCAACTCGGCGAGGTGCTGGTGGAAGACGCCCGCAAGACCGAGGCGGTGCCCGTGCTGCGCAATGCGCTGGCGCGGGGCGGTGATGCCCGCACCCTCAAGCCCCTGCTGGCCGCCGTCCTGGCGGACACGGGCGCGCCCGACGAGGCCACGCAAGCCTTCCGCTCGGCCCTGGCGGAGGATCCGGCCAACCGGGCGCTGCGCTTGACCTATGCGGCCTTCCTGGAGCGCCACGCTGATCCGGGGGCAGCGGCCGTGCTCTACCGCGCGCAACTGGCTCGGGATCCCGCGGATAGCGACGCGCGAGCCCGCTTGCGCGCGCTGGGCGAGGTGGGCGACGGGCCCCGGTGGCCGGCGGCGAGCATGGAGCCCGAGCTGGCCGCGCTGGCGGCGCGGGTGCCGGAGGCCGAGGACGCCTCGGCGGTGTTGCGCGATGAGCGGTGGGTGACCGTGGACGCCGATGGGGTGGCGGAGCTGCGCCATGTGCGCTCCGTGCTGATTCGTCGCGCCTCGGCCATCGAGGCCAACCAAGAGGCGCTGCTCGGGTTTCACTCGGCCCACGAACCCACGGTGGTCCGCGGACGCACGCTCACACCCGACGGCCAGTCGGTGCCGCTCGCCAGCCAGGAAGTGCGCAATCCCAATGTGGGCACGGCGTTGCATGGCGACGCGCGCACGCTGGCCCTGCGCTTCGCGGCGGTGGAGCCGGGGGCCATCCTCGACTACGAGGTCATCACTCGCCGCCCCCACCCGGATCTCCACGGCGTCTGGTGGGATGGCTACATCCTGGGCAACGTGGAGCCCACGGTGCGGGTCCTCTACAGCCTCGACCTGCCCGCCGGGGTGACCGTGCAGGTGGCCGCCCCGGGCATGCGCAAGCCCACGGTGCACGAGGCCCAGGGCCGCCGACAGCTGACCTGGTCCCGCGAGGACCTGCCGGGCTTCAACTTCACCAACGCCGATCAGGTGCCGGCGGTCTACGTCTCCAGCCTGCGTTCGTGGCGCCAGGTGGATGCCTGGTACCACGGGCTCTACGCCGAGCAGGCACGGCCCACCGACACCCTCCGGGCGCAGGCCAAGGCCATCACGGCCGGCATCACCGACCGCCGCGCCCAGATCGCCGCCATCTATGCACATGTGGAGCGCACCGTCGGCTACCTGGGCATCGAGTTTGGCATTGGCGCCTACCAGCCGCGGGCGGCGGAGACCACGCTCGCCACGGGCCGCGGCGACTGCAAGGACATGACGGCGCTGATGGCCGCCCTGCTGGCGGCGCTGGACATCGAGGCCTGGCCAGCGCTGGTGCGGCCCCGCGAGCAGGGGCCCTTTGTCGAAGAGCATCCGTCCCCAGGGCAGTTCAGCCATGTGGTGCTGTATGTGCCCGATCCAAAAGGTGATCTCTGGCTGGATGCCACCGCCGGTCTGGGCACGCTGGGCGCCATCCCGGCCCCGCTGCGGGGCCAGCCCACGCTGGTGGTGGACGGCAAGGGCGGCCGCCGCATGACGCTGCCCCTCGGCACCGCCGCCACCCACCGGATGAACCAACACACCACCTGGCGGTTGACGCCCCTGGGCACGGCGCAGGTGGACGGCGCGGTGGAGGTGACGGGCGACCTCGCCGGTGCCCTGCGCCAGCGCCTGCTGGCCGTGGATCCGGCCGGGCGGCAAGCGCTGCTGCTCGGTCCGGGCTATGTGCTGGGCGGTGAGCTGACGCCCGAGACGGCCGGGGTGGGATCGTTGGAGACGCCCGACCGACCGCTCACCCTGACCGCTCAGGTGGCCACCACCCAGGTGGCGCAGGTGGGCCCCGCGGGGCTCTTGCGGGTGGTCTTCCAACCGGGATTCATGACCGAGGGCCCCCTCCCCACCCTGGGCCCCGAGGCCTGGTTCGGCGGCCCGCGGACGTTTGAGCACCAGCTCACGCTGAAGGTGCCGCCGGGCTATCGGTTCGAGTGGAAGCCGCTGAAGACGCGCATGACCCTGGGGGGCGCGCGCGTCACCATCGATGAGCAGCGCACCGAAGGCCAGACCACCCTCACGAGCCGCCTGGTGCTGGACCATGGTCCGCGCGACGCCGCAGCGCGCCTGCGCCTGTTGGCGGAGCTGCGCACGACGGTGGCGGGCCTGGAGCGCGACTTGATCCTGGTGCCGACCCACCCGCCCGATCCCGTCCACCTGATGAAGGCGGTGGCCGAGCAGCACCCCAATGATGTGCATGCCCTCATCGGATATGCGCGGGCGTTGGTTGAAAAAAACCGGCCTGTGGAGGCCCTGGAGGTCTTGAAGCGCGCTGTCCAGCTCGCTCCCGCCCAGGCGTCGGGCCAGGCGCTGCTGGCCGCCCTCCAGCTCGATCTCGGCAACCGGCGCGCCGCCGTGGCCCCGCTCCAGGCGCTCAGCGTCATGCCCGATGCCGAGGTGCCGGTGTTTGTGATGCTCGCGTCCATCCACCTGGAGGAAGGCGAGGCCGAGGCGGCGGTGGACGCGCTGGAGGCGGGCCTCAAGCGCTTCCCCGGTGAGGCGGAGCTCGAGCACCCCTACATCATGGCCCTCGCCCGGGCGGGCCATGGGGCCCGCGCGGTCACCCAGGCCCAGCGCCATGCCGCCCGGGATCCCTCCGATGTGGAGCGCCTGGCGCTCCTGGGCGACCTCGCAGCGGAGGTTGGCCAGCCCGATGTCGCCGAGCGCGCCTACCGTGCGGCCCTGGCGCTGCAAGCCAGCAACAGCCGAGTCCTCAACAATCTCGCGTGGTTGCTGCGCGACTTCCCGGCCCGCTTGCCCGAGGCGCTCGCGCTCGCCCAGCAGGCCACGACCCTGGACGCTCAGTCCGCGGCGGCCTGGGACACGCTCGCCGAGCTCCACCACCGTGCGGGCCACGCCCAAGAGGCCCTGGCCGCCTTGGAGCGCGCGCTCGCCTTGGATCCTGCGGAGCGCCCGCGCTACGAGGCGCTGCGGCAGAAATATGCAGGCCCACCCAGGGCACCGTAAGCGCTCAATTTAATTGAGGATTGTCGGCTCAGTCGAGTTTGAGACGCACCGCCACCCAGGCGGTCAGACACGCCACCATCACCACCGGCAGCCAGGCGGCCACCCAGGGCGCCAGCAGACCGGACCGGGCAGCGAGCTCGCCCGTGCGGAGCAGCCAGGCCGCACCCACGACCACCACCGCCCCGGCCACCACGGCCCGGCGTGGGCCCAGGCCCGCCCCCAACAGGGCACCCAGCAACGCCCAGAGGGGGGCCAGGGCCGGCAACGCGATGCGCCGCCACCCCACAAAGGCCTGGCGCCGATCGGTGGGATCGAGGGCGGAGGACGGCAGGTCGTTGGGCGCACCCAGCGTCGCCAGCCGCCGGTGCAGCGCCTCCGGGCCCAGCGCCAGGCGCGTGGCTGCCACCTCGATGCGGCCCTCGGGGGTCCACACCCAGGTATGCCCCAGCTCGAGCTGCGCCCCCGTGGCGTCCGCCCGCAAGCGTGGCTGCTCGCCGCGGAGGACCACCGTGCCCTTGGGGGTGGGCCAGGCGCCCCAGACCACCTCCACCCCCTGGGCATCGGACCCCACATCCAGCCGGCCGCCCTCGGGCAGGCGCAGGCCACCCGCGGGCAGCCCCCGATCGGTCCAGGCTGCCAGCAGGCGCGTCCGGAGCGTGGCCACCGCCTGGGGACCGGGCGCCGACGCGATGAACGCGGCCCACATCCCCACCCCCACCCCCAACGCGACCGCCGGTAGAACGCGGCGCGCGGGGCCCACGCCCAGGGCGGCCAGCGCCACCCACGCGCCCTCCCGCCGCAGCCGCCCATAGGTCAGTCCGGCCGCAAACAGCGCCACCAGGGGCAACGCGGGCTCCAGCAGCGCCACCACGGCGGGCCCCACCAATGCCCAGCTGGGCTGCAACCCCGCCGGTCGCAGCCGAATGGCCTGGGCCACGAGCAGCACGCCCACCACCACCACCAGGGCCAGGCAGCCGGTGCGCACCAGCAAGCCCGCGACGCCGACGCCGCCGAACGACCAGGGCGCTGCGGACGACCGCGAAGACGGTGACGTGGTTGGAATAGCGCTCAGAGCGTAAAAACAGGCGTGATTTCGGGCACCTGGCTCAAACCATTGCCCGCCGAGAACACCGGCTAGTCGGCGCTGAGGTTGCGCTCGATGAAGGAGAGGAAGTCTTGCAGGCCCAGGTCAGCGGCAACCTCGCGCAGCTTCTGCAAGCCCTTCACCTCGACCTGGCGAATGCGCTCGCGGGTGAGGTTGAGGATCTCGCCGACCTCTTCGAGGGTGATGCCCCCGCGCTCGGACACATCCAGCGCGCAGGTCACCTCCATCTCCCAAACTTCCAGGTCGGGGAAGTTCAGCTTGATGGAGCCGGTTTCGGGGTTCACATCCAGGTAGAGGTGGTGCTTGCAGGAGACGTAGGGGCAAGGCCGCGGGCCGTCCACACACTCCGACCGCAGCATGGGCCGGTCGTAGTCGAACGTCTCCAGCTCCTGGGCCAGCGCCAGCTCGTCCCGGGACAGCTTCTTGGTGGCAATGGTACGCGAACGCCGACGACCCTTCTTACCGGGGCGCGGCCGCTCGTCATCCTGCTCGTGGAGCCGTGACACGGGCAGTGCCCCGTGCTCGGTTCCTCGGTCGTCCCGAGATTCGGCCATGCTCGGCTCGAACTCCTTCACCCGACCCCCCGACGGACCCGCGCGCACGTGCCGGGCGACTGCTTATCGTGCGCGGTGAAACGCTGTTCCGTCGCACGGGCAGCCATAACACGGCGAGATTCTTGGGGTCAACGGACAAACCCGCCGGGTGGTCGGTCACTTTGAAAGTGGCAGAGTTGAGCAGAGCGAGGGGGTGAAAAAAAAGACGGGCGAGGGCGCCTCTCCCCTCACTTTCTTGGATCCGCATGCCGCGCTGTTCAAGGCTCCAGGGCGCCACAGAGATGGGCAAAGAGGCGCCTCCAGGCGACGAGTTGTGGTGAACTCGATGGGTGCGCTAGTCGGCCACCAGGAAGTAGATGCCCGTGACCACCAGCCCCACAGCGACCGTGAAGGAGACATCGGCCAGCAAGGCGTCGCGGCGCGCGCGGTCTTCGTCGCCGGTGGCGCCGGTGCGGTTGTAGTTGTCGGCGGCATCCAGCGCCGAGAGGCCCAGCCAGGTGCCGGCCCCGGCGGCCACCGCACTGCCGGCCAACGCGGTCCAGGCCCAGCCACCATCCCCCTCACTCGGGGACTCAATGGGAGGCACCGCCTCGCCCAACCCCGGGATTTCACGCCAGAAATCCGTGAGATCGGCGGGCGGACCAGCGGCGCCCGGCGCGCACTGGCGGCCGAAGCGCTCCCAGTCGGCCAGCGCTCCGGGGGCCGGCGCGTCCTGGGCCACCAGCGCCTCTCCGCGGTAGTGCAGCACATAGGCGCGGGCCTCCACCACCACGGCGGCGCAGGCCTCATCGGCCCCCTCGGCGGCCTGCAGCGCCCGCGCCGCGCGCCGAGCGGAGGCTTCATCCCCCGCCACGAGCGCCTGGAGCAGCGCCTCCCCCCCCGCCGGCGGCCCCCCAAAGCGCAGCCGGACGGTTTGGGGCCCGGCCACCACCTGGATCTCGCGATCCTGGCGCTGCTTGCCGCGCCGCAGCGTCACCCGCACCGTGCCGGGGGCGAGGCGATCGAGCCGAACGGGCACCGGGCCCATGGGCACACCATTGAGGCGGACTTCGGCACCCGCCTCGCCCTCCACCGCCAGCGAGGCCGTCAGCCGGTCGCGCATGCGGGCGCGCACCTGCTCGATGCGTGTCTGGATATCGGGCGGAGGCTGGCCACCACGGGGGAAGCCCGGCAGCGTGGAGAGGGCGCGCTCCAACACCAGCTCGGCGGCGTCGGGTTGGCGGCGCGCCACCAGCACCTGAGCCAGCAGGAGCACCGCCCGGACGGCCGGCTCGGCGTCTTCCAGCTCACCGGGGGAGGCCAACAAGCCCTCCACCGCCTGGTTCAGCGCGGTTTCGGCATTCTTGAGCTTGAACTCCAGGTAGGCAGCCTCGCCGGCCTCCAGTGCCTTGACCGCCGCCTGTTGCTGAGAGCGGGTGGCGGGGCCCGCCGGCGCGACCACACCCACCGCCTCCGCGGCCCCCGCGAGGAAGGCCCGCTCTGCGTCCGGGTGAATGCTCGCCGGGCGCCGGGCCGCAATGCCTGCCACCACCGGCGCCGCCATGGCCGGCTGGGCGAGCGCCCCCAGAGCAAGGCCACTGCCCACCACCCGTCGAATCCGTAACATCCCGATCATGCTGACTTTTTCAGCGGCCACAGCCGAGCTGGACCCTGGCGCAAGCAGGCCGATGTCCGGCGCGCGCGGACGGCGCCGACCGAGGACGGCCGACCGAGGTGCTGGGTGTGCGGCAGGACCGCGAGCTGCGCAGGTGGACGAGGTGGGCACACCCTCTCAGGCCCCCACGCGGCGCTCGGCCTCCTTCTTGAAGGCCTCCAGGTTGGCGGGCAGGGTGCGCTCGATGAGGGCACGGGAGATGGAGCGGGGCACAAAGCCCTTGAGCGCCACGTCAATGGCGTAGGTGGCGCGGGTGCGGCCATCGGGCAGGGCCTCCAGCGTCCAGCCGCCGTGGTTCTCCTGCATCATCTCGCCGGTCACGAGCGTCCAGCGCACGGTCAGCGGCGCCACCCCCCGCAAGTCCAGCGTGTAGCGCAGGCGCTTGGCCACGCTGAGCTCAAACTCCACGCGCCACTGGTCCCCCTCATGGGACACCACCCGCGCACCCACCTGGTTGGGCACGAAGTCGGGGTAGCTCTCAAAGTCGGTGATCACCTGGTACACCGCTGCGGCTGGGGCATTGATCACGACCGAGTGAGTGGCCTCCGCCATGCGCGGACCTCCTGCTAGCCAAAAAATGTCGGGGCCTCGGCGGGCCGCCAAGGCCGGACCGAGCGCGTTCAAACATCCGTCAAATCAGACACTTGCAGAGGTGGCGCGCCAAAAAGCCCGCCCACCCTGTTGCCCCCCTGGCCCCTCTGGACCGTCGGGCATCGAAGGAATGTAGCAGCCCCGGACCGCGTGATCCATCCGTTGCGCGCGCCCCCGATCGGGGTGGAGCCGTCGAAAGTGCTCGATATCAGGCGACAATCCCGAGGGCAGCCCAACGCGGGCGAACCGCCCTCCCCGGGGGGTCCCGCGAAGTGGTGTGCCGTGGGCCCACAATTGCCCGCAAAACCGGCCTGCGCGCTCGTCCCTCCGCCGTCTTATCGTCGGAGTTCCTCATGATGACCCCCGTCCTCGAGCTCGCCAGCCCTGACTTCCCCCACTTCCCGCGTGTGCCCAGCCTCCCCAGCCTCCCCAGCCTCCCCGGTGTGGTCGGTCTCCCCCCGAGCCGTCCCCCCGCGAGCCTCGCGCCGCTGGCGCGGGTGTTGGAGACCGCCCACACGCTGCCTCACCTCCCCCACATCTTGGTGGAGGTGCTCAGTGGTCGCCTCACCGCGCCCGGCGGCGTGCTCGGCGCCCTGAACGCCGACGCGAACCTGCGTGGGGCGGTGATGGCCGCCGTTCGCCTCCGCCACGGGGCGGTGCCGCCGTTGCTGGAGACCTGGATTCGCCTGGGCAACGCCACCATGCTGAGCCACGTCGTGGACGCCGCGCTGGTCCTGCACCTCGACCGGCAGCCCGCCCCCATCAACAGCGGTCAGCAGGCCCGGCGCCTCCCCCATGCCTTTGCAGTGGCCGGGGCCCTGGTGGCCCTCGCGCGGGCCGAGCCCGATCTCGACCCGGTGGCCGCCGCCGCCGTGGGTGCGCTGCACATCGTGGGTGAGATTGCGCTGGAGCAGACCCTGCGGCTGGTGGCGCCGCGGGTGGCGGCGCGCCTGGCGCTGGGCGAGATCACCATGGCGGAGGTTGAGGTCGCCCTGCGGCTGAACCGCTTCCGGGCGGGGGCGGCCGTGCTGACGCTGCAGGGGTTGCCCGCCGAGCTGGCCCACGCCATCGCCCGCCAGCCCGATCCGAGCGGTCATGGGCTGGCCACCCGCTTGCGGCAGGCGCGCCAGGCCGCCGTTCTGGCGGGCTTTCCCGCTGATGGGGTGGACGCCGGTGGGCCGCCTCCGCCTCGAGAAGCGGTGGTCGCGGCCAGCGAGCATGTGGTGCGCATTGAGCGGCTGCAGCGGGTCCTCTGCGTGCGCTGAGCCCGCGGCGGATGGGTGGGGTGAGCCCGGTTGACCAGGCCGGCCCGGCGTGTCGCGGCGGCCAGCGTTGTTTCACGCGCGCGCCCGTGCTATGTACCCCCACCCCGCGCGGCCCGGCGCTGACCGCGCAACACCGCGTCTACTTTACGGATTTTGGATGTACACGCTCTACCTCGCCCTCGTTGTCGCTGTCTTCGTCGCCGTGGTTCCGGCACTCCTGGGCCTGAGCCTGGCGTGGACGCTGCTGCCGGGCATGCTCCTGGGCATCTTCAGCTTCGTGTGGGTCAACCGCCGCGTCGCCAAGCGCATCGAGGCGGTGACGCAGGCCGCCGACAACGAAATGGCCAGCCTCCAGGCCATTGCGCGCCAGCAGTCCCCCAATGCGCCCATGGCCATGGCCAACAAGTTCGACCGCGCCGTCGAGATCCTCCAGCGCGGCTTCATCTTCCAGAAGTGGCAGCTGGGCGCCACCACGATGCTCAACGCGCGCATCGGCATGTTGCTATTCATGCGCTGGCTCGTCCTGCGCAAGGAAGGCCTCAAAGAGAGCATCCCCTACCTCGAGAAGAGCCGGGTGAAGGGCCGCAAGGCCCGCCTGCTCTCCTCCCTCTGGCCCGCCTGGGCCATGCTGGCCGTGGCCTACTACAAGGGCCAGAAGAGCGTGGACAAGGCCCGGGAAGTGCTGGAGGCCTCGGTGGCCGTGGCCCGCAAGGAGGGCATGCTCTGGGGCATCTATGCGTGGATCCTCGAAGAAGAGGGCCAGCACACCGAGGCCGTGGATGTCCTGGCCCGCGGCAAGCAGCTCGCGCCCGATGACAAGCACCTCGCGGCCAACCTCGCCGCCCTGCAGAATGGCAAGAAGCTGAGCATGCGGGGCTACGGCGAGCAGTGGTATCAGTTTGGCCTCGAGCAGCCCAAGACTGCAGGTGTCGCGCCCCAGATGGGCCACCCGCGCATGCGGTCGCGCCGGGGCATGATGCGGCGGTGATGAGAGGAGCAGCGCGCGTGTACGCACCGCACCCCAGCCAACGCCCTCAAGGGCAGGTCCTCAGGACGCCCCCGGCCCTGCCGCTGGCGGGTGAGCCCGGAGAGGCCCCCCTCTCCCGGGCCCGCTGAGGCCCGAACCACCGTGTCCCCCCCTGCCACGCTCGGGCGCTACACGCTCCTGCGCCGGCTCGCTGCAGGCGGCATGGGCGAGGTGTATCTGGCCGAGTCCCAGGGGGCCGCGGGCTTCAGCCGCCTGGTGGCCATCAAGCGCATCCTGCCCCACCTCGCCCGCGATGAGGACTTCGTCCGCAAGTTCATCGACGAAGCCAACATCATGGTGCAGCTCCACCACGGCAACATCGTGGGGGTGCAGGAGCTCGCCGATCATGACGGTGAGCTCTACATCGTCATGGAGTACCTGCCGGGTCGGGATCTCAAAGCAGTGGCGCAGCGCTTGCGCCAGCGACGCGAGCGCATGCCGGCGGAGCTGGCGCTGTGGCTGTGTGCGGAGATCTGCGCCGCCCTCGACTACGCGCACCGCAAGACCGGCCCCGACGGCCATCCCATGGGCATCGTGCACCGCGACGTCAGCCCCTCCAATGTGGTGCTGGGCTCCGGGGGCGAGGTGAAGCTGCTGGACTTTGGCATCGCGCGGGCCCGCGGCCGACTCCACCAGAGCATCTCGGGCACCCTCCAAGGCAAGTTTGTCTACATGAGCCCCGAGCAGGCCGATGGCCGCCCGGTGGACGCCCGCAGCGACGTCTTTTCGGCCGGTCTGCTCTTGTATGAGCTGCTCACTGGCGTGCGACCCTTCGATGGGGAGAGCGAGACGGAGACGCTGCGCAAGGTGCGCATGGCGCGCATCGATCCGCCTTCGTCCATCGGCCACGTTGATGGAACATCCGGCATTTCATCAGGTGGTGCGATTGGAGCGGACACCCTCGACACCCTGGTGATGAAGGCCCTCGCCCCCGATCCCGACGCCCGCTACGAGACGGCGGCCGACATGCGCCGCAGCATCCTCCACCTGCTCGCCGACTGCCGCAGCCTGATGGATGCTCGCCACCTCGCCGACTTCCTCAGCCGCATCTATCCCGAGGGCGTGGCGCCGTCGCAGACGCCCGATCCGCCCCTCTCCATCGACGACGCCCTGGCGCTGCAGCTCGGCGCACTGACCCCCAGCGTCAACCCGATGACCCGCACGCGCACGGCCGATCCCGCACCCGGTCATGTCACCCCACGGGGCGGGGGCCCGGTGACGCCCACCACGGGCCGCAGCGACGCCGCCGCGCGCACTCGGCCGCCGGCCGATGACCACGATCTGGGGCGCAGCGACGCGGCCTTCCCGCGGGTGACGGTGCCGCCCCTCGGCCCCGCGGTGGTCAGCGCTCGGGGCGTCAAGCGCACGCTCACCCTGGGCCTGGTGCTGGGCGCCCTGATCGCCACCGGCGCGGCCCTCTGGTGGACCCGCCGCGGCGAAGCGACGCTTGAGCCCGTGGTCGCCGGCCCCGAGGTCTGGGAGGTGCTCGTCAACGACGGGCTGCTCCTGCGGGGCGCCCGGCTGCCGGTGGGCGAGCGCCTCAAGGTCTGCGTGCGCGCCGAGGGTTTTGTTGAGCAATGTCCGTCACTTGTGCTCACCCGTGGCGTCAATCGGCCGGTCTTTACCCTGGCCCCCTCACCGGTCCTGGAGGTCACTGTGCTGCCCCCCACGGCGGGCGTGCGGATCTTCGCCGGCGGCCTGGAGGTCGATCGCCAGCCCTACCCGCTGCGACCCGGGAAGGGCTACGACGTCTGCCTCGCCGACTGGCCGGCGGGCTTGGAGCCTGAGACGCGCTGCCAGGCCATCGAGCGCGCTGAGAGCGGCCGCTACGCCCTGATGTTCCACCTGGTGCCTGCGCGCCCCGCCCCGCTGGTGGATGCGGGCGTCCCGGCCCCCAAGCCCGATGCCGGGGTGGCCGATCCGCCCGACCGAGGCCGCCCCATGCCGCGCCCGCGGTGGACGGAGCTCCTCTTGAGCAGCACCCCCGAAGCCACGGCCACCTGCGACGACGGCACCACGGGCAAGACGCCGCTGACCGTGAACGCACGGGGCGAGGCGGTGCACTGCCGCCTGACCGCGGAGGGCTACCTGCCGGCCGACCACGTGGTCGAGCCTGGCCTGGGCAACCGCCGGCACACCCTCGTGCTGGTCAAGCCAGCGCTGCTCTCCGCCCGCGCCGAGCCCGGTGCCGCCCGGCTCCTGGTGGACGGCCGGCTGCAGCCCGACAGCTACGTGCAACGCATGGCGCTCGCCCCCGGCCGACACCGGTTGGAGGCCGTCATCGAAAAAGATGGCCGCACCTATCGCGCCGAAGAAAAGATCGAGCTGACCAGCGGCGAGGAAAAGTCCATTCTGGTCCGCATCGCCGACTACCCCGCCGGAGGCTCCGAGCCATGAGCGACGAAACCCGCACCCGCATGTCCACCGACGTGGAGCGCCTCACCGCCCGCAGCTACGTCCTGGAGATCCTGGAGGGGCCCGACGCCGGCAAGCGCCTGGAGACCCGCGGCCGTGTGGTGCGCATCGGCACCAGCCCCGAGTGTGAGCTCGAGGTGGACGATCCCACCACCAGCCGCTTCCACGCCCGCATCGAGGCCGATCCGCTGGGCCACCGCCTGCTCGACGAAGGCAGCAAAAACGGCACCTTCGTGCACGATCTGCGGGTGCAGGACCTCTACCTGCGCCCCGGCACCACGCTGCGCATCGGGGACAACGTCATCCGCTACCAGCCGGGCACCGAGCAGGTGGAGATCACCCTCGCCCGCAGCACTCAGTTCGGCAAGCTCATCGGCGAGTCGCCCGCCATGCGCGAAATCTTTGCGATTTTGGCGCGGGTGGCCCCCACCGACATGACCGTGTTGGTGGAGGGTGAGAGCGGCACCGGCAAGGAGCTGGTGGCCGACGCCCTGCACGCCCACTCACGCCGCGTCGCCGGCCCGCTGGTGGTCTTCGACTGCTCGGCGGTGGCCCCCAACCTGATTGAATCCGAGCTCTTCGGCCACGTGAAGGGCGCCTTCACCGGCGCCACGGCCAGCCGCGCGGGGGCCTTCGAGCGCGCCCACGGCGGCACCCTCTTCCTCGATGAGATCGGCGAGCTGCCCCTCGACCTGCAGCCCAAGCTGCTGCGGGCGCTGGAGCAGCGCGAGGTGCGTCCGGTGGGCGCCGATCGCGCGGTGAAGGTGGATGTGCGCATCGTCGCCGCCACCAACCGCAACCTGCAGAAGGAGGTGGAAGGCCAGACCTTCCGCCAGGATCTCTACTACCGCCTGGCCGTCCTGCGCATCGCCCTGCCCCCGCTGCGGCGCCGCACCGACGACATTCCGCTGCTGGTCAGCCACTTCATCACCGACCTCACCCCCGCCGGCCAAAAGCCGGTGCAGGTGGCCTACGACACCATCATCAAGCTGCGGCAGCACCGCTGGCCGGGCAACGTGCGCGAGCTGCGCAACTTCGTCGAGCGCGCCGCGATGCTCGCCACCGACAACCGCCTGGAGACGCGCTACCTGCTGCCGCCGAGCTTCGGGGACACCCGCAGTGAGATGGTCCTGCCCGGCGACGCCCCCGCCACGGTGCCGGTGCCCATCACCCCCGGCACCATGCCGGAGTGGCCGGGCCTCGACGAAGACCTGCCCTTCAAGGACGCCAAGGCCCGCATCATCGATGTGTTTGAGCGGGCCTACTGGACGCGCCTGCTGGAGCGCACCCACGGCAACGTCAGCGCGGCTTCCCGGGTGGCCGGCATCCATCGCAAGTCTGCGGAATACCTGCTCAAAAAGCTGGACCTGCGCGAAGGCGAGGGCTGAGTCGCACGGGGTGGGCCTTGCCCTCGCCCGCCGGCACGTGCGCTCCGCGCCCCCAAAAACCCACGTAGAAGCTGGCCCTTGAGCCGGACCGGCCCGCTCGGCTGGGCCGACCGCTCACCTACCGCGGCTGCGCCGCCTGCGTCCGCTCCAGCAGCTCGCGGGCCGCCTGGGCCTCCGCCTCCAGCGCCGCCAGCTTCGCGAGTGCTTCAGCATGTTGGGCCGAGTTCTGACCCGAGGGCGTGATGATGGCGCGCCGGCTGGCCTCCTGGGCGGTCACCCGCGCCTCCGCCAGCTCGGAGTCCAGGGCCACGCTGGCCTTGGCCGCCTCCGCCACCTTGCCCTGCCAGATGTCCCGCGCCGTGGGCGCCTTGGACTCGGGCGCGGCGCTGGCGGGCGCTTCCGCCGAAGGCACCGCCACCACCGGCAACGCCTCGGGATCCTCACCCGCAGCCTTCGCCGCCGCCGCCGCTGCGGCAGCCGCCTCCGCTTCAGCCGCCGCGACGGCCTCCGCCTCCTGGCGCTTTTGCTCCAAGCGGGCCTTGGCCTTGGCGCGCAGCGCCGGGGGCAACTCATTGGGATTATTGGTAAAGTGCACACCTCCGCGGCTGTCCACATACCGCCACGGCTGAGCGGCTGCGGGCAGGGCGAAGCAGAGGGCAAGCAGGATGAAGCGCATGGTGAGGTCCCCGTGGTGTCGCTGACACCAGCCTAAGAGAGCGGCCCGGACCATACCACGGGAGGGGGCCGCGCGGCCCCAGGGGGCGCAGGCGAGGCGGGGGGAGGTTGGGCGGGCTGGCCCTGGGCGAGCCCGCCCAGGGCCAATGAACTAGCGCACCGGCCCCGGCACGGGCAGGTTGCGGTAGTCGTAGCAGCCGTTGGGGCTCATCACGAGGCGGCGAACCGTCTCGCCGTCGTGGCCCCCGCAGTTGCCCGTGAAGCGCCCACCGATGTGGAACCAGCTGTTGTTGCAGTCCTGCATGACGAAGGGCTGGGTGGACACGAAGCCCTGCCCGGTGAGGCTGCACAGGGCATTGCTGCCGTTGGCGCCCTGATCGCCGATGGCGGCGCTCCAGAGCGTCCGGTTGGCCTCGGCGTTGGCCACATCCGCGAAGGCGCGGTTGGAGCTCCAGACCCACTCGCCCGTCTGGCACGCCACCGGCTGCCAGAGCGGATTCTGGGCACAGGCCGCATTGGCCTCGGGCACCTGGTTGCCCTGGCAGACCACGTCGTAGGCCACCGGGATGTTGCAGCCGTTGGGCCATTGGTCATCCAGGTTGTTGGGCAGCTGCGCGAAGAGGTTGCAGTCCATCCCGCCCGGCACCGAGGCATTGAGGTCCTGGCAGAGGCCCTCCTCAAAAGAGACCGCAGGGCCCAGGCCGTTGAAGGCGCAGGCCGCATTCGCGCAGGTCTGCGCGTCTCCGCAGTCATTGAACGTGTCGCAGCTGCCATGGTGACCAAAGCCCACATTCAAGCCCAGCCCCACGCCTGCCCGGAAGCAGAAGTTCACCGCGTCACTGTCGCAGTTGTCCGCCACATAGGCCGAGTAGGCGCACCCAAAGGCGCCGCAGTTGTAGGGCTCGCCTTCGCCGGGCAGGACGAAGTCCTCCGCGACATCCGCATCCACGCAGAACTGCCCATCGGCATAGCCGGAGACGTGGGCGCGGTGGTTGACCCGATCCTCCACCGTGGAGCAGGCGTAGTCCTGAGCCGCCCCACCGAAGATCTGGGCGCAGGCCGACACGCAGGAGCTCGCATTGGAGTCCGGCCAGGCCGGCCCATCGCTCACGGCGAAGCGGCCCACGAAGCCACCAGCGCCGGCCTCCACGGCACACGCCGCGCTGCAGCCATCGCCATCGGCCAGGTTGCCGTCGTCGCAGGCCTCACCCGGATCCAGGGTGCCATCGCCGCAGCGGGCGCCCACCGGACCGCTCACCGTGCCGAGAATCATGTAGCGCATGAGCTGGCGGGACGCGTCATTGAAGGAGTCGTCCGTATCCTGCCAATCGGCCTCCACCAGGTAGAGCCGCCCGCGGCCCACATTGACATAGGCAAGTGATGTTGTATTGGCATCCCAGCCGCCGAGACGGACCATGGGCACACCCCACTGGCTCATGTCCATGCCGCAACCGGGATTGTTCTCCAAAGGCAGGGCGCCGTTGGCGATCCAGAAGGGATCGCGCTCGTTGCCGCGCACCGGCACGTTGATGTTGTCGGAGCAGTTCCCGTTGCCCGCGCCTTCGCGCACCGCGGCGCCGAAGATCAGGTTATAGACATCATCGCTGATGTTGTACTCGGTGATGACCACGCCGCCGTTCTCCAGGTAGGCGCGGAAGGCCGCGCCGTTGACCTGACCCACGCCCCCGCGGGGCACCAGCACCGCCTGGGTGTTGTCGTCGGGGTTGCAGCCCACGATGGGGTTGAGGCCGTCACCGGGCTCGAGGAACGTCTCCACGCGGCGATCCGCATCGCCGCACTGCAGCACATTGGGCCGCAGCATGCCCGCGAGGGCACCGGGGCGCTCGAGGATGATGCGCTCCCACCCCGCGTCGTCGTTGAGGCCCGTGGCATCGCCGCAGCGGTAGCCGCCCGCGTTGTCGACGGTATGCCAGCAAAGGCGATCCGCACCGTCGGCCACATCGCACTCGCCGCGGTCGAACTGGGCGTCCTCGGCCCCAAAACCCACCGACCAGTTTTCGCCGTAGTACCACCGCACGCCGTTGTGGTTGTGGCCATCGTTGGCCCCGTCGGGCACGGGCAGCAGCACTTCGTTGCGCTCGCCCATGGCCGCCAGGGTGTAGCGATCGGCGCCCACGGGCCGACACGCCATCACCAGGACGGCCTCGTCGCAGTTGGCCTGGATCGCCGCGGTGTTGAGGTCCGCGTTGTAGAGATCGCGGTAGCACTCGCGGAAGCCACCCGCCACCAGGTCGGCGGCCGGCACATTCTGCTGCACACCGGAGAAGCTCAGCTCGCCCGGCGGCGCCTCGCGCTGGCAGCCGGCATCACACCCGTCGCCATCCGCCCGGTTGCCGTCGTCGCACTGCTCGCCGGGATCCACCACCCCATTGCCGCAGAGGTTGCAGACGCCGCCTTCGTCCACCTGCCCATCGCAGTTGTCGTCGATGCGGTTGCACACCTCGACGCCGGGCAGCACCTGGCCACCGCATGCCCCGCCAAAGGCGCCATTCATGCACGCCTGAGCGCCCGCACGGCAGCGACCCACGCCAGCGGTGCCGGCGGGACCCTCGTAGCAGGCCTGGGACACGCCGTCGTCGATGCGACCGTTGCAGTTATTGTCAATGTTATCGCAGACTTCGGCCGCCGGCATGCCCGCGTTGCCGCGGCAGGCGAGCTGGCCGTCAGGGCCGCACGCGAGCTGACCGGGGGCCTGGCAGGCCCCGACGCCCACCATGCAGGCGCCGCCCGCTTCGGGCACGTCGTCCACCACGCCGTTGCAGTCGTTGTCGAGGCCGTCGCACAGCTCGTCGCCGGGCACGATCTGGCCCACACAGGCGCCGGGCGCACCCTCGACGCAGGCGCGATTGCCTGCGCGGCACACGCCCATGCCGGCGGTCCCGGCCGGACCACCGTAGCAGGGCTCGGCAGCCAGGCCGTCGTCCACCTGGCCATTGCAGTCGTTGTCGAGGCCGTCGCAGGTCTCGGGCAGGGCCGGCGCCACCGCGGCGCTGCAGATCACGCCGCTGCCATCTTCGGTACACACGAGGGTGCCCGCACCCGCGCAGGCCCCAACGCCGCCTTCGCAGGCGGTGCCGAGCTCGGGGAAGGTCTCGTCGACGCTGCCATCGCAGTCGTTGTCGGCGCCGTCGCAGGTCTCAGTGGGGCCGGTGCACGCCGTCAGCGTGCCACCCACGCAGCGCGCAGTGCCCACGCAGCCATCGACCTCGCAGGCCTGCTCCACGCCCTCTTCACAGGGCCCTTCGCCACCGGCACCACCGACGCCGCCCGCACCACCGACACCGCCCGCACCACCGACGCCGCCCGCACCACCGACACCGCCGGCACCACCCGCGCCACCCACACCGCC
>Ga0075163_10002948_pt1 | contig 22913 bp, 17 predicted proteins | sample JI1023141ADNA_FD_71478 | JGI IMG/M metagenome (GOLD analysis project Ga0075163, IMG submission 71478) | Wastewater effluent complex algal communities from Wisconsin, to seasonally profile nutrient transformation and Carbon sequestration -... | ecosystem: Engineered > WWTP > Effluent > Algae... | reverse complement strand
CCCGTGAAGACTCCAAAACAAAAAGTAAGGAAGCGATACTTTAATTATGTGGTGATTAATCAACGTGGTAAGCTGTTGATGCGAAAGCGCAAATCCGGGGATATCTGGAACGGACTCTATGATTTTATGCTGCTTGAAACCAGGCGGACCATAAAGGCTGAGAAGCTTTGGAAGGAAGAAAAGAGTCTGAAGAGTATACCAATCACGAAAGTGAGTGGAATTTATAAACACATTCTTTCCCATCAGCAATTAATCACCAGGTTTATACAGATAACTATTATCTCGGCAGAATCACTTAAGCCTTTAATGAAAAGAGAAGATTTGAAGTTTTATACTAAGAGCCAGGTAGAACATCTTCCCAAACCGATCCTGATTAACAGGTTTTTGAAGGAATCTGGCTTTTTAGAGTAGCGCAGAAAATTTTGATAATTTTACAGTCATCAATTTCTTTCGTAATCAACTAACTTAATATATGGCAGGCGTAAACAAAGTAATCTTAGTGGGTAACTTAGGTAAAGACCCCGAAGTAAGGAATCTGGAGAATGGAGCTACCGTAGCAAACTTCACAATGGCCACCTCGGAAACATACAAAGACAAAACAACCGGGGAGAAAAAAGTAATAACCGAATGGCATAATGTAGTTCTATGGCGTGGTCTGGCCGACATTGCGGCCAAATATCTGCACAAAGGCGATCAGGTTTACATTGAAGGCAAATTGCGCACCCGCAGTTGGGAGAAAGAAGGTGTAACCCGCTACACAACAGAAATTGTTGGGGATAACATGACCTTATTGGGCTCGCGTCCTGGTGGTGAGCGCGCTGCCGCTCCACAATATTCACAAAGTGGTGGCGAAGACAAGGGGGTTCCTGATAATTCAACAGACGATCTTCCGTTCTGATGATTAGAAATAAATTGAAAAACCCGTGCCCCATGATTAGCAACCGATGTCTTTCGTGGGGCGCACTTTTTTTTCTTGTCACTATTTTGATTTCGGCCTGTACGAAAGATTATCAACCCAAACCAAAGGGATATAATAGACTTGTGTTGCCGGTTGAGGAATACAGGCTTTCGCCTGATTCACTGCCCTATCAGTTTGAGTATTCAACATCCGCACGGTTGTTGCGCGACTCTTCGTGGATTAGTGAGAAGTATTGGATTGAAATTTATTATCCCACATTGAAAGCAAACATTCATATCACGTATAAAAGGTTAAATAATAAAGATGAGTTTTTGAAAGCCTTGCTTAATGATTCTTACAACCTTACTTCCAAACAACAGATCAAAGCTTCGGCTATTGATGAACTGATAACGGTAACTCCCAGCGGTAAGACGGCCGTGATAGCAGAGATTGCCGGAGAAGTGCCAACGCAGCTTCAGTTTACAATGACGGACTCATCGAGGAATTTTTTGCGAGGGGCACTTTACTTCAACACCGCTGTGCAAAACGATTCCCTGGCTCCGGCTATTGAGTTTATGAAAAAGGAAACGTTGCACTTTATCAATACAGTGCAGTGGAAGAAATAATTTTATGGCAAGGCAGTCTAAATCCCAGTAGAATTGCTTTATCCTCTCCACACGACAGCACCGTTGGTGTTGGAGCTGGTTTTTATTGGTTTGCTGGATTCTTTCTTCTATTTATTGTTTTAGGCGTATTAAAAGCTTTTTGGGATGATAGTCATTGGCGCAGTAAAGTAATTCGATTTGAAGGCAAAGCTCGAAAAAGGCGATAATAGAAATATCACACTGGTTTATTAACTTTGTTACATGCTTTCAAAAGATAAGATACTTCAAACGGTAAAGGATTTGCCTGACAATTTTTCAATCGAAGAATTATTTGAACGTATCGTTCTCTTACAAAAAATCGAACTGGGATTAGAACAGTCAAAAACCGATCAGGTTATCTCAACCGAGCAAGCAAGGGAAAGACTTAAGCGATGGCTGTCGAAATAAAATGGACTCTTCACGCGCTTCATGACATTGAAAGTATAGCCGAGTTCATAGCCCAGGATTCAGAGCACTTTGCAGCTATCCAAATCGACAAATTCTTTATACGTTCCCAAATTCTCGAAAGATTTTCGTTCGCAGGTAGGGTTGTACCTGAACTGGGTGATGAACATATCCGGGAATTAATTGAGGGTAACTATAGAATTATCTATAGAGTTGTTTCGAAAAATCGTGTTGATATACTAACCATTCACCAGAGCTATCAATTACTTTCAAGTAATCCATTGTTTAAAAAGTAATGGCTAATTTCTTCGACTCCTCCCTTGAATTTCTTAAAGGCGTAGGCCCCCAACGCGCGGCCTTGCTGCAAAAGGAGCTGAAGCTTTTTACGTTTGGCGATCTCATTCAATACTTTCCGTTTCGTCATGAAGACCGCACCCGATTTTATAAAGTCAATGAAGTAAATGACTTAATGCCCCACGTTCAGCTCAAAGGAAAAATAACTGATTTTGAAATTATCGGTGGCGGGTTTAAGAAAAGACTGGTTGGCTATTTTGAAGATGGCAGTGGAGGATTGGAATTAGTATGGTTTCAGGGCATCAACTGGGTAATGCAAAAAATAAAACCCAACACAGAGTATGTAGTGTTTGGCAAGCCCAACCGTTTCGGAAACAAACTTTCCATTGCACATCCTGAAATAGAATTAGTAACTGCCGGTAACGAGAAAGGCGGATTTTTACAGCCGGTTTATAATGTCAGTGAAAAACTTAAGGCCCGTTACGTTGATAGTAAGTTTTTAGGAAAATTGGTAAAGGAAGTTTTGAAAGGCGCACAAAGTCATATTCGCGAAACGCTACCTCCAGCTCTGTTACAAAAACAAAAATTAATTGAAAGAAAGACTGCCTTAATCGCTATTCATTTTCCGCGAAGTCATGAACAACTCGCGGCAGCTCAAAGTCGACTGAAGTTTGAAGAGCTCTTTTACATTCAGTTGCGCTTGATAAAAATGAAACTGGTGCGGCAGGAAAAGTTTAAAGGCCTGGTCTTTAATGACACGGCTATTCTCACCCGGTTCTACAAAGAGCATCTTCCTTTTGCGCTTACGGAAGCCCAGAAGCGTGTGATCCGCGAAATCTATGCCGACATGAAAAGCGGTAAGCAGATGAACCGCCTGCTGCAGGGCGATGTGGGAAGCGGAAAGACCATTGTTGGTTTTATCTGCATGTTGTTGGTGGTGGGCAGTGGTGCCCAGGCTGCATTAATGGCGCCCACTGAAATTTTAGCCCAACAACATTATACTAATCTGAAGAAGTATGCCGACCTGATGAGCGTTTCCATCGCTTTGTTAACGGGATCCGTAAAGAAAAGTCAACGCAAGCCTATTCACGCTGGCTTAGAAGAGGGTTCACTAAAAATACTGGTGGGCACGCATGCACTGCTGGAAGAAGGTGTGCAGTTTAACAAATTGGGCCTGGCCATCATTGATGAGCAACATCGGTTTGGTGTCGCTCAACGCTCTAAGTTGTGGCAAAAGAATGCCGATGTGTATCCGCATGTGCTGGTGATGACAGCCACCCCCATCCCGCGTACTCTCGCGATGACCTTGTATGGAGATCTTGAAATTTCTGTAATTGATGAATTGCCAAAAGGAAGAAAGCCCATCAAAACAACCCATCGGTATGATTCGCATCGCTTGCAAGTAAATGGCTTTTTGAAAACACAGGTAGCGATGGGGCGCCAGGTATACATAGTGTATCCATTGATTGAAGAATCAGAAAAACTTGATCTCAAACATTTGATGGATGGCTATGAAAGTATAAGCCGTGCTTTTCCGGATGTAGCCATCAGCATTGTGCATGGCCAGATGAAACCGGAAGCGAAAGATTTTGAGATGGCGCGCTTTGTAAAGGGCGAAACTAAAATTATGGTGGCCACTACGGTGATAGAAGTAGGCGTGGATGTGCCCAATGCCAGTGTAATGGTGATTGAAAGTGCGCAGCGGTTTGGACTTTCGCAATTGCACCAGTTGCGGGGCCGCGTGGGTCGTGGTGCCGATCAGTCGTATTGCATATTGATGACGGACTACAAACTTGGCACCGAATCAAAGACCCGCATTGAAACGATGGTGAAAACAAATAACGGATTTGAAATTGCCGAAACAGATTTGAAGTTGCGCGGCCCCGGGGATCTGATGGGCACGCAGCAGAGCGGGGCATTGGACCTGCTCATTGCTGATTTAGGGAAGGATGGAGAAATTCTGAAGCAGGCGCGCGAAGCAGCGCAACAAATTCTTGAACAAGATCCGCAACTAGATAAATCTGAAAACCGAGCGATCCGCCAGCAGGTAGATTCAATTAAGAAATCGGTTGTTAACTGGAGCCGGATAAGTTAATCCCCTTTTTCAGGGATTTTATCCCTTGGTTACAAATTGCACGCTGGAGCCATGTAAGAAAGAGGTATTTTTTGATACCTTTATTTTTCCTAAACCCTTAATTATGAGAGGATTTCTATTAACGCTGGGCTGCTTTTCATTTCTCGCCATCTCAGCACAGACCATTACTATAAAAAAGGTGGAGTTGGCAGGGGAAAAAATCATCGTTCATTACGATCTGGATGATAGCAATCCCAACAATGAGTACAAACTGGATTTGTATTCCTCAGCCGACAATTTTGTGGCACCCCTTACGAAAGTAAAAGGAGATATAGGCGCAGAGGTAAAACCCGGAACGGCCCGCAAAGTGGAATGGAGCATCCGCGAGGAGTTGGGCGGTTATAAAGGCAAGATTGCACTTGAGATTCGTGGTAAGGTCTATATCCCTTTTGTTAAACTACAGAATTTTGATGCTTCTAAAGCATATAAGCGCGGCAAAAGTTATAGCATCAACTGGAAACCAGGCAATACGAATCCAATCAATATTGAATTATATAAAGGCGGCCAACGAATTGATGGTGCTATGGGTGTTCCAAACAATGGTGGTCATACTTTTTACTTTCCCTCGCATTCAAAAAAGGGAAACGATTACCGGTTGAAATTCACAGACACAAAAAATTCAGATGATGTCTTATACTCATCTGAATTTCAGGTGAAGCCAAAGGTACCATTGGTTGTTAAAGTATTGCCGGTGCTTGCTATTGGTGCCGCAGTTGCCACCCTGGGCGGTGGTGGAGGCGGGAGTGGTGGAACTGATCCGGTTGATGATACCATACCTGGGGCTCCAGCATTACCCACAGGGAATTAATTTTTGAGTTGTATTTGAAAGGCGATCATTATGAAATACTTTTTACTTATAGCAAGTATCCTTTTTTTCGGAGAGACCTTTGCGCAAAACAATTGGACTACTACGAATGGCCCTTTTGGCGGAGCTATTACTAAATTAAAGCGGGCCCCCAATGGAACGCTATATGCAATAGTAAACCAACGTTTGTGGGTATCTACCAACAATGGAGATTCATGGACAAATCCAGCCTCGGCTTTTTATTTGAATGATATTCTGATTGACGCTGATGGTAAATTTTTTGCAGCCTACTATTCGACTTTTTATTCTTCTACCGATGCAATAAACTGGACTATTGTTTCATCCAACCAATTCCAAAATATTCAAGCCATTGATCGCATAGGGCCTGACAATGTTTTTGTAGCCTGGGGAAATTCGGGGGTGTATGTCTCAATTGACAAAGGAATAGCGTGGACACAAATTACAACCCTTCAGTGGAGTGGAACCCCTGGCTTGTGGGCAAATGCAGCTGGGGATATTTTTTACGGGGTTCAGGGGGGCAGACTGCTTAAACACAGCTATCAAGGGCTCACTTCCAATTGGAAAGCCGCAAGTATGACAGAAATTTTCTCGGTTGCTCCTAGTACAATTAACTCTATGGCAATTGATGCAACAGGGAAACTTTATCTTTCCTCATTCAATAATGTCTACACATCAACAAACGGTGGCTCAACATTTTCTTCAATTACTGCTGCCTTTGCTCCTGATAATTATTTCTATGGCCCAATGATGGCATCGCCAGATGGCTCAGTTTCATTCTTTAATAATGGTTATAGTAAAATTTATAAAACTACGAATCAAGGTTCAACATGGTCGAGCGGCCCATCACCAGCTGCAGATTTTGGAGCCCAGATTAATACCGTAGCTTTCGCCTCGGCCTCAACTTATTTCATTGGAACTGGAGAAGGAATATTTCGAACCTCTGATACGGGTGCAACCTGGCAAGTAAAGAATAATGGGATGACGGCAGCATCTACTGACGAAATTGTTATCACCAATGCTCCTGAAAAAATAATTGTTGCGAAATATGGTAAAGGATATTTTGTGTCTGCCGATAAAGGTGTTACCTGGGCTTTTAATGCGCTCTCTAATTATGTTTCCAAGGTACTGAAATTGACTGATGGAACGATTTTGCTCTATGGACAAGGATATATTTTACGTTCAACGGACAATGGAGCCACGTTCTCAACAGATAATATATATAGAAATAGCAATCAAAAAATAATAGAGGCCTCAAATGGAGATTTGTACACTTTCTATTCATTATACGTTAATCCTAACTATGTACAGAAGATTGCCAAATCAACCAATAAAGGATCTACCTGGACAGATTTAACAATAACAGGACTTCCTACTGCTAGTAACGCATATGTTACTGAAGCGGCCATTGATATTTCAAATAACATTATGTTCCATGGTTGGGATGGTTCAGCATGGACTACTTATAAAGTTGTTGCCTCAACTGCGACTCTAGTATCAACGCCTTATGCTTCCGGATATGAGAATCTTTTTTTTCAGGGCAATAAGTTTTATGCTACTCAATATTCTGCTTATTACTATACCACGGATTTAGGAGCTACATGGACTACTGTTGGATTTTCTGGCAATAAAGTTTTTCCAATCAAGAATTCCTTGTATTCTGGGATTGCCGTTTCTAAAAACGGATCGCTTCAAATTACTCAAGACGATGGCGGAACGTGGAATAATACCAACGTGCCAGCAAGTTCTGCCTATATAACCTCGGTTGCAGCAGATGCTTCTGGTGATTATTTTGCTTCTGCGAGTGGATCGTCAGTTCTAAAATTCACCAATGAGTTATTGGTTGATCCTGCATTACTTCCACCCTATATTAATTTCAATTGGCAACCACTTAATGGGCCTTATGGCGGAAGCATCACAAGAGTCAAAGCTCACCCCGATGGCACAACATTATTTGCGATAGCAAATGGAAATTTTGTTTGGAAATACAGTGGCGGAACCTGGACCCGCCTTAGCCCGATTGTTGGGGTTACTACCATTTTTGATCTAGACATCGATGCTGCCGGCAATGTTTATATCCTGCCTGTGATCAATCCACAAAAAATCTATAAGTCTACTGACAAGGGCGTTAACTGGGCTCCCTTGACAAGTACAGGGTTGGGCTCACCATCTCCAACATCATCCTCAGTAAGAAGAATGGAGATCCTTTCTGATGGTTCTATTCTTGCCTTCGGCAATAGTTTGGGACTTGGCAGGATTTATAAATCAATAGATGGTGGAACCACCTTTACTCAAAAATTTGTAAGCACTTTTAACACAAACTATGCAGGGACGACTACAAACCCCAGAATACCTATTGAAAGCGGTAACGTAGTGGCAACGGTTGGAACCGTTCCAAGAGAAGGACTGGTAATTTCATTAGATAAAGGAGATACATGGACTGTAAAACCCTTTCCATCATCAATTATAAGTTCAGATCCTGCAGAATCCCCGTTTGTTGGAAGTATGGCATTCGATGGGACGACAATTCTAGCGACTACTATAGTTAATTCAGGTATTCCAAATTGGGTTACTCAGCTTGTAAAATCAACAGACAATGGAACCAACTGGACTGTCGTGCCCACCCCTGGTCCAACTACCAATCTTAGCTATGGAAAGCGGTTTGTTGTCTTACCCGGAGGGGAGTATTTACTAACACTTCAAAATCCATTCTTTGAGTGTTATCGATCGACAGATAAAGGAGCAACATGGACCAACATTGGGAACTTTGGTGACATCTATACATATTCTGATGCCATAGGATCAACGGCTTACCTGATGGGGACTATTAAGGGAGTTCAGAAAACAACAGATGGCGGATTGACAATCTCAACTGTAAATACCGGAATGCCGATTAACACCGCATTTGATATAGAAGTATTGAACGGAAAAGATCTGATTGTTGGCGCAACAAGTCCCTACCACTCCAGCAATTTTGGAACAAGCTTTACTTTAGCAACACCCCAGGTAGCAGGTAGTTTTCTAAAGACCAATGATGGCGTTATTGCCTATGGCAGTAGACGATTGCAAAAATCCACTGATGGAGGGAACACGTATACTGAAATTGGAGATGATCGATATTTTTCATTTGTGACAACAAGCAAAACGGGCAATGCGTACTGGGCATTTTCAAATAGTGAAATACCGGGTACATCAGTTCAATTTGGATTATTTTATTCTACCGATTTGATTAATTGGACAGAATCTCCCCTCTCGGGATTACCCAATGAAAATGATTTTTTTATTAGCGACATGGTTATTGATGATGCCGACCGGGTATATGCTTTAGTGTCAGATAACCAGACGGGACTTACCGAAGTTTATAAGATAGTTTTTGGATCGGCAACAAATATCTCCAGTATTATAGGAACCCAAAATCCATACTCCATATTTTATTTCAACAATCAGATTTACTTGTATGATGGAGATGGCATAATCTACAAATCAACAGATGGTGAAGTCTGGACACAATCATCTGCACCTGCCGGTGGATCATTAATTGTAACTAACAATTACTTGTTTGTTACAGCTGGTAATTCAGTTTTGTGGCTATCAAGAGATAATGGAAATTCATGGCAAAGCGTTGGAGATACTCCATTATCAGGTGTAAACTTCAGGGATGTAGCCGTTAATCCGTATGACGGATACGCCTATGCAACACTATCCAGCAGCGTGGTTAAGAAAAGCGGAAACGTTGTGATCCCAAATGATAATACAAAGCCCGTTACAGCTACTCTTTCTCCGCTCCATAATGCAACCAACGTTGCTGCCAGACCAGCCATAACAATCACCTTTGACGAAATAACGAATGCTGTTGCTGGCAAAAAACTAAGAATCTTTGATCTTGCTCAACCAGCGTTGCCCGTTGTTATCATGGATGTAAATGAAGCAACCAGGACCGCGGAGAAATCGTGGACATTTACATTGGCAGCGGACTTAGGTTATTTGAAAACGTATTTCGTAATCGTTGATGCTGGTGGATTTGCAGATATTTTTGGAAACACCTTTCTGGGGATAACCACTAATTCACTTTGGCGATTTACGATTCAGGAAGAACCTGATACCCAGGCCCCTGCTATTGTAATTGCAACAGCCGACCTAAAGCAAACGAAAGGTGCGGCTAAACGAGTTGATATAACGGTTACGGATAACAAGAATCTTCCGGTCGATAAAACTAAAGTCTATTATCGAGGTATTGCAAAGCTTGATTCTGAACCCTTTACTGCTGCCGCGCTAAGTGTCGTTTCAGGAGGCGGTACAATTTCTACCACCTTTACCATTGAAGCTCAGGACAATTGGTATGATGAAATGGGGCTTGAATTTTATTTTGAAGCAGAGGATGCATCAAGCAATAAGAAGCGGGCACCTGCGGCAGCAAATACTTACCTTTATTCCTATGTAAACTATCCTACAGCATCAAGTCCCATATTGCCTTCAGCAAGAATTTCGTTAGGTGGCAAAGCGACCAACTATAGGATGATCTCTGTTCCTTTTGAATTGCAGGACAACCAGGTGTTGACAATCCTGGACGAACTAGGTGCTGCTGATGTCAAGAAGTGGAGGTTGTTTACGTATGCAGGCGGTGATCAATTCACAGAAAATCCAACCACCTTTATCAGGGGAAAAGGGTATTGGATAAATGTAAAAAATAGCCCCGGAGAAATCAAGATTGATGGAGCATCCACTCCAGCCAATAACAGGACAGATTTCTTTAAAATGGATTTAACGGCAGGATGGAATCAGATTGGAAATCCTTATCCCGTTGAAATAAATTGGGATGAAATAAAGACAGGAAATGCATCCGTTGGGAAACTAAAAATATTCAACGGGAGCAGTTATACGGATGAAAGCACATTACTACCCTATCAAGGTGCATTTGTTTTTGTTAGCGGAAGTTCACCAGTCAATGATCTTGTAGTGAGATTTAAAGGTATTACAACTGGTGGTCGTGTGGCTTCCAAAAATGAAGGAGCCGATCTTTCAAAGCCCAATTGGCTTATTCCCATCTCGGCTGTAAATAATGAGATCACCAACTCGATGGGTGGCGTGGGAATGAATGAAAATGCCAACCTCGATTGGGATCAATTTGATGATATCAACCCACCTCGCTTTATTGATTATGCGGAACTGACTTTCAACAAGAAGTACAATGACTATCACCTCGCAAAAGATGTGGTACCGGCCCAAGATGAATATGTGTGGGAGTTTAGTGTGAATGCTTCGGAAGGGATAACTCAACTCAACTGGGATAATACTGCGATTAAGGGCGATAAAGACTTAATCTTATTTGATCTTGATCGCCAGAAGTTAATTGATATGAAAGAGTTGCCATCGTATTCCTTTAATGCGAAAGAAGGAAATTCATTTAGAATTCATGTTGGTAAGGATTTGCATGACCGGATTAAGCCAACTGCTGTTACCCTTGGTAATCCATTCCCTAACCCAGCGAATAGCTCTGCGACTATTTCCTTTTCTTTACCGGAAAGCAAATCGTCATACAAGGTTCAGTTGGAAGTGTATAACTCAGTAGGCCAGCGCACCGCAGTTTTGGTAAATGATACTTTGCAAGCAGGGTTTTATACATCTACGTGGGATATAGAAAGTAATAAAGCCGGGCTTTACTTTTATCGCCTCTCAGTTTCTTCAAAAGGAGTTCAGCAAGTGTTAACCGAAAAGATTATCATTAATCGATAAGAATATGAAAAGCAAGAATTGGATTTTGGTTGGTCTTTTGCTCCTAAACTCATGGAGTATGGCTCAAACAGTAACCACCCGCACCAATGAGTTTGAGGTCGACTTTAGCGATCCGAAAAAATTGGTGAGCACAACGATCCCCGTAATAAATTGGATTACCCCGGTTCCTGAAACAAGCTTTGCGCAGGAGAACAAATTTAAAATCAAAGTTGAAATTGAATCGGTCTCCCCATTGAAGAACATAACCATCTCAATTAAGGAAACGACTGAATCGGCAACTCGTGGTTCGATGAGCATTCAGCCTGAGGGGAATGAAATGTATAATTCAGTAGTTGAAAAGTCCCTCACCTTGATGGATGGCGAGAACATTCTTGAAATTGTTGCTGAAAATATGGATGGGACAAAGACCATCAGTTATAAAAAGGTACATGTAGGCAGCACTTCGTTAGCTGATGCAACTAAACTAAATCGAACCGATTATGCGCTCATATTCGCCACAGATCAGTATGACAATTGGTCGGATCTTGTAAACCCAATTTTTGATTCACGTACCATTGCCGAAGAACTCAGAAAAACGTATGGCTTTAAAGTTGAAATGATTGAGAATGCTACACAGTCTGTAATGCTGAGAAAGATCAGGGAGTATGGGGAGAAGAAGTATCAACCTTTGGATCAGCTTTTCATATTTTTTGCTGGCCATGGCACGTATGACCAAACTTTTGGGGAGGGATTTGTAGTAACGAAAGAATCATTATTGAATGATGAAGCTAAAACCACTTACTTATCCCACAACCGCTTACGTTCTATTGCCAACAACATTCCATGCGAACATATTTTTTTAGCAATGGATGTATGCTTTGGAGGCACATTTGATCAGGCTCTCGCATCATCACGCGGAGCGGAGGATGAAGTATATAAGGAGCAAAATCAAACGGAGTTTATCACCCGCAAGCTTACTTATAAGACGCGCAAGTTTCTGACTTCAGGTGGCAAGACCTATGTATCCGATGGGATTCCAGGTAAGCACTCTCCATTTGCAAAGAACTTTATTGATGCTTTGCGCTCGCGTGGTGGGCGGGATGGGATTCTGACTTTGCCTGAGATATTTACCTATGTAGAGAAACTTAAAATTCAACCTCGTTTTGGTGAGTTTGGAGATAATGCCCCAGGCAGCGATTTTATTTTTGTTGCCCGCTAAATGCGAGTACGCTGTAAGAAAGGTGAGGCTTCAACCCTCACCTTTTTTATTCACCTCGATTTAAACTATTTTTAACCGTGGGGCTGACCAAAAAGCCAATCTGTCATCGCGGCCTTGAGCCGCGATCTCGCTGAGTACACACAATTCGGGATTTCGCCCCGACTTTTCGGGGCCGGAATGACACTTTGATTTATATTTTGACTTTTTGGTCAGCCCCTGACGAATGAAAATCACCAGGTTGCTCTAATTTACAAGATCACCGGTTTGGTGATTTTCATTGTCAAGGTTAAACCCTGACAATCCTGACGCAAGGAAGGATTCGTCAGTTAAATAGCGCTAATTTTTTTCGTAATGCATAATCTGGGTTTAAAGGATTAGTTTAACTATGCGATCTGCTTTACGCTTATTCTGTCTCTGGCTTATCTCTCTTTCGGTACAGGCGCAAACGGGCACTTATTTTCTTTCGCATTATTCACCCCCTGACGACCGCATCGACTTTCGTAGTGTTAATCTTGTGCAGGATGCGCAAGGCGAAATTTATTTTGCAACCAAAAGCGGAGTACTTGAATTTGATGGAAAAAACTGGCGACTTATTTCAGTGCCCGGTGCGGTGCATTCACTTTCAGCCCAGGGTACCAATGTATTTGTTGCAAGCCTTACGGGAATCGGAAAATTAGGGGCCAAGAGTGAGAACCCCAGGCCTTATCAAAGCATTGCAGCTGGCTTTGATTTCTTTTCAACCCTGTCAAACGGTGAGAATATTTTCTTTTGCAACAAAGACCAACTAGTATCTTACTCTATCACTCAAAATGCAACGAACTGGATTTTAAAATCAGATTCCTCACAGGGAAATTTTTTAGGTATTTATGAAGTCAATGGCAATACTTATGTAAGCACATCAAAGCGGGGGTTACTTAAAGTGGAGGGTCAGAAACTAATCGCTTCTGATATCACTCCGGGGAACTTGGTTTTTTCAACGCCTTCTCTGGATCGAAAGAAGTTTTTGGTGGGGATGAATGATCATCGGGTTTTTGTGCATGAAAACAATGTGCTGCGTGAGTTGATTTTGAAGGACCAGGAATTTCTTAACAAGAATGTATTGATGAATGGCGTGTGGGTAAACGATAACCTCATTGCCCTCGGTACGCTGCGTGGCGGAGTTTTATTTGTGAATTCGCAAACCGGAGTTACTGAGCAAATAATGGATTACTTCAGCGGCCTGCCCGATAATGAAGTTTATGCATTAATGACTGACCGCAGCCAGGGCGTATGGGTAGCTCATGAATATGGGTTTACCCGGATTTCACCCGGGCTTCCATTTCGTTCCTTTGATCACTTTCCAGGGTTGGAGGGGAATCTGCTTTGTGCACAGTCCTATCAGGGCAACGTGTTTGTGGGTACAACCCTTGGATTATTTCAATTGGTTGAAGTTGGATCTGAAGTTTTGGAAAATATTTCTACAACTACAGTAGCGACCAGTAAAGGAAGAAAGAACGCCAACAAGAAGAAGGTCGAGCCAGCAATACCAATCATAAAAAAAGACTCAGTACTGACCTCAGATAAGTTTTCATACAAAAAAATTGCAGGTATAGAAGGTAAGGTCATTCAGCTCGAGGAAGTTAATGGCAAGTTCCTTGCCTCTGGTATGAGTGGGTTGTATGAAGTGGAGGGACTAAAATCCAAGGCCATACTACAGGAACCTGTACGCTCTGTTTTCTTTTCTCCTTTGCTGCAGCAACTTTTTATTGGAACATATGCTGAGAGAATGAAGACCTTTGAATCTGTTGAAGGGGAATGGAAGGAAACAAATCTGATCGACACCTTGAAAGATCTCATCAGTCACACATTTGAAGATCGCCTTGAAAATATCTGGCTTTGCGGGCGCACAAAAATTTATAAAATTGAGACGGTTGAAGGAGACATCACCGATGTGATTTCGATTCCAATTAACAATCCATCACAAGATGAAACCGTGGGGCTTGCGTATGGGAATGAATTATACATCGCAGCCTCCGGTCAGTTTAGTCGGTATGATGGCAAATCGTCTTTTGTCAAGTTCGATTCATTGCCTGGTCCTCGTAAGTACTTTGCCACGGGTGGATATTTCTGGTTTAATGATGGTGCCCGGTGGCGCACAGTAGACAGAAGAATGAAGTCGCTGAAACTCGAGTGGTTAGGTCTGTTTCCAAATTTGCGGTACCTGGCTCCGGACAACCAAAAAGATGGTTTATGGGTAATCACTGCGGCTAATGAATTATATAAATTCAGCATTGCCTCCAGCGCACCTACTCCTTCAAGTTATCCGCTTTTTCTCCGTGGTATCCGCGGCCAGGAAGTTAAACTTGCCAATCGAATTGAAGTTGATCAAAATGAAGGTTCGGTAACTTTTGAATTTATTCAACCGGATTATGTAGGGTTAAACGCCACTCAATACCGATACCAGGTCAAGGGACTCAACACCCCGTGGTCGATTTGGTCTGCGTCAAATAATATTATCACATTTTCTTATTTGCCACCGGGTAAGTATCTGCTGGCGGTGCAGTCTCGCGACCTGCTGGGCAATGAGTCTAAGGTGGAGCAGTTGGATTTTCGTGTACTGCCACCCTATTGGCAACGCTGGTGGTTTTATGCTTTGGAGTTTACCGTGTTCAGTGGGTTAGTTATCCTGTCGCTTCGGTTAGCCCGTGCCAATAGCCGCTATCGATACATCAGTCAGATTCTTTCATTGCTTACCGTAGTGATGCTGATTCAGTTTTTGCAGACTGTATTAGCTTCATTGATTGGATTTAAATCATCTCCGGTTGTAGACTTCATCATTCAGGTGTTTATAGCATTGGTTGTATTTCCGATTGAAATTTTGGCTCGGAATTCTATGATGAAATATTCGCAGGGCAAATATCAGATTACGAGAGCGTGGGATAAAAAAGATGAAATCAAAGGTTGATGATAACTCTGATGTAAGTATGCCAGGAGAAAGAATTTTGCTCACACCTTTTCAGATTTTTGATTACCTTCACCAACCCCAAAAACCAATCCTCATGAAAACACTGATCTCTGTAATCTTTCTGGCTTTTCTGGCGTGCTCATGCACACCGAAGGAATCACCTAAATCGTTGGCTGAACAAAATCCTGCAGCCGAAGGATTTGATCTTACGGGGTCCGATCCTGCCGCCATTCAATTAGCCGATAGTATTATGCACGCCATGGGAGGAAGGGAAAACTGGGATAAGACACGTTTTATTTCATGGAATTTTTTCGGGCGCAGAGATTTGATCTGGGATAAGTACACGGGCCGGGTGAGAATAGAGAGCCAGCCTGATAGCACCATCTATCTTGTCAATATTTCCAGTGGTGAAGGAAGAGTAAGAATCAAGAGAACTGAGATCACTGAGCCTGATAGCCTGAAGAAACTTTTGGACAAAGCTAAGAGTATCTGGATCAATGATTCGTATTGGTTGGTGATGCCTTTCAAGATCAAAGACTCTGGTGTAACCATAAAATACATGGGTGAAGATACGCTGGACGGGCAACGCTATAATTCACTTATTCTTACCTTTAAGGAAGTTGGAGTGACTCCCCAAAACAAATACAAACTGTTTGTTGACAAACATGAAAAACTGGTTCGCCATTGGGCCTATTTTTCCAATGCCAGTCAGGACACAGCAAACTTTGTAAGGCCATGGGATAATTATCAGAAGTATGGAACTATTTTGTTATCGGGTGATCGATCTGATGGGGGTGGACCAAAAAATGTGAAGGTTGATGAGTCTTTACCAGATGCCTTGTTTACGGAATTTTAAAATCTTTATCTATGCTATTGAACCTCGCTACAGTTCCGAATTATTATAAAAACTATGTAAAGCAAATTGATGAAACGGATTTGTTGCAGGCGCTGCGCATCTCGGGTCACCGGGCCTTGGAATTAGTCCATTCAATTCATGAAGAGAAAGCGGATTTTCAGTATGCACCCGGAAAGTGGACCGTCCGGGAATTGCTGTGTCATATGATTGATGCCGAGCGAATTTTTGCTTACAGAGCACTTCGGTTTGCGCGTAATGATAAAACGCCTTTGGCACCCTTTGAAGAAAACGAGTATGCCCCGCAGGCGAATGCTTCAGGTAGAAGTTTGCAAAAGATAGCTGCCGAGATGGCACACTTACGATCGTCCACCATTGACTTATTTGAAAGTTTTACCCCCGAAATGCTCATGCGCAAAGGACCAGTAAACAACAATGAGCTATCAGTTATAGCCCTTGCCTTTATTATTGCCGGCCACGAAACTCACCACTGCCAGGTGCTGAAAGAACGGTATCTTGCCTGATGAATGAGGATTTCTGTTTATCTAATTTCTTTTCTGCTGTTGGGGTGGGCCTGCTCTCCCAAAAGCATTATTGTTAAGGAAGTAAAGAAAGCAGAGCTTGACTTAAAGGAGCATGCTGGTTTTGCACTATATGATCTTGCTGCTAAGAAATATCTCATAGAGTATAAGTCAGATAAGTACTTCACTCCAGCCTCCAACACCAAAATTTTTACGTTTTATTCTTCCTTGCAAATGCTGGGTGATTCAGCAACATCATTGAAGTATATTCAACGCGGTGACTCATTGATTTTTTGGGGCATGGGCGATGCTTCTTTTTTGTATGAAAATACTTTTGATAATGGCCGCACCTTAAATTTCCTGCAACAGGCACCCGGAAGGTTATTCTTTTCAGCTAACAATTTCCAAACTGAATCGTTGGGCCCCGGTTGGGCTTGGGATGACTATCCGTATAGTTATTCGGCTGAACGATCCTCATTTCCGCTCTTTGGAAACCTGGTAAGCATTGAGAAGGACTCTTCTTACTTTGCTGTAATGCCGCGCTATTTTATGGAGCATTTTACCATCGCGACTGAGCCACATAAATATGAAGAAATTATTCGCGAACTGGATGATAATCAGCTTACCTATTTTCCTGGAAAGTCTTCAGGTACACGCTGGCAGGTTCCTTATCACTACAGTAGTGATCTGGTTGTGGATCTGCTAAGCGATACATTAAAGAGAGTGGTGGAGGAAATTAATATGGCATTGCCTGCGGAAGCAATTTCGCTGAGGAGTATTCCGCTTGATAGTCTATACCGGGTAATGATGCAGGACAGCGATAATTTTATTGCTGAACAATTATTGTTGCAATGTGCGGCAGTGGTAAGCGACACATTAAAACCAGAGATAGCAATAAAATATGCTAAAAAGAATTTTCTGGCGGATTTACCGGATGAACCTAATTGGGTAGATGGATCGGGGCTTTCGCGATATAACTTATTCACCCCCCGATCAATCATAAAACTTTGGGAGAAAATTTATGTGCAAGTGCCGCAAAATCGCTTATTTAGTTTGCTTGCGGTTGGCGGAAGAAATGGTACAATCAAGAATTGGTATAAAAAGGAGACGCCCTTCATTTATGGAAAGACAGGCACGCTGAGTAATAATCATTCTCTCAGCGGTTATCTGATCACCCGTAAAGGCAAGATTTTCATCTTTAGCATGATGAATAATAATTACCTTGCAAGCACTTCAGAAGTACGAAAGCGAATGGAGAAAATATTATTTACAATCCACGAAAAATATTAACCCGAATTATAAGCAGATGAAAAAGTGTGTGTTTTTGTGTTTGATTTGTTTTTTGAGTTTCCGTGTAGTGAGTCAGACCCCGGATATCATGGATATAAAAATCGGCCAGATGATTTTGATTGGTATGCCAAAAGCCGAGTTGGATGAAAAAGTTTTGGAGGAAGTAAAGAAGGGGAAAGTGGGAGCATTGATTTTCTTTGAAAAGAACATTCCGAATAAGCCCAATGCATTTGCCAGCGTAAAAAATATGACCTGGACGTATCAAAAAGCTGCATCCATACCATTGTTCATTTGTATTGATCAGGAAGGCGGCAAAGTGAATCGATTGAAAGAAAAATATGGATTTACGCGATCAATAACGGCAGCTTCCTTAGGTAAATATAAATCTCTGGACTCCGTGCGGTTTTATGCGGATGCAACGGCAGCTACGTTGGCAGGACTAGGATTCAATGTGAATTTTGCTCCTTGTGTTGATTTGGCCATTAATAAAGATAACACAGTTATTGCCAAACCAGAACGTGCTTACTCTGCCGACCCGGATACTGTTATTATGATGGCGAAGGAAGTGATCAAGCAACATCGAAAGTACGGAGTTTTAACTTCGATAAAGCATTTTCCCGGTCACGGCAGTTCAAAAGACGATACCCATTTTGGTGTAGCCGATGTAACAAATACATGGAGCGAGCAGGAGCTAAAGCCTTATAAAGTGTTGATTGACTCTGGTTATGCCGATGGCGTTATGACCTCACATATTGTAAATAAAAATCTGGATCCAAAAGGTTATCCGGGTACACTATCAAAAGATATTCTCGATGGTATTTTAAGAAAGCGATTAGGGTACAATGGCGTTGTTTTTTCTGATGACATGCAGATGCATGCCATTTCTAAAAATTTTGGATTGGAAGAAACAATCAAGTTGGCTATCAATGCGGGTGTTGATGTTATGTGTTTTTCAAATAACATAGCGGGCAGCGATGAACGAACGGTAGACAAAGTGCATGCAATTATTAAAAAGTTAGTATCAACAGGCGAGATTAAGCCGGAGCGCATCGATGAATCCTTTCAACGGATTTTGCAATTAAAGGCAAGAATGGGCAACCGCGATGTTGCCTCATACAAAGCGGAGATTGCTAAGTTGCAGAATCAACTAAAAATGCAAGCAGAAGCCAGTGCAACCACTGCCACACCACCAGCGCCAGTAGAAACTACTAAGAAGAAAAAGAAGTCGAAGAAAAACTAAATAAACTTTTGGTATGAGCAAAACATTCGGTTTGATTGCCTTGGCATTTGTAGCCCTTGCCTGTTTAGGGTATGCCTTTCAACAGAAGTCACAAATCGATGAGGTAGCAGCGGTTTGTGAAAAGGAGAAACAGGAGTTAATAAAACATGCACAGGAGCAAGAATTAAAGGCAAAAGAATTTCAGAAGATGGCGGAACTTGCTCAACACGAAGCCATGGTTCAACGCACCTTAGCAGAAGAGCAGATAAAAGCCTTGAAAGCGAATAAGTAAGATATGAGTTCAAGAGCAACTTCATTATTAATCGTGTCCTTTGGTTTTATTGCACTAATTGCATTTGTATATGCCTTTGTTCAACAAGCAGAGGCAAAGCGACAGGCAACGTTGGCTATTGAATGTGAGCGCAAATCAGTAGAATTGATCAAGCAATTAGAAGCTAAGAATCGGGAAGCTGCGATGCAAGTTGATCGTGCTCAAGCCGTATTACAACAAGTGGAAGAAATGAGAGTAAGGGTAGAATCTGAATCAAAGAAGAAATAATGGGGTATACCATTCATCCAGCCTCAACATCAGAAGTTCCTATTATAATTAGTGTGCCTCATTGCGGTACAGCTTTTCCAGATGAGATTAAAGATCAGTATAAAGCAAAACTGATTAAAGCGCCCGATGATACCGATTGGTTTGTGCAAACTCTTTATGAATTTGCTCCATCTATGGGTATTACTATGATTACGGCCAATTATAGTCGTTGGGTGATTGATCTGAATCGTGATCCATATAGCAAACCGCTTTACGCAGATGGTCGCTTTATAACAGGTCTCTGTCCGGCAACAACTTTTCTGGGCGAATCTATTTATAAAGACGAGCGCCAGGAGGTTGAATTGCCAGAAGTAAAGCGGAGAAAAGATTTATACTATCAGCCCTATCACAGCAAGGTGAAGGAGTTACTTAGGCAACGCAGGAAGAAATTTGGTAAGGTGCTATTATGGGATTGTCACTCAATTCGTCAGCAAGTGCCCACCATTCAAAAGGATAAATTTCCTGATTTGATTTTAGGTGATGCTGATGGAGCTTCTGCTTCTCCTAATTTTATCGAGTCGGTACTGGGCATATTGAATCAGAGCGGATATTCTGTTTCGCACAATCATCCGTTTAAAGGTGGTTACATTACCCGCTACTACGGCAAGCCTGTAAAAAACAGACATGCATTGCAGTTGGAAATGACCAAGGTGAATTACATGGATGACACCGAAACCAAATACGATAAAGTTCGCGCTGCGAAAATGCAGGAATTACTGAAGCAAGTATTTGAAAAGTTGATTGAACAATTGTTGTAGTTGTCTATTCTGAGCAAGCTCCGCAGGAGCAACCTGTTTGTAGCAACGTTATAATTTTTGAATTAGCTCCATAGGAGCGACCTGTCGCATGCAATTGGTAAGTTTAAAATACTTTAGATTCGAATCCCTTCTCCAAAAGGATGGTTGGCTTTCACCCGCCTATGTAGGCGTTGATGAAAGCGGTTTGATTACGTATTTATCAAGTCAACCCCCTGCGCAAGTAATAGCTGTTGAATCAGTTTTAGGTCTTGCCCTTCCCGGGTTTCAAAATGCACACTCCCATGCGTTTCAATATGCCATGGCCGGGCTTGCCGAGAATCATCCGGCAGGAACTTCGGATGATTTCTGGACCTGGCGCGAAGCTATGTATCAATGTGCGCTATCGGTTAATCCCGATCAGGCAGAAGCGATTGCTACTATATTATATGCTGAGATGTTGCGTCATGGATATACACACGTTGCTGAGTTTCATTACCTGCATCACGATAAGGATGGAAAGCCTTATAGTAATCTTGCCGAAATGGGTACACGAATGATCTCTGCAGCAAAAACTGCTGGAATAAAAATCACCCTTGTACCTGTCTTTTATCAGAAAGGTAGCTTTGGTCTTGATCCGCAACCACGCCAAAAAAGATTTATTTCAAAAACAGTTGATGATTACTTTAAACTTTTCGAGGCTTCTAAACAAGTTCTTAAGAATTACAACAACGCTTCGTTGGGGTTCAGTGTACATTCGTTACGGGCAGTTGATTTAACTGATATCAAAACCACATTTAATCAAGGACCTAAGGATTTGCCTTTTCATCTTCATGTTGCAGAGCAAAAAAAAGAAGTGGCTGACTGTCTGGCGTATTGTGGCAAACGCCCGATGCAATGGCTGCTTGAAAACCTGGATGTGAATGAGCGATTCAATCTGGTGCACTCAACTCATCTCGATGATAGCGAGCTCACTACCTTGGCAAAATCAGGAGCAACGGTTGTCTTGTGTCCATCTACAGAAGGTAATTTAGGTGATGGAATTTTCCGGATGCGCGAGTATGTGAAACTAAGGGGCCGTTGGTGTATTGGCACGGATAGCCATATTGGTTTAAACCCGATGGAGGAGTTCCGGATGATCGATTACCGGCAACGGTTGGTTTCCAATCAACGCAACACATTTGAAGGCGATGCAGCCGCTTATCTGGTCAATGAAGAAATTGAATCGGGGAGAAAGGCGATGGGTTTTAAATCAAAGAATCATTTTGAAGTTGGCCAGCCGTTCGATGCCTTTATTTACAATTCAACTACTCACTTGCTCGCTGATACCTCGGATAAAAATCGTCTATCCACAGTAGTGTTTACCTCTGATTCCAGTCGTATAATGGGGACTATTGTCGATGGTCGTTGGATAGTTAAAGATCAACATCATGCTCGGGGTCATTTTATTAAAACGGCCTTCTCCAAAGCCTTACGGGAGCTAAAAAACAGATAGTGCCGAATACGTAATTCAGGTAGTTTCTTTTGTAAGTTTTGGTTAAATCTGTAGTTGTAACTTAAACTTCTTATGAGAAAGCTATCCTCTATTCTGCTGGCGATGTGCCTGGGATTTATGCCCATGGCAATTGCTCAAAAATCAAAACCAAAACCTGACCCACAGCCGGTCTCTTCGTTTGATGCCGCCAATTTCAAAGGTCTTAAGTGGCGTAACATTGGTCCCTTTCGGGGCGGTCGCGCAAATGCGATTTCCGGAATTCCGCAGGATGACAATGTGTATTATGTTGGATATACCGGTGGGGGAATCGCGAAAACTGATGATGCGGGAATTACCTGGAAAAATATTTCTGATGGGTTTTTTAAAGTTGGGTCCATTGGTGAAATAGCTATCTGCGAAAGCGACCCTAACGTAATTTATGTAGGTACTGGCGAGCATGCCGTGCGCGGGGTAATGACTTCGTATGGAGATGGAATCTATAAATCAACAGATGGTGGCAAGACCTGGAAAAATATAGGTCTTGAAAAGACCCGACACATTTCAGAGATCGCAGTGCATCCATCTAATCCTGATATTGTTTTAGTAGGAGCACAAGGTGCCGTTCATGGACCTGGTTCAGATCGGGGTGTTTATAAATCCGTAGATGGCGGAGCAACCTGGAAGAAAACGTTGTACGTTGATGAGAATACAGGAGTGTCTGCCCTGAGCATGGACATGAAAAATCCTAGAATTGTATATGCCGCCACATGGCAACACAGACGTTATCCATGGAAAGTCGAAAGTGGTGGTTCTGGTTGTGCGATTTGGAAATCGACTGATGGCGGTGAAACATGGAGTAAGATTATGGAAGGACTTCCAAAGGAGATGGGTAAGATTGGAGTTAGTGTTTCCCGCGCCAATCCGAATCGTGTTTACGCAATTATTGAGGCGGAGAAATCAAAGGCCGGATTATATCGCTCAGATGATGGCGGTAAAAAGTGGAATCAGATGTCGAGTGATCATACAATTACTGCCCGTTCCTGGTATTACATGGAAGTGTTTGCAGATCCGATCAACGAAGATGTTGTGTATGTATTAAACGCACCGATGACACGCTCGATTGATGGTGGAAGAACTTTTTCCACCCTGCG
>Ga0075163_10002945_pt1 | contig 22919 bp, 17 predicted proteins | sample JI1023141ADNA_FD_71478 | JGI IMG/M metagenome (GOLD analysis project Ga0075163, IMG submission 71478) | Wastewater effluent complex algal communities from Wisconsin, to seasonally profile nutrient transformation and Carbon sequestration -... | ecosystem: Engineered > WWTP > Effluent > Algae... | reverse complement strand
CGCTTCCTGGTCCTGTTCGCGCTGGCGATCGCCGCCGAGGTGTCGAGCCTGGTGTGGGCGGGCCGGTGGCTCGGCGGGTGGACGTACCTGGCGCTGGCCGCCGGCGTCGTGGCGGGTATGGCGGTGCTGTCGGGCCGCGGCGTCGCGATGGTGCAAGCCGCGATCGCGGCGCTGGGCAGCGGCCAGTCGCCGACCGCGGCGATCGTCGACGGCGCGATGCTGGCCTTCGCCGGCATCTTGCTGATCATCCCCGGCTTCGCGTCGGACGCGGCGGCGTTGCTGTTGCTGGTGCCGCCGCTGCGGCGGTGGTGGCGCGATCGGCTGATCACCGCCGGCCGCGCTCGGCTGATGCGCGACGGCGTGGTCGTGGTCGACGCCAGCGGCGTGGGTGACGACGGCGTGATCGACGTCGAGGGCGTCGAGGTGCGGCCGCCGCCGCCTGCGGGCCGGCGCATGATCGACGGCTGACCGCGACCGCCGAGCGTCACCGCGTGATGATCGCCGCGCCGGTCGACGCGACGTCGGCGGCGCTGCGCGGCGGCGTCGGCACCGCCAGCCCGCGCTGCACCGCCGGGCGCGCCGCGATGTCACCGAGCCAGCGCGCCAGGTGCGGCAGGCCGTCGATCGCGACGCCCGACCAGGCGTGGGTGCGCACCCACGGGAACGTGGCGATGTCGGCGATCGAGTAGTCGCCGGCCAGGTAGGCGTGGTCGGCGAGGCGACCGTCGAGCACCTCGAACAACCGCCGGCTCTCCTTCTGGTAGCGGTCGATCGCGGCGGGCAGCTTCTCGGGGAAGTAGCGGTAGAAGACGTTGGCCTGACCCATCATCGGGCCGACCGCGCTCATCTGGAACATCAGCCACTGCATCACCACCGACCGGCCCTTGGCGTCGGTCGGCATGAGCTGGCCGGTCTGCTCGGCGAGGTACACCAGGATCGCGCCCGACTCGAACACGGCGAAGTCGTCGGCGCCGTGGTCGACGATCACCGGGATGCGGCCGTTGGGGTTGAGCGCCAGGAACCGCGGCTGCTTCTGGTCGAGCTTGCCCAAGGACAGCGCCTCGACCTGGTAGGGCAGGGCCAGCTCCTCGAGCGCGATCGAGACCTTGTGGCCGTTGGGCGTGGCCGCGGTGTAGAGCGTGAACATCGCCACACGGTAGCGCAGGCGCGCGCGACGACCAGCGCCGCGATCACGGCGCCGGCGTCACGGCGATCCCGCGCTCGGTCAGGAGCGCGCCGGTCGCGTGCAGGCGGGTCGCCAGCGCCTTCTGGTGATCGAGGAGCGCGGTCAGCTCGGCGACCTGGGCCGCGGCGAGCTCCTCTTGCCGCTGCGCGATCAAGAAGTTCGACGACGTGCCGTTGAGGAAGCGGCGCTCCTCGAGCGCGAGCCCGTCCTCGGCCAGCTGGCGGAACCGCGCGGCGGCGGCGACCTCGCGGGCGGCGCCGTCCTGGGCGCGCACCGCGTCCTTGACCTCGATCCAGATCCGCTGCAGCGCGGCGTCGCGCTGGGTCACCCGCTGGGCCTCGCGGCTGCGCTCGATCGCCAGCGCCGCGTCGGCGCGCCGGCTGAGCGGCGTCCAGGTCAGGTCGAGCATGACCGTCCAGCCGCGGGCGTCGGCGCCGCCCAGGTCGCGCAGGCTGGCGCCGGTGCGCTCGGCCTGGCCGATCAGCGTGCCGCTGACGCCGAGATCGAGCTGCGGCAGCCGGGCGTTGCGCGCCTCGCGGACGCCGAGCTCGGCGTCGGCGACGTCGCTGGCGAGCTGGGCCGGCTCGGGGCGGTTGCGCAGCGCCGCCGCCAGCGCGTCGTCGAGCGACTGCGCGCCCGGCGCGAAGCTCGGCCGCTCGACCGGCACGATCGCCCGGCGCCACTCGGGGCGCGGCAGGTTCATGACCGCGCGCAGGCGATCCCACGCCGCGTCGACCGCCTGCTCGGCCTGGACCTGCTGCAGCTGGCGCTGGGCCAGCGTGCCCTCGGCGCTGATCCGGTCCGATGGCGGCAGCACGCCGGCCTCGATCTGGCGCGTGGTCAGCGCCAGCTGCGCCTCGGCCCGGCTGGCCGAGCGCACCGCGAGGTCGTGGCGGTACAGCGCCGCGACGACGTCCCAGTACGCGGTCTCGGTGCGCAGCACGACGTCGGCCAGCACCACCTCGAGCTGGCCGCGGGCGCGCGCCGAGCCCAGCTTGGCGCGCAGGATCGCCAGCCGCGGCACCACCAGATCGGTCGAGAACCCGCGCAGCAGCGGCTGGGTCACGCGCAGGGTCGCCGTCGAGCGGACGTTCAGATCGGCGACCGCGGCGCTCGACGTCGAGCGATCGCGCGCCAGGTCGAAGTCGGCGCCGAGCGTGAGCCCGGTGGCGAACCGCTGCTGGTAGCTGAGCGCGACCGCGTCGCCGACCGAGGTGTTGATGGTGTCGGGGCTGCCCTCGAGGACGCTCGACGACGGCGTGCGGACGTCGCCGTGGCGGTAGCGGGCCCCGAGCGTCGGCTCGCGCTCGCCGACCGCGAGGTCGACGCCGCGATCGGCGATCGTCACCGCCTCGCGCTCGAGCACGACGTCGAGGTTGTTGCGCACCGCCAGGCGGATCGCCTCGATCAGCTCGAGCTGCCAGGCCTCGGCCGGGTCGACGCTCGGCGGCAGCGCCGGCGGCGCGGTGATGAACTCCGGCGGCTGGTACGCGTCGGGCGCGGGCAGCGACGGCGCGGGCACCGGCGGCGCGGGCAGCGACGGCGCAGGCACCGGCGGCGCAGGCACCGGCGGCGCGGCCGGCTGGGCCGCGACCGGCGCGGCGACGAGGGCGGTGGCGAGCACGGCGGCGGGCACGGTGGCCAGGTGGCGAGGCGTCACGGGCGGCTCCGGGGCGAGAGAGGAGGGCGGGCGATCATGGGGCGGCGGTCACTCGCTGTGCAGCGCGGCGATCGGGTCGAGCCGCGCGGCGCGCACCGCGGGGTACAGGCCCGACGCGACGCCGACCGCGACCGACACGCCCAGCGACAGCGCCAGCGACCAGGTGGTCACCACCGTCGGCCAGCTGGCGTAGGCGGCGACCGCGCGCGCGATGCCGACGCCGATCGCGACGCCGAGCAGGCCGCCCAGCAGCGCCAGCGCGAACGCGGTGACCAGGAACTGGAAGCGGATGTCGCCGCGGGTGGCGCCCACCGCGCGGCGGACGCCGATCTCGCGGGTCTGCTCGAGCACCGACGCCAGCATGATGTTCATGATCCCGATGCCGCCGACCAGGAGCGAGATGCCGGCGATCAGCCCCATCACCAGGCTGAACAGCCGCTGGGTCTGCGCGCTGTGCTGGAGCAGCGCCTCGGGCACGACGATCTCGTAGTCGACGACGCCGCCGTGCAGGCGATCGAGCAGCGTGCCGACCACCGCCCCGGTCTCGCGGGCCGGCGCCGTGGGCGTCAGCCGCACGACGATCTCGGTGAGCGGCGACTTGAGCGGATCGCGGTCGAGCTTGCGCAGCGCGGTCGTCAGCGGCAGGTAGATCTCGCGCTCGGTCGAGTTGACCGCGACGCCCTGGACCGCGCTGGCCGCGGTGGCCTCGGGCGCCAGCACGCCGACCACCTCGAACCAGACGTCGTTGATCTTGAGGTCCCGGCCCAGCGCCGGATCGGCGCCGAACAGCTCGCGCCGGACCGCGGCGCCGATCACCGCGACCTGGGCGTGATCGCGCTCGTCGTCGGCGTCGAACATCCGGCCCTCGGACAGCGCGAACGGCGTGACCTCGCGGTGGCGGTAGCCGACGCCGAACACCCGGGCCTTGGTCTTGCCGCCGCCCGACAGCACCTTGTACGGCTCGATCTCGAGGCGGGCCGCCGCGAAGTCGACGCCGGGCACCGCCTCCTCGATGGCCTCGACGTCGCGCTGCGACAGGCCGATCGACTTCTTGCGGATCTCCTCGAGTTCGTCGGGCTTGTAGGTCTTGGCCCGGACCACGACGTTGCGGATGCCGAGGCGATCGATCAGCGTCAGCGCCTCGCGCTCGGCGCCGGCGCCGATCGACAGCATCGCGATCACCGCGCCGACGCCGAACATCATGCCCAGCGTGGTGAGCAGCGTGCGCAGCTTGTGGTCGGCGAGGTTGTCGAACGCGACCCCGAGCGCGTCGAGCAGCCGCCTCACGGCGCGCCTCCGCCCGGCGCGGCCGGCGCCGACCCTGCGCCCGAGCCCGAGCCGCGGCCGAGCGCGGCGTCGGCCGACATCGTGGGATCGCGCAGCGCGATCCGATCGCCGGCGGCCAGGCCCTTGGTGACCACCACCCGCCCGGCGGTGGCGGCGCCCAGCTCGACCGGCACCGCCTCGAAGCCGCGCGGCCCCTTGCGGTAGACCAGGTTCTGCTCGCCCTTGCTGATCACCGCCTGGCGCGGCACCACCAGCGCGTCCTCGTCGGCCAGCGTCAAGGTCGATCGCACCCGCTGGCCCGGCTTCATGACCGCGCGGTCGGTGCTGTCGAGGTCGATCACCACGGCGAAGTACTGCACCGGCGAGCTGGCCAGGCGCGGCTTGGCCAGCTTGTCGACCAGGCGGATCTTGCCGGGCCACACCTGGCCGGGGCGGGCCTCGATCGTGACCTCGGCCGGCTGGCCCTCCTTGAGGCCGTTGGCGTCGATCTCGAGCACGAACACCTCGGCCTCCATCTCGTCGAGCAGCGGGATATCGGCGACGCCCTGGCCCGGCCACAGCTGATCGCCGACCCGCGGCACCGCGCCGCGCCAGCCTCGGCGCAGCACCAGGATGCCGTCGTGGGGCGCCCGCACCTCCATCTGCTCGAGCGCCGAGCGGGCGTGGCTGATCGTCATCTTGGCCATGGCGCGCTCGACGTCGATCACGCTGGCCTTGGACTGCGACAGCGAGCGCTCGATCTGCTTGACCTTCTCGGCGTGGGCCTGGCGCGCGCCGGCGAGGTGCTCGTCGATGCCCGACTCGACGATCTGGTTGCGCGAGAAGATCGCCTGGTCCTTCTGCTGGAACTGCCGGGTCCGCGCCAGCTCCTCGCCGGCCAGGGTCGCGCTGGCGTCGCGGCCGGCCACCGCGGCGCGCGACTTGAGCTGCTCCTCGGTCAGCCGCGCGTCGGCCACCGCGAGGTCGGCCTCACCGTCGCGCAGCGCCCGGGTCGGCCCGCTCTGATCGAAGCGGATGACGACGTCGCCGGCCTTGACCAGCGTGCCGTCCTCGACCAGCCACGCCAGCTTCATCGGGCCCATGTCGCCGCCGCTGTTCTGCGGCACGGTCAGCGGCGTGGCCTTGACCGCGCGCAGCGCGCCCTCGGTGGTGACCTTGCGGACGAACCGCTCGCTGGCCACCACCATCGTCGGGACCTCGGCCGGCGCCGCGGCGCGGGTGAAGCGCCGCCACCCGGCCCAGCCGCCGGCGCCCAGCACGGCCAGGATCAACAGCGTGATCGCGAGTCGCTTCATCGCGCGCTCCGGGTCGGATCGATCTTGGCCACCCGGTCGCCCGCCGCCAGCCCGGCGGTGACCTCGATGGTCGTCGCGTTGCGGCGGCCCAGCGTCAGCGGCACCGCGGTCACGTCGTCGCCGCGCACCCGGTATGCGACCGGGCCGGCGGCGGTGACGAACACCGCCTCGACGGGGATCAGCACGACGCCGGCCGCCCGCCCGGTCTCGATCTCGCCGCGGAAGCGCATGCCCGGGCGCAGCGGCTGGCCGCCGGTGTCGGTCAGCGTCAGCTTGACCTGCGCCACCTTGCTGGGGTCGTTCGCGGAGCGCCCCTCGACGTTCTTGGCGATCTTGTCGACCACGCCGTGCAGCTGGACGTCGGGCAGCGCGTCGAGGCGCAGGCTGACCGGCTGCTGATCCGCGACCCGCGCGAGGTCGACCTCGTCGACCAGGCCCTTGCCGACCATGCGATCGAGGCTGACGATCTGCAGCACCGTCTGCATCCGCCACACGCTGTCGCCGACCTTGCTCTTCTCGCCGCGCCACGAGGTCGGATACACGACGGTGCCGGCCCGCGGCGCGACGATCGCCATCTTCGCGATGTTGGCCTCGACCCGGGCCAGCCGCCCGGCGGCATAGGTGACCTGCTCGCTCAGGCTGGCCAGCTCGGCGGCGTCGGCGCGCGCCGTCGACGCGGCGTGGTTGCGGGCCCGCTCGACCGCCATCTGCGCCAGCTCGCGATCGGCGATCAACAGCTTGAGCTCGATCGCGGCGGTCTGGTCGGCGGCCGCGCCGGCCTTCAGCTCGGCCTTGCGCAGCGCGGCCTCGGCCTCCTCGAGGCGCAGCGCCTCGTCCTGGCGGGTCAGCGCGGCGTCGATCTTGCGCTTGGCGAGCTTCTTGGCGGCGGCGTCGGCCTCGTTGCGCAGGCCGTCGAGCTCTTGCTCGAGCGTCGACGCGTCGAACCCGACCACCGGCTCGCCGGCCGCGACCTCGGCGCCCTCGTCGGCGAGCTGCGCCAGCTTGAACTCCCAGACGTCTGGCAGCGGCGGCGGCATCACGTCGGTCGAGTCGACCGCCTCGAGCTCGCCGGTGACCTCGACGGTCAGCACCAGGTCGCCGCGGGTGACGGTGGCCAGCGCGTCGCCGGCCGGCGGATCGCCGCAGCCGACCGCCAGCGCCAGCGCCAGCGCCAGCAGCGCGCGACGCGCGGTCACGGTGCACCGCCGAGCTCGACGGTGTCGCCGGCGGCCAGCCCGCGGGTGACGACGCAGGCCTGGGCGTCGCACGGCCCCAGCTCGATCGCGCGGGTGGCGCCGCCGGGCAGGCGGATCCGGGCGCCCGCGGGGCCCCGCGCGATCGCGCCGCGCGGCGCCAGCACCGCGCCGGTCACCGGCGGCCGCCCGAGCACGACCTTGATCGACATGCCGGGGCGCAGCTCGAGCGCGGCGGTCGGCGTCAGCGTCAGCTTCACGTCGAAGGTCTTGCGCAGCGACGCGCGGACGTCGCCGCGGGCCACCGGCGTGATCGCGGTGACCGTGCACGGCAGCGCCGCGTCGGGGTAGGCGTCGGGCACGCACGCGCCGACCGCGCCGACCTCGACCTTGCCGTCGTCGACGTCGGACAGCGCCGCCGCCACCTCGAGGCCGGCGCTCAGGTCGGGCAGCGTGATCACCGGCCAGCCTGGCTGCGTGGTGTCGCCGGTGTGCAGCTTGCGCCCCTCCCACGGGTGGTCGGCGACGAGGATCACGCCGGCCTTGGGGGCGGTCATCACCAGCTCGGCCATCGCGGCGGTGATGTCGTCGATCGCGCGCGCGGCCTTGTCGAGCTCGATCTGCTTGACCCGCTGATCGAGGCTGGCGGCCTTGCGCGCGGTGGTCAGCTCGAGCTCGGCCGAAGCCACCGCGGCCTCGGCGCGTTGCAGCTCGAGCTGGCGCTCCTGGGCGGTGCGGCCGTCGAGGAGATCGGCGGGCACCGCGGCCAAGGTCGCGGCCTTGCGGCGCGCGACCGTGCGCTCGCGCAGCTCGGCCTCCTTGTCGGCGATCGCGACCGCGGTCAGATCGCGGGCGCTGCGCAGATCCATCTGCGCCTGGCGCAGCGCCAGCTTCTTCTGCTCGAGCTGGCTGGTGAACGCCGAGTTGTCGAACTCCAGCACGCGCTCGCCGGCCGCCACCGACGCGCCGTCCTCGGCCATCCACCGGATCGACAGCTGCCAGGTGTCGGTGCGCGGCGTGGTCAGCTCGACCGCCGCGGTCGCGCGCAGCGCGCCGGTGAGCAGCACCCGCGGCGCCAGCTCGCCGGTCGCGACCTGGACCCGGCGCGGCGCGCCGGCGCGGCCGCGGCCGCCGCTGGCCCGGGCCCGATCGCACGCCGCGGTGGCGAGCAATGCGGCCGCCAGCGCCGCCATGGCGATCCACCGCGGCGCGCTCATCGCGGCACCGCCGCGTACGCCACGTCGCGGCCGGCGCCGTCGGCGACCACCTTGCCGTCGGCGATCCGGATCGCGCGCTGGCATCGCGCCGCGATCGACGGCTCGTGGGTGACCATCACGATGGTGTTGCCCTCGGCGTGCAGCGCGTGGAACAGCGCCATGATGTCCTCGCTGGTGTTCGAGTCGAGGTTGCCGGTCGGCTCGTCGCACAGGAGCAGCGACGGCTCGGTCACCAGCGCGCGCGCGATCGCGGTGCGCTGGCGCTGGCCGCCGGACATCTGGTTGGGGCGGTGGCGGGTGCGCTCGGCGAGGCCGACCTTGGCCAGCGCCGCGGTGGCGCGGGCCAGCCGCTCGCGCGCCGGCACGCCGCGGTACACCAGCGGCAGGGCGACGTTCTTGACCGCGGTCGATCGCGGCAGCAGCTGGAAGCTCTGGAACACGAACCCGATCTGGCGGTTGCGCGCCCGGGCCCGCTCGTCGTCCGACAGGTCCTGCACGTCCTTGCCGTCGAGGCGATAGTGACCGCTGGTGGGCGTGTCGAGGCAGCCCAGGATGTTGAGCAGCGTGCTCTTGCCCGAGCCCGACGAGCCGATGATGGCCACCATCTCGCCGCGCGCGATCTGGAACCCCACCCCGGCCAGCGCCGCGATCCGCTCCTCGCCCATCTGGTAGTGGCGTGTTATCTCGCGCAGTTCGATCAGCGGTCCCGTCACGTTCTCCTCCAAGCGTGCTCGCGTCACGCGCATTCCCGAGCGGCCGGTCGTCGCGAGGTCGCCGCGGGCTCTGCAGCGTCTGTGCCAGGGCCGACCCCGCGTTGCGTGCGCGGCGCGCGGATCGCGGCGCCGGGCCTGCGCCATTCTGGCAGCACCGGCGCCACGATTGTTGCCACGTGACACGGGCCCGCGGGCGCGGTTGCGAGGCGGCCGTGACCGGCGCACGCCGGGCGCGACCACCGCGTCGACGCGCGGCGATTCCGCGGTACTGTGCGCGCCGTGAAGACGTCCCTGCGTGCTCGGTATGTCGCGGCGATCCTCGGGCTGAGCGCGACGGCGCTCGCCGCGTGCGGCGGCGATGGCGGTGGCCCGATGTTCGCCGACGACCACCCGCGGATCTACCTGCAGCGCAACCGCGCCCGGCTCGCCGCCCAGGTGGCGGCCGCCGATCCGACGTGGACCCGCTTCAAGCGCATCGTCGATCTGCAGCTCGACGGCAGCGACATCTACGCGTTCCAGGCCTGGTACGCCGCGCTGGTCGGCAAGCTGACCGACGACCCGCGCTACTGCGACGCGGCGGTGGCGCAGATCGACGAGTTCGTCACGGCCGAGGAGGCGAAGATCGCCGCCGGCGAGCGCCCCGACGTCGCCTTCGACAGCTACCTCGAGGTCGGCCCGCTGATCGGCGACCTGGCGCTGACCTACGACTGGTGCTTCGACGCCGCGTCGGCCAGCCAGCGCACCCGCTGGGTCACCTACGCCAACCAGGCGGTGTGGAACGTCTGGCACCCCGAGGAGGCCAACTGGGGCGGCACGGTGTTCCCGTGGAGCGGCTGGTCGATCGACAACCCGTCGAACAACTACTACTACTCGTTCCTGCGCGCGACGATGCTGCTCGGCATCGCGACCCGCGGCGAGACCCCCGAGGGGCAGCAGTGGATCGACATGTTCCGCGACGCCAAGATCGGCGCCCAGCTGCTGCCGACGTTCGGGCGTGATCTGGTCGGCGGCGGCTCGCGCGAGGGCACCGGCTACGGCGTGGCGATGAAGAACCTGTTCGAGCTGTACGACTTCTGGCAGGGCTCGACCGGCGAGCAGCTCGCCGCGGTCAACGGCCACGCCCGGGCCTCGATGCTGCACATGATGCACTCGACGGTGCCGACCCTCGATCGGATCGCGCCGATCGGCGATCACGCCCGCGACTCCGAGGCGCTGTGGTTCGACTACCACCGCCACTACCTGCAGACGCTGGCGTACCTGTTCGCCGACGATCCCATCGCGGCGCGCGCGACGGCGTTCCTCGCCGACACCTCGGTGCCGGAGATGGATCAGCCGTTCATGTACGTCTACGACTTCCTGTACTCGGGCGGCATCACGCCGACCGCGTACGCCGATCTCGGCCGCGCGTACTACGCGTCCGGCGTCGGCCAGCTCTACGCGCGCTCGGGCTGGACCCCGACGGCGACCTGGATGAGCTTCATCGCCGGGCCGTACACCGAGTCCCACGCGCACCAGGATCAGGGCTCGTTCATGATCTACAAGGGCGCGTGGATGGGCTACGACGGCAACGTCGACTCCGCCGACGGCCTGCGCCAGGAGCCCGAGGCCCACAGCCTGATCCGCTTCGTCGACGGCGGCGCGACGGTCGAGCAGCGCGCCGACACCACCTCGCAGATGGCGGCGGTGGCGCGCGGCGCCGGCTGGGTCTACGCCGCCGGCGATCTCACCGCGGCGTTCGGCGCGTCGAGCCCGATCGATCGCTGGCAGCGCGAGGTGGTGTTCCTCGAGCCCGACGCGATCGTCGTCTACGACCGGGTCGCGACCGATCCGGGCATCGAGCAGGTGTGGCAGCTGGTGGCGCCGGCCGGCTTCACCGTCGCCGGCGCCGCCGCGACCACCACCCACGACAGCCACGCGCTCAAGGTCGAGCGGGTGCTGCCGGCCACCGCCAGCGCCAGCGCGGCCGCGCTCAGCGGCGAGTTCCGCGGCGGCTTCCGCTACGACGAGCGCACCACCGGCACCGGTCACCACCTGCACGTGCTGTCGCTCGACGGCGCGGTCACCGCGGCCACCGCCAGCGGCGCCACCGGCCAGGACGGCGTCGCGCTGACGCTGGCCGACGGCCGCACCGCGACCGTGCGGTTCAGCCAGGACGCGATCGGCGGCACGCTGGCCATCCGCGGCGGCGGCGGCGACGTCGACGCGACGCTCAGCGCCGGCGTGCAGGCGCTGCCCGAGCGCGAGTGACGATGCTCGCGATCGGCGCCGCGATCGGCGGTCGCTACCAGGTCCAGGAGGTCCTCGGCCACGGCGGCATGGGCGCGGTCTACGCGGTGGCCACCGCCGACGGGCGGCGCTTCGCGATGAAGACCGCGCTGCCCGACCTCGACGACGACGGCCAGGCCGCGCGGCGGCTGGCCCGCGAGGCCAACGCGCTGCAGCTGCTCGATCACCCGCACATCGTCGGCGCGGTCGAGCTGGTCGCCGACGGCGGTCGGCTGTACCTGGTGGTCGAGCTGGTGGCCGGGCGTCCGCTCGGCGAGCTGATCGCCGCCGGCCCGCTGCCGCCGCGGCGCGCGCTGGTGTTGACCCGGCAGCTGCTCGACGCGGTCGAGCACGCCCACGATCGCGGCGTCGTCCACCGCGACCTCAAGCCCGACAACGTGCTGGTCACCGCGGCCGGCGCGCCTCGCGACCCCTACGATCACGTCAAGGTGCTCGACTTCGGGCTGGTCAAGCTGTTCGATCAGGCGGCGGCGATCGTCGGCGGCGATCGCCTGACCCGCACCGGCATCGCGTTCGGCACGCCGGCGTACATGGCGCCCGAGGTCGCGCTCGGCCGGGCGATCGATCGCCGCGTCGACCTGTACGCGGTCGGCGTGATCCTGTTCGAGCTGGTGACCGGCCGGCTGCCGTTCGTCGCCGCCGACGCGCTCGGGTTCTTGCGCGCCCACGTCGGCGCGCCGCCGCCGCGGCTGGCCGACGTCGTCGGGCCGGCGCCGTGGGTCACGCCGGCGCTCGAGGCGCTGGTGGGCGGCGCGCTGGCCAAGGCGCCCGGCGATCGGTTCGGCTCGGCGGCGATCATGCGGGCCTGTCTCGACGACGCGTTCCTCGCGCTGCCGTGACGCTCCGCCGCGCCGCGCGGCTCAGCGCTGCTGCTCGAGCCAGGCGCGCAGCCGGGCGGTCTCGTCGGTCGCGCCGTGCTTGCGCTCGAACTCGCGCAGCTTGCCCAGCGCCGGCGCGAACTCGCGCTCGGCCACCTTCTCGGCGATCTTGCGCCAGTCGCGGGCGCCCTTCTCGTCGAGGCCCGGCGGCGCCGCGAAGGTGAGCGGCCCGGTGTCCTCGAACGCGGCCGGCGCTCCCCGCGGGGCCGGCGCCGCGCCCGGGCGGGCCTCGCGATCGGTGCGCAGCCCCAGGCCGATCAACCCGAGCAGCAGCACCGCGCCGACGGCCAGCGCGGCGCGCCGCGGCCAGCGCGGGCGCGGCGGTGACGGCAAGGCCACCAGCGACGCCGCCGCCGACACCGGCGCGGCGGCGACCGGCAGCGGCGCGGTCAGCGTCCCCGGCAGCGGCGTCGCGAGCGGACCGGGCAGCGGCGTGGCGAGCGGCTCGCGGCCGCGCGGCGGCGCCACCGCCGTCGTCGCCGGGGCGCCGGGATCGGCCAGGAGCGCCGCCAGGCCGATCGCGTCGGGGCGGCGATCGGGCGTGATCGCCAGCCCGGCGGTGATCGCCGGCGCGAGCGGGCCCAGGGCGGTCAGCGCCGCGGCCGGCACGACCGGCTCGTCGCTCCGCGCGATCACGTCGGCCAGCGTCAGGTCGCCGCGCGGCCGGGCGCCGGTGGCCGCCTCGAGCAGCGTCGCGGCCAGCCCGAACACGTCGGAGGCCGGGCTGAACCGCCCCAGCGTCAGCGCCTCGGGCGCCGCGTAGGACGGCGTGCCGAGGAACTGCCCGGTCAGCGTCACCGCCGAGTCGGGCAGGTGGGCCACGCCGAAATCGATCAGCTTCCAGGTGCCGTCGGCGGCGCGCACGACGTTGGCGGGCTTGACGTCGCGGTGGAGGATGCCGCGGGCGTGGGCCGCCTCGAGCGCGCGGGCGAGCTGGATGCCGATCGCCGCGACCTCGGCGGCCGGCTTGGGGCCGCGCGCGCGCAGATCGTCCTTCAGGCTGGGCCCGGCCAAAAGCTCCATCACCAGGAACGGCTCGTCGCCGTCGACGCCCGAGTCGTAGACCGCCACCACGCCGGGATGCGACAGCGCGGCGAGGGCCCGGGCCTCGGCCTCGAACCGCGCCAGGAAGATCGCCGCGGTCAGCCCGTGGACGTTCTTGACCCGCTTGATCGCCACGTCGCGGCCGAGCCGCTCGTCGCGCGCGCGCACCAGCGTGCCCATCGCGCCGGCGCCGATCGCGTCGAGCACGCGGTAGCGGCCGATCATCGGCGGCGCGGCGTCGGTCATCAGCCCGCCGCGGCGCCCAGCGCCAGCTCGTGCTCGAGCGCGGCGACCTCGTCGCCGCTGTACACCGCCAGCTTCTGCAAGCTCGGCACCGCGTCGCGGCACCCGGTGAAGCCGACGTTGATCGTGCCGGCGTAGCCGTTGATCGTGATGTTGAGGCCCTGCCCGTGATACGGGATCGACACCGGGTACAGCGCGTCGAGGCGGCAGCCGCGGAAGTACAGCGGCTGCTCGGGGCCGGGCACGTTGGACACGACGACGTTGAACGCCGGCCGCATCCAGCTCGCCGCGGTCGGTACCTGCTGCATCACCAGCGGCGCCATCAACGCCGCGCTGTACTGCATGATCGCCGAGCGCGACAGCCCGGCGAGCTGCTCCTTGGCCCGCCGGGTCGACGCTACCACCGCGGCCAGGCGCTCGGCCGGCGCCTCGACGTCGGTGGCCAGCGAACACAGGATCGCGCCGACCGCGTTGCCGCCGCCGGGGTCGTCCTTGGGGCGGACGTTGACCGGCAGCATCGCGGTCAGCGGCTCGAGGGGCAGGCCGCCGCGCTCGTGCAGGTAGCGGCGCAGCGCGCCGCCGCACACCGCCAGCGCGACGTCGTTGATCGTGCCGCCGCCGGCCCGGGCCAGCGCGCGCAGCCGATCGATCGGGTACTGCTGCGTCGCGAAGCGGCGGTTGCGCGAGATGCGGCGGTTGATGATCGTCTTGGGCGCGCCCATCGGGCCCACCAGCGTGCGGTCGCCGGCGCGCTGGGCGCGGACCACGTTCATGATCGCGCGGCCGGCCTCGCGGGTGGCGCTGAGCTGGCCGCGCATCGCCTCGAGCACGCGCTCGAGCGTCGGCGCGGGCTCGGCCTCGACCTCGTCGGTGATCGACCGCGCGCGCGGCGGCCGCGCGAAGAACATCGGCGTGTCGCGGTCGTCGGGATCGTGGGCCAGGCTGCGGGCCAGGAGCTTCATGCTGGTGTAGCCGTCGACCAGCGCGTGGTGGATCTTGAAGTACATCGCGAACCGCCCGCCCTCGAGGCCCTCGATGAAGTGCACCTCCCACGGCGGGCGGTGGAAGTCGATCGGGATCGAGTGCAGCCGCGACACCAGGATGCCCAGCTCGCGCTCGTCGCCGGGCGCCGGCAGCGCCGACCGCCGCACGTGGTACTCGAGATCGACGTGGGGCTCCTCGACCCACGCCTGCAGCGGGTTCTTGAGCAGCTCGGGCGTCCACAGCCGCAGGTTCCACGGCGCGTAGACCGCCATCGAGTCGCGCAGCTCGTCGGCGAGGTGGCGCAGGAGCTGGGGGTGGGCGTCGGCCGGCGGCGAGAAGATCAACAGGCCGCCGACGTGCATCATCGCCTCCCGGGTCTCGGCCGCCAGGAAGAACGCATCGAACACCGAGAGCTTCTTGCCGGCCATCGCGTGCCTCCGCCGCCGAGTGTATCCGGCGCGGCGGCGCTCGTGCTACACGCCGCACCCGATGTCGCACGCCGCCACCATCGCCGCGCTGTTCGCGGCGTCGCCGGTCATCCTGGCGCCGATGGAGGACGTCACCGATCACGTCTTCCGCCGCGTATGCCGCGGCCTCGGGGCGCGGCTGTGCGTGACCGAGTTCGTCCGCGCCGAGCAGATGATCGCCCGGAGCAAGATCGCGCGGCGCAAGGCCACGCTGGCCGCCGACGATCGCCCCACCGCGATCCAGATCTACGGCGCCGACGCCCGGCTGCTCATGGAGGCGGCCGAGATCGCCGCCGCCGCGACGCCGGCTTACGTCGACGTCAACTGCGGCTGCTGGGTGCCGCGGGTGGCGCGCGGCGGCGCCGGCGCGGCGTGGCTGCGCGATCCCGCCAAGATGGTGGCGATGGCGGCGCAGGTGGTGGCCGCGGTCGGGATGCCGGTGACCGTCAAGACCCGCATCGGCTGGGGCGCCGAGTCCGAGATGCCGATCGTCGACCTGGCGCGCCGGCTCGAGGACGTCGGCGTCGCCGGCCTGACCATCCACTGCCGCACCGCGCAGCAGGGCCACGGCGGCAAGGCCGACTGGAGCTGGGCCCGGCGCGCCCGCGAGGTGGTGCGCATGCCGGTGGTGGTCAACGGCGACGTGATCACCGCCGACGACGCGGCCCGGGCGCTCGCCGAGACCGGCTGCGCCGCGGCGATGATCGGCCGGGCCGCGATCGCCAACCCGTGGGTGTTCCGCGAGGCGACCGCCTGGCTCGAGCGCGGCGAGCGCCTGCCGCCGGCCACCGCCGCCGAGCGCCGCGCGATGTACCGCGACCTGTTGGCCGCCAACATCGCCGCCCGTGGCCCGGTCCACGGGGTCCGGGTCACCCGCCGCCACGTCCCGGTGGTCGCCCCGCTGATCGACGAGGCCACCCGGCGGGCGCTGTATGTCGCCGAGACCGCGGAGCAGGCCCTCGCGCTGGTCGGGATCGAGGGCGGGTCCGGGAACGGCGAAGGCGGTCGATGATCGCGGTCGAGGCGCCCCGGGGGTAAGGCGCCGGCGAGGACCGGAGCCGAGCGTCCTCGGTGGACGTGACGCGAGGACCGGAGCCGGCAACGCCGCCAGCGGGGATGGATCGGCCGTGAAAACGATCGACTTCGCCGTTCCCGGACCCGTAGACTCCGCGCCTCATGCGTGCACTCCCTGTGTCCTCCCGCTGGTGCGCGGCGCTCGCGCTGACCGTCAGCCTGTTCGTCGGCGCCTGCCAGCGCGACAAGCCCAAGAACGAAGCCGGCGGCTCGACCGGCAACACGCCGACCATCACGGTCAAGGATCTCGGCCAGCCCGGCCCCGACGGCGTCTACGACATCGACTCGAAGGACATCCTGGCGCGCACCAAGTTCGCGCCGTCGGTCGACGTCAAGCACGTGCTGATCGGCTGGGACAAGCTGGCCGACGTCTACGGCGGCCGGATGGATCCGCGCGCGCAGAAGCGCACCAACGAAGAGGCCGCGATCCTGGCCAAGACCATCGCCGCGCAGCTCAAGGCCGCGCCCGATCGCATCGACGAGCTGGTCAAGCTGCACGGCGAGGATCCGGGCGCCGCCGCCGGCGAGCCCTACCAGATCACCGCCGACGCGCCGTTCGTCCCCGAGTTCAAGAACCTCGGCCTGCGCCTCGAGCCCAAGGAGGTCGGCATCGTCAAGACCCGCTTCGGCTACCACGTCATCGAGCGCATGACGCCGCCGCCGCCGGACCCGCTGGAGTCGGCCGCGATCCTCGCCCGGCCCGCCGGCACCGAGACGGTGATCGTCCAGCACGTGCTGATCGGCTGGAAGGACGTGCCGGCCGGCAAGCAGCGGCCGCTCGATCCGCGCGCGCAGAACCGCACCAAGGCCGACGCCGACAAGCTGGCGCAAGAGGTGCTGGCCAAGGCCAACGCGCCGGGGGCCGACATGACCGCGCTGATGAAGGAGTTCTCCGAGGACCCGGGCTCGAAGGACAGCGGCAAGCCCTACGACGTCGGCCCCACGACCGGCTTCGTGCAGCCGTTCAAGGACCTCGCGTTGCGCCTCAACATGGGCGAGGCCGGCCTGGTCAAGACGGTCTTCGGCTGGCACGTGATCAAGCGCGTGCCGCCGCCGCCGCCCGACGCGCTCGAGTCGGCCGACGTGCTCGGCCGCGCGCCGGTGACCGCGAGCTGCAAGGTCAAGCACATCCTCCTCGGCTACGACGCGCTCAACGCCGGCGACGAGCGCGGCAAGAAGCGCACGCGCGCCGACCTCGAGGCGCTGGTCGCCAAGACCGTCGCCGCGCTCAAGAAGGGCGACAAGATCGAGCCGCTGATGAAGTCGCTGTCCGAGGATCCCGGCTCGGCCGCCAACGGCAACAGCTACGACGTCACCCCCGACGCCGGCCTGGTCGCGCCGTTCAAGAACCTGTCGCTGCGCCTCAACGTGGGCGAGGTCGGCGTGGTCAAGACCGACTTCGGCTTCCACATCATCCAGCGGACGGAATAGCAGGGAGGTTTGTCGCCAAACCTCCCCTCGATCCCGGCAAAGCCGGGATCGAGCCTCCCCTCCGAGACGGCTGTCCGCGCGGTCTCCCGGATGGTGCGTGACGGTCGGGCGGGTCGAGCGGCGTGAACCTGATCGAGACGGCTGTCCGCGAGGCCTCCCGGATGGCGCGTGACGGTCGGGCGGGTTGAGCGGCGTGAACCTGATCGAGACGGCTGTCCGCGAGGCCTCCCGGATGGCGCGAGACGGTCGGGCGGGCTGAGCGGCGTGAACCTGATCGAGACGGCTGTCCGCGAGGCCTCCCGGATGGCGCGTGACGGTCGGGCGGGTTGAGCGGCGTGAACCTGATCGCGTCGCGCGGTCACCGCCGCGGTCACGGTCGCGGTCACGGTCACGGCCGCGGCCGCGGTCACGGTCGCGGGCGAGGACGCGGTCACGATCTAGGTCAGCGGGCGACGACGCGGACGCCGTCGCCGATGCGTTCGCCGGGGTGGAGGATGACCTGATCGCCGGCGGCGAGGCCGGCGGTGATCTCGGCGGCGTCGCGGTTCTTGTGGCCGAGCTGCACGCCGCGGCGGTGCGCGCGGCCGCCGGTGACGACGAACACCGACCACCCCTCGCCGTCGCGGCGCAGCGCGCCCAGCGGCACGGTGACCGCGTCGGGCACGTCGACGGTGACGATCTCGACCTCGACGCGCCAGCCGTCGCCCATGCCGGCCCAGGTCGCCGGCGGCGCGGCCAGATCGATCACCACCGCCACCCGCTGCTCCTCGACGCCCAGCGCCGATAGCCGGGTGGTCGCCGACGGCTCGACCCGGCGCACCCGGCCGGCGACCGGCGCGCCGCCCCAGCTGGTGATGGTCACCGGGGCGCCGGCGCGGATCGCCACCGCGTCGGCCGTGAGCACGTCGGCGACGATCTCCAGCCGCTGCGGATCGCCGAGCTCGAGGAGCGGCGTGCCTGGCGCGACGACGCCGGCGCTCGCGGTCAGCACCCGCAGCACCTGGCCCGACACCGGGGCCGCGACCACGACCTCGTCGTCGCCGGGCTTGCCGGCGCGCGCGGCCATCGCCTGGGCGGTGGTCAGCGCGTGGCTGGCGACCGCCGCCGCGAACTGCGCCGACGCCAGGTCGCGCGCCGCGACCTCGGCCGACAGCGCCGCGCGATCGAGCTCGATGCCGGGCACGGTGCGCGTCGCCACCAGCGCGTCGAGGCGCGCCCGCTCGCGGGTCGCGAAGTCGGCGGCCAGCCGGGCGCGCTCGACCGCGGCCTCGGCCTGCCGGCGCTGGGCCCGGGCCACGTCGACCCGGCCGGTCAGCTCGGTGCGGGTCCGCGCGTCGAGCAGCGGCGCCGGCAGCGGCGCGATCCGCGCGACCACCGCGCCGGCCGCCACCGGGTCGCCGGCGCGCAGCTCGCTGCGCCCGACGGTGCCGGCCAGCGGCGCGGTCACCAGGTAGCGATCCTCGACGACGGCGCGGCCATCCTCGACGACGCTGACCTGCAGCGGGCCGCGCCCGACGGTGACCACCTCGACCGGCACTGGCTGCGGCCACATCGACCACACCAGCGCGGCGACGATGCCGCCGAGCACGACGATCAGCACGATCCGGTTGATCCACCGTCGCATCAGTCCCTCGCTTTCAGCGCGTCGTTGAGATCGAGGCGATCGAGCCGGCGTCGCACCAGCGCCGCGGTCGCCAGGGCCGCGCCGCCGATCACCAGCGCGGCGAAGCCGTAGGTCTGGGCCGAGATGATCACCGGGAAGCGGTACTGCTCGGGGTCGCTGGCCGACATCAGCGCGCTGGCCAGCGCCCAGCCGAGCCACATCCCGATCGGCACCGCGACCGCGACCTGGATCGCGAGCTGGCCGATCAGCACCACCGCGACCTCGCGGCGGTGGTAGCCGAGCACGCGCAACGTCGCGAGGTCGCGGGCCCGCTCGGACAGCGCCACCCGCGCGTTGTTGTAGACGACGCCGACCGCGATCACCACGCCGAGCGACACCACCAGCCAGGTGAAGAACGTCATGCTGTCGCCCGACTGCGCGGCGAAGGCGTCGCGGAAGCTCGACACCTCGATCACCTGGACCACCGCCGGCACCGCGGCCAAGGTGGCCATCAGCCGGTCGCGCTGGCGGTGATCGATCGTCATCAGCACCTCGGACAGCTGCGGCGCCTCGCCCAGCGCCGCGGCCAGCGCGTCGAGGTCGAGGTAGGCCTGCATGCCCAGGCGATCGTCGACGGTCGCCGCCACCGCCAGCACCAGCTCGCGGCGATCGCCGTCGCGCCGCTCGAGCCGCACCCGATCGCCGACCGCCAGGCCCAGCCGGCGCGCCAGGATCTCGCTCATCAAGAGGCCGTCCTTCGGGATCGCCACCCGCTGGCCACGGCCGTCGAGCACCTGCCGCAGCTGATCGCCGGGCCGCAGCCCGGTGATGATCACGTCGCGGTAGCCGCGCGGCCCGGTCATCCGCACCGGCACGGCGTGCGCCGGCTCGGCCGCCAGCACGCCGGGCGCGTGGGCGAACCAGCCCAGCTCGCCGAGCGGCGCCGGCTTGGCCAGCACCACGGCGACGTCCTCGCGCATCGACCGCGCCATCACGTCGTCGAGCAGCATGTCGAGCGAGTCGCGCGAGAACCGCCCGATGATCACGATCGCCAGCGCGAAGCCGACGCCGACCACCGACAGCGCCATCGCCAGCGGCTTGCGCTCGAGCTCGCGGACGATCATCCGGCCGAGCGGACCGGCCAGCCGCGCCACCGGCGCGAGCCCGAGCACGCCCTTGCGGTAGCGGGCCGGCGCCGGCGTGCGCATCGCCTCGGCGGGCACCAGCCGCAGCACCCGCCGCATCGCCGCCAGCGCGCCGGCCAGCGTCGCGCCGGCCGACACCGCGAGGGCCAGGCCGATCAGGTCGGGCTCGAGGTGGAAGGTCAGCGCCGGGAAGTGGAAGAACCGCACGTAGAGCTGGGTCATCGATCGGCCCAGCGCGACGCCGGCGCCGACGCCGAGCACGCCGCCGCCCAGCACGATCACCGCCGCGAACGCGCCGACGTGGCGCGCGATCGCCGCCTTGGTGTAGCCGAGCGCGCGCAGGACCGCGAGCTGCTCGCGCTGCAGCTGGATCAGCCGCCCGAGCACGACGTTCAACAAGAACGCGGCGACCAGCAGGAACACGATCGGCACCCGGGTGGCGAGCACCTCGAGCTGCTCGAGCTCCTGGCTGACGAAGCGATGCGACAGCTGCTGATCGCGGCCGTAGGCGCCGAGCCCGCCCCACGGGGTCAGCGCGCGATCGATCGCCTCGATCGCGGTGCGCGGATCGGCGCCGCGCACCAGCGTGAAGGTGGCGTCGTTCCAGCTGCCGTCGGCGCCGGTGCGCGCCGCCAGCGCCGGCCGCGGCATCCACACCACGACCACGCCCGACGGGTTGACCACGCCGGCGGCCACCGGGAACACGTACTCCGGCGACAGCACCGTGCCGGTCACCCGCAGCCGGTGGCGCCGGCCCGCCATCACCACCTCGAGGCGATCGTCGGGCGCCAGGTGGTGCGCGGTCGCGAAGCTGTCGAGCACGACGACCTCGTCGGCGCGCGCCGGATCGGGGCCGCGCCCCTGGCGCAGCACCAGCCCGCGCAGCGCCCCGTCGTCGGGCAGCGACACCGCGGTGCCGGTCGCCGGGCGCGGCTGCCCCGGCATCCACGCGGCGAGCGGCTCGACCAGCCGCGGCGTCACCGTCGCGATGCCGGGGATCGTGGCCAGCCGCGCCGCCACCGCGTCGGGGGCGCGCTCGACGTGGACGAACAGGTCGGGGAAGTCCTGCGCCGCGTAGTAGTCGTCGCGGGCGGCCTGGAGCGCGCGGTAGGTGCCGGTCAGCGTCACCGTCGCGGCCACGCCGGCGGCCAGCACCAGCGCGATCGTGATGACCTGCCCGCGCATCCGGCCCAGGTCGCGCAACAGCTTGCGATCGATCGCGCGCATGGGTCACCAGTCCAGCGCGGACGGCGGCGTCCGGCCGGGGTTAGTCCGCTCGCTCGCGATGCGCCCGTCGCGCATCGTCACGACCCGATCGGCCATCGCGCCGATCACCGCGTTGTGGGTGATGATCGCGGTGGCGGTGCCGAACCGCTGGTTCACCTCGAGCAGCGCCTCGAGCACCAGCCGGCCGGTGCGGCCGTCGAGCGCGCCGGTCGGCTCGTCGCACAGGAGCATCGCCGGGCGCTTGACGATCGCGCGGGCGATCGCGACGCGTTGCTGCTCGCCGCCCGACAGCTGCGCCGGGAAGTGATCGAGCCGCGCCCCGAGCCCGACGACGGCCAAGGCCTCGGCGGGCGGCATCGGCGCCGCCACCAGATCGGCCGCCAGCTGCACGTTCTCGCGGGCGGTGAGGCTGGGCACCAGGTTGTAGAACTGGAACACGAAGCCGACGTGGTCGCGGCGGAACTGGGTGAGCGCGTCGTCGGTGGCGCGGGTCAGCTCCTGCGCGCCGTGGTGCAGCGTGCCGGTGGTCGGCGTGTCGAGCCCGCCGAGGATGTTGAGCAGCGTCGACTTGCCCGAGCCCGACGGGCCGAGCAGCGCCAGGATCTCGCCGGCGGCGAGCACGAAGTCCACGCCGTCGAGCGCGCGCACCTCGGTGGCGCCCGCGCCGTAGACCTTGGTCAGGCCGCGCGCGCTGAGGACCGGCACCGGTTCCGACGCCATGCACGACGGTACAGCAAGCCGCGCGCCATCGCCGCCGCATCCGCGCCGCGACCGCACCGCAAACCTGGCGGATGGTGAGGGGGGTGGTGCAGCGGTTGCGCGGTCAGGGATGGTTGGCCGGATCGAGCCAGCGCAGCCGCGCGCGCGTCTCGGTGACCAGCGCGTCGACCTGCGTCGGATCGGTGGCCAGCACCACCACCCGGACGCCGCCGCCGATCTCGGTGACCGTGACCGTCGTGCCGCGGTGGACGATCGGGCAGTGGCCGATGTCGCCCGACCCGCCGTGCTCGCCGGTGTGCGGGCGCGCCGCGGGATCCGGCGGGCCGTCGTCGGCGTGGCGCGCGCGAGCGACGATCTCGCGGGCCGCGCCCAGGTCCTGCGCGGTGATGTCGAGCGAGACGCCGCCTTCGATGCGCGCCATGGCGGTGACCGCGCCGTCGACCGCGGCAGGGCAGTTGCCCATCTGGTGCTCCATGTGGCCCGGCGGGCCGCTCGGCGCGGGCGGCGCCGCGGTCGGCTTGCAGGCGGTGAGCAGGATGGACGCGAAGACGATACCCAGGATCCGCATACGTGCCTCCTCGGACACCGCGACGAGGAGCAAGCGCTGTGCCCGCCGCGATCCTCGCCGTGACGTCAGCGCGCGCGCCGGCGCGCGATCCACTTGCGCAGCTCCTCGACCCACAGCACCAGGCTCGCCACCGCGCCCAGCGCGATCGCGACCGGCAGCCCGAACGGCGTGGTGTGGAACAGCCGCCCCAGCGGCGCCCAGTACACCACCGCGACCTGCAGGAGGTTGCCGAGCACCAGCCCGCCGAGCAGCCAGCGGTTGCCCAGCGCGCGCAACCCCAGCGCCGACTGCGTCTGGGAGCGGCAGTTCAGCACGTTCCACCACTCGCACAGCGCCAGCAGCGTGAACGCCTCGGTCTGCACCTGCGCCGCCGGCACGCCCGCCGCCGTGCGGTAGGCGAACCAGCCGAGCGTCACGCCGGCGATGGTCGGCACCATCAGCGCCATCCGGGCCCACAGCGCGCGGGTGATCAGCGGCTCGTCGCGCGCGATCGGCGGCCGCGCCATCTCGTCGCCCTCGGGCGGATCCATCACCAGGTTGACCGTGACCAGGCCCTCGGTGACCAGGTTGTTCCACAGGATCTGCACCGCCGCGAAGGGCGGGGGATAGCCCAGGAGCATCGCCACCAGCAGCACCAGCACCTCGGCCGCCGACGTCGACACCAAGAGCAGCACCGCCTTCTTGAGGTTGCGGTAGAC
>Ga0075163_10002944_pt1 | contig 22920 bp, 25 predicted proteins | sample JI1023141ADNA_FD_71478 | JGI IMG/M metagenome (GOLD analysis project Ga0075163, IMG submission 71478) | Wastewater effluent complex algal communities from Wisconsin, to seasonally profile nutrient transformation and Carbon sequestration -... | ecosystem: Engineered > WWTP > Effluent > Algae... | reverse complement strand
ACTTTTGAATTTTTACTTACCCTGCCGGAACGTGAATCGGATCCGCATAATGCCCGATGCCATAATTCCTCCTGACCGCATCATCCGGGTTCGTCACATGCCATTCAAATTCATCCCGGAAGTGACGGATTGCTGCGGCCACGGGCCAGGCAGCTGCATCACCCAGCGGACAAATCGTATTCCCCTCAATCTTGCGCTGAATATCCCAGAGCAAATCGATATCACTCATCTTGCCTTTTCCGTTTTCCAGATTCAGCAGGATTTTTTCCATCCAACCGGTGCCTTCGCGGCAGGGTGAACATTGTCCGCAGCTTTCATGACGATAGAAACGGGCCAGGGTGTACGTATGCTTTACCACGCACTGGGTATCATCCATTACAATAAAACCACCCGAACCCATCATCGAACCGGTGGCAAACCCGCCATCGGATAAACTTTCATAGTTCATCAAACGGGTTTCTCCTTTGGCTGTTTTCAGCAGTAGATTGGCCGGTAAAATGGGAACGGAAGATCCGCCCGGTATACAGGCTTTCAGTTTTTTCCCATTGGGAATACCTCCGCAATATTCGTCGCTGTAGATAAACTCTTCTACAGATATCGTCATGTCGATCTCGTAAACACCCGGCTTATTGAGATTACCACAGGCCGAGATCAGTTTGGTACCGGTGGATTTACCCACGCCGATCTTTGCATACTCTTCGCCGCCTTCATTGATGATCGGCACTACAGCCGCAATAGTCTCTACGTTATTTACCACGGTCGGACAATCCCACAAACCTTTCACGGCCGGGAACGGAGGTTTGATCCTCGGATTTCCGCGTTTGCCTTCCAGTGATTCGATGAGGGCGGTTTCTTCTCCGCATATGTAAGCACCGGCCCCACGTTGCACATAGATCTCACAATCAAAACCGCTGCCTAAAATATTTTTTCCCAACCAGCCATTGTGTTTTGCTTCCGCAATGGCCTGTTCCAGGATATCAACGATCCAGGCATATTCGCCCCGGATATAAATAAAAGAAGTGTTGGAACCCAGGGCAAATGAAGCCGTAATCATGCCCTCAATCAGCAGGTGAGGTATGAACTCCATCAGGTATCGGTCCTTGAAGGTTCCCGGCTCGGATTCATCCGCATTCACAACCAGGTAACGGGGTACTCCTTCCGGCTTGGCCAGAAAACTCCATTTCATTCCCGTAGGAAAACCGGCACCGCCACGTCCACGCAATCCGCTTTTCTTCACTTCATCTGTCACCTGATCGGGGCTCATTGATTTCAGGGCCTTCTCCACGCTCCGGTAACCGCCCTGCTGACGGTACACGTCGTAGAGACGGATGTTTTCAATGTGTGCTTTGTCTAATAATAATTTTCTTGCCATTGTTTTATTTCAACTTACAATAAACTAGTCTGGTTTTAATTCAAAAGTCAAAAGTAAAAATTAAAAAATCCTGTATCCGAACCATTAATATTTTACTATAGCCTCCTTTAAATCTCGTTCTGCTTTAGGTTTTTTTACTTTTGACTTTTTAATTTTTACTTTTTACTTCCTAACGGCCTGCCGGGCAAATAACACCCATCGCTTCCCTTTCTTTACCCACACTTCCAATACCCGCAACTGAAACGTGAACTCCTTTCCGCTCATCGTGGCATTGATATCCGCAATAAACCGCGCATGCGCCACATTCCCGTTTACTTCCACTTTTATACTGTCTTCCCGGAAACTGTTATAACCCATATAACCGTTTTCCAGGTGTTCAATCAGTTCTTTTTTTGTTTCCACCCAGCCATTGCTGTGTCCGTAACTCAGCAGCTTATCCGTATGCTGATTGATGGAAACGATATTTTTACTGACCAGGGCCTGGTGAAACTCCTTCAGTGTACCGGTCAGTCTGGCCTCATCGGGTTGTGCCGTGGCTACAATGGATGAGCATAAAAGAGCTATGACAAATACCAGCCGCATGGTTAGTTATTTGCCGCGGACGCATTCCTGCACTCCGTAATAATTAAATCAATCTTTTCCTTTGTCAGGTGTTCCCTGTAATATTTTCCCTGTTGCATCATCGGCGCATAGCCGCAGGCACCCAGGCATTCCACGGTTTTCAGCGTAAATAATCCGTCGGCCGTTGTTTCGCCCGGTTTAATCCCCAATGTATCGTAGATGTATTTCACAATATCATCACTGCCATTGAGCATACAGGGACCGGTCTGACATACTTCAAACATGTATTTGCCCACCGGTTTCAGGTTGAACATGCTGTAGAAAGTGGCCACTTCATACACTTCAATTGGTTTCAGCTGGAGCACCGATGCCACATAATCCATGGTCTCGGTACTCAGCCAGCCACCAAACTCCTGCTGGGCAATATGCAACACCGGTATCAGGGCACTCTTCTGCTTTCCCTGGGGATAGCGGCTGATAATGCCCTGTATTTCGTTCATTTTATTTTCTGAGAACTTTATCATAAGAATTCAAAAGTCAAAATTAAAAAGTAAAAAAACCGTAACTGAACCCATCTCACAGATCTGACACAAACGTTCAATCAGCTGCTTTTCCTGTTTCTGTTTAAGTTATTTCAAACCCATCTGTTTCCCGCTAAATCAATTTCAAAAGTTTAATTCTGTTTGCATGCTGGTGCTATCTCTTTCTTTAATCCATCCTCTGCTTTAGAATTTTTTACTTTTTACTTTTGATTTTTTACTTCCTACGCATCTAATTCTCCTGCAATCAGGTTCAACGAACTCATTGTCATAATCGCATCACTCAGCATCGACCCCTTGATCAGTTCCTCATAGGCCTGGTAGTATACAAAACAGGGGCGGCGGAAATGCAGCCGGTACGGAGATCGTCCGCCATCACTGACCAGGTAAAAACCTAATTCACCATTACCAGCCTCAATGGAATTGTACAATTCCCCGGCCGGGATATTGGTTTCGCCCATGATAATTTTAAAATGATAGATCAGGGCTTCCATTTTGGTATAAACTTCCGCCTTGGGAGGCAGGTAGTACTCGGGTACATCGGCATGGAATACATCCGCCTCAGCCCCTTTGAATTCCTGTACTTTCTGGTAGGCCTGTTCAATAATGCTGAGGCTTTCCCACATTTCTTTTTCGCGCACCATCCAGCGGTCATAGTTGTCGCCGGTGGTACCCACAGGTATATTAAACTGAAAATCTTCATAAGAACTGTACGGACTGTGAACCCGTACATCATAATCCACACCGGCGGCACGCAGGTTGGGACCGGTAAATCCGTAATTCAGGGCGCGTTCCGCACTGATGGCACCCGTACCCATGGTACGGTCCATAAAAATGCGGTTGCGCTGAAACAGGTTTTCAAATTCGCGCAACACAGCGGGATATTCACGGAGGAATTTCTCCAGTTTCTGGAAGGCGATATCATTGAAGTTGCGCTCAAACCCACCGATACGGCCAATATTGGTCGTCAGGCGGGCGCCGCATACTTCTTCATATATTTCATAAATCAGCTCCCGGTATTGCATTACATAGAGGAAGCCTGTATAGGCTCCCGCATCCACACCCGCAATAGAATTACAGATCAGGTGATCCGAAATACGGGCCAGTTCCATGATGATCACCCGGAGATAATCCACCCTTTTCGGCGTTTTCACCCCGAGCAGTTTCTCGCAGGTAAGATGCCAGCCCATATTATTCAGGGGGGAGGAGCAGTAATTCAGCCGGTCGGTCAGCGTGGTAATTTGTGCCAGCGGACGGCGTTCGGCCAGCTTTTCAAAAGCCCGGTGGATGTACCCGATGGTCTGTTCGGTGGAAACGATCCTTTCGCCATCAAGTTCAAGGATATTCTGCATCACCCCGTGTGTGGCCGGGTGTGTAGGACCCAGGTTCAGCGTGGTGGTGGTCTTCTCAATCGAGCCTTCCGGTAATTTGATATGATGTTCTGACATTGCTTAAATGTGTCTGTTATTCAATCTTGCGACCAGCTTCTTTTATCTTCTAATAAAAACGACTTATAAAATTTCAGTCTCTGCACCAATCGGCACATTGGCTGATTGGCACATCGATCACTTATCCTCTTCCAAACATTTCATCATCCTTATCAATCCGTGTCTGATCTTCCAACGGGAATTCCTTCCGCAATGGGAAGTAATCCATTTCCTCCACATTCAGAATCCGCTTCAGATTCGGATGCCCCACAAAGTTCACCCCGAGAAAATCATAGGTTTCGCGCTCCATCCAGTTGGCGGCAGAAAACAAACCCGTTGCGGTATACACATCCGGCTGATTGATACTGGTAAATACTTTGAAGCGGAGCCGCACATTGTCCACCAGATTGTGCAGGTGATAAACCACCACCAGTTCACGATCCGCTTTGTCGGGGTAATGCACGCCGGTCAGATCGGTCAGAAAACGGAATTTCAGCTGTTCATCATCATACAGAAAGTTGAGCACTTTCAGGTTGAGTTCTTTGGGCGCTTCAAAACAAAGCATGCCAAAAGATTCTTCAAAGGCAGTTACCTGTTCCCCGAATTTCTCCGTCAGCCGTTGTTTGATTATTTCATTTGTCAGTGACATACTTTTATAAAATTCGAGCATTCTGAATCAAAACCAGTACCTGAGCGTGAAAAAGGAACATGTTTTGATTAATGCTATTTGATGCTTATCTGGATACTGGTTCCTGGTTCTTTTTTACTGAATACCGTAACTTTCTAATAGCGCTTTATACTGCTCTCCGTCCCTTCTCCGCAGACTTTCCTTACCCACCAGATCCTGTACACGCAGCAGTCCGTCAATGATGGCTTCCGGACGTGGCGGGCATCCCGGCACATATACGTCTACCGGTATCACCTGGTCAATCCCCTGCAGCACACTATACGTATCAAAAATACCGCCACTGCTGGCGCAGGCACCCACGGCCATTACCCAACGGGGTTCTGCCATCTGCAGGTACACCTGCTTCAGCACCGGTCCCATTTTTTTAGCGATTGTACCCATTACCATCAGGAGGTCACATTGCCGGGGTGAGAATCCTACCCGTTCTGCGCCGAAACGACCCAGATCATAATGAGAACCCATGGTGGCCATAAATTCGATTCCACAGCAGGAAGTGGCGAAAGGCAAGGGCCAGAGGGAATTCTTCCTGGCCAGTCCAATTACGGAATCCAGGGAAGTGGCGAAAAAACCCTCCCCCTGATGCCCCTGGGGCATCGGAACAATACTGATATCCGCTTCCAGCGGTTTATCGATGAGGTTGTATGAAACAGGACGAGCCATATTAAAAATTTGAAAGTCAAAAATAAAAAGTCAAAATAGTAACAACTGCAGAATCGGGATAGTTCTCCTCTTTTGAATTTTGATTTTTTAAATTTATACTTTATTTAGTCTTCCCATTTAAGGGCCCCTTTCTTTAAAATATAGATGAATCCACACAGGAAGAAGCTCACAAACATGACCACTGCCCAGAAACCTGCCCAACCAAGGTCCTTAAAGTTCACTGCATACGGATAGAAGAATATCACTTCCACATCAAATAACACAAACAGAATGGCGGTCATGAAATATTTAATGGCCATCGGCTGACGGGCATCGCCGTGGGACTCGATTCCACTCGTAAAGGTCTGCAGCTTATCGGAAGTTTTTCGTTTGGGTCCCAGCCAGTGGGTTACAGCCATAAGAAAGGCAACGAGGCCGACAGCAAATGCGACTTGCAGGGCTACCGGCAGATAACTAACTGCATTTGCAGCAGTTGAACCAGTTTGAAGCAGGTAAATCATATCATTTTTACTCCGCCGCAAAAATAAGGCGGCTGTCTGAATTTATCTGAAATAAAAATGGAAAGGGGGAAAAGAAAAAGCCCCCGCTTAACAGCAAGGGACTTTGAAAAAGAAGAAAACCGAGTTTATTACTTAACTACCGTATTCTGTGTTGTTTTGGCGCCTCCGGGGGCCGCTTTTGCAGCCGGGGCAGGCGATTTGGGAGCCGGGGTACCGCGGGCAGGCTGATTGCCTGTAGCGGGTTTGGCACCGGGAGTCTGTGCTTTTTCCAGGCTCTGAATGGTGTTCAGCAGATTGGTATTACCCGGGTCAAGTGTCAGCATCCGGCGAAGGTATTCGAGGGCCTTGATCTTGTCTTTGGCAATATTGGCATGATACTGTGCCAGGTAGCCGGCCACCCCGAGGATGGATTTCTTGTTTTTTGCCGTGTCTTTTTCCAGCATAAACAGGTATTTCTCCGCCCAGGGAACTGCGATCCCTTTTTCCATGGTGCTGTCCATAGCCCGGTGAATATTGTATTGCATCATCGGACCATACACTTCATCAGGGTATTTTTCCGTATAAATATCAAATACACTGTCGGCACGGGTATAATTTTCAGCCTGGTAAAAGGCAAAACCCGCATCGAAATAATCACGCTGACTGGGTGTTTCTTTTATCTGCAGGACTTTTACCAGCAACTCGCCTTGTTTCTCTGAACCAATACTGTCTTTCCGGGCTTTGAATTTCTCCGCTCCTTTCTTCAGAAAGTCCACTTTCAGGGAAAGGGTGGTATCAAGAGAGGCCCCCTGCATATACGTATTGTAGATTTCGTCAATGGTACCGCCTGTTTTATCCAGGATATCGGCACGCAGCTGGAAATCGTACAGGAGCAGGTCCTCCGGATTTTTCTTATCAAAGAAATTATCACTGTATTTCTTGGCTTCTGAAAATTCATTATTGGTAAAATGAGCGTCGGCCAGCAACCGGTATACCTTCGGTTTTGTTTTTTCGCCCAGGGCGGCTACAACCGCTTCGGCCTTGGTGGTTGCGCAATTGTAATCCTTCCGGGCCCAGCACAATTGTGCATACAGGTACTCGTCCTGAATATCCTTTTCCGGCAGCTTGGATTCAATATATTTCTTCATTTGGTTTTCCGCGGCTTCATAATCCAGACGCAGGAAATAGTAGTAGAATAATTCATAATAGGCCGCTGTAAATTTGTCGTCTTTCTGAATCGCTTCGTTCAGGTACTGGTTTACCAGTTCCCAGTTACGCTGTGATTCAAACAGTTTGGCCAGGCGAAGACTCGCCAACGGGAAATTCGGGTTGGACTCCAGCGCCTTTTTGTAATAACGAAATGCCTCACCACCGCCTTCACCGGGCCGGGCTTTACGCAGGGCATTGCCCAGGTAAACGGCCGTTTCAGGATTCTTTTCTCCTTTATTGTCAATCTGGTCCTTCAGTTTGGCAATGATATATTCATAATCACCCACTTTACCATCCGTATTGGCACGCGCCACTGCGTTGAGAATATCCGCATTTTCCCCCTTTTTGGTACGGGTCATGGTTAATGCCGTTTCAAATTTCTGACGGGCATCATTGGCTTTATTTTCCAGCAGGTCAATATGCCCCATACCGGCAATAATCAGCGGAGCGCCATTGGTGGTCTGCATGGCTTTTTCATACAATCCTTTAGCCGCGGCTATACGGGAAGACATGATTTCCTCACTTTCGAGTTTTGCCTGACCCAGCCAGTAGATCGCTTCAATATTATTCGGATTTGCGGCTATGAGTTTGTCAAAAGTCGCAATCGCACTGTTGTAGCGCTCTGCAAAAAGGTGATTCTTACCCTCCTGCACGGTCTGAGCTCTCAGGCCGGCAGTGAATAACATTGCCAGCGCCAAGATGGAAATTGTGGTTTTCTTCATTTTACTGTTCACGTTTAAGAATTGTAAATATAAATTATTTGTCTACTCATTCAGTTTTACGGGCCGGATCGAGAGATTTTTGAAACTTGGCGCGAGATAAGCCCTTTTGAAAATAATCTGACCGATTTCCCCGCTCATAAAGTTTGCAAACCCTGTTCCCAGTCCCCGGTGGTTCTCTTTCAGGATATAAACCAAATCCCGTACCATAGGATATCTTTTGAGATATATGTTTGCCTGATAGGCTTTTACATACGAATCTTTGATATCCGTGGCCTGGAGATGCGCCACTTTCACCTTTTTCAAAAAACTCATATAACTCGAATCCTCCGGGTTTCCGATCCAGCTTACACCAATGAAACCCACCACCCCGGGGTTTTTCGACACATAATCAATTACTCCTTCACTGGTCCGGGCCGCCATCGCCGCCGGTGTCAGCGAATCGCCTCTTAATACTGAATCGATGATAAAACGTACCGTACTGGTTGCTTTTACCCCGTCAAAAACAGGAATTAAATTTTTCTTAAATTTCCCGGTAAGTATTTCCCTGATATCCGTCATCGTTAATAACGAGTCCGGTGCGTCCGGATGCAGGATCACGGATATCCCATCCCGGGCAATCACCATACTGCGGGCCTGCTTCTTTAAAGAATCTGCCACCCAGTCTTTTTCTTCCGGTGAAGGACGCCGGGTTACTATCACCATCCGCACACTATCCACCAGCAGATCCTTCAGGCATTCAGCTTCGGGTTTATAGTCCACCAGGATATGTGTACCCGGATGATTGGATTCATATACCTGCACCTGCTCATCAATCACCGGTTTGAAACTTTCGTCTGCACTTACATGGATGGTTCCGCGATCAGCGGTATCCGGCAAACTGTTTTTTTGCTCTTCATAGGAAGTACAGGACGGCACGACCAGGAGGAACAGGATGCCAAGTCCTGTCGCAGTACCAAATTGCCTTAACCGGTTACCAATACGCGTCATCTGAAATAATTTTTCTTGTAGCCCCGGTACATCCTCCAGAGGCCGTACAACAGACAGAAACTACCAAATACATACTCCAGGGAGTCGGGTTTGCCCAGCCGTTCGTTCAGGGGAATATCACCTAAATAAGTGCGGAATAAAAAGAAAAAACCGAGTAACAGGATCAGGAAGCCCATGCCATAATCCATCAGGGATTTCATACCGGCCACCTGTCTTCTTTTTCTTCTTTCGTATTCTTCTAACTGTGACATGAGAACTGCTTTAAAAAAACCCTGTCTCTATTCCTGATGCCATTTCAGGTACGAGGAACCAAAGGGCGGAGCAAATTAGATAAATTTTGTTATTCTGACCCGACAAATGTTACCGGTAATACATAGTCAACAGACACATGTACACCATTTTGCAGAGCCGGCACCCATTTTGGCATTTTACGGCATACCCGTACCACTTCTCCATCAAAATCCTGTCCACCACTGGTCAGAATCTCAAATGTCCGGACCGCGCCATCCTTTTCCACACGAAAACGTATTCTTACGGTCTTCATCTCCCCTTCATCAAGGTTATCAGGAGATACAAGATTACGGGCCAGGAATTTCTTCAGGGCTTCGGCACCACCGGGAAATTCAGGGCTTCTTTCCTGCACAGTAAACTCGGGTTGCTCCGGCGCCAATACACCTGTACCTGAACCGGTACCCGGCTGTTCGGGTTCCACCACTGTACCATCGGCTATTTTGCCTTCACTGTTTGTTTCCCCGATGGCTTTTCCTTCTATGTCTTCCACTGAAGCCATTTCTGTTTTTACATTGGGTTTGATGGCTATATTACTTACATATTTCACTGTGGCTGTTTTTTCCACGGCTTTTCTTACAGGTGTTTCTTTGGGCTTTTCGGGTTCTGCCGGTTTTTGTTCAGGCAGGTTGATCTCACGGATAACCATTCCTTCATTTTTAACAACCGCTTCCTGATCCTGCTTGCCCGCTCCGCGGAGCTGGACAGCCATCAGCAGCAATACCATCACAGAAATACCGGCACCAAGGGCCGTCAGCAGGCGGGTATTATACCCGTTTCGCAGGGCGTATGCCCCATAGGCTTTGTTTCTGTTTTCAAACAGAATATCAAGCGTGCTTGCGTGGAGAATTTCGTTGTTTGTCATGGTGCTGTGTTTACTAATCAGATGCATGTATGTCCCGGAATCCATACAACGCCAGGTCTTATTTCTGTCACAACTTCCAGTAACACTGCATTTAACGCTTTCTTATCAATCCGGATTAATAGCGGTATTTCATCCACAGCTCCTCCTGCCTGTTTATATTTGCAGCATGAAGATTCTGATGGTATGCCTGGGCAATATCTGCCGGAGTCCGCTGGCAGAAGGGATATTGCAGGAAAAAGCGTTTAAAGCCGGTCTGAACTGGAGTGTGGAGAGTGCTGGTACGAACGGGTATCATACCGGAGAAGCCCCGCATCAACTGTCGCAGAAAGTGGCCAGGATGAATGGCATTGATATCAGTAAACAACGATCCAGGCGGTTCAGGGCGGATGATTTTCAGACCTATGATAAAATCTATGCGCTGGCCGGAGATGTGCTGGATGAAATCAAATACATGGCCCGTCATTCCTTTGATGCGTCAAAAGCGGACTTACTGATGAATGAACTCCATCCCGGCAAAAATATGGATGTACCCGATCCCTGGTATGGGCCCGAACCGGGCTATCATGAAGTATACCGGATGATTGATCAGGTATGTGACGAAATAATAAGGAAGTACGGTAAATAATTTAAATACATGGCCAAACCAACAATACCACAGGGAACACGTGATTTCGGACCGGATGTGGTCCGCAAACGGACCTATATACTGCAAACAATCCGATCCGTTTTTGAACTGTATGGATTTCAGCCGCTGGAAACTCCGGCGATGGAAAACCTGGATACCCTGATGGGTAAATACGGAGAGGAAGGAGATAAACTGATTTTTAAAATCCTCAACAACGGACTGGACAATCCGGCTAAGGAACAGCAGATCCGCACGGATTTTGAAAAAGTACTGCAGGGAAAGAACACCAGCGGCATTACTGAACGCGCGCTGAAATATGATCTCACCATTCCCTTTGCCCGTTATGTAGCCATGAATCACGGGCAACTGACGTTCCCGTTCAAGCGCTACCAGGTACAACCGGTTTGGCGCGCAGACCGTCCGCAGAAAGGCCGCTACCGCGAATTTTATCAATGCGATGCGGATGTGGTGGGCAGCCAGTCCCTGCTGAATGAAGTGGAACTGGCCTCCATATATCACGAGGTATTCACCCGTCTCGGATTGAAGGGATATGAACTGCGGATCAACAGCCGCAAAGTGCTGGCCGCCCTGGCCGAGATTTGCGGAGGCGCGGATAAAATGACCGATATCACAGTCGCTATAGACAAACTGGATAAAATTGGCCTAGATAAAGTAAAAGATGAACTGGCCACACGCGGGTTAACCGGTGAGCAGACCGGTATCATTGAAAAATACCTGAATATCACCGGGACGAATGAGGAAATTCTTGCCGGTCTTTCACAGCTGCTCGGTGAAAATTCCAATGGGAAAAACGGAATCGCCGAACTTACTAAACTGGCCGGCTCCTTTATGACTCCCGGCTCCCGGCTCATCATCGATCCCACACTTGCCCGTGGCCTTAACTATTATACCGGTATCATTTTCGAAGCCAAGGCTCCCGCCTCCGTTAAAATGGGCAGTATAGGTGGCGGCGGACGCTATGACGACCTCACCGGTTTATTTGGCGTGCCCAATATTCCGGGTGTTGGTATTTCTTTTGGCGTGGACCGCATTTATGATGTACTGGAAGAACTGCAGTTATTTCCCGCGGATGTACATGTGGGTACCCAGGTGCTCTTCTTTAACCTGGGGGAAGCAGAAAGCGGATATGCATTTACGTTACTGCAACAGCTGCGGCAACAGGGTGTGCGTGGGGAACTCTATCACGAAAACAGCAAGTTTGACAAGCAGTTTAAATACGCGGAGAAAAAGAATATCCCCTATGTGGTTATTATCGGGGAAAAAGAGCTGGCGGCCGGCAACTGCAACCTGAAAAATCTGAACAGTGGTGAACAGCAGACCCTGTCCGCTGACGCACTGCTGCATTTTTCTTTCTGAACAAAAAAATCCCGGATCCCTGTTTTCCTGCGTCAGGCAGGCAACCGGTATCCGGGAAAGTTTTTACAGGCAGTATGCCCTGCGTTAAGGGCGACGCTGATCTTTTCGTTCCGGCAATTGCTTTTTTTCTTCCGTTTTGGTTCCTTCCAGGTTCATATCCTGTACCTGAATCAGCACCCCGATTACTTTACCGTCAGCATTCCGTTTAAAGGTGGCAGTACCTGCATAAGCCACCACTTCAAATACATCTTTTGTCTCGGTTACTTTCAGTTCGGAATTACCCATCGCGGATGTGGCGGTCAGAACGCCGTTTTCCACTATCACGCCGATCTCACTTACCGGACTGCCTTCCGGAAATGTATACTTACCGGTGTATTGTTGCACTAAGGAGTCGGCCTGTGCCTGAGCCACTGTACATCCTAAAATAAGGAATAAGGAAAAAATCAGTTTCTTCATATTGGTGTTTTTGGTTTACAAGAACGTTTATACCCGTAAAAAGTTACGGTTTTCTATCCATTCATTTTTTCATAAATCAGGGCGGCTCCCTGCCCCACTCCTACACACATGGTGGCCAGTCCGTACCGGGCATCCCGGCGCAGCATTTCATGCAACAGGGTAGCCGAGATCCGGACGCCACTGCAGCCAAGGGGATGACCAATAGCAATGGCCCCGCCGTTTACATTTATTTTTTCCTCCGGTATTGCCAGTTCACGTATGCAGGCTATGGCCTGTGCGGCAAATGCTTCATTCAGTTCCACCAGGTCCATATCGGCCATGGTTAATCCGGCCCGTAACAGGGCTTTTTGCGTAGCCGGTACCGGACCGATGCCCATGATGGAAGGATCCACACCGGCAACGGCCATGGATACTATTCTGGCCATGGGTTGCAGTCCGTATTTTTTTACAGCCCCTTCTCCGGCCAGCAGCAGTGCGGCTGCCCCATCATTGATACCGGAAGAGTTGCCGGCTGTTACAGTGCCCTCTTTGATAAAAGCAGGGGATAAAGCTCCCAGCTTTTCCATCGATGTAGTCCTTGGATGTTCATCATCCACCACCCAGTTGATCAGGCCCTTCTGACTTATTTCAACCGGGGTTATTTCATCAGCCCATTTATCCGCCGCTTTTGCAGCCGCGTATTTTTCCTGTGATGCCAGGGCAAAAGCATCCTGTTCCGTCCTTGTTATTTTCCATTGAGCCGCTATATTCTCGGCTGTCTCACCCATTGTGTAAGGATGATACATGGCCGCCAGTTCTTTATTGATAAAGCGCCATCCCATGGTGGTATCATACAGTTCTCCGGTGCGGCCAAAAGCTTCCTTGCTTTTAGCCATTACAAAAGGAGCCCGGGTCATGCTTTCCACACCGGCGGCTATTACCATGTCGGCATCGCCGCAACTGATCTGCCGGCTGCCATCCATAATAGCCTGCAGACCGGAGGCACAGAGGCGGTTAACAGTGGTGCCGGCCACGGAAACCGGCAGACCTGCCAGCAGGGCTGCCATCCTGGCCACATTCCGGTTATCCTCACCGGCCTGGTTGGCCGCACCGGCAATTACGTCCTCAATAGCAGCGGGATCCACTCCTTCATTCCGGCGCAACAGTGCACGGATAATATAAGCCAGCAGGTCATCCGGGCGGATACTGCTCAGGGCACCTCCGTACCGGCCAACCGGGGTCCGTGCCGCATCAATTATATAAACAGGGTTCATGCAGGCTGATTTGAAGCAAATATCCGGGAAATCGTTTAATCCGTGCCGCAGTGGTTATCTTTGCCCCGGATGAAAAAGACACTTAAAAACATACGGCACCTCTCCCTGGCGGAAATAGAAAAATTTTTTGAAGAACTGGGAGAAAAAAAATTCAGGGCCAAACAGGTCTATGAATGGCTCTGGCAGAAAGGGGCCATGAGTTTTGCCGATATGACCAACCTGAGTAAGGACCTGCGCCAGTTATTGGGCGAAACCTTTACTTTTCCCTCCCTGGCCGTGGATGCCACCCAGATTTCGGCCGATGGCACCATCAAATCCCGGTTCAAAACCTGGGACGGGCATATGGTGGAAGGGGTTTTGATTCCAACTACGGCCCGGTTCACCGCCTGTGTGTCCTCCCAGATCGGCTGTTCCCTCAGCTGTAAGTTTTGCGCCACCGGGTATATCGAGCGCAAGCGCAACCTGGAATTTGATGAAATATATGATGAAGTGGTGCTGATCAATCAGCAAAGTGAAAAAGTACACGGAAAAAAACTCAGCAATATTGTTTTCATGGGCATGGGTGAACCCCTCCTGAATTATAAAAACGTGATCCGGTCCATTGAGCGTATCACATCGGCCGACGGACTGGCCATGAGTCCGCGCCGGATCACCGTATCTACGGCCGGAGTGGCCAAGGGTATCCGACAGCTGGGGGATGATAAAGTGAAGTTCAAACTGGCCTTATCGCTGCATGCAGCCACGGATCCCAAAAGACATGAGATTATGCCGATTAATGACACGAACAATCTCAAAACCCTTACTGACGCCCTCAATTACTTCTACAAACAAACCGGCAACGAGATAACGTTTGAGTATATTCTGTTCAAGGATTTTAATGACTCCCTGAAAGATGCAGACGACCTGATCAAAATTTACCGCCAGGTACCGGCCGACCTGATTAATATTATTGAATATAACCCCATCGACTTCGCCAAATACCAGAAGCCGGAGGAAGCCAAAGTACAGGCCTTTATGCAGTACCTGGAGAAGCATAGAGTGAATGTCCGCCTCCGCAAAAGCCGCGGCAAGGATATTGATGCAGCCTGCGGACAGTTAGCGAATAAAGGGTAATTGGTATTTGCTTCGGCGGATAAATTCCGCCTCCGCAAAAGCCGCGGAAAAGATATTGATGCAGCCTGCGGACAGTTAGCGAATAAAGGATAAGTTGACAAGTTAAAAAAGTTGAAAGGTTGACAAGTTGGTTTCCTTACGAGGTTCCCTGTCAACCTTTCAACATATCAGCCTTTCAACAATTCCCGTTAAACCTTTCCCCTCTCCCGGAGTCTCTACTTCATTCACATTAATTAACCTTGACCGGCGAAGGTTATCCATCCGGGCCCTCGTCTCAAAGAAAAAGTAAATCATGAAAAAATTAATTCTCCCCGCGCTGATGATAGCGTTTGCATTATCTGCCAATGCACAGGAAATACCTGAACGGAAAGCAGAACATCCCCGCATGATGAAACGTGGTGAAGGCCCCGGCCGTGACCATAAAATGGCGTTGAAGCAACTGAACCTGACCGATGCCCAGAAAGAAAAGATGAAAGCGGAGAAAGAAGCCCATCATAAAAAAATGGAGGACCTGAAAAAGAATGAAGACATTACGGTAAAAGAATGGAAGGCCCGAAAAGAAAAACTGGCCAAAGAACACAAGGCCAATATCGAAAGCATCTTCACACCGGAACAAAAGGCCAAACTGGAAACCATGAAAAAAGAAGGCCAGGCCCGGCACCAGGAAATGATGAAGAAAAGAGCGGAGCATATGAAAACAACATTGGGACTGACCGATGAACAATCCGCCAAACTCGAAAAGAGCCGGAAAGAAACGGGCGATAAAATGAAAGCCATCCGGGAGGATAAAAAAATGACGGAAGAACAGAAAAAAGCCGCTATAAAAGAACTGGCACAAAAACAAAAAGAGAGTCTGAAATCCGTGCTGACAGAAGACCAGTTAAAGAAAATGAAGGAAATGAAAAAACAGGGGCCGCACCGTGGTGGCGAACCCGGTAAAGGCCCGCGTGGTCCGAAAGGCCCTCGTGGTCCGCAGGGAGAACGTAGTGATAAAACACCTCCGCCCCCGGCACAACAGGATGCCCTTTAACATCTTATCTGTTGTAATCTTACAAAAGGCTGACCGGGTACGGTCAGCCTTTTCCTTATCCTGCCCCCGTACTTCGTACCTCGTACCTCGTACTTCATACTTATATCCCCTACTTGCTTATCTTTGCCGCTCACTACTGTTGTAAAACAGCAAACACTTCAACATGAAAAAGCCCGGAAATAACTTCGGAAAATTCGCGAAAAAGAAAAGTAACGCCGCGATAAAAGAACAATTCAAACAGGAAAAGAGAAAGGAGAAAAAAGAAAGGGAAGCTTTTTTTGACAAAAAAAAGGCCGAAGCCCGTGCGGCAGCCCGGACTACAGGTAACCAGCAGGCCATTTCCAAGGGACAGGCACCTGCACCAGCCACGCACCTGCGGGCTGAAAGCACCGGCCTGATGCCTCTGAATAAGTATATTGCCCACTCCGGTGTGGCCGCCCGCCGGGAAGCTGCCGACCTGGTCAGACAAGGGGCTGTGAAAGTGAATGATGAACTGGTGACAGAACCCGGTTTTAAAGTATCTCCGAAGGATGAAGTACGGGTGAATGGAAAGAAAATCTTCCTTGCCAAAAACCTGGTCTATATTTTACTCAACAAACCCAAGGATTTCATCACCACCACCGATGATCCGCAGGGCCGCAAAACAGTTCTGGATATCATTGCCCGGGCTACCACAGAAAGGGTGTACCCCGTGGGCCGGCTGGACCGCAATACATCCGGTGTATTACTGCTGACCAATGATGGTGAACTGGCGCAGAAACTCACGCACCCCAGCAACGAAATTAAAAAAGTATACCATGTAACCCTGAACAAGCCACTGGACAAAAAAGATTTTGACCAGATACTGAAAGGGGTGACTCTGGAAGATGGCCCCGCGAATGTGGACGTGTTGGCGTATGCCGATATGAAAGATAAAACGCAGGTTGGAGTTGAGATACACAGCGGACGTAACCGGATCGTTCGCCGCATTTTTGAAAAAATGGGGTACGATGTAAAAAATCTGGACCGGGTGGTATTTGCCGGACTGACCAAGAAGAATGTGGACCGGGGCAAATGGCGCTTCCTTACTGAAAAAGAAGTCCGGGATCTGAAACATTTTGGTAAAGGGAAATAAGCATACAAGAAAGAACTGAGTTACGTGCCAATGAACATTAAAGCATCAATCATTGCGGAGACGGAGAACTGGGTGGCGGTAAATAAGCCCTCTGGCTTACTCTCTATTCCGGATCGTATGGGAAAGGATATTTCGTTGAAAGTAATCCTGAAAGAAGCATATGGTGACATCTTCACGGTACACCGGATAGACAAAGACACCAGCGGACTGATCATTTTTGCAAAAAATGAAGCGGCCCATAAACATCTCTCCAAACAGTTTGAAGACCGCCATACAAAAAAAATATACCAGGGGCTGGTGATCGGCTCACCCGCTGTTCCGGAAGGAAGTATGGATGCGTCCATCATGGAGCACCCGGCCCTGAATGGCACCATGATTATACACCGCAAGGGTAAAGAAGCCCTGACCGATTATAAAGTACTGGAAGATTTTGGCATCTATTCATTCCTTGAATTCAGGATTCATACCGGCCGCACCCACCAGATCCGCGTGCACATGAAAGACATGGGCCATCCCATTGTTTGTGATCCGTTATACGGCGACGGAAAACCCTTGCTGCTTTCTTCGATCAAATCGAAATTTAAACTCTCTAAGGAACAACTGGAAGAACGCCCCATCATGGGCCGGCTGGCCCTGCATGCATTCCAGCTCAGTTTTACAGATCTGGATGAAAATATCGTTGAACTTGAAGCCCCGTTACACAAAGACATGCGGGCCACTTTACAGCAACTGAGAAAGCGAAAGAAAAAGTAATCAGGATTTATCCAGCGCCTGCAGCAGATCATCCAGGATGTCTTCTGGGTCTTCCAGTCCCACCGAAACACGGATCAGTCCGGGTGTGATTCCCACAGCCTGCCGTTCCGCTTCCGATAATTTGGAATGAGTGGTGGAAGCCGGGTGAGAAGCAATCGTACGGCTATCGCCCAGGTTATTGGTCATGGAGATCATTTCAAGGGCATTCAGGAATTTACGGCCGCTTTCAATCCCTCCTCTCAGTTCAAAGGTTACGATACCGCCCCCGTTGCTCATCTGTTTTTTTGCAATGGCGTATTGCGGATGCGATTCGAGGAACGGGTATTTAACCGTACTGATTTTCGTATGTCCCTGCAGTTTAGCAGCAATGGTCAATGCGGACGCTGCGTGCCGGTCCATCCTGATAAATAAGGTTTCCAGGCTTTTGCTCAGCACCCAGGCATTGAACGGACTCATAGAGGGGCCGGTATTGCGGATAAACAGATAGAGCTGGTGAACCAATTCCTTTTTACCCAGGATCACACCGCCCAATACGCGTCCCTGTCCATCAATAAACTTGGTGGCTGAATGTATCACCAGATCGGCGCCATACTGAATGGGTTGTTGTACGGCCGGTGTGGCAAAGCAATTGTCCACGACAAAGAGAATATTATACTTCTTACAGATGGAGGCCACCTTTTCCAGGTCGATAATATCCAGCCCCGGATTACTGGGTGTTTCCAGGTACAGCATTCTTGTTTCCGGTTTCACCAGTGCTTCAATGGTTTCCGGTTTATTCATATCAAAATAACTGTACTCAATACCCCACTTGGGCAGGTATTTGGTCAAAATGGTGTGCGTGGAACCAAAGACAGCCGAAGCGGAAATGATATGATCGCCTTTAGCAAGGAAGGTCATAAAGGTGGAAAAAATGGCGGCCATGCCGGTGCCCGTAGCTACGCCGTGCTCGGCCCCTTCCAGTGAAATCATTTTATGAACAAACTCATCCACACCCGGGTTGGCAAAGCGGGAATAAATATTCACTTCAGGCGTTTCGGTAGCAAACGCAGCGGCCATTTCTTCGGCAGAGTCATAGGTGAAACTGCTGGTCAGAAATACGGGGGAGGAATGCTCTTTCTGTGAGGTTTTCGTGGTTTGAATCCGCACTGCACGGGTTGCTGGTTTTTGTTGCTTTGCCATCTTGAAATATTGCTTAATTGGGTGGCAAAGATACAATCCGCAGCCTGAACGGGTTTAAAAAAAGAGCCGTATGTCTGCTGACAAATGGAGCGGCAATAAACAATTGTTTGTAAATAAAAAAAGGGCCGTGTAGACACACCGCCCGTTAACGAATGCTTGCCACTTAATAGTGGTTACGGAGGGGTTCGAACCCTCGTAAAAGGCCTTGCCGGCCTTTGCCTCTCCACTCGGCCACGTAACACTTGCATTTTGGACAGCGGTCAGTAGATTGTATTTTGGTTGCACTGCACTGTCCGGTTCTCATCAGCGATACAAGTACCCGTAATAATGTTTGCCGATGGTACGGTAAAAGGCAATGATTACCACGGCCAGGCAGGCCAGGAAAACAGCCAGGTTAAAATAAGGGAACGTAAACCAGGACAGAATACCCAGCACGGCCACCCGCGAAAACTCGAGGTGAAAGATCCAGCGCCGCTGTTCCAGCATACTACCGGTAGTGATCACACTAAGTATGATAAACAACGCCAGCAGCAGCATTTGCGGAGTACGGAGATAGTGTTCAAAAAGAAGTACAATAAACAACAAGGAGAGTGAAAAAAGAGTCTGGAACCGTATATAACTGATCAGTGCCGGAGCATAAGAAAAGGATAGCTCTTTATACGACAGTTTGCGCTCCAGACTAAGCCGGATACGCGGATCAATATCGTCGGGTTTTCCGAATATCACTTTCCACTTTGCCCTGAATCCCGTTGCTCTTTTGAAAGCAATGGCCATTTCCAGTAAAAAATGAAAGTGCTGCCAGAGAAAGCTGTGGCTGTTGAGGGGTTTGGTGAGTCCGTATACAGGTTGTTCTTTTTCTTCCGCAAATGTACCCAGCAGCTTATCCCAGATGATCAGTACATCCCCGTAATTCTTATCAAGATATTCCGGGTTGCTGCTATGGTGTACCCGGTGATGGGAAGGTGTAACCATGAAATATTCCAGCAAGCCCAGTTTACCAATCAGTTGGGTATGCGTAAAAAAGGGATAGGTACCATGAATCAGCAGGAAGATCGTAATCATGGCGGGAGGAAAACCGAGCAGGGGTAATACGGCCCAGAACAGACAACGGGCAGCGGCCTGAAGCACGGTGATCCTGGCGGATACGGTAAAATTGTAGTCATCACTTTGGTGATGGACCACATGCACGACCCAGAACAGGTTCACTTCATGTCCGAAGCGATGATACCAATACCACATAAAATCGGTAAACAGAAACAAGAGCACCCAGGTAAAAAAACCGGGGCGGATATCGAAAAGGGCAAAATTTTTATATATCCACACAAAGAAAAAATAGAACAGCCCGGTGGCAAATACATCGGTCAGCCGTTCCACGATCCCCACATTCAGATTGGCCACCGTTTCATTAAACTGAAAACGGCCACCTTTACCTTTCTTCAGGCTGAGGAAATATTCCAGGTACATCAATCCTGCAAACAGGGGTACCGCGAAAGCGAGCATATTCAGGTGCATGTGCAATTATTTTTTATAACTGTCCCCTTGATACCGCATACAACTCATACCAGTCCTGACGGTCCAGGCTGATATTGAATCCGGCGACAATATTGCGGATCCTGTCTTCATTCGTTGTTCCCACCAGCGGTAAGGCTCCCAAACGGAATAACCAGGCCGTGGCTACGGATTCGAAATGGGTATTATATCTGGCGGCCAGTTCTTCCAGCTTGGCCCTGACCCGGAGAGGGGTTTTTTCAATGCTGTTGGCAATCTCCCCTTCTGCCAGGGGTGACATGGCCAGGGGCCGCATATATTTCTGTTTGATATAATCCACCTGGCCATTGTCAAAGGCGGTTGTATTCAGCAGGTTCAGTTCAATATGGTTAGTAACGACCGGTACCCGCAGATACGAACTGAGAAGCTGGTGCTGAAATACGGAAAAGTTTACCACCCCCACATTTTTAATTTTCCCGGAATCTTTGAGTTTTTCCAACGTAATTGCCGTTTCCTCCAGGTTGGATAAGGGATCCAGCTGATTCAGCAGGAATACATCCACATAATCAGTGCGCAGTTTGCGCAGCGAATTCTCCACGCTGTGGATGATATGTTCCCGGGAAGTATCAAAATGCTTTACCCGGTATTCCGGATGACTCGCATGCGGTATATTAATACCGCATTTGGTAAAAAGCACGAGATCTTCCCGCTTTATACCAGCCTGTCTCGTTACCTGGCCAAACAATTCCTCACAGGCATACCCGCCATAGGTATCTCCGTGGTCAAAGGTGTTGATACCCTGCTCAAGACATAATTGCACAATCTTTTCCATTTTGTCCGCATTTACATCCTTCTCTTCCCACCGGTAAAAACCGTAGATGGCCGGGGACACTTTGGGGCCTGAATCACTCAGATAAATTTTTTCCACTTGCAGAATTTTTAAAAAGTTGATCAAACATTCGCCGACTACAGGGAAAACTCCTGTATCTTTGTCTACAAAAATAGTAGACTTCTGGCAATAAATCAAATCAGGGGAACTCAATCCTCATGAAACTTTGTTAAGAAAAGGAAAAGATGATCAAAATCAGATTTATCGGCCATATCATTGGTCGCCTTGCCATATTTCCTTATTTTTCCGCACAACAGACAGCGATCCTGTTTGCCTGCCATAAAAAGTAGTTATGAATATAAACCCGTTCAAAAAACAAAGCCCGAAATTTGCTGAATACGGCCAGGGAGAACCCATAATCCTGCTGTACGGACTTTTCGGTTCTGTCAGAAATTTTGAACCCCTGGTGCAGCACCTGGAGAAAACGCACCGGGTGATCGTACCCATTTTCCCGTTTTATGAACTGGGTTTTTGTGTGGACATATTTACCCTCACCGGCTACCTGCATGAGGTTACGGAAGAGTTGCAACTGGACGGGTTCCATCTTTTGGGAAATTCGATGGGCGGGCATATTGCCTTACTGTATACGCTGAAACATCCGCAACGGGTTAAAACCCTTACCCTGAGTGGCAGTTCCGGTTTATATGAACATGGAATGGGAGACACGTATCCGAGGCGCCGGGACTATGACTATATCAGGGAAAAAACGGAACAGACTTTTTATAACCGGGATGTGGCCACCAAAGAACTGGTAGACGAAATTTATGCCACCGTCAACAGCCGTAAAGCCATTCAGATCATATCACTGGCCAAATCCACTATCCGGCATAATGTAGAAAAGGACCTGCATAAACTGACCCTGCCCTGCTGTATTGTGTGGGGCCGCAATGACACCATAACGCCTCCGGAAGTGGCCGACAGTTTTCACCGGTTACTGCCACAATCCGAGTTGCACTGGATCGACGAATGTGGCCATGTTCCGATGCTGGAGCGTCCGGAACAATTTAATCCGATCATAGACAGCTTCCTGCAAAAAATCAAAATGTAAACAGGCCATCAGCTATTTCTTCCGCAGATCAAGGTTGTGGAAATAGAAGACCCGGGCCGCGTGATTATTCCGGTACCGGTTACCGGATGCAAGTTGCTGAAACAGGTACATGTATCCGAATTGCAGGTTGTCGTGTTTATTCACATGGTAGTTAAACCCGGTAAAAAAACGGTTCTGGTCGAAATAATTATAAATAATCTGTTTCCCGAAATTAACATGCAATTCATCGTTCAGTACCAGGGACAAACTATTGGGTTGAAAAGGTCTTTTGCTTAGCGGAAACTGAATGAAGAAATTATACCGCAACCGGAAATTAAACTGATATCCCTCCCCCAGCGCATCATCATTGAGTATTTTCCTCCTCCATCGCTCTTCCAGCCGCAGCCATTGCATCAGGCGGGCTTTCGGATACCGGCTATGCCATTGGATCTGCTGCCAGGGCCGGTGCTCCGGCTGTGAAATATTTTTATGATTATCCGCGGGATAGTGATTTATAAATGCATACCCGCCTGTAAGCTTCAGATCATCTGACATATAGCGGGTAAGACCAACCCGTATCATACCCTGCGAAAAGCCTGTTACAAATGATTCTTTTGTCCGCAGGTGTGCATCAGCCCATATCCCCCATTTATCGGAAAGCCTTGTCTGATTCAGATAGCCAACCCATATTTGCTGTACCTTTTCCGTGATCTTGGACTGGGCATTCAGATTAGCATAAAAGGCCAGCAGGAGGTAAAAGGGAAGTAGCTTCTTCATCAATTATTTTTGTTTCGTATAGCGAAATTAACTGAAACCAGT
>Ga0075163_10002943_pt1 | contig 22924 bp, 25 predicted proteins | sample JI1023141ADNA_FD_71478 | JGI IMG/M metagenome (GOLD analysis project Ga0075163, IMG submission 71478) | Wastewater effluent complex algal communities from Wisconsin, to seasonally profile nutrient transformation and Carbon sequestration -... | ecosystem: Engineered > WWTP > Effluent > Algae... | reverse complement strand
GCGACCACGCCTTCGCCGAAGAAGCTTTTCTCGCGCGCAAACGTCCGGTCGATGAACTGGTCGACGACCACGAAGTCGCCCGGCGCATACGCCTCCTTCAGCGACCCGCAGGCCGACAGCGACAGCAGGTCGGTGCAGCCAGCCCGCTTCAGCACGTCGATATTGGCGCGATAGTTCAGCTGCGTCGGTCCCAGCCTGTGCTGGCGGCCGTGACGCGGCAGGAACACCAGCTCAATGCCGCCGATCCGCCCGCGATAGACCTGATCCGATGGGACGCCCCATGGCGAGACGATCGTCTCCCAGCGGCCATCCTCCACCCCGTCGATCCGGTAGAGCCCCGAACCGCCAATCACCCCCAGCGTCCACCCCATAACCTAACCGGCCTTTTCTCGACTGCCGCACCGCACCAGCGGCCGGATTGCCTGTCCACCGGGAATGGCGCGCCAGACGAACGTGTCATGATCCGGCATCGACAGCGACCACACGAGCGGCTGTCCGAACACCCCCTTCTGATCAAGATTGAGATAGCTGATCAGAACTTCCGAAGGCTCCCCTCCACCCAGTTCGGTGGGGATGCCGACCCGGCTGATCAGGACTTTCGGTTCGCTGGCCGATGTCGATTTGTAGATCGTGTCGTTCTCTTCCAGCCAGATCCGCGTGGGATCGGCCTTGCAAGAATGCGCGTCGAAACCGTCGCCCATTTCCGGCCAGCCCCACTCGCCCTCGATGGCCTGCAAAATCTGGCTGACTTTCAGCGGCTCGCCAAATGCGACAGGCGCCAGCAAAGCAAGGCTCGTCAGGCACGTCACGCCGCCGAAAAAGCTCATCGCTTCCCTCCGGTGCCCGCCACGCGGCAAGTGAACCGACTCGCAGTGCGGCTGGCAACCCGGTCAGCGACCCAAAAAGTGACCTGTCATGTAAACCGCTTGCGCATGGTCGTCGGCGGCGGGGCTAGCGGATTTACCGTGTGCATCGCAACGTTGCTTGCGAGCGAATATCCAAGCGATCGCCAGAAATCGATCAGCCTCGGCTGATCCGCCCGCACGCCCAGCTGTCCGCCGGCATAGCCGCGCGCCCGCGCATCATCCTCCAGAGCCTGGACCAGAAGCGGCCCCAGGCCGAATTTCCGGTGCGATTTCAGCACGCCGACGCGCTTGATCTCCACCCACTCGCGCGCATCGCCCGGCGGCCCCGGCACAGGCACATGCCGCCCGCCGCCGATGGCCTCGTCTCCATCGTACAGCAGCACGCCGGCACCCTGTTCAATGTGCTGCGAGATGGTCGCCTCGGTCTCGCGATACGCCGACGAATTCGCTGCGACCGTTCCGGTCCAGCAACGGAGCATGACGTCGCGCATCAATGCGGCGTCGCTGACTGACGCGTAGCGCAACTGGAATTTCGGATCGGGAGAAGTCACCGCAGCCTGCCAAACCGGAAACGAGAAGCGGAAGCAGGGAAACCGGGATCCGCGCAGAACCGACAGCCCCGACGGCTGCAACGGATCCCGGTATACGCCTTGCGACGTATTCAGAAACTGTCAGGTAAACGCGGGAGGTGGAAGCAGGGGCTTCGTGCTGGAACCAATCTAACGGTCAGCTGCGTCTTTCCCGCCGCACTCATCCGAGCGCGGCGGGTGACACATCGTCTAGTGTTCGACGTTACGCCAGATGGCGCGATAGGAGAGGTAGGCCAGCAGGGCGAGGATCGCGAGGTAAGCGATGACCGCGATGCCCATCTGCTTGCGCGTCTGCATCTTCGGCTCGGACGCCCAGGAAAGGAAAGCCGCCACGTCCTGCGCCATCTGGTCGACAGTCGCAGCCGTGCCGTCATCGTACTGCACGACGGTGTCGGGTTTCAGCGGCGGCGCCATGGCGAGGAACCCGCCCGGCGGCTTGTGACGCGGATCGCCCGACCACTGCGAAGCGGTGTCGCCGGCAAAGTACGTGTTGTAGTGCTGGCCCGGGTTGACCGTCAGGCCAGCCGGCGGCTCGTGGAAGCCGGTCAGCAGCGAATAGATGTAGCTCGCGCCGCCATGACGCGCCTTGGCGATCACCGACAGGTCAGGCGGGAGAGCGCCGCCGTTCAGCCCGCGCGCAGCGTACTGGTTGGCGTAGGGGTTGGGGAAGCGGTCCGACGTCTTGCCCGCGACCTGGATCGGATCGCCGGTTTCCTCGTCGATGCCGGGCAGCAGGAATTCGGCCGCGATCGTCTTGACCATCGGGTTGTCGTTCGGGTTGGGGAACTCTTCCGAATAGAACGGCCCGCCCTTCTGACCAAGGTTGCGGAACGACATCAGTTTCATGCCGTGGCAGGTCGAGCAGACTTCCTTGTAGACGCGATAGCCGCGCTGCAGCTGGTTCTGGTCGTAGTTGCCAAAATAGCCATCAAAGGACCAGCCGCCGGCGGGCTCCTTCAGATGGTGACCACCAGCAGCGTGCTCTTCAGCAGCGCCAGCGGCAGCCGGGGCGTGTTCCTGCGCGAACGCGGGAGCGGCGATTGCAAGGCCGAGTGCGGCGAAGCCTGCAGCGGCGAGTTTGATGAGACGCATCTGACTCTCCCTACTCGGCGTGCTGCGGAGCGGCGTTGACCGGCGTGGGCGGAGTCTTGCCGGACTTCTTGCGGACGCTTTCGGCGATGGACGCCGGCCGCGGCTTCGGCTTCTCGATCACGCCCAGCACGGGCATGATGACCAGGAAGTAGAGGAAGTAGTAAGCGGAGAGCGCCTGCGAGATCCACAGCCACTTGAAGCCGGAAGCCGAGATCTCGATCGACGCGCCAGCCGTCGCGGGCAACGAGTTCTGGAATTGCCGGGCTTCATCGAAGCCATCGAAGATGCGCGACTGCGCATCGCCCGTGGTGTCGGTGTAGCTGACGGCCAGCTTGTCTTCACGGAACTTGAACAGCAGGTCGTCCGGGTTGTTGGCGCCGCAGAAGCCGAGGCCGATGCTGGCCAACACGAACAGCACGAACAGCTGCTGGGCGAACGGACGGTAGCGCATCGAGCGCACTTTCGACCGGTCGAGCCAAGGCAGCACGAACAGGATGCCGATCGAGCCGAACATCGCGATCACACCAAGCAGTTTGGCGGGGATCGGGCCGATGTCGAACGTGATGGCGCGCAGGATCGCGTAGAACGGCAGCAGATACCATTCCGGAACGATGTGGGCCGGCGTCTGCAGCGGGTTCGCTTCGATCGAGTTGTCGGCGTGACCCAGCGCGTTCGGGAAGTAGAACACAAAGGCGGCGAACAGGATGAGGAACAGCAGGATCGCGAAGGCGTCCTTCACCGTGTAGTAAGGGTGGAACGGAACGGTGTCCTTCTTGACGTCCTTCACGGACACGCCGGTCGGGTTGCCGTTGCCGGTCTGGTGGAAGCCCCAGATGTGCAGCGCCACGACGCCCGCGATCACGAACGGCAGCAGGTAGTGCAGCGAGAAGAAGCGGTTGAGCGTCGCATCGCCAATCGCAGGGCCGCCCATCAGGTAGGTTTTCACCGTCGGCCCGACCAGCGGGATCGCGCCGATCAAGTTGGTAATAACGGCCGAACCGTGGAACGACATCTGGCCCCAAGGCAGCACGTAGCCCATGAACGCCGTCGCCATCATCAGCAGATAGATGACGCAGCCAAGGATCCACACGATCTCGCGCGGGGCCTTGTATGAACCGTAGTAGAGGCCGCGGAACATGTGGACGTAGACGGCGAGGAAGAACATCGATGCGCCCGTGGCGTGGATGCTCTGGATCAGCCAGCCATAGTCGACGTCGCGACGAATGCGCTCGACAGAAGCGAAGGCCGCATCGGTCGAGGCCACATAGTGCATGGCCAGGATGATGCCGGTGACGATCTGTGTGACGAGGCAGAGAGCGAGAATGCCCCCGAACGTCCACCAGTAGTTCAGGTTCTTCGGCGTGGGCGCCAGCATGACGTCGGCGCCAAGGCGCACGATCGGCAGGCGCGCATCAAGCCACTTGGTGATGCCCATCTTGGGTTCGTAGGTCGACGGTCCGCTCATCTTTCCCCTCCCCCTTACAGCGCGATCTTGATGATGGTGTCGGACGTGTACGTGTAGTTCGGAATGGGCAGATTAAGAGGCGCCGGCCCTTTCCGGATACGTCCGGATGTATCGTAGTGCGACCCGTGGCAGGGGCAGTACCAGCCGCCAAAATCGCCAACCGTCCCCTGAGCCGGACCAACCGGAACGCAACCAAGGTGCGTGCAGGTGCCGGAGGTGACCAGAATGGCCGGGTTCAAGGTGCCGTCAGCCTTGGGCTTCAGGCGCTCGTCGTCGGTCTGCGGATCGCGCAGGCGGGCGACATCAACGTTGCGGGCTTCCTGGATCTCGACGTCCGTGCGGTGACGCACAAAGAACGGCATGCCGCCGATCAGGACGCGGATCTCGCCGCCCAGGGGGACCTTGGAGAAGTCGACCTCGGCGCTGGACAATGCGCGCGTGTCGGCCGCAGGAGCCAGTTGCTGGATGAAAGGCCAAGCTACGGCGGCGACGCCGCCCCCGGCTACCGCCATCGCGGCGATATGTATGAAATCGCGTCGCGTTTCACCGGCGTGTTCGCCGTCTGCCGTTTGGCTACTCGAACCGTGTTCCGACACACGAGTCTCCCATGATATCCGGGCTTTGGACGCCGTATTGTGGTCTTCTACTATCGGCCTCTGCGCAGTCCCGCGCGTGGCGCGATGTCGCAAGAAAGCCCCCTTGAGTTGGATCGCTCTAGATTGCGCCTTGGATTCTATCAACCCGACATTCCCCAAAATCTGGGGGCGGCTCTCCGGCTGGGCGCCTGCTTTGCCGTCCCTGTCGACATAATCGAGCCTTGCGGCTTCCCCCTGACCGACAAATCTCTCAAGCGGGCGGCCATGGATTACGCCGGCCGGGCCGCAATTGTCCGCCATGACGGCTGGTCAACTTTTTTGGGTTCGGAGGAGCGAAAGCTGGGCCGGCTGGTCCTGTTTTCGACCTCGGCGGCAGAATCGCTCGACCGATTCACCTTCCAGCCGCGCGATACGCTCCTGTTTGGACGTGAGTCGGCGGGTGTTCCGGACGAGGTTCACGCCGCAGCGGATAGCCGGGTCATCATCCCGATGGCCCCCGGCGCCCGGTCCCTGAATGTCGTCATGTCGGCAGGCATTGCCCTCTGGGAGGCGTTGCGCCAGACCGGCGGCATTTCGCAGGACTGAATCGGCGTTCTACTTGCCGGTCAGATAGCCTTTGACGCCGCAAACGCCCGCGATCTCCCGGATCGCAATCGACAGCTGGGCCTGCTCGTTGGGTTCCAGTTCCGCCAGACGGCGATCCGCCTCTTCGTCCTCCCCCTTCGCGCCCAGCACGACGAGATCGAAGTCGCCTTGACTGAGGCGTTTGGCGGATTGCTTGCCGAGGCAGTCGCAGACGACAGCGTCCTCGCCCCCCGCCACACACCGGTCGACAATCGCGTCATGACCAGCGGACCGGGCGCCGCAGCCAGTCGCCAGCACGGCGGCAGCCAGCGCCAGCGACCCCATCAGTATTGGCCGCACTCTCGACATCTCTCGCACCGCCCGGCTCAAACCGTGCTTCTAGCGGCCACAGGCCGCCCATTCAACGCGCCGGGCGTCCTTATATGCAGCCGACAGAAACAAGGCGGCGCGATCCCGCTGGATCTCGCCGCCCGTCCTTACCTCTACGATTGCGGTCCGACGGCGCACTTCATCATCGCGCCCATGGCGGCGGAGGCTGCGCTGAACTGCTTCTCCATCGGAAGCGCGTTCATGATCTTCTCGGCTTCCTCGTTCTTGCCCTGCGACTGCAGGACCAGCGCCTTGAATACATCCTTGTCGGCATTCTTCTCGAGTTCGGTCGCGACGCACTCGCAGGTCTTCTTGTCCTCGCCTTCCTTGACGCAGGACTTGACCATCGCAGCCTTGCCGCCGCCGGCGCCGCACGCGGCCAGCAACAGGACGGCAGCAGCCGCCAACACGAATCTCTTCATCGGACTTCCCCTGAACTTGTCTCGCGCGCGCGGTATCGCGCACCCGTCGCCATCCGGCTGGAAGACTAATTTGAGATTGGGGAAACCGGAAATGGAATTGTTACAGGGATGTGGCGGCCAATCCGGCCATGATGGCCTGCTTCAGGGCGCCGCAGCGTCTGGACGGGCGCCCCGCCCCCGAGCTAGCTAGGGGCCATGGCACAGGTACAATTGGCGCAAGATCTCGAAACCCTCGGCGAGCGCCAGGCGCGCGCCAGCGCGTGGTTTGGACAGCTTCAGAGCGACATCATCGCCCGTTTCGAAGCGATCGAGGACGAAGCTGGCCCGCCCCTGTTCAAGGGCCCCGCCGGCCGCTTCGAAAAGACCCCGTGGAAACGTGGCGACGGAACGCAAGACCTTGGCGGCGGCACGATGGCCGTGATGCGCGGCCGCGTGTTCGAGAAGGTCGGCGTCCACGTTTCCTGCGTCTATGGCGAGTTCGCGCCCGAGTTCGCCCGTACCATTCCCGGCGCCGACAAGTCCGGCGGCCGGTTCTGGGCCAGCGGCATCTCGCTGATCGCCCACATGCATTCGCCCCGCATTCCGGCGGTCCACATGAACACCCGCATGCTGGTGACGTCCGAAGCATGGTTCGGCGGCGGCGCCGACCTCACCCCTCTCCTCGCCAACCAGCGCGACCAGGAAGCGCCCGACAGCATCGCCTTCCACGATGCGATGCGCGCCGCCTGCGCGCCGCATCCGGGCGCCGACTACGAAGCCTTCCGCAAGCATTGCGACGATTACTTCTACCTGCCCCACCGCGAGGAACCGCGCGGCACCGGCGGCATCTTCTACGACCGCCACAGCACCGGCGACTGGGAGGCCGACTTCGCCTTCACGCAGGAAGTGGGCAAGGCCTTCGCCGACATCTACCCGCAGATCGTCCGCCATCGCATGGCCGAAAGCTGGACGCCCGCCGAGCGCGAGGAACAACTAATCCGCCGCGGCCGCTATGTCGAGTTCAACCTGCTCTACGATCGCGGCACGACGTTCGGCCTGAAGACCGGCGGCAATGTCGCCAGCATCCTGTCGTCCATGCCCCCCGTGGTGAAGTGGCCCTGAGCCTTGCGGCTCACGCGATCCTCACCCTTTCGCGCAGCCATTCGGCAAAGCCCAGGTCGTTGATCTCGCCAGCATCCAGCATCCGCGTGAGCGCGATGCACTCCGCATCCGGCGCATCCAGCAATGCTGCGTTGGCCCGAAGAAACAGGTCGCATACGAGAAACGCAGACCGTGCATTGCCGTCGACGAAGGGCCGCTTCCTCGCGATTCCCGCCGCATATAGCGCCGCAAGCGCGCATGGATCATCTTCGCCATGGGCATGAGCCTCGCGCGGCCCCGCCAGCGCGCTTTCCAGTAGACGCATGTCGCGCGGGCCAGCCTCGCCACCGTGAACGGCGACCTGCCTGTTGTGGGCCCACACCAAAATTTCAGACGATATCCAGATCGGGTCGCTCATTTTGACAAAGCACGCAGCACTTTTCGGCGGGTCGCCATCACGCCTTCGGCCAGCGTCATCAGCCGGTCGATCTCGTCGTCACGGATGGCGGCGCCAGATCCGCTGGAGGATTTGCGAACCACGACGAGATCGCCTTCAGCAACGTCCGGCGCGCCTGTCGGAAGCAACACGCCCAGCGCATCGCCGATCTTCTGAACCCGGAGCTGGATCATGACGCGGCTTTCTGACGGGCTGAGCGACGCTGCGCTTCTACCATGGAAGCCGCGGCCTCCGAAAAGGGACCGGGCCAGGTCGACGCCCGCCGCCTGCGCTTTGATGACCGCTTCCGTTACGTTAAAGCTCGTCCGGAAGGGCAGAAGGAACCGAATCCGCGGACCAGCCGTATGACTCGCGCTGGACTCGCAATTTCAAACCGGACCCTCGCCATGACGCCTTCCAACGCCTCGTCGGCCGCTTCTGATCGCCCCGCCCCGACCCCGCCGGTCGAAGCCCGAATGCTGGCCTATGTCGCGATCATCGCCGCCACAGCGTTAACCTCCGCACTTGGCGGACTGGTCTCCGCGGGCGAGGCCGACACATGGTATCAGTCGCTGAACCGCGCACCCAGCAATCCGCCAGGCTTCGTTTTCGGCATCGTCTGGCCGGTGCTCTATATCCTGATGGCGTTCAGCGCCTGCCGGGTCTGGACCGTCGCCGGCGGCTGGAAGCGCGCCGATGCAGCGATGGGCATCTATTTCACGCAGCTGCTCGCCAACCTCGCGTGGAGCTTCCTGTTCTTCCGCTACCACATGGCTGCGACGGCGCTGGCCGACATCGCGATCCTGTGGGTGCTGACGCTGCTGATGATCCTGCATTTCCGCAAGCACAGCCCGCTCGCCGCGCGCCTGCAGTATCCGTATCTCGCCTGGCTCAGCTTCGCGGGATACCTCAATGCCTGGGTGGTTTTCGCGAACTAGGGCAACAGCGCCAGCAAGGCCTCGCGCTCCAGCGTGAAGTCGGACTCGACCCACGCCGTCTCCACCTTGCGCAGCGCCTCGCCCACATCGGGTCCCGGCGCAACGCCGGCCGCCATCACATCCTGTCCGTCGATGGGCATCACAGGCCGCACCCACGCGGCGATATCCGCCATCAGCTTCGCCCAGTCGCCAAACTCGTCAACGCCCGCCGCCTGTGCCAGCGCCGCAAGGTCGCCCGCGATCACCGGCCCCCGCCGATACAGCACCACGCGCAGCTCCTGCGGCGTCAATTTCGGCGACACCGCCGTCTCGTCGCGCGCGGCGTAGACCAGCCGGTCCTTCTCGTCGTTCGACAGCTTCAGCCGGCGCGCGAGGCTGGCGACCACATCGCCATCCTTCGGCAGCATGGCGAGGAACCGCCGCATCGCATCTGGCGCCTCCTTGTCCAGCAGGCACATCCGCCACGCCAGCTTCAGGTCTGCGACCTCCGGCAAGACCGCCGCCAGAACGCCGCTCGCCTGCATGTCCATCAGCACATTCACCGGATACGGCGCCGATAGCAGCTTCTTCAGTTCGATCCAGATGCGCTCGGCGGAAATGTTCGCCAGCCCGTCCTTCAGCTTCGCACACGCAGCCAGTCCCGCTGGATCGACAGCTCCTGCGCCATACCAGGCGTTGAACCGGAAGAACCGCAGGATGCGTAGATAGTCCTCGCGCAGCCGCGTCTCCGGCTCGCCGACAAACACGATGCGCCGGCCGCGAATATCCTCCAGCCCGCCGCCAGTCGGATCGAACACCTCGCCATCGATGGAACAGTAAAGCGCGTTCATCCGGAAGTCGCGGCGCTGCGCGTCTTCCTCCCAGCTCTCAGTGAACGCCACAACGGCGCGCCGCCCATCCGTCTCCACGTCGCGGCGCAGGGTCGTGATCTCGAATGGATGATGATCGGCCACCACCGTCAGCGTGCCGTGCTCGATTCCCGTCTGATGCACGGCGATGCCTGCATCCAGCATCACCCGCTCGACCGTCGCCGGCGGCAGTTGTGTTGCGATATCGAGATCCGCCACCGGCTCGCCCAGCAGCGCGTTGCGAACGCAGCCGCCGACGAACCGCGCGCAACCCGCACGTTCAGACTCCAGCGCCGCCATCACCCGACGCGCAGGCGCCGCGATCATCCAGGGCTGTGGCTTCAGCCGCGTCATTGTCCGCGGACTTTATCCTGATCGCGTGGCGCGACTGGCGGCGGCGATGCCGGCGCCGTCGAGGGATTCACCGGCACCGTCACCGCGTCACAAGGAATCTTCTTGGCCGGAATCGTCTTGCCGTTCTCGTAGCGCGCCGCCTCATAGCACTTGCCCTGCTCCGATGGCTCCAGCAGCGGCCCGAGGATCAGCGCCCCCACCGCCAGCACGGTCCCCACGATCACCAGAGTCGTCAGCGGCCAGCGGTCGCGCACGCGCAGATCGCGCGAGCCGGCGCGATAGATGAAGAACACCGCGAACGGCAGCAGGAACAGCAGCAGCTCAAGAACTATACGATTGGCCATATGTCAGCGTGTCCCGGAACCCGGCAGGGCGTCGCCGTACAGCCGATCATAGAGAGATTTGATCATGCCGGCCGTCGCGCCCCAGATGTAGCGACCGTTGTGGGGCATTGCGTAGTAGGCGCGCAAGGTCCCGGCATAGGTGCGCTCGTGCCGTTCATGGTTGTTCGGGGTCATCAGGAAGGCCAGCGGCGTCTCGAACACCTCCGCCACTTCGCGGGGATCGGCGTTGGCTGAAAAGTCGGCGGGCAGCACGCCGACAAACGGCGAGACGACATAACCGGTCGATGTCAGGTACGGATCACCCTGCCCCAGTATGGTTACTGTGGCGGGCTCGACGCCAACTTCCTCGTGCGCCTCCCGCAAGGCGGCCGCCAGCGGCGAGGCGTCGTCGGGGTCGATGCGGCCACCGGGAAACGCCACCTGGCCGGCATGGCGGGCCATCGTCTCCGGCCGCAAGGTCAGCAACACGTTATAGTCATCGCCGCGCGGCAGCAGACCAACCAGCACAGCCGCCCGCTTGTAGGGTTCCTGCGCCGGGAACGGAAATTCGGGGTTCAGGTCGAAATCGGTGCGCAGATAGCCTTCGAACACAGCATCGGCTGTCGCAAGGCGCGTCCTCGTACGGTCCAGGAAATCATCGCGGGTGGTGAATGCCATCGACCGTATGGAGAGCCCGCTTCTGACGCCGAGGTCAAGTTGGCGGGGCCGCGAGACGTGTGGGCAGTCTTCCGCCCCTGCGGCCGTTCGGGGAGGTCGGCCGAGGTTTAGGAAGGCTGGACGTGCGCCGGGTCCATGTAGTTGATCGCCCAGTTGTGGCCGTCGAGGTCCACGAAAGCGCGCTGGATCATGAAGCCATAGTCGTTCAGCGGTTCAGCTGTCGCCCCGGCACGGACGGCGGCGTCGACCAGCGTGTGCACCGCCTCTTTGGAGTCCAGCGCGAGCGCAATCAGCACCTCGGTGGAGGTCGCCGTGTCCGTTATCGCCTTGTCGGTGAACTGTCTGAACTTCTCGTGGCTCAGCAGCATGCAGTAGATATCGTCGGAGATGACCATGCTGGCGGCGGTGTCATCGGTGAACTGCTTGTTGAAAGTCCAGCCCAGCTCGGTGAAGAACGCCATCGAGCGCTTTACGTCCTTGACCGGCAGGTTGAGGAAGATCTTGGTCGACATGGTCTGCTCCCCTCCGCTTTGGGCCGCAACGGCCTCTCATGCTCCCAGGACGTATGACGCCGGTCCGGACCGACAGCGGAGGCGAAGAATCTTCAGGCCGTCGCGCCGATCGGGAATCGGACGCCTGCGGACGCCACGGACATCGTGGCGCCGTCCCGGTCGGGCTCAGCCCAACTCACAATCTCGTAATAAGGCGGCCGCGCCAGCCGCGCCTCCAGCCCGCCTCGCACCAGCACATAGGTCGACGGCTCGCCTGTCGCGGGATCATTCACGACGCGCAAAGGGTGGTCCCCATCCAGCGCCACGACATCGCCAACATTGGTCGTGACCAGTATCAGAGGGCGACCGTCCGTTACGTGCCGATCGGCCCGAACGCCCACAAACGGGGCGTCTTCAACCTTCACCACCACCTTTTCGTGAGGGGTCACCAGATAGTATCCGTCGGAATCCTTGCGCAGTATCGTTGAAAACAGGCGGACCAGCTTGTCCCGGGTGAACCGCACACCGTCCTGCCACCAGGACCCGTCCCTGCGTATCTCAAGGCCTATGTCGCCACAGTGGGCAGGGTTCCACAAATGCACCGGAGGAAGGGAACGGGGCTTTTCCAAACCCGCTTCCGCCTGCAAGGTGGCGACAAGGTCCAGAAGCGATGTCGCTTTCGGGTCGTTAGCGTTCGACATAGGCGTCTCCGAAGGCGGGGCCGCCCCAGACATAGGTAAAGCGCCAGCATGAGTGAAGTCGCTATCGCTGATGGTCCCAGCAAGGACATCGCCGCCGAGGCTGATGCCGCCGTCGAAACGCTTGCGAAAGTCCGCGCCGAGATCGGCAAGGTCGTGTTTGGCCAGGAACGCGTCGTTGAACTGACTTTGGCGGCCATTCTGGCCGGCGGCCACGCCCTGCTGATCGGCGCGCCCGGCCTTGCCAAGACCAAGCTTGTCGAGACCACTGCCCGCGCCCTCGGCCTCGACTGGGGCCGTGTCCAGTTCACGCCCGACCTGATGCCCGGAGATATCCTCGGTTCGGAGATCCTCGACGAATCGGCGACCGGCCGCTCCTTCCGCTTCGTGAAGGGTCCGATCTTCACCCGCCTGTTGATGGCCGACGAGATCAACCGCGCCTCGCCCCGCACCCAGTCCGCCCTCCTCCAGGCCATGCAGGAACGCCAGGTCACCGTCGCCGGCGCCTCGTACGACCTGCCCAAGCCCTTCCACGTCCTCGCGACGCAGAACCCGATCGAGCAGGAAGGCACCTACCCCCTTCCCGAAGCCCAGCTCGACCGCTTCCTGCTGAAGATCGATGTCGACTACCCCGATGTCGAAACCGAGCGCCGCATCCTGATCGAAACCACCGGCCTTCAGGACGTCGTCGTCCGCCCGCAACTCGACGCTGAACGTCTCATCGGCCTGCAGAACCTCGTTCGCCGCATGCCGATCTCCGACAAGGTCGTCGAAGCCATCCTCAAGCTGATCCGCTCGGCCCGCCCGGAGCAGTCCGAACATGCGCAGGTGAAAAAGCGCGTCGAGTGGGGCCCCTCGCCCCGCGCCGGTCAGGCGCTGATGCTCGCCGCCCGCAGCCGCGCGCTCCTGCGCGGACGCTTCGCGCCGTCGATCGACGACATCGAGGCGCTGGCTGAACCCGCGCTCGGCCATCGCATGGCGCTCGCCTACGACCCCACCGGCAACGCCGGCTCGCTCTCGTCACTGATTGCAGAGCTTGCCTCCAAGTCCTCCAAGGCCGGCTGAGGAACACTTTGGCCCAGGCGCCACTCTCCCAGTTGAAGGCCGAGGCTCAGGCGCTCGCCGGCCAGATCGGAACGTTGACGACGCGCGCCCGCGCCGCCAGCGCCGCTCACCTTGGCTCGGCCGGTCGACGCCGCTCAGGCACGGGTGAGAACTTCTGGCAGTATCGCCGCCACACCCAGGAAGACGGCGCCGAACGCATCGACTGGCGCCGCTCCGCCCGCGAGGAAAACCTCTTCGTCCGCGAGACGGAACTCGAAACCGCGCGCACCTTCCTGTTCTGGGTCGATCCCAGCCCGGGCTTCAACTGGTCCAGCGACGAGAAGATCGTTCAGAAAGCAGATCGCGCCCTTCTCATCTCGATGGCGCTGTCCGGCGCGCTCTCACGTTCGGGCGAACGTTGCGGCGTGCTCGGCGGCGGCCGCGGCGCAGTCTCCGGCGCCCGTGCGCCATCCCGCGTCGGCGAAGATGCCCGCGAGCTCCGCGTCGATGCCCGCTTCCCGGGACCACCGCGTGACAACGCCGCCGTGGTCATCTCCAGCGACTTCTATTCGCCGCTCGATGAGTGGCGCGCCCGCCTCACGCCCCTCGCCGCGAAATGCCGCGACGGCGTGCTGCTGCAGGTCTGCGATCCGATCGAAGCCAACTACCCGTTCAACGGCCGCGTCCGCTTCCATCGTCCGGGAGAGGAGCGCCAGCGCCTGATCGGCCGGGCCGAGTCCGTCCGCGACGGCTACCTCGAACGCTTCACCCAGCGCCGCCAGGACATGACCGATCTCGCCGCCGAACTCGGCTGGCGCTTCGTGACGCACGTCACATCAGAGGATTCCCGCACGCCGCTCGGCATGCTGGCGCACGGCTTCGAACTCGCCGGAGCGCACGCGTGAGCCTCGGCCCCATCCTCTTCCTCCAGCCTTGGGCCCTGCTCGGCCTGCTCGCCCTGCCGATCCTGTGGCTGCTGCTGCGCGCGACGCCGCCCGAACCCAAGAAGTTCGCGCTCCCCTCGCTCGCCCTGCTCGACGATCTCAAGCCCGACGAGGAGACCCCCGCGCGCACCCCCTGGTGGCTCCTCCTCCTCCGCCTCCTTGCCCTCCTTCTCGCCATCCTCGGCTTCGCCCGCCCCACCTGGGCTCCGAACCAGCAGGCCAACGCATCGGGCGCCACGCTGATCGTGGTTGATGATGGCTGGACCAGCGCCGAACGCTGGCGCGACATGATCCGCACCGCCACCTCCGCCATCGACGAAACACCGCCCGCCAACGCCAGCTTCCACGTGTTGTTCACCGCGCCGCGCGAAGTCGCGGGCGACACGTCCGAAGTGCTGGACGCCGAATCCGCACGCCAGCTGCTGCGCAACGCGCGCCCCGCGCCGTGGCTGCCGGATCGCACGGCTGCGCTGAAGCGTCTCGAGGACAGCAAGATCAAGCCGGGACGCATCACCTGGGCCAGCGACGGCTTCAATCACGAGACCGCCGCCCCCTTCGCCCGCGGCCTCTCCGCCAAGGCCGCCACCGAAGTCCGCGTCACGCGGCCGAAGAGCGCCTTCGCCATCACCTCCGCTGACTCGTCCGCCGAAGGCGCCCGCGTCGTCGTCGTCCGGCCGCTCGGCATCGGCGCGACGACCGCAGACGTCATCGCCGAAACATCCGAAGGCGCCTCCATCGGCTCGCAACGCCTCGCCTTCGAGAATGGCGCGACAACCGCCGAAGCATTGTTCGCCATCCCCGCCGCCGCCCTCAACCGCGTCGCCCGCTTCCGCATCGCCGGATCGCCATCCGCTGGCGGCGTCTGGCTGTGGGACGACTCGGCCCGCCGTCCGCACGTCGGCCTCGCCGACACGCGCGATGAGGCCCAGCCGCTGCTCTCCGAACACTACTACGTCCGCAAGGCGCTGCAGCCCTACGCCCAGCTCACCGAGAAAAAGCTCAGCGACCTGCTCGACGCCCCCGTCGACGCCATCATCATGGGCGATCGCGGCTCGATCTCGGAAGCTGAAGCCGACCAGCTCGACCAGTGGATCGAAAAGGGCGGCGTGCTCATCCGCTTCGCCGGTCCGCGCCTCGCCGCCCAGTCCGATGCGCTGACGCCGACGCCCTTGCGCGCCGCCTCCCGCGCCCTCGGCGGCGCCCTCGCCTGGGAAACGCCGCAGCGCCTCGCCGACTTCACGGCGGACTCGCCCTTCTTCGGCATCCCGCGCCCCACTGACGCCGTCGTGCGCCAGCAGGTGCTGGCCCAGCCGACCGCCGATCTCGCCGGCCTGACCTGGGCGCGCCTCGCCGATGGCACGCCGCTGGTCACCGCCTCGCGGCGCGGACGGGGCGAGCTGATCCTCTTCCACGTCACCGCCGATCCGGACTGGTCGGACCTGCCCTACACCGGCGCCTTCGTTGAAATGCTGCGCCGCTCCGTCGTCTCCGGCGGCGACCGCACGCATTCCAGCGCCGCCGCCGAAGGCGCGCTCGCCCCGCTCCGCACGCTCGATGGCTTTGGCGTTCTCGGCCCGCCGCCGTCCTCCGCCGCGCCGATTGCGGCCCAGGCCTTCGCCACGGCAGTGCCCAGCTTCGCCACGCCGCCCGGTCTCTATTCCGGCCCCGGCGGCGAACGCGCGCTCAACGCCGGCGCGCCCGCCCCGCAAACCTTCACCGACTGGCCGCCGAACGTCTCGGTCACTGAACAAGCGGCCGTGCTGGAGCGTCGCGGCCTCGGCGGCTGGATGATGGGCGCCGCCCTCGCCATCGTCGCGTTCGACCTGCTGATCGCGCTCGCCTTCGCCGGCCGCTTCATGCGCTTCGGCCGCCGTACCGCCAGCGCCATCCTTGTCTTCTTCGCCGCACTCGCCGTCGCGCCGCACAACGCCTCGGCGCAGACGCCTGACCAGCTCGCCCGCGAAGCCGCCTCGAAGCTGCGCTTCGCCTATGTGAAAACCGGCGACGCCCGCCTCGATGAAACCACCAAGGCAGGTCTCTTCGGTCTCAGCTATCAGCTGGGCGAGCGCACCTCGGTCGAGCCTGACATGCCCCACGGCGTCGATCTCGCGAAAGATGCACTCGAACTCTACCCGATGATCTATTACGCCGTGCCGCGCAACGCGAAGCCGTTCTCGGCCGCCGCGGCCGCGAAGGTGAACGCCTATCTCCGCTCCGGCGGCGCTTTCATCGTCGATACGCGTGACGCCGCTCCCGGCCGCGATGTCTCCGCCAATCTTGGAACACTGCTCGCCGGCATCGATGCGCCGCCGCTGCAGCCCGCGCCCGCCACGCACGTGCTCACCAAGAGCTACTACCTGATCAAGTCCTTCCCCGGCCGCCTCAACGGACGCCTCTGGATCGAAGGCGGCTCGGTTGATCGCGACACGCGCCGCGGCGATGGCGTCTCCGGCCTCTTCATCGGTGGATCGGACTGGGCCGGCGCCTGGGCCATCGATTCGAACACCGGCAAGCCGCTGCTTTCGATGGAAGGCGGCGACCCCGCGCGCGAACTGGCCTACCGCTTCGGCATCAACCTCGTGATGTACATCCTCACCGGCAACTACAAGGAAGATCAAGTCCACGTTCCCGACCTGCTCGAGCGTCTCGGCCGCGAGAAGGCCCAGAAGCAGGACACCGACTGACAGTATGTTTGAAGCGTCCCGCCTTGCATTCGATCCGCTGATCCCCTGGGTGTTCCTGTGGGTGCTCGTCGGCGGAGCTGTGGTTCTCTGGGGCGTCTACCTGTTCCTGCGCGGCCGCGCCTGGCTGATGCGCGCCCTGGCGCTCACCGTCCTGTCGCTCGCCATCGCCAACCCTCTCTGGATCAAGGAACAGCGCGAACCGCTGAAGGATATTGTGGCGCTGGTCATCGACCGCTCCGAGTCGATGAACTTCCGGGGCCGCACCGAAACCGCGCAGGCCGCTTACGACGCAATCAAGGCCCAGCTCGACGCCGACGAGAATCTTGAAGTCCGCATCGCCGAAACCGATCCCGGCTCCGACGGCACCAACATGCACGTCGCCCTCGAAGCCGCTCTGTCCGACGCCCCGCGCGAGCGCATCGCCGGCGCCATCCTGATTACCGACGGCCAGATCCACGACATGCCGGCGGACGTGAAGGACTCGCTCGACCTCGGCCCCGTCCACGGCATCATCGTCGGCGGCGAAGACGAAATCGACCGCCGCATCGAAATCCAGTCCGCTCCGTCCTTCGGCATCGTCGACAGCAAGGTCGAGATGCGCGTGCAGGTGGATGATCCCACCGCCACCACCGTGAAGGTCGACATCTCGATCAACGGCGTCGCCCAGACCGCCCAGCAGGTGAAGGTCGGCGAACCGCAGATGATCGCGCTGAACCTGAAACAGCGCGGCGACAATCTCGTCGTGCTGCAGGTCGCCGGCATCCCGAACGAACTGACGCTGGCCAACAACCTCGCCTCGGCGCAGGTCTCCGGCGTGCAGGATCGCCTGCGCGTCCTGCTGGTGACGGGCGAGCCCCACGCCGGCGCCCGCGTCTGGCGCGACCTCCTGAAATCCGACCCCTCGGTCGACCTCGTCCACTTCACCATCCTCAAACCGCCCCAGAAATCCGACAACACGCCGGTAGAGGAAATGGCGCTGATCGCCTTCCCGAAGCCGCAGCTGTTCCGCGAGAAGCTGGACGAATTCGATCTGGTCATCTTCGACCACGAGCTGCGCCAGGGCGTGCTCGAACTGCCTTATCTCGATCGCGTCGCGCGCTATGTCGAAAACGGCGGCGCCCTGCTGATCGCATCCGGCCCGCCCTATGCCGACGCCATCATCCTCTACAACACGCCGCTCGGCGCTGTGCTGCCCGGCCGCGCCACGGGCGAAACGATCGAAGGCAAGTTCACGCCCCAACTGACCGCGCTCGGCAAACGCCACTCCGTCACCGCCACGCTCCCCACCGACAACTGGGGCCCGTGGATGCGCTACATGAAGATGGAAGCCGGCAATTCCGAAGCCCTGATGCAGACGCCCGACGGCGCGCCGCTGCTGCTGCTCAAGCGCGTCGGCCAGGGCCGCGTCGCCAGCTTCATGTCCGACCAGATCTGGCTGTGGGCTCGCGGCTATCAGGGTGGCGGCCCCTATGCCGAACTGATCCGCCGCACGGCCCACTGGCTGATGAAAGAGCCCGAGCTGGAAGAAGAACTGCTCGAACTCGAAACCACCGGCGGCCCCGAACTCAAGGCCCACCTGCGCACCCTGTCCGACACGCCGGAAAAGCTCACTTACACTGGCCCCGATGGCGCCGAGAAAACTGCCGACTGGACGCTGCTGCATCCCGGCGAATACCAGGCCGTGCTGCCCGCGAAGGACCTTGGCCTCTACAACGCCAAAAGCGGCCTGCTCCGCGCCGTTGCCCTGCGCGGCCCCTCGCATCCGCGCGAGTATGTCGACCTGCGCGCCACGGACGAGAAGCTGCGGCCGCTTGCAATCGCGACTCTCGGCGGCGTGTTCAAGGTCGGCTCGGATGGTTCGCCCAACCTGCCGGAAATCCGCCGCATCGGCGAACGTGGCAACGCATCGGGCTCGAACTGGATCGGTCTGCGCAAGCGCGAAGCATACGCCGTGCGCGCCACCGACTCGACCACGCTGCTGCCGGGCGTCATCGGCATGCTGCTGGCCGTCGCCTTCATGATGCTCGCCTGGCGCCGCGAGGGACGTTGAACGGCGTCCCGCCTTCGGATTGGGGGACTGAGATGATACGACCCGCAGGCAACGAACTGATGCGACCTTCGTTCCCGCGAAGGACTTTGATCTCTCCAAGCGGTTCTACGAAGGCTGGGCTTTGAGAAGGCGCTCGACGACGAGGTTGTGATCTTCAACGCCGGATCCGGCGGGCTCATCCTGCAACGCTTCGACAACAAGGAATTGGCCGAGAACTTCATGATGAGCCTCATGGTCGATGATCTCGACGCATGGTGGGCGCACGTCCAGGGTCTCGACCTGCCGCGCAAGTTGGGCGTTCCGCCGCCGCGTCCGCCCGCTATGCGGCCTTGGGGTCTTCACATCGTGTACGTCGTCGATCGAAGCGGCGTGCTCTGGCGCATCGCTCAGCACCGCCCCGACAAACGACAGGATAGAACTCATCGCGCGCGAGGGACGCTGAGCATCCCCTTCAGGTCTGCCGCCGCCGGCGACAGGTCGCGGATCAGGATACGTTTCTGGTCCACCGGCCCCGGCAGGTTGAACCGTCCGACGCCCGTTTTTTTGAACGCCCAGCGCTCATAGTAGGCCTCGTCTCCGACGAGGATAACAGCGGCATAGCCAAGCTCGCGGCAAACGCCGATCGCCCGCTCCATCAGCTTGAACGCCACACCGTTCCCACGCCGCCGCGCCGCGACCGCCAGCGGGCCGAGGAACGCCGCCCGGCCTGTCTCTCCCACCGTCACAGGCCACAGCCGCACCGCGCCGACGTATCCGTCGGCATCCACGGCGACAAAGCATGCAGGCTCGATCGTCGAATTGCCTTCGCGCAGGCGTTCAGCGGTTTTCGCAAACCGCCCGGGCCCGAACACGTCGTCATACAGGCGTTCGACCGCCTCCGCGTGCTCGGCGGAATCGGGGAGCAGTTCAAAAGGCGTAATGGCGTTCACAGAAGCCGCGGCTCCGAAGACGAGAGTGACGAACCAACGACCGCAGCTCGCCCCTTTCGGTCAAAGCCCAGGTCAGCACATCACCGCTGGTCGCCGTCTTCCTCTCAAGGAGGCCCTTCGCGCAGCCGGTAAGGGGGGTGCAAATAGGGTCGTTTCCCCCCTGTGTAAAGAACAAACCCCCGCCCTCACCCGGAGCCCCATCTAGCCTCCCGCGCAACGGTGTGCTTCTGAAGACCGCAAATCCCACGAACCCGACCACAGGAGACAGTCATGGGCGTACTCAACGGCAAGGTGGTGCTGATCACCGGAGGCGGAAACGGCATCGGCAAGGAGACGGCTCTCCTGCTCGCGCGCGAAGGCGCGAAGGTCGTGGTGAACGATCTTGGCGGCTCGCTCTCGGGTGGCGATGAAGGCTCGGCGGGCCCCGCCGAACAGGTCGCCCAGCAGATCCGCGCTGCCGGCGGCGAAGCCGCCTCCAACTCCGACAGCGTCGCCGATTTCAAGTCGGTCCAGCGCATGATCGAACAGGCCAAGGACACCTTCGGCAAGCTCGACGCCATCGTGAACCCGGCCGGCATCCTGCGCGACGGCATGTTCCACAAGATGTCCGAAGCCGACTGGGACGCCGTCATCGCCGTCCACCTGCGCGGCTCGTTCAACGTCACGCGCGCCTCTATTGAATACTTCCGCGAGCGCGAGGCTGGCGCCTACGTCCTCTTCACCTCCACCTCGGGCCTGATCGGAAACCTTGGCCAGGCCAACTACGCCGCCGCAAAGATGGGCATCGCAGGCCTGTCGCGTATCATCGCAATGGAAGGCGCGCGCAAGAACATCCGATCCAACGTCATCGCGCCGTTCGCCTGGACGCGCATGATCGAGTCGATCCCGGTGAAGGACGAGGAAAGCGCCAAGCGCGTCGAGCGCATGAAGAACGCCATGCGCGCCGACCAGGTCGCCCAGCTCGCCGTCGCGCTCTGCGCCGACAAGGCGAAGACTGTCTCCGGCCAGATTTTTGGCGTGCGCGGCAACGAGGTCATTCTCTTCGACCAGCCCCGCCCGATCCGCCAGATCGCCGACACGTCCGGCTGGACGCCGTCGAAGCTGCTCGACTCCTGCCTGCCTGCAATGGCGAACGACTTCTTCGGCATGGACGCCTCCGCCGAAGTCTTCCCCTACGATCCGATCTGATAGGCCGGCGGAGGCGGCTTCGGCCGCCTCCAAACGTCTGAACCAGGGGGTGTGGTTGGATCTTCTGCGCAGGCTGCTGACTGATCCAGGATCAAGCTTCGCCAGCTACGTGCTGCGCATGCTGACCATCCTGCTCGCCGGCAATCTCGTCGTGGGCGAACTCACCGGGATCATTTTTCGCGAGTCCTACGCGGCCTTCGCGGAAATGTTCGAAACGACGCGGTTGTCCTACATCATTTTCGAGGGGGTCATTCAGGGGCCGCTGATTGCGGCGGCCGCCACGTGGGCCGGCGTAAGCCTCACCCGGCGCATGACCAACAACCCGTTCATCGCTGCAGGCATCGTGGCGCTGGTAATGATGATCATCAAGGGGACGGTCTTCGGCGCGATGTATGTCATCGCTATTGGCTGGGCCTATTTCGTTCTGACTATAGCATTCGCGGTCTGCCGGCGCTCATCGCTTCGCGCGGCGCTGTTCTCGTCCGTCCTGCTGTTCGCGATCTCGAACGCGATCTCGATCCTGACTTGGAGTACGCGCGTGTAACGCGCGTATCCTACCCGGTCGCGTCTTCGGCGGCTTCCATGCGCGTCACCAGAACCTTGTCGACGCGGCGCCCGTCCATGTCGACAACCTCGATGCACAGCGGATAGCGCTCAACGCGGTCGCCTTCTTTCGGCACGGCGCGCAACAGGTGCATCACCATGCCCGCGACGGTCGAATAGCCTTCTTCCTCGTCCAGCCCGCGTACGCCGACCAGTTGCTCGAACTCGTCGACCGGCGTCATGCCGTCGATCAGCCACGAGCCGTCCTCGCGCTTCACCGGCGGCGACAGGCCCTCATCCTCGCTCAGCGCATCATCGCCCGCGATGGATTCCAGCAGGTCGGCGGCGGTCACAAGGCCCAGCACGGCGCCATACTCGTCCGACACCATCACCATGCGCACCGGATTGCCGCGCATCGCTTCCAGCAGTTTCAGTACCGGCATCGTCTCCGGCACAAAGGCGGGCGGGTGCATGACGGACTTCAGGTCAATCATGCCGAACTCGGCGAGGTGCGAGAACAATTCCTTGGTCTGCACCACGCCCACAATGTTGTCCGCATCGCCGTCACCGACGGGGAAGCGCGAATGCGCGCTGTCACGTATCTCCAGGATCAGTTCTTCGCGTGGCGACTGCAGATCCAGCCACACCATCTCGGTGCGCGGCGTCATGATCGCTTTCACCGAACGATCGCCGAGGCGCATCACGCCTTCGATCATCTCGCGCTCTTCCTCTTCGATGACGCCCACCTTGGCGCCTTCGTCGATCAGCGACTGCAGTTCTTCCTCGGTCACATCTTCCTGCCGCGTGCGGGCAAGACCGAGAATGCGCACGACGCCATCGGTCAGCGTCCGCAGCATCCACACCAGCGGCGAGGCCGCCGTTTCCATCAGCGCCATCACCGGCGCCATGATCACCGCCATCGGTTCGGGCGCCGCCAGCGCGATGCGCTTGGGAATCAACTCGCCCAGCACCAGCGACAGGAATGTCGTCAGCACGATCACCATGCCAAAGGCGATGCTCGGCGCCTCGTCCTTCACGGCGGGGAATGTCTGCGCGATCCACGGTCCGAAGTCGTCCGACAGTGCGGTCGCGCCATAGGCGCCGGCCAGCACGCCGATCAGCGTGATGCCGATCTGCACGGTGGACAGAAGTTTGGAGGGATCCTCGATCAGCCGCAGCGCCGTCTTCGCGCCAGCCGACCCGCGATCAGCCATCGCCTTCAGGCGCGGCTTGCGGGACGAGACGATCGCCATCTCCGACAGGGCGAAAACGCCATTGAGGAGAATAAGCAAAACGAGGAAGAGGAAATCCATCTATTCCGCGCGCCAGGAGGGCGAGCGCTCCGTTACACCGGATACCCGGCAAGACACCTAATGCAGCACTTGGCCCCCGGGTTCAACGGCACAGACATGAAGGCTGTGGCTAACGCGCCGTCTGCTGCCGCAATAGGCGAAAATGCCCGCTTATCAGCAGGATAGAAACATGGGATCGTCCACGCCCCCTGCTCCTCGCGGCATCCTGCCCGCCCAAGGCGGCACCCGGTCTCGCGGGGTGGCGCGCCGATTCCCGCCACGCCACTGCCCATAACGAGCAAGGCCGCAGGCCCGTTACAGCCTGCGGCCCTGATGTTTCGGACGCCCCTCGGCGGGCGCCGGCGCGCCTATTTCAGCGGCGAGTAGTCCGTCGGGGTCAGCTTGATCGACACCACGCC
>Ga0075163_10002942_pt1 | contig 22934 bp, 16 predicted proteins | sample JI1023141ADNA_FD_71478 | JGI IMG/M metagenome (GOLD analysis project Ga0075163, IMG submission 71478) | Wastewater effluent complex algal communities from Wisconsin, to seasonally profile nutrient transformation and Carbon sequestration -... | ecosystem: Engineered > WWTP > Effluent > Algae... | reverse complement strand
GTGGCGGGCAGGAAACCGGGCAGCCCCAGCACCATGTTGCCCAGGTTCACAGGATGAAAGCCGTCGACATCCTTGCGGGGGTCGATGGCCAGGGTGATACGGTCGGCGTTGATGTGGCTGGGCAAGGGCAACTGCACGATGAAGCCGTCCAGTTCGGGGTCCTGGTTCAATCCTTCCACCAAGTGCAGCAGCTCATCCTCGGCGGTGGTGGCCGGGCGCCTGATCAGCGAACTGCGGAAGCCCACGCTCTGGCAGGCCTTCACCTTGCTTTCCACATAGGTGCGGCTGGCGCCATCCTCACCCACCAGTACAGCGGCCAGGTGTGGCGCCCGCCCTCGTCGGGCCTTGATCCCAGCAGCTTCCTGCGCGATCCGTTCCCGGATGGCATTGGAGGCACGGATACCGTCAAGCAGTTGATGGGTGGCCACCTTCGTCATGGGGCGATGAAGGTAGCGAACGGACGAAGAACGTCAGCCTCCGAACAGCAGCATCATTCCGTGAGCAACTGTAGTCTTCCGGTGCGCCGCTGCCCATCACATTCGATGTGCATCAGGTAGGCGCCCGGAGGGACCTTTGTCAGGTCCAGAGTCCCGGCCATCAGCTCCGAACCGGTCATGGATCGCGTATGAACACACCTTCCCATCCCATCGAACAAGTTCACCAGATGGATCGCGAACGGGTCCACGAGCGCCTTGACCTTGACAAGCCCTGATGATGGGTTCGGTTGGAAAAGGAGTCTGTCCCTCCCGTCCTGTTCGATGGTCACGGTGCGCACCGGGAATAGTTCCTCCATCCCGTTCACGTCGACCTGCCGGAGGCGGTAATAGTTCAATCCCGCGAACGGGGCGGGATCCATGACCGAATAGGAAATAAGGGTCGTGCTGTTGCCAACGGCATCCACGCTCGCCACCGAACTCCAGTGTTCCATGTCCGGTGAATGTTCCACGATGAATCGGTCATTGTCCACCTCCGTGGCCGTCACCCAATCCAAACGCACCTGTGCATCGGATGTCGGTTCTGCCGTGAAGGATACCAGTTCAACGGGCAGCGGTGTCGCTCCGAGGTCCGTGGTACCAAGGGTGAAACGGATGCCATCGGAGATGAGTGTCACTGCATCGAAACGATAAAGGGCGCCACTCACCAGGTAGGCTCCTTCCACGCCCGTCTCGTCACTGAAAGAACCGTCGTTATCGGAATCGACCAGCAAGCGGAGGTGTGCCGGGTCAACGGGGCCGAGGCCTGTGAGATCGAATGCGATATCCACGGCACCCACGTCCACCGAGTTAGTGCCGGAGCCGTTGCGCTCGGAAACCCGCCAAGTTCGTTGGAAACGACCTTCCACGCCGGATGGTACGTCTCCTACGCCCCACGCCCCCAACACGCCATTGTCATGGCCCCAGATCATGAACTCGTTGTTGCCTAGACCGGTCGGATTGGATATGCGAACGATGCCGGTGCCGCGTGCATCGGTGTGCAGGTTACCGGAGTTGATGCGGCCGATACCGGCCACCTCATGGTCGTAGTTGCCCCGTGCAGGTTGGTCCTCGCGGTATACATCCGTGGATGCGGTAAGCGTCATACCGTATTTCGCGGCGAGATAGCTGGTGATGATCAGGCGTTGGGCCTCGTTCACGTCCACGTTGAAGGCGATGACCTCGGCAATATCCCCGTTCCAGTTCTCCGTACCCGCTTGGGCACCGATGGCCATATCGGTCCAGGACCGCAACGTGCCGTTACTGGCCACTGAACCAGCTGGACCATGGTTCACATATTGCGAGATGGCCGACTGTCGGTACATCGTATTGAGGACGTATGGCGTGGCGGTCGCCAATGCCGTCGCCATCGTCACATTGCGTGAGGTCCCATCCGTCTGGATACCACGGCCCCACACCTGGGTGGTGGCTGATGAGACCCACATACCCATGTTCTTCAATGCAGGTGTGGCGGAATAGGCGTCACCTGTGGCGGCACCTTGCAACAGACCGGGGTTCGGTGAAGGCAATGAGGAGTAGCGCGCCACGACCCACACGGAAGCGCGGTTGGCACTGGGAATGCCCGTGGCCAGCATCCGGTCGGTATTGGCGGCGGTGAATCGCAACACCGGCTTACCATTGAGCGCTCCCGAAATGTAGTTGGGGCGTTGTGCGGCCATTGCCTGCATGGCGTTCGATCCATTACCGGACCGGTCGTTCCACTGCCATGCGTTCGCGCCGCTAACAGCTGGTGTCAGGCCAGCATCGCTGAAAACCCCGTGGTCCGCTCCCAACCAAAGCACGTTCGTGGTGCTGTTCCCCACACCACCTGGGCCGGTCTGAGCAGCCAGTGGCATGACGAAGATCGACGTTACGACCAAAGCGAATGAGTGGCGAGGCGTGAACATGGCCCCGTTCTACGGAGAACCTTTCGACAGGTTGCCAGAACGGATAAGGAGAGTACCTGGTCGAATAGCACACCAACGAGATCGCCGGGAAAGGACCTACCACCCTTCGCGCTCCCGGAGTCCCGTGATGTGGGCCAGGTGATGGGCTGAGTGCCACACGTACATCTCCATGGCCTCGTCCAATCGGACAGCCTTGCCATCATCCGGATGGAAGTAGCTCATCCCGAACTCGGCTTCGGACATGCCATGCAACAGGGCGGACCAACGCTGGTGCACCCCATCCAGAATGGACAACGATGCCGAAACCGGCAAACGCACATCGGCTTGTGCGCACCAGGCATCCTGCGGGTAGGGAAGTATCCTGATCCCGTCCGAACAAAGGGCGTGTTTGAACCGGATCAGTGCGTTCATATGGCTGTCCGCCAAGTGATGCGTCACCTGCCTGACCGTCCATCCCCCGGGTCGGTAAGGTGCATCGACCTGGGCATCGCTCAAGCCCGCAAGGGCGGTCCGCAGCTGGCCAGGGAACGCGGCGAGGATACGGACACACTCGGCCTTTCGCTGGGGTGTTCCGGCACGCGTACCGGGCACGAGCCGGCCGATGGGATACTGAAGGGGATCGAGGTGCATGAGGTCAGGATTTGGCGCGACGGAGGAACCAGACGTACATCGCGAACCCTTTCGATGTGACCGGAAAGATGTGGGTGTCGGTGACCACCCAACCCTTGGCCTCCAATTCCTGGATGGTGGCGAAGAAGGTCAGGATATCCTTATCCCGATCGCTCATGTTGGTGACCTTGAGGTCGATCACGTTCGCCCCATCCACCGAAGAGAACACCCCCAATTTCCGTTCGCTCGGCGAGAAATCGACCGAAACGTAGTCATGGACGGTCTGTGCTACGGTCGATCCTACACTGAACAGCGAAAGAGCAAGCGCGATGAGTAGTGGCTTCATGCTGCGAAGATCGTTGTGGGAGCGATCACTTGGTGGCGTGTATCGTCCGCGTTGTGGCGACCCATGGTGTGAGGGGCCGAAGACCGTTGTTTCCCATGGGCTCATTGGATGAGCATGCATCATGGATGCACGTGAACCGACCACGTTCCTTTCGCCTTGGGGAGAACACTGCTTCGGCCATTTGGCTTAGCGCGGTTCGTTCAGGTTCCGGTCACCGTCGAACGACTCTTGGGGATCACTGGACCGTGGCGGGGATGCTCCTCAGTTCTGATGACCCACTGTTCCCTGTTTTGGTTCGAACTTAGGCCTCGCAGGCCATGGAGATGATCAATGGCCCAAGATGAAGTTGGTGCGGCACATCCTGAACGTCCTTCTAACCACGTCGCTCACGTCGAGCGTGGTCGCCCAGTCACCGCCCTATTCGGTGTTGACCGTGAACGATGGGCTACCAAGCAATACCGTTTACGGCATCCTTCAGGACCGGGAGGGCTATATGTGGTTCGGCACCGACGCAGGCCTAGCGCGGTATGACGGCAGCACCATGCGGATCTGGACCTCGAGTGACGGGCTTTCGGACAACGAAGTGCTTTCCATGTACGAGGATCCGATCGGACGGATCTGGTGTTTGATGCTGAACGGCCGACTCTCATACATCGCGAACGAAAAGGCCTATGGGTTGAAGGATCATCCCGAATTCGCACAGATCCGACCCGCTTCGGGATTCCTAGGAATGGCTGTAGACGATGAGGGCTACTACTGGTTCGGCGGCATTGGCGGCGAGTTGTATAGCTGGCGAGCCGGCAAGGTCAGGACCCATTCGGTAGCGGATCACCGATTCACACCTCCGCAAAAGGCTATGGTACTGCCGCTGCGTTTGGGAAATGGGCGTGTGCGGGTTGTCGTGAACGGATCCCTGTATGCGTGTCGAGCCGGTGAGCCGGGATTGCTGCGTTCATGGGGGGCACAGCTCAACGGCATACCCATGGTCTCCGTTTCCGGGGATTCGTTGGTCGCGAACGGTGCGAATGGACCGTTGGTCCTCCATGATGACGTCGATACCGCTATTCCTGTGACGCATGCCCACCCACCGGCCGCTTTCAGACCGCCGCACCTGTTCAAGGACGGTACGATCTGGCATGCCACTGGTGGATACGGCATCGTGAAGCGTTACCCCGTGGACCGGGAACGACCCACAACGCTGATCCTGGAGCATTTGATGGTGCACATGCTCTTCGAGGATAGTGAGGAGAACATTTGGTGCAGCACGGATGGGGAAGGCGTGGTGCTCATATCGAAAGCGGACCGTGAGTTGAGCCTGATACAAGCATCGCGAGAGCAACGGCATAGGACGGTGACCTCGGTGCTGATGACCAAGGCTGGAGACGTGATCTTCGGAACGGCTGGAGGTGCCATCCTACGGCTTCGGGGGGACCTCATGGATACACTCCTACTACCACCCGTACCGCAACCGGCGCGGGAACGTGTACGCGACCTGCAGGAAGCGGCGGATGGTGCTATTTGGTTCACCACGGACATGCGAAGCGGTCGTTTTGGTTCCGGTAGGGGATCCAAGGTGGAGTTCGTCAAGGTCTTGGACGACCGAATGACCCAGGGTGAAGTACTCCTCGATTGGGGGCAGAAATCGCTTGCGACAGGGGCGGACGGCACCGTAGCAGCCAGCGCATTTGGACTGGCAGTGCTCGAGGATGGTGAATACGGTCTTGTATTCGCGTACCGCAAGCGTTACCATGCAGGGATCCAACGGATCTACGCTCCCCATGTGATGCCCGATGGCACCATCTGGTTCGAAACGATGGACCTGCTGCATCGCCTGAAGAAGGAGGAGGGCACCTCGGTACAGGTCCCGATACCCGGCTCCCATGTTCGGATCACCGATATCGATGCGCTGGAGGATGGTACGTTGGTGATCGCTACGGCGGGTAATGGGACATTCTTGTTGCGCAACGGCGACATCCTGGCCCGGTTCACCACGGGGAACGGGGCGACCAGTGATCAATGCAAGGCTGCTGTGGTGCGTGATGGACGCATACTGGTCGCCACGGATGCTGGCGCTTACATCATCGAGGACCCGCTCGGCGAGCAACGGATCCAGGTGTTCCGCCCCACCGGCGTATCACCCTTGAGGGATGTCGAGGATATCGATGGGGATGACGAGCACCTCTATCTCGCCACACCGGATGGTCTGTGCATCGTACCGTTACCGCTGAAGGGTCCGGCTGTAGTGAGACCGTTGTTGCATGTTCAACAGGTGTTGGTCAACGACACCACCAAAGCCTTGAAGGACTCGGTCGAGATGCTCCTGGGCGACCGGTTGACGATCGCCCTCACCGCCCTTGCGTACACAGCGCCGGAGCAGATCCGCATCGAATGGTCGACGTCGTTGGATGGTCCATGGCAGCCGACCGAACGAGTTACACAGTTCAATGGGCTGACCGCTGGCAGGCACGACTTCCACTTCAGGGCCTCCCTCCCCCACGGTCCTTGGAGTTCCATTCGCACGGTGGCGGTCAGTGTTCTGCCACCTTGGTATCGTACCTCGTTGGCCCTGTTCGCGGCTGTTGTCCTTTGCGCAACATTCTTATTCCTGCTCACGCGAGCTTACTTCCGCTCCAACGTACGCCGACACAAGGATGCGCTCTTGAAACAACTCGCCACGCAAGAAGAGCGCCACCGGATCGCAAGCGAGTTGCACGACGACCTGGGTGCCGACATCAGCCATTTGCTCCTGCTCACACGGCAAACGACCAGCTCCGCAACGATCCCTCCACGGCAACTCGAACAACTGGCGAGCTTGGACAAGCATGCCCATTCGTTGATGCATAAGATCGATGAGATCATCTGGAGCTTGGACCCTGCGGATGATGAGTTGCGGAGCACATTGGCGTTCATCCAACGCTACGCCGAGCAATTCGCAGCTTCCCACGACCTGGTCTTCCGCACCCAGCCCATTCCCAATGGTCCTCCCGTTCCCTGTTCCTCGAAGGAGCGAAGGGACCTTTATCTGGTGGTGAAGGAATTGTTGCAGAATGTGATCAAGCACAATGTGGTACATACACTGCGCGTTGTCCTATCCTTCCATGATCATGAAATGATCATCATCCTGGAGGATGACGGCACCCTTCGTCCGATGAACGGGCCCAATGGTAGGAACGGACACGGCAAGGCGAACATCATGGAGCGGCTCGACCGTTTGAGCGGCACACTTCGGACCGAACCACTTGGACCCACTGGCACCCGCACCACGATCACCGTACCCATTCCGACACAAGTAGCATGATCGCCCACGCACTCGCCGACCGCCCCGTCCCCTCATTGCGTATCCTGTTGGTCGAGGATCACGACGATTTCCGATCCCGCTTCGCCGAACTGCTCGCATCCATTCCCGACCTGAGCTGCCGAGCAGCGGCGGACCCTGGTTCAGCATTGCGCGCCATCGAGGCGGAACACATCGATGTGGTGATCATGGACATCAATCTTCAGGACCGGACGATGCCCGTGCCGATGAACGGCATCGACCTGACCCGGTTGATCAAGGCCCGGGCGCCCTCCACGCAAGTGCTCATCTGCACGGTGCACGAGGATGATGAGAAGATCTTCAGTGCCTTGAAGGCGGGTGCCACCGGCTATATCCTGAAGCGTGCGCCCTTGGAGGAATTGGTGGATGCGGTCCGGCTCGTGTACCAAGGGGGAAGTCCCATGACAGGCAGCATCGCGCGCAAGGTGGTGAGCAGCTTTGGCGTGAAACCTTTGGAGAACGGTGAACGGTTGACGGACCGGGAACAGCAGGTGCTCGATCTGCTGAGCGAGGGGTTGAAGGCGAAGGAGATCGCCAATGAGCTCTTTGTGAGCATCACCACCGTCCGCAGCCATGTGCGTAGCATCTACGAGAAGCTGCATGTGCAGAACCGTGTTGAGATGCTCAAGCGAACGGGTAGGGCACGGTAGTGGGGTCATCAGTTCCGAGGGATCCTCGTGGTATGGTCCATTCTGATGATGGAGCGCGGGATCGAAGGGAAGACCTTCGATAGGTCAAATCCGACCTATCATGTTGCGCACCATACTCTGCCTGTTCATCTGTGCCTTCCGATCGTTCCTGGTCTTCGGACAAGGAACAGTGGTGATCACCCCACTTAACGCGCCCATCGTGGTCTGTTCCGAGGCTGAATTCCGGGTGGAGCACACGATCGCCCAGCTTTCCTCCATCACGATCGCGTTGGCTACAGGCACAAGCTTCGTCAGTTCGGATCAGACGGTCACATGCACGCTCGATCTTTCCGGCCAATTGGTCGTCTCTCCAGTCAATGGCATCCATTTGCCATCGTCCTTCGCTTACACGGTCCGGATGGATTGTAGCTTGATCCCACAACCGAGTGCTGGAGGCCAGAATGCGTTGACGCTCGTTGAACAGATCTCGACCGTTCCAATGGTCAATGGTCTTTCCCACCAATTCGAGGTCCACTACCCGCTGCTCGTGCAACAGGACGCTCAGTCGGACCTGACGATGTCCACGTTGTTCGATCCCGATCCACAACAATGCAGCCGTGACAGGAAGTTCGTTTACCGCAACAACGGCACCTTGTTCGGCACCTTCAATGGCAGCGTGCGGTTCACGAATGAACTATGCACACGCACCGTCACCAGCGGCTCGTTGGAAGCCAATATCAACATCACCTCCGTGACGGCCGAATGGTCCAATGGGTCGATCAACCATTCATTGACCGCGGTACCCGGTTTCAATGTCACGCCAACCGGTATTTCGAGCGAGGTCATTTTCACGATCGTGGATCTGCCATACGGTGCCGATCTAGTGATCACCGAGTACTTCTGTCCGGACGTCTGCCTCAGTCCTTCCTGTGTGACCACATTGACCTTGGCCTGGGGTTGTGGTTCCACCGTGCCCAATGACCTCTGTCGCTCGGATGAGTTCGATGCTGCGATCGCGCGCACAGCGAGCAACCCTGTGTTGGGCGTGACCACCGATGGTCCCACCGGCGCTGGAATGGGCACCCTGTTCCCATTCGACCTGACCTGCCCCGGTGGCACCCTACCATGGACCTACCACATCCGGAACCAGAGCACTGATGCACCTGCGTATGACGTGGAGGTGGAATTGGTGGTATGGAACCAACGCGGTAGTGAAGCGGGAATGAAAGGGTTCACCTACCTCTACGCACCCGAAATGACGATCGATGGGGTAGTGATCACACCGACCACGGTAGAGACGCTGGAAGCTGCATGGACGGCGGCCAGCCTTGGTCCGTTGCCACTTTGCATTCAGGATTGGCCCGTATCCGAGCCCCCACCCTTATGGCACGTGCTATATTCCGTTCCCAGGCTCGATCCGAACGAGGTACTCGAGCTCACGTTCACAACCAGGCAATGTTGTGCGTCGGATGCCGCGTTCAACGAACCGGTCGATCTCAACCATTGGGCAGTGCATGTAACGGGTGATAACGATTGTGGCGTATCCATCCATGGGGTCAATGGTCAGGACGCGTTGCTCCATGCAGCTTATCCGCTTGGCGGACATTGGATGAGCACCAACGCCGCATTACCCGACCCGGCCGATGTCCGGTGGTCACAGATCTTCAGCCCCCCTGTTGTACACATGCTCGGGCCGGATCCTCCTGCGAGCGGGTCCTTATGTGATATGGATGCGGTCGAGCAGTTCGTCATCACCACGACCAATTTCATGGCGGACTATGGCACCAACCCCGAGATCATCGCTCAAGACCAATCGGACGGCAGCTGGAACATCCATGTGCGTGTCGATTGGCAGTCGGAACCAGGATTGGCATTGCTCCCGTCCTCCATGCGATTCACCGATGGCACCATAACAGTGCTGCCTGAGACACCTGTGCCCAGCTCAGAAGTTCAATCGAACTTCAGCACCACCTTCCTATTCCGATATGGCACAGGTACCGGATTCAATACGTTCAACGCGCTCAGGTTGTACTTGAACCGCGCAGCATTCCACTATGACATGCTGCCTTGTTGTCCCGCGAAGGAGGGTGGACCCACCGAATACACCGTGAGGATGTACCTGGAACAGACCCCTGGCACCTGCGGCGGAGGTTGTTGGATCCCCGTGGCAGAGACAGGAGCCGACATGGCCGTCCACTGTCCCGGTTGCATAGCTCCGGGAATGATCACCACGGTATGCGAACTTACCCGGGTCAACCTCGGCCATGAGGACGCCAACAACGATGGCCTCCCGGATATCGGCTTCCCCTGTTCCATTGATACCGCCACCTATCCACCGGATGCCTTGGTGAATGTGCGGCTTGATCGTTCGATCGCCGGCGACGAATTGGAAGCACGCGTTACAGCCTATTGCGTGGATGGCAGCTCTGCCACCTGGCAATCCACCATCACGCCTATGCCATACGACTATCGCAATCTCTACCTCGAACTGACCATTCCATGGTCTGATGATCAGAGTTCACTGGCCGGGGCTTCCGACCTCCAAGTGACCGATGTCCGGTTCATCTACGAAACGGGCGTTCCGGCCGACCGTTTCGAGCTGCATTGGCCCAATCCGGCCAACATCGTCCAGAAGCTGGATGATATGTTCTTCTTCCAACTGGATCACCAGGCGCTTCAACTGCAAGGCGCCCCGTCAACGTTCCAATGTGGAATGGATGGCGGTAACCTCGATGCAGCGCACACCTACACCATTGTCGCACGGTTCGATGTCTGCGGCAACTTTGCTCCTACGGACCCCGACGCACCAGCGCTCGATGAGTGGATGCATCGGAGCGAGATGACAGCCAACATGTACCTGTCGGATCTCGTGCATACTGCACCGGTCCATGGCACTGCCAACGGGCTCTCATTGAGCGATCAGATCCTGGCCGATCCTTCCTACGAGCCGGATGGAACCGAGATCCTCTTCTGTGAGGGATGGGGAGGACAGCATTCCTTCATTGCTATCGACAACATACATCGTTCATCCCTGGTACCCGGTACGGACCACTGCCTTCGTGAATTCGAATGCGTGGGCACGGTGCGGATCGGAGGAGCGGACCACGCGAACCTGTTCCCCTTCGAGTATCGCGAGGTACCGGGGGAGTTCCAGGGCTTGACCCATGAGGTCCCAGCAGGCTATGAATTGTTCCAGGACCAGCTTTCCTCACGCATCTTCGTCAATGATGCGTTTGGTGCCCCGGTCCCCACAACGTTCACTCGACCTGCCTTAAGCACCGGGTCTTTGAGTGGGCTCCAGATCCATCAGATCCAACCGGGTTCCTACGACCCTTCAGCCGGAGGCTTCAACGCAGGTCCTTTACCACCGGATGTCATTCTTGGTGCAGCAACCCCGTTGCCCACCGGGGATGAGTTCGCTGAAACGACCTACCGCTATTGGATGCGCCCGACCTGTGACGCCGAGGAGACCCAAGGGATAGATTATGGTACCGGCGCTTTCCCCACCTATGGATGCCAACCGGGTACCGAGGAAGCCGGCAATGATCACGATCTACCGCTCTTTACCATAAGCGTCCCTTCACTGACCGTAAGCCAACCGTTGGACGTGGATGCCACGACGCACGAGATCTGTTGGGAGATCAGCATGGGGCCTGAAGGCAGTGCTGTTGCTGACCCGGTCATCGTGCTGCCATCGTCAGCGGGCTTCATGTTCGATCATTACACATTGGATGGCTTGGAGCAACCGGTGCCACCCAATGGGATCATCCAGTTGCATGGGAATGGCACCGCCGACATCACGGTGCTGCTCTGTGGAACGATGACCTTCTGCACTGGAACCGGACTTTCCCTGCCGCTGAGCGTCGGATGGACGTGCTCACCCATCGATCCTGACGGCGAGGGGCGACTGGAACTGTGCGGCGTTCGGACCGCCGACCTGGTCCTGTGGGAGGAACCCGCAACATTCGATGAGCTTCAAGCCCCGGAGCTCCAGCCGCCAACCGTCGTGCTCTGTGAGGACTTCAACGTCACCTACTGGTTCTATTCGCCCTATGCCGGTGGCGTGAACGACCCGAGGTTCTCAATCCACCTCCAGCCAGGCCTTACGATCGTCAATTCCTCGGCGATACCGGTCGTGCTCGGCAATGGACCTGTTACCAATGGCTTATGCACAGGGCAAATCCATCTGACACCCAATTCATCACCCTTGGAATACGGTCAATTGGTGACCGTTGACCCCGATTGTCCGGTGATCGCCAACAATGGTTTCGAACAACTGGATTGGATCGCCATCACGGTCCGGTACACCACCGATTGCGAATTCACCGGGACGCTTCCTCTCTGTATCCTTGAGGGGACCACCTATTGCGGGGATATCGTATCAGCGGCTGCTTCGCCCCTGAGCGCCACCTATGGTGGAACATCCATCTGCGATCCGGCATGCCCGGACAGGTGTGAGGTGGAGGGCGATATCCATGCAACCCCTTCCGTGGATGGCTGTACGGTCCTATTCGAATTCATACCCTCCCCGCCTCCCCCGCCCGGTTTCGCGATCTCCTATTTGTGGGTGCTTCCGGACGGTACCACCACGAATGCCCCGTCACCGTCGTTCACGTTCAACGGACCCGGGTCCTACACGGTGCATGTGTCCATCACCTTCACAGGGTTCAACGGGGTCACATGTTCAAGGGACCTCGTCCTGAACAGCAGTGCGGAAGCCTGTTCATGTGTAACAGCAGCGTTCGAATGGAGCCACCAAGAAGGGGGCGCTTTCCAATTCTCAAGCACCAGTTCGGCCTGCCCACCGAACACCACGGCGATCCACCGGTGGGATTTTGGCGATGGTACTCCTCCTGCTGATATCCCGGACCCGACACATGTGTTCCAGACCAGGCCACCGCACACGGTTTGCTTGCATGTTCAGTGCATCGAGGACAATGGAAATACGGTGTGCGAGTCGACGTATTGTCAACAGGTGTCCCCGACAGGAAAACGCAGGTGGATCGAAACCCGCGCTACCGAATACATGATACAACCCAATCCGACCAGGGGCACGTTCGAATTGGTGGTGAACGCCGCTTCAGATGAACACCTGGAGGTCCGCATCATCGATACACAAGGCCGAACGGTCCAACTGCGTAATCTTGAACATGCGTCAGGAGTGGCACGCTACGCGTTCAACATGGGCAACGGTCACGCCGGTGTTTACGTGTTGGAGGTGCAAGGCAAGGACCATCGAGCAAGACTGCAGCTGATCCATACGCCATAGCGCCTTCACCTTGTTCGAAGACCAAGGGCCATGTTCACCGGTCAAGCCTTAGGACTGAAGGACTGTCATACAGAACGCCGCAGAAATTCCAAGGTGTTGCACTGCCTTCAACGTGGTTAGGCTACATCCGGTTGTCGGAAAGGCCTCTCGTTTTTCACGATCCGCTTCCACGAATCGTGGTGACGATCCTTTCCGTATATGTCTCCGAAGGTTACATCAGACGTGGTTTTGTAGAGTGTTTTCGATCTCTGATCGATCACGTTCTCCCGCTCCAGTGGACGATAGACGAAGTTGGATCCTCTCAACTGATGAATTCATACCAGACCCACAATTGTGATGATGTATCCCGGATATGGGACAAAGTGCTTTGTTGTGCTGGTCATTCCATCAGCACAGCGGAAGCCGAAAAGCTGGGAGCGAGTAGGCACACGAAAATCCTCAGACATGAAACACCTGGATCATCTTCTCACAATCATGCTGTTGATCGGCGTTACGCGATCACAGGCACAATCACTCTATGTTCCGAGCGGGACCGCAGGCATCGCCCCAGTTGCAAACTGTGCCACTGGTGTACTTCCCGTTTCGGTTGGCGCGTTCAACGCGGACTGCCGCTCACGGTTCTATGTGGAGCACCGGAACCAAGCCAATGCTGGTGAGCGATTCGGAACCTTCAGTTATATGGAACAGAACGGCACGAACACTCAAGGCTCAGGCGAATACCGGGGCGTATTCGGACACATGAACGTGACAGCCGCAGGCAGTACGCGGAATCCGAACCAGAATGACCAGGCCATCGGTGTTTACGGTCGGCTTTCGGTGATCCCTTCGGCAAATGGTGAAATACCGCAAGTGACAAGGGGCTATGGACTACGAGGGGAGGTCGCAACTGGTGGCTTCATTGCAACAGCATACGGAGTTCAAGGGATCGTCTCGTCCGGAACCGTGCGGTATGGCGTACATGGTCAAGCGAGTACCGCATTACCCAATTCTTGGGCGATGTGGTCAAATGGCAACCAGTTCTCAACCACATCAACACAATGGACCTTCAGCGACCGATCATTGAAAACGGATATCAAACCTTTGAAGGGTTCGCTGAGCGCGATCCTGAAACTCGCTCCGAAGACGTACCAATTCCAGCACGATCTACATCCCGGCCTGAACCTCTCACAAGGCGAACAAATGGGGTTGATCGCTCAGGAGGTGGAGACCGTCATCCCATCGTTGGTGATGGACGTGCACCATCCTGCCCAATTCGACGAACAAGGCAAGCTGATCGACGCCGCATTCGACATGAAAGCGATGTCGTACACCGGCCTGATCCCCATGCTCGTAGGAAGTATCCAGGAACAACAGGCGATCATCGATGAACAATCTTCACGTATCGACCAACTGGAGGCGGATCTGGCTTCGATCAAAGCAGCACTAGGAAAACCGTCCATGGGCAGCAACGCATCACAGCCTGCCAAGGCCCGGTTGGAGCAGAACGCCCCGAACCCCTTCAACACGAACACCACCATTGCATACCAGATCCCCGATGGTACGAGCAAGGCCGCCATCGTGGTCCGCACCTCGGAAGGAAAGGTCTGGCGGTCGTTCGATGGTCTGGCCGCTGGTCAGGGCCAATTGGTGATCGCTGCAGGCACGCTCACGGCTGGTAGTTATACCTACTCCCTGGTCATTGATGGTACCGCTACCGAGACCCGGACCATGTTGATAACGCGTTAGGATCCCATTTCGCGAAATGAGGAACGGCCGTCCATCGACGGCCGTTCCTCATTTCGTATCCAAGTGGTACAGAGCCATTGATCCGTATAGCATCATGCACCATATTCCTTAGTTCTGATGATTGATCGGGTGAACGTCATTTCTGATGATGTAAGGCACTTACGTGATGGAGTGCTTTGTGATACTGGTAATTCCACCAGCACAGCGGTTGCCGAAAAGCTGTCAATAGAGTAGGCCTAAGTAAGAATCAATCATGACAAACAATAAGATCTTTCGAATGAGTACCACGATAATCAGTTGTTGTGCGTTACTCCTGACCTCATGTGAACGTTCTGAACTAGACCGTGGTCCGAACACTCCCGAGGACCCAGCTGTGATCGCGACCAAAGCGCGATGCCCGAAGGCGACGGTACTGTATACGGACCTCGCTGTCATAGCTGGACCGCCGACCCCCGCGACCGGTCAACTCAACCTGGTCTACCAGCGGTGCTTCCCTGTTCCTGCGTGTGGATCGTTCACGAACTACTCCAGTGAGGTCCTAACGGGTTGTGTACAACTGGGTTCCGTGGAACTACCCATTTCTTCAATGCCATACGTGACCTATGCAGAACAGGTGGCCACGATCAGCTACTTGAAGGATCTCGCACAATTGAACGCACCCATTTGCAGCGGCACGGTCAAGAAGGTGATCAAAAGCATGAAATTCTATCGGGACGCATTCATCCCGAATGGCATCTGTGCCTATGTCGTGTATGCCTGCTGCGGCAGCGAGCAAGGCTAAGCTAGCGATGCACTGGGTCATGGGTGGGTCCCTTTCCGAATGAGCTGGATCCACTACATGAAGTGAACACAGCGGAAGCCGAAAAGCTGTCGACAGAGTAGGCGTTGAACGAAAGGAACAACCCTCATGAGTACCTACCGATCACTACTGCGAATGATGCCCCTGGCCATGGCATTCCTGGTGTCCTGCACACAGGAGGAGGTCGAAAAACCGTTGGACCGGTCAACGGACTACACCAAGTCGGGCAAACTCACGCCCAACTACCTGGTCAATGGCGACGTGGCGTGCTTCGATGTGATGCGCGCTTGTATCTGGGAATCCGCCACATGCAACTCCACCGGAGAGATGTTGATCCAGACCCCCTGTACCGTTGGCTATGTATGTGCTGGCGGGGTGGCCTTCCTGAAAGGGACCGGCACCAACTATGGCCCATGGCACATCATCCAACCCCGTACAAGACCCAATGGGTTCAAATGCCTGCGTGTGCGCTTCAAGAGCACTGCTTCGCAAGAAACCGTTGGCCATTACAACGCGGTGACCGGAACGTGGACCGTTGAGACCGGAAGCAACTTCCAAGCGCAGCAAGTGTCACCTCCGGCCGATTGCTGAACCACGTAAAGCGCCATTGACCTTGCCATCCACGGCCAAGCAAGGCCATCGATCAGTGTTCATACCTGCGCGATGGACCCAACAACCGGAAATATGGTCGAAGGCGCATCTCTTTCAAGCGCATATCACTCATACTGATGGATCTCCGCGGCAACCTCATTTATGAGGATGTGCAGAGGAAGAGTGATCAGCTGCTTTACACCGTCGGTATCGAGCCGACACAGCGAATGCCGAAAAGCTGGGAAAGAGTAGGCACAAATCAGAACAACATGATCATGCGAACAGAACGATCGAACAGTGGAAAAGCAATGCGTCTAGCCCCCTTGTTGGCAGTGATGCTTCTGGCAGCCTGCGAGAAGGAAGTGACCACGCCCTCACCTCAAGAGGACCCACAGGGATCGGTGGGAAGGGCCAAGACGTTCGGGCGGTACTTCGAGACCGTGAACAACAGCGGGTTCGTGCCGAATATCACCGTGAACGTCTATGACCTGTGTCGAAATACGCTGGCCATACATCGCTCCGCAGCAACGGGGATCCGTACCTTCAATACGACCACGTGTTCCAACCCGAATTTCGGTGTGCCACAAACGGTTGCTGGCACGTATTGCTACCAATCCGGGGTTTGGTACTATTTGGGCTCCACCAGTGGACCTTCCAACAAACGGTTCATGAAGTTCAAGTTGGGACCCTTGTACGACGATATGGCCACCTACGTGCCGCTGTTCCGATACAATACGAGCACCGGAAGGTGGACTTGCCCTGGACAACCTGTATCGGATCCCGACTTCGTCCAGTGGCAGGAGATCACTTCCCTACCTACGCCTTGCTGAAACGAGGTCTTCAGGGAACAAGGAAGCGGGGCTCATTACTGGGCCCCGTTTCCTTTTGAAGAAATGCAGTTCTTGAACTGGAACGCGGCGTTCTACCTCCTCATCCCCTGCGCCTGTTGCAACTGCTTCATCATGTTCTGCATCTTGCTCTTGTCCCCCATCATCCGTGATCTTCCGCGTCTCCTCGAACTGAGATCAGCATGTTCACTGCTTCGGCTTACGCATGATCCATACGTACTGTGTGCCGGTTATCTCAAGATCGACCAATTCCCAACCAAGAAATTCCAGCTTCACCACCTCCTCTAACACGGACTTCTTGTCCAATTCCCCGTCTTTCCCACCAACGGACTTCAAATCAACAACTCTTGTATCATCGAGTGTTGAAGCGATCTCAAGGATACGCGCTGGACCAACAAATGTCATCCAGATATAGTCATGCGTTCCACTTTGGGCCTGGCTAGATGACACCAAGAGTATGAGCGCGAATGTTGACAATAGAGTTTTCATCGTATCCGTTGTTCGTTCCTTTTGGATCACCTCCTCGTACCCTGCGCCTGTTTCATCCGCGATCATCGCCTTCATATTCGCCTTGTCCCCCACCATCCGTGGTCTTCCGCGTCTACTCGAAGGGCTATCAGTTTGTTCACTGCTTCGGCTTGCGCATCAGCCAAACCATGCGCTCAGCTTTGTTTTCCCCAACCCCATAAGCGTTGAAATTCACCAGTTCCCATCCACCCGTTTCGTACTCTGAAACCAAGGCAAGTGCTACCGCATGGTCCTTTGGAGTGTCCGCAATTCGGTCCCCGTTCAGCGCCAGAAGGTCAATGCTTCTGCGAGGTTCACCCTCTCTATCCACCACAATCACTCTGTCCATTGGAAATGGTCGATAGGTGATCAACAAGTAGTCGTGCACCTCCGACTGGGCAAAAGAACCCGCCGCTGCAAGCATCCAAACCAAGGCTATGATCTGTCTCATGGTGCTAACGTATGTTGATCAGTACGCCCTACCTCCTCATCCCCTGCGCCTGCTGCAACTGCTTCATCATGTTCTGCATCTTGCTCTTATCCCCCATCATCTTCATCATTTTCCGGGTCTCCTCGAACTGCTTCAGCAGCTTGTTCACCTCGGGCACATCCGTACCACTGCCCGTGGCGATGCGTTGACGCCGGGTCCCATTGATCAATGCGGGGTTCTTGCGCTCCTCGGGCGTCATGCTGCGGATGATGGCCTCGATGTGTTTGAAGGCGTCATCCGGAATGTCCAGGTTCTTCAAGGCCTTGCCCACACCGGGTATCATGCCCATGAGGTCCTTCATGTTCCCCATCTTCTTGATCTGACCGATCTGCTCCAGGAAGTCGTCGAAGCCGAATTGGTCCTTCTGCAGCTTCTTGTTGAGTTCGCGGGCAGCCTTCTCGTCGAACTGCTCCTGGGCCTTCTCCACCAAGCTCACCACATCACCCATGCCCAAGATCCGGCCGGCCATCCGTTCCGGGTGGAACTCGTCGATGGCCTCCATCTTCTCACCCGTGCCGATGAACTTGATCGGCTTGTCCACCACACTACGGATAGTGAGGGCCGCACCCCCACGTGCATCGCCGTCCAACTTGGTCAGCACCACACCGTCGATGTTCAGGCGGTCGTTGAAGGCCTTGGCGGTGTTCACAGCGTCCTGACCGGTCATAGCGTCCACCACGAAGAGCGTCTCCTGGGGCTGGATGGCCTTCTTCACGCGGGCGATCTCATCCATCATCGCTTCATCGATCGCCAAGCGACCGGCGGTATCGATGATCACGGCGGTGAAGCCATGGATCCTGGCGTATTCGATGCCTTTCTGGGCGATACTGACCGGGTCCTTGTTCTCCCGATCGCTGAACACCACCACATCCAACTGCTTGCCCAACGTCTCCAACTGGTCGATAGCAGCAGGGCGATACACGTCGCAGGCCACCAACAGGGGCTTCTTGCCTTTCTTTCGGAGGTAAGCGCTAAGCTTGCCGCTGAAGGTGGTCTTACCCGAACCCTGCAAGCCGCTCATCAGCACCACCGTGGGGTTTCCCGCCATGTTGATGCCCGCATTGCGGCCACCCATCAGCTCGGCCAGCTCATCGTGGGCGATCTTGATCAGCAACTGACCAGGGCTCACAGCAGTGAGCACATTGGCGCCGAGGGCCTTCTCCTTCACCCGGTCGGTGAATTCCTTGGCGGTCTTGAAGTTCACGTCGGCGTCCAGTAGGGCGCGCCGAACCTCCTTCATGGTCTCCGCCACGTTGATCTCCGTGATCTGCCCTTGGCCCTTTAGGACCTTGAAGGCCCGTTCTAACTTGTCACTGAGGTTCTCGAACATGTCTGACTTGTCGGAAGGTTATACGCTAGGACATCCCTTGCACCACGCTTACTCGAGCAAAGCATGGTTTCACGAATGAAGCGCGAAGTTAGAGCGTATGGAGATCGCGTTCGGTACGGATAGCCGTCCGGCTACGGATCATTCCTTCCGCCGGACAACGCTCAGCGCCCTTTCGGTCGTCATCACCGTGAATCCACCACATGACCCTTCGCTCCTCGGTATTCGCCACAGTCCTGCTCCTCTCCTACTGCTCACCCGCACGTGCACAACAGCAGGCCGGTTGTGGCAGTACCAACGCCGGACTTTCCCCGGAGCTGGTCGCACGGGCCTTGGCTGCGGACGCTGAACGGGGCGGCGGGAACGAGGTGCGGACCATGAAGTTGCACGTGGTGATCGCCGCCGCTCCGAACGGGGGCTTTGACCCGGTGCTCGCCTTCCAGCCCAGCGATGTACAGCGGGACATCGACGCCACCAATGCCATCTTCGCGCGCTGCAACACCGGCGTACAGCTCCAGCTCTGCGGACCGATCGAGGTCGTGGTTGATCAACAACTCTACATCTCCCCGCTGCAGGCCGCGCAGACCGTGCAGGCGAACACGGAACCGGGCTACATCAACGCGTTCTACGTGTTCGACATCGCGAGCGGGACCATCGGTGGTGCAGCCCTGGGCGACCTGGTGTTCGTTTCGCGCTTCGGCCCCCAATACACCCTGGCGCATGAGGTGGGCCATGTGCTCGGCCTCAGCCACCCGCATGATGTGCTGATCGAACCGGAACTGGTTAATGGTTCCAACTGCACCATCGGCGGTGATATGCTGTGCGATACACCCGCCGATCCGCGCTTGGACCTGCCAGGCATGATGTTGCCCCCCTGCACGTACGTGGGTACCGTGACCGATGCGAACGGCGACCTGTACACCCCGATGCTCAACAACCTCATGAGCTACACGCTCTGCACGGCCGATTCGCTCACGCCGCAGCAAGGGGCGTTGATGCGCTACACGGCGGACAACGTGCGTGTGCAGCTGCAACGCACCACCTCACCCACGATCATCACGCCGTTCGCCTTGCGGCAATGCGTGGACGCCGATCCACTCGCGTTGGAAGCCAGCCCGGCCCCCGGCACCTTCAGTGGACCGCTCGTGAGCGGAACGAACATCATCAACGCTCCGAACCCGCCCGGCCAATATTGGGTGGCCTACTCGCCGACCGCCCAAGAGCCACCGACGGTCTTCGCCGACCAGTTTTGCTTGCCCTATGCCCTAACGCCCACCGCGCACATAGGCGTCGCCACGGACAGTGTGTGGCAGAGCTTCACGGCGGCCATCGATGGGGAGTTCGATCGCTTGGACATCTACGCGCACTCCACCGCACCGCAGAACATGCGGCTTCGCATCTACAGCGGCGAAGGCGTAGGGTTCTCCTTGCTCTTCGACCTTTCTGCGCCGATGACCGCTGACACGAGCTGGACCCTCTTCGACCTACCTGCGGGCGTGAACAGCTTGGCGGGCAACACCTACACGGCGCTCGTCACCACCACTACCGACATCGCCATCATGACGCCTTATGGCGCTTCCTACGCGCACGGCATCAGCAGCTTGGGCCCGCAGGATGTGGAATTCCGCCAGTGGATCCTGGCCGCGCCACCGTGCCAAGGCACGTACCGCTACTACGAGTTGTACCAAGTGCAGGAACATCCCTTCATCAACCTCGCCGATGCCTACTGTCATTCGGATGAACGGCCGGTGCACCTGGTGGCGGACACCCTGCACCTCTCCAACATCAGCGAGGCCGTGGACGGCAGCACCACGGACACCTTCATTCCCTCGAACCTCGCGCCCGGCGAGCACCTCGCGCAGCACACCTACACCGTGAACGGTTGCTCCGGAACAATGGACCAGGTCTTCACCGTGGAGCCGCCGCCCACCTTCGTTTTCCCCGCTCTGCAAGCGCCGATCTGCGTGGATAACGATCCGATCCCGTTGCAGGGCGAACCTGCCGGAGGCAGCTTCCGCATCAACGGCGCGGCCAGTACGGTCCTGGATCCCGCAGCGCTCGGGGTGGGCACGCACACCGTGGACTACCTCTACTCCACCGTGCTGGACGAGGTCACCTTCCAAGACCAGTTCTGTTGCTACGAAGGCCTGCCCTCCTACGGCTTCCTTCCTGCTGATTCATTGGCTTGGCAAGCGTTCAATGCCCGTCAGAGAGGCACCTTGCTCAACATCCAAACGGCCGTGCTGATGAACGCGAATGTGGCGCGAACCTTCAACCTGAGCCTGCATGAAGGCACGGGACCCGATGGGCCGGTGATCTGGTCCGATACGCGCACCACCTTGGACGGTTACAACCTCTTCACCACGCTGGACCTGCCCGTGCAAGAAGGCAGCACCTACTCGTGGGCGCTGCAGTTCGTGGCCGATGCGGAACCGATGTTGCCCAACCTGTTCCACTTCACCGCGAACGGCTACCCCACCGGCCTTGGCCACATGCCAGGAGTGCCGGATGCCGACCTCTTCTTCCGTGAGGTCATCCGCCAATCCTTCCCCTGCGCGGACAGTACGAGCTTCACCATCAATGTGGACGTGTGTTCCGGCATCGCGGGATCCACCTTGCCCGGCATTTCCGTGGGCCCCAACCCCTTCGGGCGAACGCTGCTGCTCACCACCGCCGGTGAGCGCGTGTTCTGTACCCTCCTGAGCGCCGATGGCCGCACCGTGCGCACCCACAGCGCCGGACCGCACACCCGCGAGGAGATCCCTGTGGCTGACTTGGCCAGTGGGTGCTACCTGCTGCGGTTGAGCAGTGCCGATGGCGCGCGGACGGAGGTGTTGCGTGTGGTGAGGGAGTGAGGAATGGGTTTTGGGCGTGTCCCTCCCACGGATGAAACTTCGGGGCACGGGTTCGGCTATCCGCTCTACTCCTCCCTCGTTCCTCGCTGCAGGGTGCCGCTGCGATCACCAACGCGGAAGAGCGGATAGGACGCACCTTAGCATGCTTCACACGGACTTCCCGCTGAAAGGTGCACTAGAAGGTGACTCAACCATCACCCTTGAGCGCTTGAATGGTCTCGTGGCTTAGGTTCTGACCAGCCCATGTCATTCCACCAAAACCATCCAGCAAATAGAGAAGGTCACGCACCGCGCCTAGCACTTCATCCAGCGTTTCTCTCTTGAGGACCACGCGCTTGCCATGGACAATATCATTGCGAAGGGTCACCCCCTTTTCGACAAGTTCAATCAATCGCAATGGAATTTCGGGCTTCTTGCCCCCGTATCTCAAAGGTGTTGGGATTAGAGGCATAAGCTCTCTCAACATCTTGACCAGCGGAGGTGATTGAATATTCCTAAGGAGCCATTCAGTCTCAGGAAGGAATCTTACCACAAACTCTTTCCATCCAGTCTCTGCTGCCGCAATACCGATAACAATCGCACTTCGAGGGTTGTGACTCCTTTGAGACCATGCCTCGGATAGCATCGTGTGACCTAGTGGCTCAGCAGTCTCTGACTCCACAAGGCTCTTAATCGCAACAATCTGCTCGGGCTTCAGTTTGATAATTGTCGGAAAGTCCATGCTCACATGAAATCGAATCTTCTGCGGCACTCGTTTCCAAGTCACATTATCCAACGACCATTCGACGTCACTGCCTAGCCGGATCGGATCGTGCGCGCTTGTAAGACCTCTGACCCACCTTATGCTGGAAACGGTTGATTTGACACACTCGTCGAGTTCATTTCCAACTTCATCGACAATCGACCGGATACGACTTAACAACTTATCCTTCATCGCCATGAACAACACCTCCTCCTTAACAGCAGTGTACCTCTCTGTGGTCGCCATGCAGCTCAAATCCCCACTGTTCAGTCCCTTGACCAATTCAATCTCCTCGAGCTTTCTGATTTGAACATTGACCAATCCCGACTTCCGAGCCAGCACGATGTCTAGATGGCCAGGTTCGCCAAGGTCCATGGGCTTGAGAGTGTAGTTAAGTCTAAACAGCATGATCGAAAGCTAAGGTCTAGCACCATTTGTCGCGAGTATTGGATCGCAAGTCAGCCTTGTTTGCAGTGAGCAGTCACTTCATGCCAACAGTCC
>Ga0075163_10002941_pt1 | contig 22936 bp, 21 predicted proteins | sample JI1023141ADNA_FD_71478 | JGI IMG/M metagenome (GOLD analysis project Ga0075163, IMG submission 71478) | Wastewater effluent complex algal communities from Wisconsin, to seasonally profile nutrient transformation and Carbon sequestration -... | ecosystem: Engineered > WWTP > Effluent > Algae... | reverse complement strand
AGCTTAAATTACAAACTATTCTTTACAAAGATGGTAAACAGGTATTTGCTCATGATTCTATGCTTGATACAAAAGGCCAACAGAACTTACAAGACTTAATATCAACAGGTAAATTTGTACTAGGAACAGAACTAGCAGCAGGTAAATACACTTTCCAAGTTGTTGTTACTGATTTAGTTAATAAAAATCGTGCTCAATCTCAAGAAATTGACCTTGAAATTTTAGCTAAATAAAACTTAATTAGGGGTTAAAAATTATATGCAATCTTCTGAAAATGCTAAAGTTGCGCTTGTTACTGGGGCTAGCTTAGGAATTGGTTATGCTACGGCTCTAATGCTCTTAAATGAAGGATATAAAGTAGTTATCTGCTCACGTCGACAATCAGAATTAGATAGAGCAATAAATGAGTTAAAAGAAATTGCTGGTGATAGAATTGCAGGTCAAACTTGTGATGTACGTAAATATCAAGAAGTCTTAAGCCTTTTTAATTTTGTAGAAGAAACTTTTGGCGGTATAGACGTTTTAGTAAATAATGCTGGAGTTGGCCTTCTAGCTAGTGTTGAGCAAATGACTGTAGAAGAATGGCATACAGTTATTGAAACAAATCTTAACAGTCTATTTTATTGCTCTCATGAAGCTATTCCCCGTATGCGTAAACGTGGTGGAGGCTATATTTTTAATATTGGAAGTCTAGCAGGAAAAAATCCTTTTCCTAATGCCTCAGCTTATAATGCTTCTAAATTTGGTTTAATTGGTTTCTCTGAAGCAATGATGCAAGAAGTTCGTTATGATAACATCCGTGTTAGCTATATTTTACCAGGAAGTGTAAAAACTTCTTTTAAGGGTTCAAATCCAAATGACCCCGCATCAGATTGGAAACTAGCTCCTGAAGATGTTGCACAAGTAATTATAGATTTACTACATCATAATCCTCGTAGTCTTCCTAGCTGTGTAGATATACGACCATCTAAACCTAAAAAATAGAATGATATAAAGGAAACTTATGCCAGTTTTTGACACTCACCAAGAAGAACTAGAAAAACATGAATTTATGATGGGCAAATGTCGAGGGCGTTTAGCTGTAACTCTCGATATTCTAACAGATGCACTCACTCTAGTTGGAATGCATGGAGTTTATTGCCATAACACCCGCTTTCCTAATAAACCTAAATTAGATATTGAAGAAGTCCTTAAACATCTAGAAAATAGCAAAGAATTAATCATAAGTGTGATGGAAGAAATCAAAAAACAAAAAACATTGGAAAAATCAAATTAGCATGCAAATTTTGGTGGGAATTGATACTGGTGGAACATTTACAGATTTTGTTGCTTGGCATAAAAAAGGTTTTTTAACCTTTAAGCTATCTTCAACACCTAATAACCCAGCAGAAGCCATTCTAACAGGGCTAAAACAAATCCATAAAAAGCTAAAAGGAACTAGCTACCAAGTTGTGCATGGAACTACGGTAGCTACTAACACTCTACTTGAGCGTAAAGGCGCAAAAACTGCTTTAATTACTACATCAGGTTTTGAGGATGTGTTGGAAATAGGCAGACAAGCCCGCCCAGAAATCTATAATTTTAATGTTTCTCGCTTACCTCCTCTTGTACCTAGTAATTTGCGTTTTGGTGTTAAAGAACGTGTTACTTTTGATGGTAGTATTTTAGAGCCATTAGATGAAAGTGATTTAGAAAAAATCCTTCAAGAATGTCAAAACAAAGAAGTTAAAGCTATTGCAGTATGTTTACTTTTTTCATTTGTTAACCCAACTCATGAAAAGAAAATAGCTGAAAAACTTGCTAAATATTTTCCTATCTCTTTGTCTTCAGTAATTTTGCCAGAATATCGAGAATATGAACGGACTTCAACTGTTGTAATTAATGCCTATTTAACTCCTAAAGTAGGCGAATATTTATCTACATTAAATAAAAATTTAGATCAAGTAGTAGAAAACAAACCTATTTCCTTACGAGTAATGCAGTCTAGCGGCGGGGTAATTTCTGCTACTATGGCTAGCCGTGAACCTGTGCGCACAATTTTATCAGGCCCAGCAGGTGGTGTATTAGGTGCAAGTCTTCTATCTAAAGCAGCAGGTTTTGAGCAAATTATTACTTTTGATATGGGGGGAACTTCTACTGATGTTGCTTTAATAGATGGTGAGCCTACTACTACAAATGAAGCTAAAATTACTAGCCTACCTGTTGCCGTACCAGTTTTAGACATTCATACCGTTGGTGCAGGGGGTGGTTCAATTGCCCGTCTAGACAGCGGTGGAGCATTACAAGTAGGCCCAGAAAGTGCAGGTAGTGTTCCGGGGCCTATTTGCTATGGTCAGGGTCAAGAAATCACCGTAACAGATGCAAACTTGCTACTTGGGCGTTTTGGTAGTGATAGCCTTTTAGGTGGAGAATTAAAACTTGACCGTAAAAGGGTTGAAAAAGCATTTGAAAAGTTTGCTAATGAAATTACAGAAAAAACAGGACATCCTACTACCCCAATTAGCGCTGCATTAGGGATCATCGCTGTAGCTAATGCCAATATGGAACAGGCTTTAAGGGTCGTTTCAATAGAGCGTGGCTATGATCCTCGTTATTTTACTCTAGTTAGTTTTGGTGGTGCTGGTGGATTGCATGTTTGTGAACTTGCTAAAGCGCTAAGAATCCCTAAAATCCTTATCCCTACTGCACCTGGTGCACTTTCTGCACTTGGTGGATTAATGGCAGATGTTGTAAAAGATTATTCCCGTACAGTAATGCTTAAAGATAGCGAGTTACATCAAGAAAAAGCTTTAGAAATCTTTGATGAATTAACAAAAACGGCTCAAAAAGACTTAACTGAAGAAGGCTTTAGCCCCAATCAAATCGCAGTTTCACAACGTGCAGCACTTCGCTACCGAGGCCAATCTTTTGAACTAGAGCTTGATTGGTCAAATACAGTTTTAGAAAAATTCCATCAAGCACATGAAAAAAGATATGGTTATGCTGATTCAAGTCGAGCAGTAGAAATTGTTAGCTTAAAGTTAAGAGCCATTGGCTTAACCATTAAACCACCTATTAAACGCGGCCTTAAAAGCTCATTACTAGCTAAGCCTGCTTTTTTATCTCAAGTTTATTTTCAAAAACGTGCTAGAGAAGTTCCTGTATATAATAGAGAGGCTTTGCCAATTGGGTGCAAGCTTGTAGGACCATTAATTGTACTTGAATATAGCTCTACAACGCTCTTACCTGAAGAATTTGAGCTAGAGGTAGACGATTTTTCTAACTTAGTTATTTCAACTGTTTATTAGACTTGTAAAACTGCTCTTTTTATTGTGTGAATTAACTTTGGGGCGCTATCAGTTTGAATAGAGCAGCCTGGAGTTATTATTAGGCGCTTATTCCCAAAAGTCTCTATTGTTTCTTTAATTTCTTGTTCAATAGCTTTTGTTGTAGTGTGACCAAAGCGCTCTTCATCAATCCCACCAAGTAAACAACCTTTATATTTAGTGCTAGCTTCGGTTAAAGATGGGCTGGTATGCAAATGTGACCAATTTATTGCTTGAATAGGATAATCAAGTAACTCATCAAAAAAGATTTGCTCTCCATGAATATGTAAGATATTAAACTTAGTTTTAGCCTTTATTGCATCTAAAATCATTAAATCAAATGGACGACAAAACTTTTCATATTCAGAGTAAGTCATAACATTACTGTTTGCAGCACTTAGAGAAAGAAATATCCCTGCTGCACCTGTTTCTATAGCCTGACAAGCATAGTTAGCAAGTGATTTAGCAATTTTATACATAACCTCTAGTAGCAACTCTGGTTCTTTATTTTTAAGCTGTAACAAAGTTTGTTTATCTGAAAATCGACGTGCTATTGTCCAAGGGCTAAAGATTGTTTCAACAAAATAAGCTTCCCCTTCAAGCTTACTTGCAATTATTTTTAATACTTTTAGTTGCTCTCCAAAACCCCCTTCATCACCTGAAAATACCTCTAATGCCTTCCAATCACTTATATCTGATAGATCAAAAAACTCTTTTTGGTTATCAGACTGAGGATAAGAATAATCATTCATTACTTTAAGAAAATCTAAGTCATAGGCTTGAAAAAAGCTAAGGTGAGCTTGGGCCGTTTGTGAAGCGGGAGCGTGTTGTAGACCGAAGTGATACCAACAGCTAAAAGGAAGGCGATCTAGATTATTTCCATTAAGCGCGGCATCAATACGTTCTATTTTATTCATACAAACTCCAAGATAAAAACTTTTACTGAAATATTGCTAAAATTTCTATATATTAAACTTCTTTTGTTGTATAAAAAAACTACTTTTTTCTCTCTATTTTTCAATAGCTTCAATTATTTCAAATCAAAATTAATATTATGACAACAGAATTTGATATTGAATTATCACAAGTTACAAAGAGTTTTGGCGACACTTACGCGGTTAATGATGTTTCCTTACAAGTAAAACCTGGAGAGTTTTTAACATTACTTGGCCCCTCTGGTTGTGGTAAAACAACTCTACTACGTATGATTGCAGGGTTTGAATATCCAACATCAGGTAAAATTATGCTTGGTGGAAAGGATGTTACCGCAATTCCTCCATATAAACGAAATGTTCATACGGTATTTCAACAATATGCTTTATTTCCTCATCGTAATGTAGAGGGTAATATTGCTTTTGGCCTAGAGTTAACAGGTTTAGCCAAATCAGAGATAAAAAAGAAAGTAATAACAGCATTAGAACTTGTGCAATTAAAAGGGTTTGAAGACCGTTATCCTAAGCAATTATCTGGTGGTCAACAACAACGCGTAGCAATTGCCCGTGCATTAGTGCTTGAACCTCGTGTCTTACTTCTAGATGAGCCTTTAGGAGCATTAGATCTAAAGTTACGTAAAGAAATGCAAGTAGAGCTAAAAAAGCTTCAACAAAAACTAGGGATTAGTTTTGTTTTTGTTACTCATGATCAAGAAGAAGCCCTAGTTATGTCTGATAGGATTGCAGTAATGCAGCGAGGTAAAATTGAACAGCTTGGCAGTGCTGATGAAATCTATGAGCGTCCATCTACAGAATTTGTGGCTAATTTTATTGGTGTATCAAATATATTAGAAACAGAAGTAATAGAGACAAAAACAATTGGTGATAGTAAAAAAGTTCGTCTACGCCTTGCTAATGGTGAATTAAGTCTTACTACAAATAAAGATTTACAGCCAAAGTCACAAGTAAAAATTGTAATACGTCCTGAAAAAATCTCTCTTTCTACCAGCCCAGAAAATTCAATTGTAGATGGTCTAATTGAAGATAAAGTTTATTTTGGTGCTAATACTCAATGGAAGATTAAATTAAGTGATGGGACTAGTGTTTTAGTTTCCCAACAAAATTCTAGTTTTAGTAGCACTTATTTAGCTAATCAAAAAGTCTATCTTAGATGGGATGAGGAAAGTAATGTAATTCTTGATAGGAAAAGTGAGCTATGAAACTAAGTGATAAAATTACAGCTTTTTACTATAACCGTGTTAAAGCACAATTATTTACATTACTAGGACCTTCAATAGGCTGGTTAGGCTTGTTTTTTATTTGCCCAATTATGGTAATGCTAATTTATAGCTTTGCTAGACGTGGAGAATATGGGACAGTTGAATATATCTTTAGCTTAAAGAACTATTTACAGTCATTTGACCCACTATATTTAATGATTTATTGGCGTTCAATTTGGATTGCTGCTTTAACTACTGTTATTTGTTTGGTTATTAGTTACCCAGTAGCCTATTTTATTGCTCTAAAAACAGATAAAAAATGGAAAAGCCTATTACTTATCCTAGCGGTTGTCCCTTTTTGGACAAGCTTCTTAATTAGAACCTATGCTTGGATGATGCTACTAAGAACTGAAGGGTTACTTAATAGTTTATTCTTAAAACTCCATATTATTGATGCACCCCTTAAAATGCTTTTTACAGATTGGGCAGTGCTTGTAGGGCTTATTTATGGAGAATTACCATTTATGATCTTGCCGCTTTATGCTTCATTAGAAAAGCTAGACACCAGACTTTTAGAAGCAGCAATGGATCTTGGGGCAAATAGAATTGCTACTTTTCTTAAAGTCACTGTCCCATTAACTAAAGTAGGGATTATTACAGGAATCATTTTAGTCTTTATCCCCTCATTAGGGGCTTTTGTTACTCCTGATATATTAGGTGGAGCAAAATCAATTATGATTGGAAACTTGATTCAAAACCAATTTGTGCAGCGTAATCAGCCTTTTGGTGCTTCTCTTTCATTTCTACTTACAGGGCTTGTCCTTTTACTCTTATGGATAGGGCTAAGAGCAGGTATAAAAGTAGAGGAAAAATAAGTAGTCTTAAAAAGGAAATTTTATGAATGTTCGAATACAAAACCCAGGGCTAAAAGTATTTTCAGCATTAGTTTATTTATTTCTTTATATTCCAATCATAGTTTTAATTGTCTTTTCATTTAACCAATCAAAGCTTAATGTTGTCTGGCAGGGTTTTACATTAAAGTGGTATGAAGTTGCTTGGCGTGATGCTGCTGTAATTCAATCAGTTAGAGTTAGTTTACTTGTAGCACTGCTATCAACATTATTTGCTACCCTACTTGGAACATTAGCAGCCTTAGCACTTGCACGTTATAAAATAAAATTCCGCCCTCTTTATGATACTTTGTTTTATTTACCAGTAATAATTCCTGAAATAGTAATTGGATTTGCCACAGTAATCTTTTTTGGTCTAATAGGTTTTAAGCTTGGTCTTTCAACAATAGTAATTTCTCATGTGGCTTTTTGTACTTCCTATGTAGTCTTTGTAGTAAATGCACGTATATCAGGAATGGATAGAACCCTAGAAGAAGCCTCAATGGATCTTGGGGCAAATGAGATACAAACATTCTTTCGAGTTACATTACCTCTACTAATGCCAGGTATTATCTCAGCCGCTTTACTAGTATTTACTGTGTCCTTAGATGATTATGTAATTACTAGCTTTGTTGCTGGTAGTAATGCTACAACTCTACCACTGCAAATTTATTCAATGGTTAAAACAGGCTTAACCCCTGAAATAAACGCTATTTCAAGTGTTTTACTAGTGGTTACAGTGGTATTAGTTTATTTATCTCGTAAGTTAGAAGAAGAAAAACCTCCACGCTCAGCATTAGCCATTATAATAGTGGCTACAGGGGTTTTAGGAGTATTTGCTATAGGTGGAGCAACTACTAGCAATCAAAAACGCCAGCTTAATTTATATATATGGTCAAATTATGCTTCGGCTGAAATGCTAAAGAAATTTCAAGACCGCTATAATGTTAATGTAAGAGTTGATTTATATGACTCAAATGAAGCATTACTAGCAAAACTACAAACAGGTTTAGTTGACTATGATCTGATTGTACCTAGCGATTATATGGTAAGTATTTTAATCAAGCAAAACCTGTTAGAGCCTATTGATCAAGATCGATTAACTAATTTAGAGAATTTAGATAAAAGGTTTTTAGGTCTACCTTTTGATCCACAGAATCGCTATTCAATTCCTTATACTTGGGGAACAACAGGTATTGGTTATCGCAAAGATAAAATTACAGATAAGTTTGATAGTTGGTCTGTGCTTTGGGATGAAAAATATAAAGATCATATTGCAATGCTAGATGATGTCCGTGAAACCTTTGGAGCAACACTTAAATGGCAAGGACAATCACTTAATAGCATTGATTCAGAACAAATTGCTAGAGCAGCTAATTTACTTAAAAAACAAAAATCTTTAGTCAAAGTTTATGATAGTGCTACATTTGCAGAACTTTTGCTTTCTGGTGATGCATGGTTAGTACAAGGCTATAGTGGGCAAATAGGTAAGGCTATGGCTGAAAACCCAAATATTGCTTATCTTATTCCAAAAGAAGGGGCTACAATTTGGACAGATAATATTTGTATTCCAAAAAATGCTCCTCATTCAGATATAGCAATGCTGTTTATAAACTTTATCTTAGATCCACAAGTCTCAGGAGAAAATACAAATATCACTGGTTACTCTACGCCAAATAAAGCAGCTAAAGCATTTATTAAACCAGAGATATTAAATAATCAGGCTCTTTTTCCTTTAGAAGAAGAATTAAAAAATTGTGAATTTATTAAAGATTTAGGGCCTGCAATACAAACATATGATCGTTATTGGACAGAAATAAAATCCGACTAGTAGGGCGAACAGTTCGCCCTTTTCAAAAACAACGGTTCGCCCTCTTCAACAATAAAATCTTTTATTTATTCTAAGCTAAAAACCTAGTTCTATATTGGCACGTTTACATAGTTCCTTAAAGCTAGTCTTGTCTACAGCTTTAACATAAGCATCTTCAGCAGAAACTAGGCCATTTTTTACATGTTCAAATAGAGCATCATTAAGTGTAACCATCCCTAAATTCTTAGAGGTTTGCATTATAGAGGGGATCTGAAAAGTTTTTCCTTCACGAATTAGGTTAGAAACAGCAGGAGTTACAAGCAAAACTTCTAGTGCTGCTACACGGCCTCCGCCTTTCTTTTTTAGCAATGTTTGTGCTACAACCCCTTTAAGTGATTCAGATAGCATAGTGCGGATTTGTGATTGGCGATCAGTAGGAAATTGGTCAATGATACGATCAATAGTAGATGCAGCGGTTGTAGTGTGTAATGTACCAAAAACTAAGTGTCCTGTTTCTGCGGTTTCAATTGCAATTGCAATTGTTTCTAGGTCACGCATTTCACCTACTAGAACAATGTCTGGGTCTTCACGTAAGGCGGCGCGAAGTGCATCCTTAAAAGAGTCTGTATGGTTATGAACTTCACGTTGATTTACTAAACAGCCTTTGTTTTCATGTACAAATTCTATTGGGTCTTCAATAGTAATAATATGATCTCTACGATGGCGATTAAGGAAGTCCACCATAGCAGCTAATGTAGTAGACTTACCGCTACCAGTAGGCCCAGTAACAACCACAAGCCCTTTACTTAAAAAACATAAATCTAGAATAGGTTTAGAAAGTTTTAAGTCTTCTGCTGTAAGGATTTTTGTAGGAATAACACGAAATACTGCGCCCCAGCCCTTACGATCCATAAAAATATTAGACCGAAATCGCCCTATATCTCTAATTTCATAAGCAAAGTCTGTATCATGACGACGGTTAAATTCCTCTTTATTTCTTTCTGGCATAATCTCGTAAAGAAGTCGTTCAGTATCCTCAGATCTTAAAACAGGATGTTCTAGAGTTTTCATTTCACCATCTTGACGAACCATTGGAGGCATACCAGTAGAAAGATGTAAGTCTGATGCCTTCATTCTAACCATTTCTTCAAAGTACTTGTCGATTTCTGGCGTTTGATTAGCCTTTTGGCGTTGTTGTGGACTAGGTGAATGATTAGGCGCAGGTGAGTTAAATGGAGAAATAGGAGTAGGAGCATTCGTTGGTGAAGATTGTCTAAAAGGTTGTACTGGTTGGGTTTGCTGTGGTATTGGTGCAGGTTGTGGCTGAGTAGGGTTTTGCTGAACAGCATATTGTTGTGTTGCCTGCATAGATGAATAGTTAGAAGTGCCTGCTGTTTGAGGTATTGGTGTAGGGACTGGAGCAGGGTTAAAACTATTTTGGCGGACATTAGCTACAGGCTGTGTTGCAGCAGGGACAGATGTAGTTCCTGCTGGTGTACCCCCTAAGGGACGAATAATTACATTAAACCCTAAACTAGATTTTTTTATTGAAACTTGATATGTCCCTGAGGCACTACGATATTGAAATTCTGTAGCAGGTTTTTCTATTAACTCACTCTTTGCCGCAGGCGTAAGAATAGGAGAAATAAGCTGAACAATATCTTTATGTTGGATAGGATTAGAACTTATTTCGCGCACACCTGATGAAGTGGCAAAATAAGGTTTTTGGCTAGCCTCTAAATGTAATTCACTAGCATTAAAATCTTTAAATTTGGAAAGAAGTTGTTCTATTTGATCCATACACGCCTCTTAAAAACTCTGCCTAAATTAGGACAAAATAATTTTTATTTATAAAACCCCGTTTTTTTGTTGGGCTATTATTAATTTTCCTTCTAGGATTATAAAAAACAAAAAATAAAAGTTTTACAGCTCTACAGCTTGAAAACCCCTAAGTCTATTGCTATTAAAAAGATTTTACAGGCTAAAATATCTTAGGAAGGTTTTTTCTTTGTCCGTCCACCTCTTTTAGTTGGAGCATTTTGTTTTGGTGGTAATACGGTTAATTCTTTAACACTAGTAACATGTTTTTTATTAATAATGTGACTCTTGTCAGCTTTTTGCAAAGCAAAAAATGATTGAGATAAATTAAAAAAGTCTAGCACTCTAGCACGATTAGGTGGTAAATCTAATATTACTTTTCCTGTTAAAGTAAGCTTATCTTGGCATTCTAGCTCTACTTCTTCAATCCAAATGTTAGATTCTAATATATTATTTTGCTCATCTTGGTCTAGTTTAATGTCTATGACTACTTGGATCAAAAAATCTTTATTAAAAATTTCTATTTGACTAGTATCATCTGGTAAAAAAGGAAAAAACTTTTGAGGTTCGTTTAACCAATCTAATACTGAGCTATGCCCTAATTTACTAGAAGGTAAAATCGAAAGAAAAAGCTTACCTTTTATCTGACGGTTATTGGTTAAAAATAATTCTGCTTGAGCTTCAAATTTAGGGATTTGAAAAGTAACACCAAGGTCTGAGCTTCGCATACTTAGATTTATTTATAGTATCTCAGCAATCAAACTGAGTAATACTATCCTTTCTAAATTTTTAATAAATTTAAATAATTTGCCTGTAAACTAACATTCCCAAGTATAATACCTAGGGAATTTGTTAGAGTTTAGGATAATTTAGGCAAGAGATGCTATTAAAAATATTATGCATCAATTAATAGGTGACTATATTACAACCTTTTCTTTTACAAGGCTATAGCTAAAATAGGAGATAAAAATTTTTCCTGATCAGCTTGACTTTAGTAAGCCTAGTCTCTTATTCTTACTTCTTTTCTAAAATATAGCCAACATTAACCATTTATTTTTTTAAGGAGTCGACTATGATACGAACTTATCAACCTAACAATCGCCGTCGTGCTAAAAAGCATGGCTTCCGCTCTCGTATGAGTACAAAAGGTGGTCGTTTAGTGTTAAACCGCCGTCGTGCTAAAGGGCGTAAGCGTTTAAGCCCTTCCCACTACTAAAAAGTTTTGATCAGAGGCTAAACTTATACTAGTTTGCTTATTAGTATAAGCTTAGCACTGATCTAAAGTTTTTCCCTAACGTTTAACTACTTATGTCTTGCATATCTACTAAAGCCCGTTATCAAAAATTTGAAAGACTAAGAGTTTCTTACCAATTCAAATGGGTTTATGATAAGGGTCGTCGTTACAACTCTCCCTTATTTACATTCTTTGTATTAAAAAACAACGAACCTCTATCCCGTTTGGGCGTAACTGTTACTAGAAAAATAGGTAACGCTGTGGAGAGAAATCGATGCAAGAGGATTTTAAGAGAGATCTTTCGTCACAACAAAACCCTGCTCATAACTCCTTACGATCTAGTCTTCAATGTGAAGAAAGCCATGCTAACAGCATCTTATCAAGAAGTAACAGCAGAGTTTTTGCGTTTACTCAACTTTTTACAAAAGGGCTAAGAGTATTAGTTATTTCTTTGATTAGTGGTTATCAAACATTTATTTCTCCCTTAAAAGGCCCAACTTGTCGCTTTATACCGAGTTGCTCACAATATATGTTAGAAGCAGTAAAGCGTTACGGAATATTAAAAGGGATTTATCTAGGAATTCGTCGTTTACTTCGTTGCCACCCACTTCACCCAGGAGGTTATGATCCGGTGAAGTAAGTAGCAGGCATTCTTTCTTTTATGTCAACATTTAGCGCATTTTGTTATGTGCTTACCTAGCACTAGAGGTAGAAATAAAATATTTATGGAAAAACGCTTTATTACTTTTATTGTATTATCATTCTTAATATTAGTTGGCTGGCAATTTGCTGTTTCCTATCTTTATCCAGAAGCTGTTTCAAAAGATCAAGTTAAAGTTGTTCAAACACCCACACCAAACCCTATAGCTAGTCCTATTGAATCAACTCCTAGTAATCCTACTGTAAACCCTACTGTAAACCCTACTGTAGCTCAAACACCTCCTGTTACCCCTGATGGAACAGAACCAATTAGATCAGTTAATCCAAGGAAGCTAGTTGTTAAAACCTCTCAATGGAATGCTACATTTGATAATCGTGGGGCAGTATTAACTTCTCTTAATGTTCATCATCTTAATAAACGAGAAATAAAAGGTTCTGACTATAATGATGTAGAGCTAGTTTCCCAAGAAGGTCTACAAAAAGTTGGTGCTCCTTTACGCTTTAAGGCAGAAACAGATGATTTTACTAAACTATTAAATGAGTCTTATTACACTATTAGTGAAGATGCTGAAACCATTAACTTAAATGATGGCGAAACAAAAAAAATAGTATTTACACTTAAAGATGCTAGCGGAGTAGAAGCAGAAAAACAAATTGAAATAGTAGGAGGAAAAAGTACTTTTAGTTTTAGTACTAAAGTACTTAACAAGGGTCAAGCCTTACCTGCTAGTTTACTAATTGGCCCAAACTTTGGTGATCAATCTGTCAAAATCCATGATGTTTATGTTAATACCCCACCACAAACTTTAATTGTTCAAGACACTAAAACTCATTTTTTAACTGGCACAGAGCTTGAGCAACGTGGAGCCGCCCCACTTACGACTAAAGCTTACCCTGGAAATGTTGATTGGGTAGCTGTCATTGATCATTACTTTGCTATGGCAATAGTTCCTGATAATAAAACCTTAAATGCAACTGTTTATAATAATTTTATTCAGGATAATGCTACTTATAGACATATGTTGTCTGTAGGTATTCCTATAGCAAATGATCAACAATATTTATTTTATATTGGTACTAAAGATAGAGACTTTTTAGCTACTCTAAGTGTAGATACATTAAAAAGTAAACATGATCTAGAAGTAATACTTAATTATGGATATTTTGCTTTTATAGTTAGACCTTTTATTCCTGTACTAGATTTAGCATTAAGAGGTATCCATAATGTTACTGGCAATTATGGTTGGGCTATTATTTTAATTACGCTGCTTATCAATGTAATATTTTTCCCATTAAAGTGGAAAAGCGCAATAGCTATGGAAAAGGCTAAAAAGATGCAGCCTAAATATAAAGAAATCCAAGAGCAGCTTAAAAAACTAAAGCCAGATGATCCTCGTGCAGTACAACTTCAATCAGAAATGATGCAAATTTTTAAGGAAGGAAATCCTTTAGCAGGTTGTTTACCTTTACTCTTACAATTACCTATCTTTTGGGCAGTATATATTTATCTTTCTATGTCAGTAAATGTAAGACATTCTCCTTTTATATTTTGGGTTAAAGATTTAGCTACGGCTGATCCAACTTATATTTTACCCATTATCATGACAATTGCTTCTATGGCTGCTACTGCTATAATGCCTACACCAGCAACAAATGACGACCCTGCACAAAAAATGCAAAAAGTCATGATGACCTATATAATGCCAATAATTTTCTTTGTCTTTTTCTTTAAGAGTGCTCCCAGTGGACTGGTTTTATACTGGATGTTTAATAGTGTTTTTGGTGTTGCACTGCAGTTAATTATTAATAAATTTGTTGCTGAACCAATACCTCCAGCAGTAGCTAAATAAAACTTAATAGCAAAACTCCGTAATGTTTTATTAAAAAGATTATTCCTAGGAGATTTCCTTAATGTCAGAAGAAAAAGTTGCAAAAAATCTTACCGAATTTGTTAATCGAGTTTTAGTACTCTCCCAGTTAAGTTTGTCTTTATCTGTTACAACTACAGAAGAGCCTAAATCAATCAATGTAGAGCTTTCTGGAGATGATGTTTCTTATCTATTAGGGCATAATGGCGAACTGCTTAATGCCCTAGAATATTTAGCAAATAAAAACTATGGCCGTTTTTTAACTGAAGATACTAGGATTGTTTTTGATTCTTCAGACTTTCGCAATATGCGAGCAAAAGAACTAACATTAATGGCAAAACATGCAGCAGAGCGTGTACGTCTAACAAAACAACCCTTTACTTTTGAACCAATGTCACCTAATGAACGCCGAATAGTTCATCTAGCTTTATCAGAATTTAATGATGTTCGTACAGAAAGCCATGGCGAAGGTGATGACCGTAAGGTCATGATTTGTTTAGCTTAAAAACTCAAGCCCTAAGGATAAAACCTTGAAACTAGGCTTGAGTCTTAAATGATGTTTTTATGCTTCTTTTTGATGACACAATTGCAGCAATCTCCACCCCACCGGGGCGCGGTGGTATTGGGGTAATTAGATTAAGTGGTTCAGACTCAATCAAAATCCTTTCTAAGCTGGCTCCTAAAGCAGACCTTACAGCTATACAAAAAGCGCAACTGGTCGAACTTTTTGATTCTTCAGGAAGTTTCTTAGATCAAGCTATTGTTATTTATTTTCAAAACCCTAAATCCTACACTGGTCAAGACGTTATAGAAATAAGCTGTCATGGTAGCCCTTTTATTCTTAGCCGTTTGTTAGAGTGTTGTTTTAAGTTAGGTGCTCGTGCTGCTACTCCAGGTGAATTTACTATGCGTGCCTTTATTTCAGGGCGTATGGATTTAACCCAAGCTGAAGCAGTAAGAGATTTAATTGATGCTCAAACCGAATATCAAACCCGCCTAGCATCACGTCAGCTTAAAGGTGAACTCTCACATTATCTACAACCAATAAAAGCTGAACTACTAGAAATTATTGTACATCTAGAATCAGCAGTAGAGTTTGTAGAAGAAAACCTAAATACAGCATCAATAGACACATTAGCTAAACATATTGCAGCGCTTGTTAAAAAACTTAAACGCCTAGCAGATAGCTATCAATTTGGGCGTGTAGTGCGTAGTGGGGTAAAGCTAGCAATTGTTGGCCGTCCTAATGTTGGTAAATCTAGTTTTTTTAATGCCCTACTACAAAAAGACCGTGCCATTGTTACAGATATTCCTGGCACTACTCGTGATAGCCTTATGGAACAAGCTAGCCTAGGGGGAATACCTGTTCATTTGATTGATACAGCAGGAATACGCCAAACCTCTGATGTTGTAGAGAAAATGGGTATTGAGCGTAGTTATACAGCAATGACAGATGCAGATCTTGTATTGCAATTAATAGATGGCTCATCAGAACTTACCAATGAGGACAAAACTCTTTTAACAAAATGTATTGAAAACCCTGTTCCTTTTGCACTTATTATTAATAAGGCAGATTTAGAACAAAAAATAATAACTGAGGATTTGATTAAAATAGATTTAGATAAAATAAATGAAGAAAATATTTTTACGGTTTCTTCTAAAACATGCCAAGGAATAGATGACCTACAAAAAAACCTAGTTAGTAGATTTTTCCAAAAAGACTTTTCCAACCAACAAGATACTTTAATTTTAGATGCTCGTCATTTTTCTTTAATCTCAAATACTATGGAAGAATTAGATGAAGGTGTAACACGCCTAAAAGAAGGCTATTCTGAAGAAGTAGCACTTTGCCATCTACACTTAGCTCTAAAAAAGCTAGGCGAAATTACAGGCGAAACAACTATTGAAGATATCTTAGGCCAAATATTTGCAACCTTTTGTGTTGGTAAATAATAGCTAGAAAAAAAGTTTTCCACAATGAAACTATCTATCCTCTATATATTCACAAGGTAAGTACTAGAAAATAAAGCGAATTATAAATTTCCACAGGCTGTGGAAAACTATAGATTTGGCCTGCTGTAACTGTTGTGTTTTATTAGTCACTCTGAGATAATTTTGTTTCCATAAAAAGTAATAGGCTAGGTAATTATGCAATTTAATGAAACCTTTGAAGTTATAGTTATTGGTGCAGGCCATGCTGGTTGTGAGGCAGCAGCAGCAGCAGCCAAAATGGGACAACGTACAGCACTTGTAACTATCAATTTAGACTTAATCGCACAAATGTCTTGTAACCCCGCAGTAGGAGGTATTGCTAAAGGGCATATTGTCCGCGAAATAGACGCCTTAGGCGGAATGATGGGTAAGGTGATAGATAAAGCTGGTATTCAATTCCGTGTGCTAAATCGTAGCCGTGGCCCAGCAGTACAATCACCACGCGCCCAAGCTGATAGAGGACTCTACAGAACAGAAATGCGCCAGCAGTTAGAGGCTATTCCTTCGTTATTTTTACGTCAGGGAGAAGTCGTAGAACTTTTAGTAGAGCAAGATAGAGTAGTTGGCATAGAGTTTATGGATGGCCGTAAATTAGCAGCTAAAGCTATAATAATGGCTACAGGAACTTTCTTAAATGGAACAATTCATATTGGGACAAGAACATTTTCTGCTGGTAGGTCTGGGGAAATAGCTTCTATTTTACTAAGTCAATCTATTAGTAAATTAGGCTTTTCTATGGCTAGATTAAAGACTGGTACACCGCCTAGACTAGATGCTAGAACTATGGATTTTTCTAAATTTGAGGTTCAACCAGGAGACTTAACTCCAACACCTTTTTCATTTCAAACAAAACAAATAACTCAAAAACAACTTCCTTGTTATATTGCTTATACTAATGAAACGGCTCATGAGATTATCAGGGAAAATATTTCTCGTTCACCTCTCTATAGTGGTCAAATTCAATCTATAGGCCCGCGTTATTGCCCTTCAATTGAAGATAAAATTGTTAAGTTTGCAGATAAAGACCGTCATCAGCTTTTTTTAGAGCCTGAAGGTTATGAAACTAATGAGGTTTATCTTAATGGATTTTCAACTAGCCTTCCTTTAGATGTTCAAGAACGAGCAGTAAGAAAAATTGTTGGCCTAGAAAATGTTGCAATGATTCGACCTGGTTATGCAATTGAATATGATATGGTAGACCCTACTGAACTAACAGCATCACTTGAAACTAAAAGAATTAAAGGTCTTTTTCATGCTGGGCAAATCAATGGTACAACTGGTTATGAAGAGGCAGCTTGCCAAGGTCTAATGGCTGGGATTAATGCAGCATTAATGGTTCAAGGACGTGAACGATTAGTCTTACCTAGAGATTTAGGTTATATAGGGGTTTTAATAGATGATTTAATTTCTCGTGGTGTAGATGAACCTTATAGGATGTTTACTTCTCGCTCAGAAGTTAGATTAATATTAAGAATGGATAATGCTGATCAAAGATTAACACCACTTGGTAGACAAATCGGTTTAGTCACTGATCAACACTTTAATGAGTTTCAAGCTAAACAAGATCGTATTAACGAGCTTAAACAGATGTTTAATAGCTTAAAAGCTAGTCTAGCAAGTGAAGCTACTAACCTTTTTTGCCAAGCAAGTGGAGCTAAGCTAAATGAAACAACTTCTTTAGCTAGATTAGCTAAACGCCCAGAGGTGACGGCTGAGCATTTATGTTTGCTTTTACCTCCAAATGTTCTTGATAACCTAGATATGGAAGAGCTTTCAGTTACAGTTAATGATATTAAATATGCTGGTTATATTGAAACAATGAAGGTTCAAACAGAAAGGCTTTCTAAAGCTCAAGCCCGTCAAATTCCTATGGATTTTGAGTATAAAACTATTCCAGGGCTATCTAGAGAAATGATAGAAAAACTTTCAAGAGTACGCCCAGAAACTATAGGCCAAGCATCAAGAATCCCTGGTGTTACTTCGGCGGCACTATCAATTATTAATATCCAACTAGAGCTTAGACATAGGCATGTTTAATGATTATTCTAATTATGTTTTATGAAAGACAATATTGAGTTAATGAAAGATGAGCTAGCAAGGCTTTGTACAGTTTACAAACTTTGCCCTAATAACCTAACAGAGGTATTAGATAAAGCAGGTGAGCATTTTTCTTTACTACTTAAATGGAATCAAAAGATTTCTCTTACTACAATAACTAACCCTAAAATTGCAGCAACACAACTTTATTTTGAAGCATTATTTGCTACTAAATTTATTAATGACAAAATAAAATCTATGGCTGATGTTGGTACAGGGGCAGGGTTTCCAGGATTACCTTTAGCATTAGCTTTTCCTACTATCCCAATAACATTAATTGAGTCAGATGGTCGTAAAGCAGCTTTTTTAGGTGAAGTAAAAAGAACTGCTAAATTAACCAATATAAAAATAGCTAATGAGCGTTTTGAACAAATAGCTAATAGCTTTGATTTAGTTACAGTTAGAGCATTAGAAAAATTAGAAAACCAAACCCCTAATTTACTTAAGTTTGCTAAGAGTTCGGAAATGATAATATTTTTTATTTCTCTTAGTACAGCAGAAAATATTTTATTAAACTATCAAAAACAGCTTTTACCCTATAAAACAGAGATAACCTCATTGCCAGAAAGTCAAAATCGTGTACTATTACTCCTTCACAGTGCAAAAATATAGTTTGTTTCACGTGAAACATATGTCAAATTAATTTCTATATTTGATCTCTATATAAGTGAAACCTTAAGTTGTTTCACGTGAAACATTTACTAAAAATACTAGACTTTAGCAGCTAATTCGCCTATGTTATCTTTTCAAGATAAATTTTACTATTTGTTTCTCTCCTATTTTGGTGCGAAAAAGTTTAATTAATATAGCTAGTATTTAGCTTTTAGAAATCAGAAAGAAGGTTTTATGGCCAAAATCATTGCAATCGCAAATCAGAAAGGTGGGGTAGGTAAAACAACCACAGCAATAAACTTATCTGCTGGTTTAGCGACTGGAAATAAAAAAACATTAATAATTGATATTGATCCACAAGCTAACTCTAGCTCAGGGCTAGGAGCATCTAGAAACTTACGTCGTAGTTTCTATCATGTGTTAGTTATGAATGAGCCTTTAGAGAATATTTTAATTAAAACAGAAATAGAAAAACTTACATTAGCACCAGCAGATCGTAACCTAGCTGGTGCAGAAATTGAGCTAGTAGAACTCTCAGAACGAGAGTTAAAGCTTAAGGCTATTTTAGATCCACATAGAGACAATTATGACTATATAATAGTAGATTGCCCTCCATCATTAGGACTACTTACCTTAAATGCTTTAGCAGCAGCCGATTCTGTTTTAATTCCTGTACAATGTGAATATTTTGCCTTAGAAGGAGTTTCAGCTATTTGGGAAACCCTAATAAGAGTACGTCGTAGCCTTAACCCTAACCTAGCTGTAGAAGGGTTTTTACTAACAATGTATGATGAACGTACAAAACTAGCATCTCAAGTCACCTCAGACCTAAGAGATTTTTTAGGTGGGCAAGTTTTTAAGACTATGATCCCTAGAAATATAAAACTAGCTGAAGCTCCTAGTCATGGAAAACCTATTATTCTTTATGATGTAAAATCAAAAGGAGCAGATAGCTACTTAAAACTAGCCAAGGAGGTAATTAGCCATGACCAAAAAGGCGCTCGGTAAAGGATTATCAGCACTACTTCCCCCTATTAATAGCAGTACAAGTGAAGAGTTATTAGAAATAGACTTAGATCTATTAGATGTTAATGAAGATCAGCCTCGTACTCATTTTGATGAACAAAAACTTAATGAACTTGCAGAATCAATTGAGGAAAATGGCCTAGTACAACCTATTTTAGTTAGACGTAAAGGTGACAGGTTTCAAATCATTGCAGGGGAAAGACGTTGGCGTGCAGCACAAAGAGCTAAGCTATTAAAAATTCCTGCTGTAGTAAGAGAAATTCCTGATGATAAGCTTTTAGAACTAGCTTTAGTTGAAAATATTGCTCGTCAAGAGTTAAACCCTATAGAAGAAGCCTTAGCTTATCAAAAATTTATTAGTGTTCATAAGCTTACTCAAGAACAAGTTGCTAAACGAGTAGGAAAAGACCGGTCTTCAGTAGCAAATATTATTAGGCTCTTAAAACTCCCACAAGATATTCAGCATCTAGTAGAGATAGAGAAAATTTCTATGGGGCATGCTAGAGCATTGCTTAAATTAGAAGAAAATGCTGATGAGCAAAGACGTTTAGCACAAAGAATTATTCTAGAATTTCTTTCTGTTAGAGAAGTAGAAAGGCTTGTTCAACAACTTTGCGAAGCACCTCAACAAGCAGTAGTTGTAGTAAAAAAAGATCCCAACATCATAGCAGTTGAGAAAAAACTAGAAAAACGCTTTGATACACAAGTAAAGATATACTTAAACACTAAAAATGGTGGGCGTATTCAATTTGAATTTCATAATGAAGATGAGCTTGATCGCCTCTATGAATTACTAGTAGGAAAAGAACGCTAGAGAAAGGTTTATTAATTACTTTATGTGTAAAATAATTATTAAAAATTTATTTAGTTTAAAAATTTTTCTTCCCTAGTAAGTAAAAATTAATCTACAATAAAGGTGTTGAGGGTAAATCTTTTGAATAAGAAAAGTAACTAAATCGTAGGACTCTAGTATTAGCCTACTTGAGTTCAAACCCAAAAGTTATAAAAAGAAAATTAAAAGCCCTATACTTTCTAGAATTCTTAACCAAAGAAGGGCCAAAAATTGGGTAAGATAAAAGACAAACTACGAACAGCTTTTAGTCGCTTTGTATTAGAATGGGGAGTTAGTCCCCGTTATGAAGTGGATTTGCCAGTCTGTTTTCGCATTGCACATAGTGGGCGAAGTAAAAAAAGCTCCCGCATTGTTCAAGCAACAGCTTATGATTTAAGTGAAACTGGGATTAGCATTCTTTCCCCAGTAATTTCTATTGATGGAATGCATGCTCATTTTAATCCTGATATTAATACTCACTTAGAAATGGAAGTATCTTTACCACACAAATCCATTAACATTATTGGGGAAACTTGCCGTTACCAAAAAGTAAATAGTAAAGAATATTGCTATTTGTTAGGAGTTAAATTTATCCGTATTAGCCAAGCCGATAAAAAGCTACTGTTAGATTACTTAGAAAGTATTAAGCATAAGCCTCAGCCGATTCAGCATGTAATTAAACCTAATTTTGAAACCTAATCAAAGGGTTAATATAATTTATAAGATAAAATTCCTCTAACTAGCTAAGTATTGACTACTATAAGCGTAGTTATATTTCTAAATATCAACATAACAACTATTATTACCAAGCATTTGAAGAAAATAGATTTAAGGATTTATAGATTTATTCTTCTATGTGTTAGTTTTATAGATTTGTTTGACTTTTATTATTGGGTTTATTTGATTTCAATAATAGAAAGCTTAAAAAAGATATTGTCAAGCTAAGTTTTTGCCTGTTAACATAGCAATTGTACTAAAATAAGAAAAAGGCAATAAGTAATTACTAGGGAGTAGTTGATGTCTAAGATACTTAAAAATGTGTTAGTTATATTTTTTATTTTGTTTACAATTTCTGTTAATAACTCTAATGCCAGCCAAGACCCTCCACCAGAGAAGGTTCAACAGGCTATTCTTAGTCAAATCAAGAAAATTGAACAATTAGTAAAAGAGCCAGCAATTGTTAAGTCAATTGTAAAACAGAATGAAAAAAATATACCTCTTGCTGAAATTCAAGCTATAGACAAAACCTGGATTGCTACTCCTGGGCTTAGTAGCTTGATGAAAACTTTAATGACCAACCTCAGTGCTCAAAGGCTTAAGCGTTTAGCTAGATCTCCTCTTTATGCTGAGATATTTATTATGGATAACCAAGGTGCGCTTGTAGCTATGACTAGAAAAACTTCAGACTATTGGCAAGGAGATGAAGCAAAGTGGAAAAAAGCTTTTAATGATGGTCAAGGGGCTACATTTGTGGATAAACCCCAATATGATAAAAGTACAGATTCAATTTTAATACAAGTTTCTTTACCTATAAAAAATACTGATGGGACAACTATAGGTACAATCACAGTTGGATTGAATCTTGACAAACTTAAAGCTAGCCTTAAATAGCTCTCGCAAACCTCTAAAAAGTAAAAAGCTTGAAAATTGTTAAACATGCTTTGTGCTTGTTAACATAGCTATTGCAATCACTAAGAAATTAAGGCAAAATAGTTATTGTAATCACTAAAAACCTGAGGCAAAATATGCTACAACCTCTTATAGATATAGACGTAAGCCAACTTATAACTGAGGATAATGAGCCAGTGGATAATTTTTTAACTGAAAAACAAGAACGGCTACTAACAGAACCTCTTTACAGCTCATGGAAACCTCATAATGATAGACCTTTTTTAGTTGCAGCTAATGTAGGAGTCTTTAATAGTATTTATTTACCAGCAATAGTTCCTGATGTGTTTTTAAGTATGGATGTAGAAATTCCTACTGATTGGTGGGAAAAAGAAAAGCGCTCTTATTTTAACTGGGAATTTGGTAAACCTCCTAATATCGTTATTGAGATTGTTTCTAATAAAATTGGCGAAGAAGACACTAAAAAAATTAGTCGTTATGCTCAAATGGGTGTTACCTACTATGTTATTTTTGATCCATACAAAAAATTAAGCGATAAAATTCTTACCCTCTACACCTTGCCATTTGGGAAGTCTACACCTTTAACCCAAGCTTTTTTTCCTGAAATTGGTTTAGGTCTTACTCTTTGGGAAGGTGATTTTGAGAATACATTTTCTAAATCTTGGCTTCGTTGGTCTGATGAAAAAGGCCAAATTATTCCTTCTGGTATTGAGAAAGCTAATATTCAAGAACAACGCGCTGATGATGAAAAACAACGTGCTGATGATGAAAAACAACGTGCTGATGATGAAAAACAACGTGCTGATGATGAAAAGCAACGTGCTGATAATGAAAAACAACGTGCTGATGACGAAAAGCAACGTGCTGAACGATTAGCAGCAAAACTAAAAGAGCTTGGAATAGACCCAAGCTCTTTATAAACAACAACTTATTTTTACTTGCCCTAAAAAAATGAGGATTCATCCTCTGTCTCATCAAAAACAGGGGTATTTAGAGTAATGTTATCAATTA
>Ga0075163_10002940_pt1 | contig 22940 bp, 21 predicted proteins | sample JI1023141ADNA_FD_71478 | JGI IMG/M metagenome (GOLD analysis project Ga0075163, IMG submission 71478) | Wastewater effluent complex algal communities from Wisconsin, to seasonally profile nutrient transformation and Carbon sequestration -... | ecosystem: Engineered > WWTP > Effluent > Algae... | reverse complement strand
GCCAGCAGCCGTCAGCGCGCCCTGGGCGCACGCATTCGGCGAACTGCGGCTGATGGTGTCGGGATCGGCCGCGCTGCCCGCGAGCCTGCATGCAAGGTGGGAGGCCCTCACCGGGCAACGGCTGCTCGAGCGCTACGGCATGACAGAGATCGGCATGGCGCTGTCCAATCCCCTGCAGGGAGAACGCCGGCCCGGTTCCGTTGGCCTGCCGCTGCCTGGCGTTGACGTGCGGCTGATGGATGACGATGGCCAAGTCATCGAAGCCGAAAGCCAGCCTGGCGAGATACAGGTGCGGGGCCCCGGCGTATTCCGTGACTATTTCGGGCGCGAGGCTGAATCCGCCACCAGCTTCGACGATTCCTGGTTCCGCACCGGTGACGTGGCCGTGATCGAGCGCGGCTACTACCGGATCATGGGTCGCCGCTCGGTGGACATCATCAAGAGCGGCGGCTACAAGCTCTCGGCGCTGGAGATCGAGGCAGCCATCCTGGAACATCCTGCGATAGCCGAATGCGCTGTCGTGGGCCTGCCGGATGACACCTGGGGCGAGGCGGTAGCAGCGGTGGTTGTGCCGCGAGCGGGCCAGCAGGTGCCTGCCCTGCCCGAACTGCGTGACTGGTGCCGGGATCGCCTGTCACCCTACAAGCTGCCCCGCCGACTCGACATCGTCGCCGCCCTGCCACGCAACGCGATGGGCAAGGTGACGAAGCCGCAGGTGGTGAAGATGCTGGGGGAACCAGCAGCCCCCGGTCGGCGCTGATGTCCTGCGTGCGCCCCGGTTACCGGATGGCAGACTGACCCTGGTTGAGGATTGTGCCGGTCGTGCCATCCGGCAGGATGGGATTGCGGTTGTTCTCCACGCACGTGTATTCCATGATTTCGAAGCCCGGTTCCGCGCGCTTGAAAGTCTTGGTATATGTGAACGGAGTCTGCAATGCCCTGGCATCGATGAGCGTGATCGTGTCGGTCAGCGTATCCGGCGCAGTCTGTTTCCAGCGCTCGCGCATCACCAGATCTTCACTCAGCGTCAGCCCGCTCTGGTTCAGCACCAGTTCGCCCTTGAACAGCGTCGTTTCAGCCACCAGCTCGTCGCCTTCCCAGCGACCGACGGAGTACCCCAGGTAAGTTCGCTCGGTGTTCTTGTCGGGTTTGCGCCCATCCGTGTAGATGCGGCGGGCCTGGTGATCCCATTCTGCAAAGACCGCAACCAGCCCCCGCCGCTGGAAGATTTCCATTGGGTACACCATGTTCATCAGCCGCACACCGTTGGGCGGCAGGCACGCCGCCGTGGGATCCGCCACGGGCCTGCCGGCCTTCAGCGATGCCAGCGAAGCGTCGTACTTCGCCTGGTATTCGGGAGTGAGCGGCGGGCGATCGATCTGGCCCGGCTTCAGCGCCGGGTCAAGTCCGATGCCGCCCTGGCGCAACCAGATGCCGCCCCAGTCCGGGCGGCCATCCTGCGTACGCTGGATGAAGGAGGCCGCATCTGCGGCAGCGGCTGCACCGCTTGACGCGAGGGCCTGAACACAGGCGATGCCGATCACCATGACACCGGCATAGACGCGCCGATGAAAATGATTTTCGTTAGGAACGCTGCGGCTACTGGTCAGGCACCACTGCACCATCGCGGACCCCCATTGATTTCATGGCAGACTAGCATCGCTCGGCATCAACAAGAAGAACCCTGCGGGACCCCATATGGAATTCGCATCGCTGATCCAGCACCGCCCAACGGTATGGAGGCAGTACCTGCTGCTGGCCGTGCTGCTGCTGGCGCTGATCATCGACGGACTCGATCTGCAGCTGCTGTCGCTGGTGGCGCCCCTGCTGATCGCCGAATGGGGCGTGAGCAAGGCCGCGCTGGGCCCAGCCATGTCCGCTGCCGTGCTGGGCATGTCGGTCGGTGCGCTCATCGGCGGCTGGCTCGGTGACCGCCTGGGACGTCGTCGCGTGCTCATCGCCGCGATGCTGCTGTTCGGCGTAGCCACTGCGGCCGCCTCCTGGTCACCGGACCTCACGACACTGACGGTGCTGCGCATCGTCGGGGGCATAGGCTTTGGCGCCGCGGCGCCCAATGCGGTCACGCTGGTCAGCGAGTGGCTTGGCGGCGCACTGCGCCTGCGGGCCATCAGCTGGATGTCGATCGGCACGCCGCTCGGCGGCCTGATCGGCGCGCTCATTCTCATCGGATACCTTTCGGAACTCGGATGGCGCGGCAGTTTCGTGCTGTGCGGATCGCTGACCCTGTGCGCTGTGCTGCTGGTATGGATCGCGGTGCCCGAATCTCCCGCCAGCCTGCTGCGCCAGGGTCGCCACGCGAAGCTGGCGGCCATCATGCGACGGTGGTTCGGCGTTGAGGCCGAATCCATTTCGATGCCGTCCTCCACTGCAGGTATTGCTGCTGCACCCGCCGTTGCGCACGCGGAACCTCCACCCGTCACTGCCCGGTTCGTCGTCGGCACCGGCCTTGGCTTCTTCTGCGCGTCGTTCGTCGCCTATGGGTGCGGGGCGTGGCTGCCGGTCATGGTGACGATGAATGGCCTGCCGGTGGAACTGGGGCTGCAGGCCGCTGTCAGCTTCAATCTCTGCGCGGTAACGGTGGCGGTGCTGGCCGGATTACTGGCGCCACGCTGGGGCACGCGCGCGATGATGAGCGTAGCCACGGGCGTCACTGCCCTGGCCATCGCGCTGCTGCTGGTCACGCTTGGTCCTTTGCGGGTCGACGGCTGGTTCGCCTCACGCCTGCCGCTGCTGGTTGCCGCGGGCCTTGCCGGCGGCGGCACCGGCACCGTGCTGGCCAGCCTCTACATGGTGCTGGCCACCGGCTACCCAGCCAGCAACCGCTCGGGCGGCGTGGGGCTGGGCATGATGCTGGGGCGCGGCGGCGGCATCGCCAGCACGTTCAGCGGTGGCTATCTCCTGGGAGTAACGCCCGCGGCTTCATGGCCCTTCTTCACCGCGGCCACCGTTGGAGTTTTCGGCGCGGCCATCGGGCTGGTGATGATCGACCGCCACGTCGCACCTCAGTGCGTCAGGGAATAGAGCACTGCGCTGGTGCCGATGCGGAATGCGTCCGTAGCAGGTTTAAGGGGCATCTGGCCGTCGGCGTACCAGTCCCAGAAGTTGGCCAGGTCGTTGTTGAGCCCGGCGAGGATCGCGACGCGGCCCGCTTCATCCAGCAGTCCGTAATAATGGATCTCGCCACCGGGCACATGCTCGGCCATGGCCTCGAGGCTTTCCGGCTGCATGTAGGTCCTGAACACCACATGACCGATATCCAGCGGCACGAACTCGCCATCCGGGAACGCGCGCCTGACCTGGGAGCGCATCTGCTCCCACTGTACCGGGCCATCGAAGTCATCCATCAGCACGAATCCGCCGCGGCCCACGAACTCCCTGAGGTTCAGCACTTCCTGGTCGGTCAGTTCCATTTCACCCGGCTCTGACACATAGGCGAACGGGTGGTCGAAGACCTCGTCGCTGCCCAGCTCGATGATGCGATAAGAGGCGTCTTCGACATCCAGTCGGGTCGCCCGCCCCAGGAATCCGTTCAGGTTCCGGTCGGAGTCAGGGTAGTTGTGCGACCACCCCATGTGCCCGATGTAGCCATTGGTCCCGAAATGCCAGCGCGCCGCGACAAACTCCGTTGCCGGGGGCTCGTTCTGTTCGATGCGCCGCCCCCGGAAACCCTGGGCCAGGACCAGCGTTGTCGTGAACAGCACAACCAGCGCGAACAGCAGTCGGGTGGATCGGCGCACGGAGTTTACCTGAGGGTGCCGTCCACCCCTTCACGAGAACAGTTGAACGGTTCGAGCTTGAGATCCGAAGGCCCGAACTCGAGCGTATACGCATCGAAATCACGGGTGAAGAACTCCGGATCCTTCATCGTGATCTCCACCACCAGGCGCTGGCGCGCCGCATCCAGGCGCACGCGCTCAACGGAGGTGAGCGCGGCGGAATGCAGCAGGCCGCGTGTGGGCTGGCCGGGCATCTCCACGTACTGGTTCAGCACGCCGGCCGCGTAGTTGCCGGTTTCGATGACCAGCGTGTCGCCCTCGAAGCGCCCGATGGAATGCCCCAGTGAAGTGCGCTTGCCACCCTTCGGGTGCTCGCGCATGTCCAGGTACACGATGCGCTTCACGTCCATCCATTCGTGGCGCAGGATCACGCGATCCTTCTCGCGCGTAATCGACAGCGGCGTGCCGGGGGCACCCCATACGCGGCGCACCGCGACCGGATCGCAACGGAACGCAGGATCATCCTTGAAGGGGTTGTACCTGGCGACTGCCGCCTTCCCGGCTTCCGTCAGGGACTGGATCATCGGCTGCGGACCGGCCGTGAGGCGGCCGGGCATCGGCGCCAGCAACCAGGTGCCGAAGATGTCCTTGCGTGGCGCCGGCGCGGGCAGACCCGACTGCGCCACCGGCGCACCCCGCGGGCCATTCACGTTCAGCGCGCGTCCATCCGGGAAGTACACATTGTTGAAGAAGCACCGGTGGACGTCGTTGCGGGACTGCGAGCCATCGACTCGAAGCAGCGTGCCGGGCTTGAGCATCGCGGGCGTAATGCCGTTGCGGGTGAGCTGCGTGACCCCGTGGGATTCGCAGATGTATTCCTGCGTCCTGCCGTTCTCGTCCACTGCCTGGATGTGCAGGTAGCTGTGGGGATTGCGCGCCTCGTACTGCGTGACCTTGCCGGAAATGCTGACCGGCTTCTTGTTGTCGAAATGCGGCTCGAAGCTGTGGTGCGCGCCGGCGACGGTCGCGATGGACGCGGCGGCAATGAGCGTTGCGATCTTCCGGACCATGTACTGCCCCTCTGTTTCCTGCCCGCTGTTCCGGGTCGTCACTTTGTCCGCTTGAAGATCCAGGCGCCTGACACCTGCACCTCCGAGACCTGCGTCGCGATGCCGTCCGCGCCACGCGTAAACACATAGGGTTGGCCCCATTGGCACGTCGGACAGACGAAGGTGGTTTCGGACTGCGCCACCAGCGCCGACCTGGCGCTGCCGTTGCGGGTCACGAACAGCCTGCCCTCGTCCAGCGTGATGTCGACCTGCGTTGGATTGCTGAGCCATATGCCCTCGTAACGACCAACGTACCCGGACAGCACGCCTGCGGGAACGTCGACCGCTGCCTGCGCGGCGTCGGTCAGCTTGTTGCCTGTCCAGTGCTGCGAACTGTTTTCGGCGGCTTCGTTGCACACCAGCTCCAGCAACTCATCGTCGGCGGCGTAGCGCATTTCGACCACGGCATGCAGCGGCCTGTCGAACGCACCCGGGTCGACATAGGTGACATCGATGATCAGGCGACCGAACTCGGGACGACTGTAGCGTTCGATCACGCGCAACTGCTCACTGTGGACCAGGCCTTCGGGATGCAACCAGGTCTTCGCGTTGTAGCCGTTGCTGTCGACGACCAGCGAAGCGCCATCCCACCGGCCGACGGAATAGCCCATCCAGATCGGCAGTGGATCGGCCTCGAGCTTGCGTCCGTCGAGGAAAACCTGCCGATAGGTCAGGTCGCTGTTGAGGATGGCAAGCGTGCTGGCGCCCTGCACGATGCGCTTGTAACCACCTCCGCCACCGCCGGCACCGGCGATATAGCCCGGGCCGCTGGGCAGGCACTGCATGTGCGGCCCCTGCTTGTAGTAGTTCTTCTCGTGCGCTGCCATGGCATCGCGGACCCATGGCTGGAGCCTGCTGGCATCACGCAGGTCGCCGCTGACGCTCGCGGGACGCCAGAGACCAGACAACTCCGGCCTGCCATCCGGCGCGCGCGGCGCGGGAGCCTGCAGATTGGGCTTGCCATCCGGCAGGCGTGGAATGCCTGGCGTAGGCAGATCGAGCCACTGCGCATATGCCGACGTGGTTGATGCAAGCAGCAGCAGCGCTGACAGTAGCCGGCTCATGACACCCCGTCCGAACAAGCGGTGATAGACTTCCGGCTATCGTAACCGAAGTCGCGCGGCCACCAACATGCCGCCGCGAACCTGCGCGAAACCCGGGGAGAGATTCTTCATGAGGCAAGTGTTGCTGGCCAGCTTGTGCGCCGCGAGCCTGCTTGGCGCTGCCGCCGCGCAGGCTCATCACTCCTTCTCCGCCGAGTTCGACGTCAACAGGCCGCTGAAGCTCACCGGCACGGTAACCCGCGTGGAAATGGTCAATCCACATGCCTGGCTCTACATCGAGACGAAGGATGCCAAGGGCGCTGCGCAGACCTGGGCGGTCGAGCTCGTTGGCATCAACGACCTGCTGCGACTGGGGTGGGGACGCAACAAGGTGAAACCCGGCGACACGATCAAGGTGGATGGCTTTGGCGCGCGCAATGGCACCAACACAGCCAATGCCATCTCCGTTAGCATGGCCACCGGCGAACTGCTCTGGGAGAGCAAGCAGCGCAAGTAGAGGGAGAAAGACGCCATGGCCGGAGCGATAGCCCCTGAAATAGAGCGCGGCGCGACACCCAGGCCCAGCTTTCACCTGTGGATGGCACTGCTCATGTGCCTCTTCATCTTCGGCGGTTTTGGCCTGACCTACCTCGGCCCGCTTGCGAAAGGCACCTTCCCGCCAGCGCCGCCGGTGGTGCACCTGCATGGCATCGTGTTCTTCGGCTGGATGGTGCTGCTGGTCACGCAGTCAGCGCTTGTGAACGCCCGGAACGTGCGCCTGCATCGCTCGCTGGGAACCTTCGGCATAGCCTATGCGGGCGTGCTGGTGTTCCTCGGCCTGCTGATCACGATCATCAGCGCCGCCACCACCAACTGGACGGATGATTCCTACGGGCTGATGTACCTGTCAGTGGTCGCGCCTGTGAGCTTCACCGCGATCTTCTCGCTGGCGATCACAAATGCCAGAACACCTGCGGTGCATCGCAACCTGATCCTGCTCGCCACGCTCAGCATCCTGATGCCCGGCATCAACCGGCTCTACATGGTGGGCCTCGAGCTCAGCCACGTGCCTTTCTACGGCACGTACGCGACGATGGACGCCATGCTGGCCGCGATCCTGTTCCAGGAGCGCAAGGCCACGGCAACCATCAGCCGCTCCACATGGATCGCAGCGGCAGTCATCGTGGTGCCGCAGCTGCTGCTGCCGGTAGTGGTACCCTGGCAGGGATTCCGCGAGTTCTGCCACTTCATGGGCTCGCTGGTCTACTACCGCTAGAGTCGAGGAAGTCGAACAGCTGCGGCGCGAACAGCAGATAGGCGTTCAGGTGCTCGGCATTGGGCACCGCGTGAAAGCTGGATTCGATTCCATGCTGGCCCAGCTCCGTGGCCATGCGCTCGCATGCGGCGATGGTGTATTTCGCATCCTTCTCGCCCGCCAGCATCATCACCGCCACCCTGCCCTGCAGCCTGTCGAAGGGATAGCTCGTGCTGATGATGGGCCCGGCGCTGACGACGATCCTGCTGAACAGCCCCGGGTACTGCGCCGCGAAATGAAAGGCCGCCGAGCCTGACGGGTTCTGGCCGTGAAGGAAGATGCGCGACACGTCGGCGTTGTATTCCGCGGCCACCAGGTTCAGCACATAGAGCACATCCAGCTCCGCCCGCCGATTCTCCTGCGCGGTCCAGCCATCGGCGGGCACCGAGGGGCCGGCCTCCCGATCCACGGGATACGGACTGCCGTAGTACGGCTGGGAAAGCCCGCGGTATCCCAGCGGGGAAATCACGATGTAGCCGCGCTCGCGCGCCAGCTTCACCAGCTCGTTGCCACCCCGGTGGTTGTTGTTGATGCTGTTGCCGGCCCGCAGCGTGACCAGGACGGGCAGTTTCATCTCGGGAGTCCAGGTTTCCGGCACGTACAGGCGGTAGGGAACCGGCTCGCCCGTCCCTGGAAACTCGTAGACGCGATACTGTTCGCCGGTGTGCCGATAGAGCGGTGCCGCGGCATTGGGGCGGGGCGCCTGCTCCAGCTGCGTGGCCGGAACATCGGGAAGCTGCGCAAAGGTTGCGCCGGATGCCAGGGCCAAACATGCCCAGGTGACGATTCTCATTGCTGCACTCCTGATAACCCTGCGGTTCCGCGCACGAGCGCAACGGTAGCCGATTGGCCCCCTGCTCACTAGACTGCCAAAAACCGGCAATTCCAGGCCAGGGGGATGATCATGCGCTACCAGAGATCGACGGTTGGCGGAGTGCTACTCATGCTGTGCGCGACAGCGCAGGCTGAAAGCCTGAGGGGCACCCTCACCGACCTCAATGGCCGTCGAGTGGCCGGCGCTTCCATCACCGTGGCGCCTGCCGGACAGCCGGGCCCCACCGCCCTTACCGTGTTCAGCGACGCACAGGGTCGATTCACGTTCCCCGATCGCCCAGGCTATGGTGATCCGGCCCGCCTGAACGTGACGATTCGCGCACTGGGTCACCGGCTTCTCGACGTGAGGGCGCAGCGCCCGGCGGCGGATCGCATCGAGCTCACGCTGCTGGCGCAGCCCACCACCAACCAGGCCGACATGGCGCCCGCCTCGGCGTGGCTGCGTGGTTCCGCCGATCGTGATGAAACCTCGTCGTTCGTGCTGGACTGCATGGGTTGCCACCAGTCACCGATGCGAAGATTTCGCGACTACGCCAACGCGATCGCGGATGTCCCCGGCACGGATCGCGCAGACATTTCACGCCGCGGCTTCCGCAGCCTGATCCAGTACATGAACTACATATCGGCGTGGGAGTTCGGCCGCAATGCCAGCGCCCATGTTGCCGACGCGGGCAGCGTCTATTCCGTCGGCCATGGCGAACAGGTGGTGGAATACCTGGCGCGCCGCTTCCCGGGCCGCATGAACGAGCTGGGCGGATACGACTGGGGCGCACCGCTGATCGTCACGCCCCGCACTCGCATCGCGGAGTACGAGGTGCCACGCCCCAACGCGGTGCGCGAGGCGGTGGTTCGCGGCAGTGGCCGCGAGCGCAGCCTGTACGTGGCCGATGTCTCGAGCAATACGATGTTCCGCATCAACGTCGAGACTGGCGCGCAGTCCACGCTGCAGATCCCCCATGCCGCGCCATTCGGCCCGCACTCGCTTCACAAGGCCGCCGATGGCAGCCTTTGGGCCACGCCATTCTTTCCCACGGCGCTGTCTCACCTCGATGTGAAGACCCAGCAGTGGCGAACGTGGCCACTGCAGGCGCGCAGCGGCGAGATGTCCGGCATACACGACCTGAGCTTCACGTTCGACCATGTGGTGCGCACCGATGAGGCGGGCCGCGTTTGGTTCTCGGACATCGTGAACACGGGCGTGGGCTACCTCGACCCGAAGAATGGCCAGCTCGAGATCTACCGGGCACCACCCACGCCGGGCCGGTCTCCCAGCGGGCAGCTGTATGGGCTGGCGATGACGCCTGATCGCAAGGAGCTGTGGTACACGCAGCTGGCCATCGGGCAGTTCGGCAGCTTCAACATCGCCAGCAAACAGTTCGAGGTGTCAGTGGTGCTGCCGGCCAACTCCGGTCCGCGACGCATGACCATCAGTGACCAGGGTGTTCTCTACGTGCCGCTGTTTGGCGCGGGCCAGCTGGTCGAGTACGACACGCGATCGCGCAAACTGGTGGGCACGTACGATCTGCCCGACCGCTCCAGCGCCCCATACGCGGCGACCTGGGATCCGGTGCGCAAGGTCGTGTGGATTCCGACCTCCAATGCCGATGCCATCTATCGCTTCGATCCGCGCGACAAGAGTTTCGGCGTGCTGCCGATGCCACGGCAGAACGCGTACCTGCGCATGATCGACGTGGACGATGAAACCGGCGAACTCATTACCTCCTACGCCAATATCGTCGAGAACTCCCACGGGCCGCGCATGGCCCTGGTGATCGATCCGGGTGATGGCGCCTATGCCGGCCGCGCGCGCAGCACTCCGGGAGCCGATGCGGCGACAGGCACGGCGCCGGTCTGGCAAGCCGCGCCGGTCGCGCAGCCCATTGCGCTGGCGAAACCAGCGCCCGTGGCGCCGGTGGGCAGCGGCCCCGAGCTGGCGGACCGCCATCGCTGCACTGCCTGCCATGATCTGGACAAGCCTCTGATCGGTCCTCCCTATCGCGCGATTGCCGCGCGCTACCAGACCGATGTGGCGGCGATGACTGAGGTTCTGACGCGCAAGGTACTGCTGGGCGGTGGGGGTAACTGGGGCGTCGTCCCCATGGTGCCCAACGAGCATGTCGGCGAGGCCGACGCCCGCCTGCTTGCGAGCTGGATCCTGTCGCAGAAGCCCTGAGGGCATCGCTGTGAAAAGAAGAGACCTGCTGACAACCGCATTGCTTGGCGCCGGCGCCACGCTGGCGCTGGGAACCGGCAATGCCCGCGCAGCGGACCCAGCCGCGCCAGACACCCCGTCGGACCTGAAGATCACCCGCGTGCGGGTGTTCAATCCCGCGAACAGCTCGAACCTCAACGGCCCGATCGGCCTTTCCGAGATCGTCGTCGCCGTGGACACCAACGCGGGAATCACCGGTTACGGCCAGGGCGGCACGCCCGACCTGCTGAAGTACGCGGCGAGCCTGCTCATCGGCCAGGATCCGCTGCGCATCGAGCACCACTGGCAGCGCATGTACCGCAGCTCCATCTACCCGGCGGGCCGCGAGAAGCTGACTGCGGTGGGCGCATTGGACTGCGCGCTGTGGGACATCAAGGGCAAACGGCTCGGCGCACCGGTTTACCAGCTGCTGGGTGGACGGACGCGCAACTACATCGAATGCTACAAGTCCTACGGCCTGCTGCGCATCGACCAGGCGCGCGAGGAGGCCCGCAAGACGATGGCGGAAGGCTACAAGGCCGTTCGCTCACATGGCGTGGCGGGCGAGAACACCGTGTTCGATGGCCGCCGGTCCATCGCCAACATCGTGGCGATGTGCCGGGAACTGCGCGAAGGCGTGGGCCCGAAGGGGGAGTTCATCTTCGACGCCCACACGCGGCTGTCGCTGCCCGATGCGGCCCGACTGTGCGACGCACTGCAGCCGCTCGATCCGCTCTTCGTCGAAGATCCGCTGCGCCAGATGGATGATTTGACCCTGTACCAGCGCCTGCGCGAGCGCGTGAACGTGCCACTGGCCGCCGGCGAGCAGTTCGGCGAGATGCGCGATGGAAACCTGCAGCTGGTGGAGCAGGGATTCATCGATTTCCTTCGCAGCTCCATTCCCAACGTGGGCGGCATATCGGCCTATCGGAAGATCGCCGCGCTGTGCGAAGCCCATTCCGTCGTTCTGACGCCGCATTTCACGTCGCCCATCGCCACCGCGGCCGTGGCCCATTGCCTGATGTCGCATGGCGGCGAGGCGCTGAACGAGGCCTACCGGACGGCCCTGCCCGCCTACCTCAACGAAGGCGCGGTGTTCCGCGAAGGCCGATTGCATGTGACTGATCGACCCGGCTTGGGCGTGGTCTTCGACGAACGGCGCGCGCAGCTGGTGGCGACCTGGACGCAGGCGCGACCTGCGGAGCTCTACCAGGGCGAAAGCGCGGAGCGACCGGACGGTTCCCACCTCTATCTCTAGTCGGGCAAGACCCGCCTGCGCGCATGCCCTATGCTTTACCCATGCAACGCTCCCTGAACCGTTCGATTTCGGTGCCGATCGTCCTCAGCTCGATCACCGTGCTGATGACGCTGGCGCTGCTCATCGGCTGGATCGTGGTGATCCGCGAGCACCTGCCCCTCACCGACCCCTTCACGATCAACCGCTGGCTGTTGGCCGGTGGCATCGCATCGTTCGTGCTCGTAATGTCGGTGCTGGTGCTGTTCAGCGTCTCGCTGGTGGGCGAGATACTGGAGAGTCGCCGCCAGCAGATGTTCATCGACTCGGTGACCCACGAGCTGAAGAGCCCGCTGGCCTCCATCAAACTGTGCCTCGAAACGATGGCCCGGCCCGGCGTTTCGGTTGCACAGCAGGACCAGCTGCGCGGCATGATGCAGTCGGATGTGGAGCGCCTGACCGTCTTCGTCGACGACATCCTGCAGGCCAGTCGAATTTCGCATCGCCGGCGCTCGCAGACCTGGACCGCCGTGGATGTCTCACGGCTCGTCACGCAGGCGGCGGAAAGCATCCGCGCCCGCTACCACCTGCCCCCGGAGGCGTTCGGGCTCACCATTCCACCCGGCGTCGAGATCTTCTCGGACCCCACGGCGCTCGAGATCGTCCTTAAGAATGTGTTCGACAACGCAGTGAAGTACTCCGGCGAGAATCCACAGGTCATCGTCGACATGCGGCAACTGGATACCGGGCACATCGGCATCACCGTGCAGGATCACGGCATAGGCATCAGCCGCAACCAGCTCAAGCGCATCTTCAAGCGTTTCCATCGTGCCCCGGACCCGCGGGTCAACGAACGCAGCGGCTCCGGCCTGGGCCTATATGTGGCCTATCGGCTGCTGCGGAACCTCGGCGGACGCATCCGCGCGGAATCCGAAGGCCCCGGCAAAGGCACCACCATGCGCATCCGCCTGCCCAAGCCATGAGCGCGGTCATCACCCGGGAAGGCGGCGAGCGCAGCCGCGCCACCGTGCTGGTGGTGGAGGACGAGGCCCATATCGCAGCCGGCCTCAAGCTCAACCTCGAGCTGGATGGCTATCGCGTGGTGCTGGCGCGTTCGCTTCGCGAAGCCGCGGCGCAGCTGCTGGAGGCCGCACCCATCGACCTGATCCTGCTCGACGTGATGCTGCCCGATGGCGAAAGCTACGGCTTCTGCAAGCAGCTGCGCGACAGCGGCCAGTACCTGCCCGTCATCATGCTCACCGCGCGCAGCGCTGCCGAGGAACGCGTGCGGGGCCTTGATTCCGGCGCCGACGACTACATGCCCAAGCCCTTCGTGCTGTCGGAGCTGCTGGCGCGCGTGCGCTCGGCCCTGCGGCGCTCCGGATGGCGCCAGCAGGATGCGCCCGCCGACGAAACCAATCGCGGCAAGCTGCGCTTCGGATCGGCTGAGATCGATTTCGACACGCATTCAGTCACGGCTGCCGGCAAGCCCGTGCGCATGACGCAGCTGGAACTGGACCTTCTCTACTATTTCTCGCAGAACGCGGGTCGGGTTCTTTCGCGCGATGAACTGCTGGAGCGCGTCTGGAAGCTGCGCAACGCCCCCAATACGCGCAGCGTGGACAACTTCATAGCCCGGCTGCGGCGCTATTTCGAGCCCCTGCCTGACAAACCCGTGCACTTCGTTTCGCATCGCGGCGCGGGCTACAAATTCCTGCCCGCCGGGGATCCCGGGAAAGCGTGACGCGCGCCTCCCTTTGACACAACTTTTACAATCCCTGACCGAAAGATGACCCGCCCGGGAGGGCGGTTCGGCCACCATGCCTATCCAGCAACATTGACTGATGGAGCGGGATGGACATGTCAGGACAGGTTTCGGAAGCCAGCGCACCCGGCAAGCGTCGTATTGGCTGGCTGGGGGCAACCCCATTCATCCTCATCCACGTGCTCGCCTTCGGCGCGATCTGGACCGGGGTTACCCCTGCGGCGGCTGTCTGCTGCGCGGTGCTCTATTTCGTCCGCATGTTCGCCGTGACCGGCGCCTACCACCGCTACTTCTCGCATCGCACCTACAAGACCAGCCGCGCGTTCCAGTTCGTGCTGGCCTTCCTCGCCCAGAGCAGCGCCCAGCGCGGCGTGCTGTGGTGGGCTGCGCATCACCGGCATCATCACCGCTGGTCCGACCAGCGCGAAGACCTGCATTCGGTGGCCCAGGACGGATTCTGGTACTCGCACGTGCTGTGGATCTTCGAGCGCAACAACCAGAAGACCGACTACAACAAGATCCGCGACTTCGCGCGCTTCCCGGAACTTCGCTTCCTGGACAAGTACCACCTGATCCCGCCCGTGCTGATGGGAACGGTGGTGTTCCTGACGCTGGGTGCTTCAGGCCTGTTCTTCGGCTTCTTCGTCAGCACCGTGCTGCTCTGGCACGGCACGTTCACCATCAATTCGCTGTCGCATGTGTTCGGCAACCGCCGCTTCACCACGACCGACCACAGCCGCAACAGCTGGTGGCTGGCCATCGTCACGCTCGGTGAAGGCTGGCACAACAACCATCACCGCTACTCGGGCTCCACCCGCCAGGGCTTCTACTGGTACGAGTACGACATCACGTACTACATCCTGAAGCTGCTGTCGTTCTTGGGCCTGGTGTGGAAGCTGCAGCCGGTGCCGCAGTCGATCCTGGAAGAAGGTCGCGCCAGCAGCCGCGAGTACCGGTACAACGCCCCGGTGCTGCCGGTGAGCGCTGCCCAGCAGGGCTAACCCCCTTTCAGCCCGCGACCCAGCGCATCAACTGCCCGGCGAGCCAGCCACCGTAGGTGCCCAGGGCATAGCCCAGCACCGCCAGCAGCACGCCCACCGGCGCCAGCGCCGGATGAAACGCCCCCGCCACCACGGGGGCCGATGCCGCGCCGCCGATGTTGGCCATGCTGCCGACGCCCAGGAAGAACAGCGGGGCGCGCAGCAGGTGCAGCACGGTGAACATGACCAGCGCGTGGAAGCTCATCCAGACCGCCCCCACCGCGAACAGCCCCGGCCTTTCCACGATGGCGCCAAGATCCATCTGCATGCCGATGGTGGCCACCAGCACATAGAGCAGCACTGAACCGACCTTCGATGCGCCCGCCCCTTCCAGGCTGCGGGCCGGTGTGAACGAGGCGATCAGGCCGAACGTGGTGGCCAGCACCACGACCCAGAAGAAGTCCGAGGTCAGCGAGTAGATGGAAAGCTGAGGCGCCACGGCCCCTATCCACCGCGCCAGCGGGCCGCCGATCAGGTGCGAGAGTCCCATCAGGCCAAACCCCAACGCACAGATCAGCATCAGGTCCCGCAGGCTGGGATTGCGCGAGTGTTCCTTCTCGAACTGCGCCACTTCGTCACGCAGCACATCGACGACCGAGGTGTCCACGCCGCGGCGCGCGTCGATCTCGCGCGATCGAGCCGCAAGGTAAAGCAGGATCGCCATCCAGACATTGGCGACGATCACATCGACGGCCACCATCGCCCCGAAGATATCCGCGGGAATCTCGAAGACATCCTTCATCGCGGCCTGGTTCGCGCCACCGCCGATCCAGGCGCCCGCCACCGCCGTAAGGCCCCGCCAGACCTCACCTCCCACGGTTTCAGGACTGACGAGACCGACCACCCAGAGCGCCAGCGGCGCGCCCAGTATCACGCTGGCCGTCCCGGCCAGGAACAGCGTCAGTGCCTTGGGGCCCAGGCGCACGATGGCGGGAAGGTTGATGGCCAGCGTCAGCAGCACCAGCGTCGCGGGCAACAGGTAGCGGCTGGCGATGAAATACAGCTTCGAGTTCGCCCCGTCTATGAGCCCCAGCGTGTTGTAGAGGGCCGGCAGGAAGTAGCACAGCAGCAATGCCGGCACGTAGCGGTAAAAGCGCTGCCACGCGGGGCTGTCGCTACCCGAGGTGTAGAACACAAAACCCAGGGTTGCGGCCAGAAGGCCGAGAATCGTGGCGTCATCGGTCAGCATGGAGCCACCATACCGAAGGCGCAAAGCGCTCGCCACTGAACACTGGCGACCAGGCGCCTGCCCGCGGGAGTCAGCGCAGCAGCGCGTCGTAGCTGCTGCGGATGGAATCTGCCAGCCTGATCCGATCGGCATTCACTCCCGCAGTCATCCCGGGGGCCCGCACCAGAACCAGGGTATCGAGCGATGCATCCGGCGTCGCAGCCTGCAGTCGTTCCGCCTTCGGCCTGATCCGCCGCTTCGCGAGGCGGGCGCCATGATCGCCATGGATCAGGACTCGGACATTGGTGGGGCCGAGTCTCTGATCAAGCCGGTCCACCAGCGACAAGACGCGCGCATGGACGCACTCGACCTGCTGCCAGTAGTCGGCTTCCAGGCGGTTGAGCAATGGCGCCAGTGCCAGCTCCTTCGTGACCCAGGTCGGAAGTGACCAGCCGGCATAACTGCGCAGCCCGCATTTCTCATCCAGCATGTAGGGAAAATGCGGCAGCAGGACATGCGCAACCCATGCCTCGCCCGGACGCATGACGTGGGCCTGGGTGTCGAGTCCATCGAATATCTCGAGCATGGCCGCGGGTCGCGTCCAGTAATTGCGATCCGGATCCGAATGGACCAGACCGCGCCGGATCGCCCACTCGCCCAGGGGGCGATACAGGAATATGCCCCGTGCATCGTCCTGGAGCATTTCGACATGCATCAATGTCGCCACGAGTCGCAGCCGCCTGCCGAGCGCGCCCTCGAAACGCCGCATGGCATGCCCGTAGTTGTCTCGTGAATAAGTCTGGCACTGGGCGGCGGGCACCGTGCAGATCTGCAGAAACGAATTCTGGATGACGGACACCTGATATTGGCGATCCACCAGTTCCTGCAGCAGCGCGTTGCGCTGCACGCGGTGCGTGAACCCGCCACCCTCACCGAGCAGATTCAGCTCTCCCGATGGCAGGCCTGGCGGCCCAAAAGCGAGGGCCAGCGAGATTTCCGTGGCGCCACTGTCGGATCGCACTCCGGTCTGCACGGCAAAGCCACGCCGCACATAGGAAGCCAGCAACCGGTCGAGCCTGCCACCGGCGCGCGCGGCAGCCGATGCGGCCAGTGGTGACGCCTGTTCGTCGAGCACGATATGCAGCAGCAGGGGTCTGCCACCGTGCGCAATCTCCGCCTGCCGGGGGGCGGACAACCCAGGCGCCAGCAGGGAATGCCGCGGTGACAACACGCCCAGGACGGCAAACAAGGCGGCCCCCAGCGCGCCAACCTGCATCACTGTCGCATGGTGTCTCGTGACAACCAGCACCACCACGACAACCGCCACCAGCAGCACCGCGTACCAGGATGCGAGGAAATAGAAATCCAGAACGCAGATCACCAGCAGTGCGAACAACAGTCGCAGCAGCAACGGCACCCGGAACGTCAGCAGTGACAGCAATCCACCGCAGGCGACTGCCCCGCCCATGATGAAAAGCACCTCGGAGTCGAAAAGTCGATAGCCGAAATCCAGCAGCGCGGGCACGACCAGCGCCAGCAACAGCGCTGCAAGTTGGGCGCCACCCAATAGCCACCCCGGCTGGCTCGACCCTCGACCGTTCATGTGTGCCGCTGGTAGGCAATCAGCAGTCGACCGCCTGTTTTCAGGCGGCGTGTCTGCTGCACCTGTGCCACCTCTTCCAGGTAGGCGAGGAAGGCTTGCTCGGTATAGTCGTGAAACACGTCTTCGCGCACCGCAAGCATGCGCTGGACCATCGGATCCGCCTTGGGCACGAACTCAACGACGCCACGGGGCGCCAGCGACACCAGCCAATGCGCCAGCGAACGCGGCGGGATATTGCGCCCTATCGCCAGATGGTGCGTGAGGGCCAGCGCCAGCACCGCGTCCGCGTGCATCCGTTCCGCCAGTCCGCCACGTTCGCGTTGCTGCCAGCCCAGCGCAGGGCTCGGATCGCCGCAGTCCATCACGACGGGCTGCAATCCCGGATGGTCGTGCTGGCGCTGAAAGGCGATCTCCAGCGCATCCAGATCGCTGTCGAACACCACCGCATGCCGGGCACCCGCACGCAGTGCAACCAGCGAGTAGTCACCGGAATTGCCACCAAGGTCCCAGACGGTGCTGGCTCCGCGTGACACGAAGTCGGCGACGAACTCCTCCTTCTGGAGCCTGTCGTCGCGGGCGTAGCTGTTGTCGACCGCGTAGTCATCCCAGAAGGTTTTCGGGCGCCGCGAGGTAAGCGCGTTGATCCAGACGCGCAGCTCCGTGAGCAAGGCGCGGTAACGCGACTTGGGCATGGTGGGTCGCGCAGCCACCTTGCCCGTGCGCGCGCGGCTGTGCGAGAGCTCCTGCGAGGCATGCAGCGTGACATGCATCAGTCCGTTGATCGTCAGCCAGCGCTTGCGCGCCGGCAGCATGCGAACAGCATCGGCAAGGCGCATTCCGTCCAGGCTGCCGCGCAGCAGTGGCTGGAACGGCACGCCACTCCAGGCCTCGAGCAGCAGCGGCAGCAGGAACAGGCGGCAGAACTGGTTGTAACCCACCCACATCTCGCCATCCTGATAGGGACGCAGCGACAGCACGTCGATGAGCTGCATCCGGCCACCGACGGACTGCATGTTGTAGGGGGTTGCATCGGACAGCGCCGCGTCCAGCTCGAGCGCGGCGATCTGCAGGTCCAAGTGCGCCAGCGCCGCTGCCTTCAGCTGCGCAAAAGTCCACTCATACGGATACGAGAAGAATGCGACTCGGGGATGCTCCAGCACGCAGCCCGGCACTTCGCCCCGGGCTCCCAGCAACTGCCCGGCGCTGGCGGACTCTGCAAGCCATCGTGTTTCGATCATCAGGCCCTGCTCGATCAGGGCGCGATGAACACCTTTTTCCCAGAGCGCCTGGAATGCGGGCATTGCGGAGGGATTGACCGTGCGCAACACGCGATCGGTCGCAAGGAATACATGGCCAGACGGGTCGCGGAACGACCCTTCCGCGCGTGATGGAATCACACCTGGTCGTCGCGTCGACGCCGGAACAGCCCGATGATGCGCTGCCGGATCGAACGCACGCCGCCCATGACGGCCATGACCCCGGCCACCAGGCCCTGGATCAGGAAGCTCCCGGTCACCGGGTCGATGTACGCGTACGCCGGCGACGCCAGGGTCATGGCCAGCAGCACGGCCAGCAACTGCCCTGAGTGAAATGGCCTGCCTTTACGCGACATACGTGTACTCCCGCGGGGGGATACCCCTCAGTCCCATCATGCTGCCAGCGATAAGCGTTTGTCATATTCAGTGGCGCAAAGTGTGAACAGGCTACCGACTGGCCAGCCAGCTCTAGCGCGACAGGTCGCGTACCAGGCTCTCCCAGAAGGCCACGGCGGGCTCGATCGAATCCAGCGGCACGCGTTCATTGAGGCCATGCGCGAAATCGTCCGCCGGACGGATGAACAGGCCGGACACTCCATAAACCGGCACGCCCAGTGCCCGGTAATCGCGCCCATCCGTCGCTCCTGGAGACATGGTGGGCACGATCGGCAGCTTCGGGAACCGCGCATGCACGGCTTTGGCAACCGCATCCATCACATCCTTGCGCAGCGGCGAGGCAGGCGCCTCCTTGGTGACGGATGCATCGTGGGTAATGGTGATGCCCGGCTCCGCCAGCACCTGCTGCAGCGTCTGCTGCACGCTCGCAATCGTCGTGCCGGGGAAGATCCGGCAATTCACGTTGGCCGTGGCGCGCTGTGGCAGCGCATTGGGCGCATGCCCCCCGGCCACCTGCGTGGTCACGCAGGTGGTGCGCAGCAGGCCGACGATCTCGGGCTGCCGTGCCAGCCCCTCGACCGCTTCCGCATCGCCCGGGTTGGCCACGTAGCGGCGCATGAACTCGCCCACCGGTCCGGGTGTCACCGGCGCCGTTGCCCGGAAGTAGCCCTGCGTCAGTTCATTCGACTGCACCGCAAAGCGATGGGCCTCCAGGCGAACCAGAGCGTTGGAGAGCTTGTAGATGGCATTGGTGGCAGTGGGTCGCGCGGAGTGGCCGCCTGGGTCGGAAATGCTGAGCGTGAAGTCGACGTAGATCTTCTCGCCACCCTGGATGCCGTACGACACTGGCGCGCCGGTGTCGTTGTCGAGCTTGCCACCGCCGGAATCCCCGTTGAGCACCAGCTCGGCATGGCGATAGCGCTCGGCCAGGCGGTGCGCGCCCTTGCCGGTGGTTTCCTCGTCACCGGTAAGCGCAAGGATGATGTCACGCGAAGGCACGAATCCCGCGCGCTTCAGCTTGAGCAGCGTTGCCACCATCATGCTGATGTCGAACTTGTTGTCCTTCACGCCGCGCCCGTAGAGGTAGGGGCCATCCACGATGGCGGTGAACGGATCACGCACCCAGTCCTCGCGCTTGGCGGTCACCACATCCATGTGGCCGATCAGCAGCAGCGGCTTCTTCGAGGCATCCCGACCGGGCCAGCGCGCCGTGAACGTGGCGGTGGCGGCGGCGCCTTCGAACTGCGGCTCTATCTGCATGTCTGTGGCTGCGAATCCTGCGGCCAGCAGCGTGTCGCGCAGCCAGGCAGCATAGGCTGCCGTCTGCTGGCTGCCGACGGAGGTCTGGAAGGAAACGGACTTCTGCAGGATCTCCAGCGCGGTGGGATCGGGAGCGGCTGCGTTGGCCATGCACGAGGTGGCGATGAGAAAGCCGCAGATCCATTTGCTGTTCTTCACTTCGATCTCCGTTACTGGATTTTCCGCTGGCGATCAGGGGAGCGGCGCAAGCATGGATTGGAATGCTTCTGCTTGCAATTGACAGTGGCAAACCGGCTGGTATGTACTTGATCGCATGATTATCCCAGCGCGCCCTGCTGCCCGACGCAACTTCCGCACCGTCGAACTGGTGGCCACGATTGCCCTGCTGGTCGTGGCGTCCCCGACCTGGGCGGCCGAGCATGCCCAGCACGATGCCCACCGCAGCTTCGACGACCCCGCGCAATACTCACAGAGCTGGGACGACCCCGCGCGCGACGCTTGGCAACGACCAGCGGAGCTGGTGACCGCACTGGCGATCCGACCCGGCATGTCGGTGGCCGATATCGGCACTGGCACGGGTTACCTGCTGCCGCACCTGAGTCGCGCCACCGGCGCTTCGGGAACGGTGCACGCGGTTGATGTCTCCGCGAAGATGCTCGAGTGGGTGGCGCAGCGTGCGGCGCGCGAAGGGCTCAGGAACGTCAGGACCGTGAAGGCCCAGGGCGGCGCGACGGGACTACCCGCTCGCAGCGTCGATCGCGCCATCATGATCAATGTCTGGCATCACATCGAGGAACCCGCGGCCTATGCCCGCGACCTGGCGCGGGTTCTGCGCACGAATGGCATCGTGTTCATCGTGGAGGCACGGCCCGGGTTGCAGGAGGCCGATGGCCCGCCCGCGCACTTCCGGCTGCCACCCGAAAGGATCGTCGCCGAACTGAAGTCCGCGGGACTGGCAGCCAGGCTGGATGACTTCCAGCTTGACCGCCAGTATGTGATCCGCGCGACTCGCTAAACCAGCCTCAAGTCCCCGCTTTGCCTGCCGATACCGGGTACGGGCTATTGCCCCCGGAGGCCTGGGTCATGCGTGGATGGGTTTTTGCGGCATCGATACTGACGGCGGGTTCCCCGCTGATGGCGGCGGAGTCCTGTGCAACGCTGGACTCCAAAGCAGTAGCAGCGCTGTTCGATGACTGGAACTTCGCGCTGTCGTCCCTGGAAGCGAGCCAGGTCGTGCAGCGCTACTGGCCCAACGCGGTGCTGCTGCCCACCGTGTCGAACACGCCGCGCACCAATGCGGCGATGATCGGCGACTACTTCGAACATTTCGTCGCCAAACGCCCGCGCGGTCGCATTGACACTCGAACCATCCAGGGCGGATGCAACGTGGCCATGGACGTGGGCACGTATACGTTCTCGTTGATGGATGACAAAGGGGTGACCAGCGAGGTCGCGGCCCGCTACACGTTCATCTACCAGTATCGGGATGGCGCCTGGAAGATCCTGCACCATCATTCATCCGCAATGCCTGAAAGCGCAGCGAGCCAGGCGCCAGCTGAAGCGCACGCGGCAACCCCAAAGGCGCAAGCGGCCCCGAAGTCAGCCCACACGGTGCAGGCCGCGCATCCAGCGCCAGCTACAGCGCCTGCGCCTGCCCCAGCGCCGGCGGTTGTTCCGGCGGCCGCACCCGCTCGAGCCAAGGTCGAAACCAAAGATGCACCGAAGCCAGCGAGCCATGCGCCCGCTCCAGCAGTGAAGCAAGGTGTCTCGTCGCCCACGGAGGCCCGAACCGCCATGTTCGCCAATCTGGCGTCGTCGCCCCCGCCCTCCAAGTTCTATCCACCCGAGGCGGCAAAGCACAAGGAACACGGCAACGTGAACCTGAAGGTCTGCGCCGACGACAATGGCGCCGTTGCGGGCACGCCTGAAATCCTGAAGAGCAGCGGCTCGAAGCTGCTCGACGAGGCGGCGCAGTCATGGGCCCGCGCCGTCAAGTGGGTGCCCGCGACGCTGAATCAGCGTCGCGTCGAGGGATGCGCCCAGGTCGATGTGGCTTTCGAAGCCGCTGCCTGAATCAGCGTGGCACGCCGTCAGCGGACGTAGATCGTGCCGCCATAGAACATGGACTCGCCACCTTCGGGCAGTGGCGTCTCCGGAATGGCACGGATGGTGATGTCCTGCAGGGTTTCGCCCGGCGCGGCGCGCACGCCCAGAAAGCCGACCTGCGGTGGAACGGCGTAGTAGCCCAGGTAAGTTCCATTCACCGTGATCTCGAACCCGTAGGTCAACTGCTCCGTGGGGATGCCATCGAGCGTCGGCAGGAAGTCGAACCCGAACTCCGTCACCGGATTGGCGAATGACACGTGGACCAGGCGCTTCTGCGTGGCCGGATCCCAGTTCAGCCAGCGCTTGACCTTCAGGCCATCGACCTTGGCCTCGCGCGTGCGCCCGCGGCTGTCAGTGGTGACCGGAACCGGCATGCCCATCGACCCCACCGAGTTGTAGCCAAATATGGCGGTGAACGTCATGCCAGGGCAGACGACCGGAGCCAGGTCCGCAAACCCGACGCATTCTTCGCCCGGCAACTGGTTGAGCGCCGACGCAAGCGTGGTCTTGAGCTTGCGGCTATCCACAACCACCCAGCTGTAGCGCACGGCACTTGCGCTGGGGGACTGGACCACGTCGGCGGCGGAGCCCATGGCGGGCATCAGGATCAGGCAAGCAGCTAGTCTTTTCATCTTTCTGTACTCCCTATTTTTTGCAGGATTTCGGGGCCGGGCCGTTGTCGCCAGAGGGTGACAGTGCCGCCCTCGGAGCTTCCTGCAGGGGATAACGACCCAGGGTGCGAAATATTCCCTGCTTCGGCGACAGGCGCGCCCCGGAGCTCCGCCTGGCATCGACCAGGCTGGGCGGTTAACCTGCCCCATGGACGACACCCCGGACGACGAAACCCTGCTCGCGCAGAACGACCCTTGCAGCGATTCGTGGA
>Ga0075163_10002938_pt1 | contig 22947 bp, 5 predicted proteins | sample JI1023141ADNA_FD_71478 | JGI IMG/M metagenome (GOLD analysis project Ga0075163, IMG submission 71478) | Wastewater effluent complex algal communities from Wisconsin, to seasonally profile nutrient transformation and Carbon sequestration -... | ecosystem: Engineered > WWTP > Effluent > Algae... | reverse complement strand
AGTCCTGTGGACCCTGACGACTGTCCTGCTCGCCGCGTGTGGTGGGGACCCGGGCGGGAGCACCGGCACGGCGAGCCAGGGGCAGACGAGCGGCGAGACGGGTGCGGGCACCGGGTCGAGCACCGAGCCGACGACGGGCGCGGTGACGACGGGCGAGGCGACCGGCGGCGCGAGTCAGACCGGCGGCCAGACGACGGGGCCGGGCGTGACGGGCAGCAGCAGCGGCGAGGTCGTGACGGGCAGCAGCGGCGAGCCGGGGACGAGCGGGCCCGGGACGGGCAGCAGCGGCGAGCCCGGGACGAGCACGGGCGCGGACCTGTGCGCCGACTTCGAGGATCCCGGCTGCTTCAATGAGCGGGGCTGCCCGGAGGGCATGGAGTGCAAGGTCTTGCCGGACGAGTGCGTGTCGTCGGCGTGCACCTGCGATCCGGGGACCGGCATGATCGCGTGCACGCCGGATTGCAGCGGCGGGACGTGCGTGGCGGCGTGCGGGCCCGTCAACTGCAACCTCTTCTGCGAGTTCGGGTTCAAGAAGGACGATATGGGCTGTGAGATCTGCGAGTGCAATGAGCCGCCCGCGGACTGCGGGTGCAAGTCCGACAAGGAGTGCGTGAAGACCAGCAGTGGTTGTTGTCCGTGCAACTCTGGCGGCGACGAGGTGCCCGCGCACATGAACTGCGTCGATCAGGTCATGAAGTGCGACCTGCCGCCGGATCAGGTCAATTGCCCGCAGGTCTATAAGTGCACCGACGTGGTGCCCGCCTGCGTCAACGGCCAGTGCGTGCTGCAGTAGCGGCCTGCCCGTACAGCGCGAGCAGGTGCTCGAAGCGGGGGCGCTCGCCGGTGAAGCCGTCGGGGCGGTAGCAGCGGTCGACGGCGCGGTCGAGCGCCGCGTGGGCGGCCGCGAGCGCGGGCGGCGTCTGTCGGGGGTCGTAGAGGTCGGCGAGGGGGGTGTCGGGTGGGCGCGCGGCGAGCACGGCGCGCGCGGCCTGCTCGACCTCGTCGCGGCGCGTGTCCGCGGGGTGGGGCCACGGGAAGGTGTTGTAGAGCATGCTCGCCGAATATTGAAAATCGGACTTCAGGCGGCCGGTGAGCGTGCGGACCCAGGCCATGTGCATCGCCGACGCGAGCAGGCCGAACAGCAGCAGGTCCGCGCTGGGGACGATGTAGAGCTTGTTGCTGGCGATCGTGTCGGCGGGGAGGAACGCGATCGGGATGTAGCGCCGTTGGCCCGACGAGACCTCGGGGACCGCGAGGTACGTGGTGTCGGGCTGCGAGCGGAAGAAGAAGCGCGCGGGGGTCGCGGCGGCCTTGCGCGTCGGCGCGGCGGAGCTGGCGAGGCGAAAGCGGCGGACGGCCTCGACCCGCGCCTGCACGGCCGGCAGCGCCAGCTCGCCCGGCGTCGCGTCCGCGAGCCACAGGCACCAGCGCCGGGTGCCGTGGAGGAGCTCCTCGGAGCCGAGGTACCTGCGGACGAGCCGCCGCGCGCCCGGCTCGCGCGCGAGGAATTGTTCGCGCTCGTCGTCGGTGGCGAGGATGAAGTTGCCGTCGTCGGCGGGCTTGTTGCCGCAGCGCATGGGCGGGGCGTGCGGCGGTCGCCGCGATTTTTCGACGACGACGTTCGGGCCGGCGGTGAGGTACGGGGAGATGTTGGCGACCTGTGTAAAGTCGGTGGAGGTTTCGAAGATGCGCCGGTCGTCGCGGTCGTGCGGGCCGAAGCCGATGATGACGACGTGGACGTGCGCGGCGCCGCGGGCCTCGCTGCGCCAGGGGAAGGTGCGGTGCGCGAAGTGGAGGTGGACCTGCGCGAGCAGCGGTGACCACAGCGCGGGGACCTGCTCGCCCTGCGTGACGGAGTTGGTGGTCACGAAGGCCGCGGCGGCGCGCGTGCCCTGCATGTAGCGAGCAGCTTTGAAGAACCATGCGGCGGCGTAGTCGAGGTCGCCGGCGCCGCGGGGGCAGGTGTGGGCGAGGTCCTCGCGCTGTTGCGGGCTTTGATAGTGCTTGCCGACGAAGGGCGGGTTGCCGAGGATGAAGCTGCATTGCCCTGCGGGCAGTAACTCGGCCCAGTCGATGCGCAGCGCGTTGGCGACGTGGATGCGGGGGGCGGGCCGGTGCGGCGGCGGGGGAGATCCGAGGGCAGCGTGCAGGCGGAGGTTCAGCTGGTCGTCGGTGTGGCGCAGGGCGGCCTCGGCGACGCGGGCGGTGGTCGCGTCGATCTCGATGCCGTGCAATTGGCTGAGGTCGAGCCGGGATGTGGGCTCGACCGCGAGGTGCAGACTTCGAAGCGCCAGCAATATGTCGAGCTCGAGCAGGCGCAGCTCGCGGTATGTGATGACCAGGAAGTTGCCGGCGCCGCAGGCCGGGTCCAGGACGTGCAGGGCGGCCAGGCGCCGCTGGAGCGCGCGCAGGGCCTCGCCGGAGGGGTCCGTGACGGCGGTCGCGAAGTCGGCCCGCAGGGCGTCGAGGGCCAGCGGGCGCAGCAATTTTAAAATGTTGTGCTCGGTGGTGTAGTGCGCGCCGAGGCGGCGGCGCTCGTCGGGGTCCATCGCGGCCTCGAACTGGTCGCCGAGGGCGACCGGCGAGGCGGGGGGGCGCGATGCGTCGCGGTCGCTCAGCGGCCCTTGACCTCGAAGCCGAGGGCCTTGCGGGCGGCGACGAAGCCGGGGCTGGTGGCGAAGACCAGGAGGTCGCGCAGGTCGGGGTCCTGGCCGGCGCGCAGGCGCAGCTGCTGGCTGCGCTCGCTGGGGTCCTGGGGGAGGCCGAGGACGTCGAGGCCGACGCCGACGTTGCGGGCCAGGCACAGGCCGACGCGCTGGGCGCTGCGGTGGGCCCAGGCCCGCCAGTCGCGGCTGTCGAAGCTGTCCTGCTCGTGCTCCTTGAACAGCGCGCTGAGCTGGCGGGCGAGGCGGATGGGGAGCTTGCGGGCGAAGGTCTGGGCGAGGCGGGCGGCGAGGTCGGCGTCGTCCTTGAGGCGGGTGCGGCGGGCGTGCCTGGGGTGGAAGGCCTGGAGGGCGGCGGACAGGACCGCGGAGGACAGGTGGCGGGGGAGGCCGGAGACGAGCGCGGCGGCGGGTCGGCAGCCGAACAGGGCGCGGCCGAGGACGAAGCGCAGGCGCGGGGCGGTGTCGGCGGCGCGCGCGGTCTCGCCGACGACGACGATGGGCGGGTGCGCGGCGCGGACGCAGGTCCAGCCGTCGCCGGTGTCGACGCCGGGGAGCATCGCGGCGTCGGCGAGGCGGACGCCCTGCGTCGAGAGCTGCTGGCCGAGCTCGCTCCACACCTTCCACAGCAGCGTGTCGCGGTCGCTGTCGGCCTCGATCCACGCGGCGCTGGAGATCTCGAGCTTCGGCAATTCGTCGCAGAGCAGCTCCGCGGCGCCCTCCCACAACTGGGTCATCGCCGCGACCACGCCGCCGCCGGCGGGTGGTTTGTCGATGACGGCGGCGACGTCGAGCTTGCCGTTGCTGACCTGGGCGAGGTCGTTCCTGCCGAGGAAGGCGGCGGCTTCGGGGTGGGTCGGGGCGACCACGCGGAGCACCTGATAGAGGGCGTGCGCGCGGTCGCGCTCGCCGGCCTCGAGGCAGCGGCGCGCGAGGCTGGCGAGGCCGCGCTCGTCGATCGGGTCGAGCACGATCAGCGCCTCGTCGTTGGCGTGGACCTGCGGGCCCTCGGTCGCGGCGGCCTCGTAGAGGTGGGCGAGGCGGCGGCGCGAGGCGAGGTCGAGGTTCTTGGGGTCGAGCTCGGCGGCGCGTTCGAACAGCCGGATCGCGCGGTCGGGGTGGTCCTGCTGCAGCTCGGCGAGGCGGGTCAGCAGGCGCTGGCGGGCCTGGCCCTCGGCGCCCGGGACGGCCTCGGGGCGCGGCGAGCCGCGGCCGACGCGGTTGAAGAAGCCGAGCACGAGGGTCTCGAGCTGCGGCAGCGTCCCGGACTGCGCGGCGAGGACGTCGAAGACGGCGTGCACGCCGGCGGCGGCGTCGGGGACGGCCTCGTGGGCGCCGCGCGCAAGGACGAGCGCGCGCTCGACGTCGCCGGGCTCGTCGCGCAGCAGCGAGATCCTCGCGCCCTCGAGCAGCAGGGCCTGGCGCTTCTCGGGGCGCAGGTCGTCGCGCAGCAGCAGGCGGTCGAGGCACGCGAGGGCGATGCCGGGGTTGCGCGGCGCGGCGGTCCAGAACGCGGCCTCGAGCTGGTGGCGGTCGAGCACCGGCGTCGGGTGATCGGCGATCAGGGTCAGGCCGGCCTGCACGCACTCGAAGGCGGCTGTCCTCAAGGCCAGGCCGGCGCCGGACTCGGTCTCCTCGCCGTCGCCCGGGGCCGCGCCGGCGGCCTCGTGGTAGAGCATGCCGGCGCGCAGCAGGGTGCGGCCGCGCTCGATGCGGTCGGTGTCGAGGTCGGCGAGGGCGCGGGTGTGCTCGGCGGCCTCGGCGAGGCGGCCGCTGTCCTGGCACAGCGCGGCGAGGGCGGCGCGGGCCTTGCGGCTGCGCGGGTGCAGGGCGGCGGCCCGCTCGTAGCGGGCGGCGAGGCGCTCGGGCTGCTTGAGCTGGACGTCGCACTCGGCCGCGAGCAGCAGCAGGTCGGAGACCAGCTCGGCCTGGCCGGGGCGCAGCTCGAGGCCGGCGTCGAGGCGCTGCTCGATCGGGTCGATCGCGGCGAGCGTGTCGCGCCAGCGGCCGGCGGCGTGGCGGTTCTTCGCCATCGCCGCGCGGATGTCGAGGTTGTCGGGGTCGTGGCGCAGGGCCATCGACAGCCGGCGGTAGGCCTCGGTCGCGCGGTCGGTGTGCTCGAACAGGCGGGCGAGCAGGACCAGGCCGCTGATCAGGTTGTCCTGGTCGCGGAGCAGGCCGAAGGCCTCGACGGCGCCCTCGAGCACCGGCTCGGCCTCGGCGAGCTGGCCGAGTTCGAACAGGACTGTCCCGAGGGACAGGCGGGCCGGCGCGTGGTCGGGGTCGGCGGCGAGGGCCGCCTCGAAGCGGCGGCGCGCGGCCTGCAGCGTCGCGGTGCGCGGGTCGCTGGGCGCGGCGCGCGGGGGCGCGGGGCGGGGTTGCGGCGCGGGGGCCGGGGTTGCGACGCGGGGCGGGGTCGGCTGGGCGGGGCGGGGTGGTGTCGGGCGGGCGAGCTCGAGGCGTGCGACCGGGACCGGCTGACCGGCGCGGGGCGGCGGGGTCGGGCGCTGCTGATTGAAGGGGACGCCGGGGCGGAGCGTGACGGGCTCGTCGTCGTCGTCGGGGCTCAGCTCCTCGGGCTCGGCGAGATCCTCGGCGTCCTCGGCGTCGGCGAGCTCCTCGATCTCGCCGTCGTCGACGGTCTGCTCGTCGGTGGCCGCGGCGGCGTGCGGGGTGTAGCCGAGGGTCGCGGGGGCGTCGTCGTCGTCGTCGTCGACCTCGGCGACCTCATCGACCTCGGCGACCTCGGCATTGCGCCCGGTCGTCGGCGCGTCGTCGTCGCCGGCGTCGGGGAGCGTGTATTGCGTCGTCGGCTCGGCGGCCTCGATCGGGCGGGGCGGCGCGTGGTCGAGGTTGGTGAGGAGCGTGCGACCGATCTCCGTGAGGATGCGGGCGCGCAGCTCGGCGTCGGTGAGCTCGGCGAGCTGCGCGTCCATCAGCGCGTCGGCGCCGTCGATGTCGCCGGCCTCGATGCGCATGCGGACCAGGCCCTCGATCGCGGCGGACAGGCGGCGCGGCTGCTGCGGGTCGCCGGGGACGCGGCTGGCGAGCACGCGGGTGTAGAGCTGGGCGGCGAGCTCGGGGTCGCGCAGCGACTGGCGGGCGAGGGCGGCGGCCTCGAGCAGGCCATCGGGCTGGCCGAGGAGGGCGAGGCCGTCGACGAGGGCGGCGTCGTCCTTCATCGCGCGGGCGAGGCTGACCTTGCGGGCGACGAGGGCGGTGCGCCCGGGCGGCGGGGGGCCGTCGTCGCGGGCGGGGACGGCGGCGAGGGCGGCGTCGATCGCCGCGAGGGCGGCGCGGGCGTCGTCGGCCTCGTGCTCGAGCGCGTCGGCCAGGGTCCCGGCGATCTTCAAGATGCGGGCGGCGAGCAGGCTGTCCTGCTCGGCGGGCAGCGGCGCGAACGGGTCGGCGGGCAGCGGCTCGAAGCGGAGGGCCGGCGGGCCGTCGGCCTCGCTCGCGTCGAGCTCCGCGTCGAGCTCCGCGCCGCTGTCGTTGTTCGCCCCGGACATGTCCTCCGGGGCATGTCCCCGGGGACCTGGCGCGTCGGACATGCTCTCCGGGGCATGTCCCTGCGGACCTGTCGCGGTGGACATGTCCCCGGGGCCAGCCGCGGCGGCGGTCGCGGCGGCGACGGCCTCGTCGAGGCGGCGACGGAGCAGGGCGAGGCCCTCGTCGAGGCGGCCGCTGCGGCGGACGAGGCGGCTGAGGCCGAGCAGGACGTCGTCGTTCTCGGGGGCCTCGGCGGCGAGGGTCTCGAGCGTCTCCATGGCGGCGGCCTCGTCGCCGAGGCCCTCCTGGAGGGCGCGGGCCTTGACGACGAGGAGGGCGATGCGGGCGTCGCGGTCGCCGTGGGCGACCTGGGCGAGGCGCTGGTCGACGATGGGGAGGAGGGGGCCGTACTGCTCGGTCTTGAGGTAGAGGCGCTGGAGCTGGGCGAGGGCCTCGGGGTCGTCGGGGCGGCGGGCGAGGACCTCCTTCCAGGCCGAGATCGCCTGGGGCGTCTGGCCGAGCTGCTCGTCGCAGAGGGCGGCGACGCGGGCCGTCGCGCGCAGCTGGAAGTCGGGGTCGGAGACCGCGGCGACGCCGACGCGCAGCGCCTCGACGGCGCGGGTCCACAGGCCCTGGCGGACCAGCAGGTCGGCGAGGCGCTCGTGGACCTGCGGGCGCTGCGGGAACTCGCGGGCGAGCGCCTCGAGCCGGCGGGTGGCGTCGACGAGGCGGTCGACGCGGGTCACGAGGTCGTGGGCGAGCGCGAGGGTGCGGGCGACGCGGGCGTCGCCGTCGAGCTCCGCGGCCTCGAGGTCGAGGAGGCGGGCGCTGATGTCGACGTACTCGCGGTCGCGACCGCTGCGCTCGTGGATGCGCGCGAGCGCGCGCAGGGCGGTGCGCTCCTTCGGGGCGACGCTGACGACGGCCTGGTACTGCTCCTCGGCGCGGTCGAGCTGGCCTGTCCGCTCGAACAGGTCGGCGAGGCGCAGGCCGTAGCCGACCAGGTGCTCGGGCGCGGTGACCTCGCCGATGAGGCGGCTGTAGGCGTCGATGACGCGCTCGGGTCGCTCGTCGCGGGCGGCGAGGTCCTCGAGGCGGGCCTGGAGGTCGGCGTCCTCGGGGGTGAGGGTGAGGGCCTGCTCGAGCTGGGCGAACGCGGGGTCGATGAGGTGCGCGCCCTCGTCCCACATGCGGGCCAGCGCGACGGCGACGGCGGCGCGCTCGGCCTTGCTGGTCGCCGGGGTCGCCTGGTAGGCGAGCGCGAGCTCCTCCCACGCCGACTCGACGCGCGGGCGGGCGCCGACGATCGGTGCGGTCAGCTCGGGCAGCGGCGGCAGGCCGGCGGTCACCGCGGCGACGCGCGCGCGGTGGGCCGCGACGGCCGCGGCCGACGGCGCCGGGGCGGCCGGGCGCGGGGCGTCGGCGGGCCGCTGCGGCTTCGCGTCGCCTGGCTTTGCGGACATGTCCTTGGCGCCAGGTCCCTTCGCACCTGGCTTTGCGGACATGTCCTTGGCGCCAGGCGGTCCTTGCCTGGAGGCGGGCTTGGTCGCGGGCTTGCCGGGCTGCGGGCGCGGGAGCGCGGGCTTGCCGGGGCGCGCGGCGGGGACGGCGGAGTCGACGAGGTCGTCGTCGTCGTCGTCGGGGTCGTCGATGAGGTCGGCGATGTCGACGATGTTGGTCTGCTCGCGCCTGGGGGGCGCGTCGTCGTCGTCGAGCTCGGTGAGCTCGTCCATGTCGACGACGCCGGTCTGCTCGCGCAGCGGGCGGAGGGCGCCGAGCTCGGCCTGGTCGAGGAAGATCTCGCCGGTGAGGCGGGCGTCCTCGAGCTCTTCGAGCTCGCTGATGTCGACGACGCCGGTCTGCTCGCGGCGGGGCGGCTTCCCGGGGCGCAGCGCGGCCTGCTCGGCCGGGTCGAGCACGATCTCGCCGGTGAGGCGGGCGTCCTCGAATTCCTCGACGTCGTCGAGGTCGACGACGCCGGTGTTCTCGCGCCGGCGGGGGCGCAGCGCGTCGAGCTCGGCCGGGTCGAGCTCGATCTCTCCGGTGAGGCGGGCCTCCTCGACGTCCTCGAGCTCCGACAGCTCCATCACCGCGGACGGCTCCTTGCGCGGCTTGCCGGGCGGCAGCTCGGTCGTGTCGCTGGCGTCCCCGGCCGGGCGCGTGAGCTTGAGCGGCGCGAGGTCGGCGGGGTTGATGCCGAGCTTGTGCCACTGCGCGACGTCCTGCAGCTCGGGCGGGCTCAGCTGCGGCCACAGCAGCGGGTCGCGCGGCGGGGGCGGGGTGACGTATGTGCCGGTCAGCTCGGCGAGCTGCCACAGGCGCGCGTGGCTCGGGTGCAGCGCGCCGGCGCGGGGCGGGAGGTCGGCGACGCCGGCGGCGTTGAGCTTCCACGCGGCGATGCGGGCGCGCAGGGCGTACTCGGGGCGGGCGAGGCTGCCCTCGTAGAGGTCGGCGAGCTGGCCGAGGAGGCGCAGCTGGGCGGCCTTGCCTGGCTTTTGGGCCAGCTCCCAGCCGGGCACGAGGAGCATCAGGTGCCACAGGTTCTCGCGCTCGGCGAGGCGGTCGAGCTCGAAGCGGGCCTCCTCGCTGCCGGGGTGGAGGGTGACGACGCGCATCCACTCGGCCATCGCGCCCTGGGCGTCGCCGAGCTGCTTCTCGCGGATCTCGGCGCGCAGCTTGAGCAGGTTGATCTTCGCGTTGGGGTCGACCGCGTTGCCGATCAACTGCTGGAGGACCGCGAGCAGCGCGAGGCTGCCGACGCGGGGCGAGCCCTCGGCGCGCTGCTCGTCGAGCGCCGTCGCGAGCTCGCGGATCTTCGGCAGCAGGGTCTGGCCGGGGTCGTGGGCGACGCCCTGCTTGAGCGCGCGCAGGGCCGCGAGCAGGTCGCCGCGCTGCTCGTGCTCGATGCGGGCCGCCTCGCGCAGGCTGGTCAGCGCGCCGCGCGGGTCGTTCTTGGCGGCGCGGGTGGTCGCGACGGCGCGGTGGTGCTCGGCGAGCTGGGCCCACAGCTTGTGGCGCTCGGCGAGCTGGACGAGCAGGTCCATCGCCTCCTCGGCGAGCGAGGGCTCCTTGAGGCGCAGCTCGTCCCAGGCGCGGCGCAGCCACGCGAACGCCTGGTCGGGCGCGCCGAGCTGGCGCTCGTGGATCTTGGCGATCGCGTGGCAGGCCTCGAAGCGGGCCATGCCGGTGCGGGCGCGGGCGAGGCGGGCCTCGTGCAGCTCGATCGCCGCGCCCCAGAGGTTGTGGGCCTCGGCGAGCGACTCGATCTGGCGCGCGAGCTCGTCGTCCTCGGGGCGGAGTTTGTAGGCCCGCTGCAAGAAGCCGAGGCTGCGCTGCGGGTCCTGCAGGCGTTCGCGGGCGACCTCCGCGGCCGACAGCAGCAGCGCGATCGTGCCGTAGTCGCCGAAGGTCGGCGACTTGCTCGACTCCTGCAGCGCCAGCTCCTGCTCGGTGACCTCGAGCAGCTGCGGCCACAGGCCGTGCTGCTGGGCGAGGCCCTCGAGGCGGTCGAGCACGGCGGCGGCGTCCATGCCGGCGCGCAGGGCCACGAAGTAGGCCTTCTTGGCCCACGCGAACGCGAGGTCGACGTCGGCGATGCGCTGCTCGGCCGACAGCGACGCGCTCATGCAGATCTCGATCTGGCCGCGGCTCTCGCCGCGGGCGCTCATCTCGGTGAAGCGCTCGGCGTAGACGACCAGCAGGTCCTTCCACATGCGGTGGCGCTCGGCGAAGGCCTCGATCTTCTGCTTGAGGTCGCGGCTGCCGGGGGCGATGCCGAGGGCGCGGCCGAGCAGCTGCAGCGCGCGCTTGGCGTGGCCGAGGCCGTGCTCGCAGACCTCGGCCATCTGCTCGAGCGTGACGACCTGCTCGGCGGGGTCCTGGCTGACCTCGAGGCTGCGCTCGAGCGTGGCGAGGGTGCCGGCGTGGTCGCCGGTGAGGCCCTGCAGCTCGCCCATGATGCGCAGGCCGTCGGGGTCGTCGGGGCGCTCGGCCATGAAGCGCTGGAAGCTGGCGAGCGCCTTGTCCTGGGCCTGGAAGTGGACGAGCCAGCCGCGCGCGATCATCTCGAACAGCTCGCGGCGCTCGGCTGTGTCGGTGATCGAGAGCAGCAGGACCTCGGCGTGGCGGATGAGCTTGTCGTGCTGGGCGGCGCGCTCGTAGAGCTCGAGCAGGCGGGTCGCGATGTCGCGGTTGCCGACGGCGACGCCCGCGGCCAATTGCTCGAGCACGCGGACGGCGGCGGCGGGGTTGTCGAGGCGCTCGGCGAGGACCTCGGCGCGCTCCCAGCCGATCGCGATCGCCTCCTCGTCGGAGTCGACCATGTCCTGCAGGTTGCCGAGCGCGGCGGCGAGGCCGTGCCACGAGCCGAGCGCGCGGTACAGGCGGGTCAGCGCCTCGACGGCGCCGCGGTGGTCGCGGTGGATGCGGAGGACGCGTTCGAAGGCCGAGCAGGCGAGGTCGTGGTCGGCGAGGGTGGTCTCGGCGAGGTGGCCGAGGCGCATGAGGTAGTCGAGCTGGCGGATCGGCGGGGTGCGGGCCGAGGCGGCCGCCTTGCCGAGCAGGTTGGCGAGCTCCTCGTGGCGGCCGATCGCCTCGTAGACCCCGATCATCTTGTCGAGGACCTCCATGTTGTGCGGGTCGGCGGTCAGCAGCTGCTGGCAGGCCTGGGCGGTCCGCTGCGGGTCACGCAGCTTGCGCTCGGCGACGTCGACCATGCGCCGCAGCAGGCGCGCGCGGGCGGCCGGCTCGCCGACGAGCTGGAGCTCGCGGGCGAGCGCGTCGAACTCGCCGGCGGCCTCGGCCAGCTCGGCGCACAGGCTCTGCATGTGGTGCAGCGCGTCGCTGTCGCCCTGCGAGTAGCCGAGGATCTGCTCGCAGGCCCACAGCGCCTCGCGCGGCTGTCGCAGCTCGTTCTGCCAGATCTCGGCCATGCGGCGCAGCAGGACCACGCGCTGCGACACCGAGCGGGTCACGTCGTGTTGGCGGCGCAGCAGGTCGATGACCTGGTCGTAGGCGCCGGTCCGCTCGTACATCTCGGCGAGCGCCTTGAGGGTGTTGGCGTCGCCGGGCGCGAGGCTCAGCATCTCGTGGTAGAGCGTGATCGTGCGCTGCGGGTCGGTCATGCGCTCGCGCTGGGCCTGGGTCAGGCGGCGCAGGACCTCGAACCTGCGGGCGGGCTCGTGGGTGCGGGCGAGCTCGTTCTCCTGCGAGACGACCATGTTGTCGAGCAGGCGGGCGCGCTTGTCGATGCGGGCGATCTGCTCGCGCGGGCGCCAGTCGGACGGGTAGGCCGAGGCGAGGCGGTTCCAGGCGCCGAGCGCCCCCTGGAGGTCGCCGAGGCGGCGCTCGTACACGTCGGCGAGCTCGACGAAGTTCTCCGCGAACTCGGTGCGGGCGAGCGGGCTGTGCGGGCCGTGGACCTGCTGGGCCTGGTCGATCTGGTAGAGCAGCAGCTCCGCGAGGTGGGTCCAGTTGTTCTTGCGGCGCCAGTGCTCCTTGTAGCCCTCGAACGCCTCGGCGTTGAACGGCTCGCGCTCGAGCACCTTGTAGAAGAACACGGCGGCGCGCTCCTCGTCGCCGAGCTCCTCGCGGGCGACGCGGGCGGCGCTCAGCAACTTGTCCGTCGGCGCGGAGCCGGGGTCCTGCTCGGCCCAGCGGTCGATCAGGCCGACGAAGCCGTGGTGGTCGTCGAGCGCGAGCAGCAGCGCCTCCAGCCGGCGCCACGCGTCGCCGCCCGGCGGCTCGTGGCGGCTCGCGGCCTCGAAGCAGGCGCGGGCCTCCTCGCGGCGGGCGAGGTGGGTCTCCAGCAATTCGCCGCGCTGCAGCCACAGGCCGTAGCTGTCGGCGTCGCTGATGTAGCCGAGCCACGCGCCGTACAGCTCGTCGAGCTCCATCCAGCGCTCGCGCGCGGCGAGCAGCTCGGCGAGCGCGTTGCCGGCCTCGAAGTGGTCCGGCTTGAGCGCGAGGGTGCGGCGCAGCAGGCTCAGCGCCTGGCGCTCGTCGTTCTGGGCGCGCGCGAGCTTGGCGGCCCGAAAGAACACGTCGGCGGCCCTGGCGAGGCCGTCGTCGCTGGCCTTGCCGGAGCCGAGGTAGAGCACGCCGAAGGCGCGCAGGGCGGCGATGTTGTCGGGGCCGGCCTTGAGCGCGGCCTGGAGGTGGAGCGCGGCGGCGGGGATGTTCTCGTGCTGCTGCGACTCGATGCGGGCCAGCCGCAGGTGGAGCTCGGCGAAGCGGGCCTTGTCGCGGGCCGGGTCGGTGCGGGCGAGCTCGGCGTTCATCAGCTCGACGGCGCGCGGCCAGGCGCCGGCGGACAGGTGGAGGCGGATCAGCTGCTCGCTGGCGTTGCGGTCGCCGGGGCTCTGCTCGAGCGCCTTGCGAAACAGCGCGCAGGCCTCGTGCACGTCGCAGAACTGGGTCTCGTAGAGGAGGCCGAGCTCGACCAGCGCCGCCGGCACCGCGCCGCGGTCGTGGCGGCGCAGGTGCTCGATGCGCCAGCGCAGCAGCGTCGCCAGCTCGGCGTGCGAGCCGAGCTGCTCGTAGAGCTTGCGCAGCTGGTCGAAGGGGCGGACGTTGTCGGGCTGGGCCTGCAGCGCGCGGACCAGCGCGTGCGCGGCCTGGGCCTTGTCCTTGACGCGGTCGTTCCACAGCTCGTAGGCCTGGAACGACAGCTCGCCGACCTTGGCGGCGTCGCGGATCGCCGCGGCGTGGAGCACGAGCAGGGCCGCGAGCGCGCCCCAATTCTCGGCCTCGCGCAGGCTGCGGCGCGCGCGGAGGAACGCGTCGTCGCTGCCCGGCTGCTTGCGGTAGGCGCCGAGCTCCGCGGGCTCGCCCGCGACCTGGGGCGGCAACGGGCAGGGCAGGTCTTTCAGCGAGGAGGTGTGCGGGGCCGCTGCGGCGAGGTCCATGTGGCGGGTCCAGGAGGGCGCGAGCGCACACCGTACCATGTCGCGCGCGCGGCCGGGAAGGGCGCCGGGCCGGCCCCGCGCGCGGTGTTTCGGCCGAAACAGGCCGCGCGCGCGGGTCGCGGCAGGGTCGCCGGCAGGGCTCATGACCCTGCGAGCCCGGGCGGCGCGTGGGGAGCGCAGGCGCGCGCGCTGCGGGGAGATCGGCTATACGTGCCGCCCGTGCCGCGGAGACCCGCCTCGCAGCAGCTCGTCGACCTGCGCCTCGCCAACGGCGCCCGCGTGATCGTCCAGCCGATGCCGGCGGCCGGGGCGGCGGGCTCCGGCGCGGCCGCGGTCCAGCTGTGGGTCGGCGCCGGGACCTCGGCCGAGCAGGACGACGAGCACGGCTGCGCGCACCTGCTCGAGCACATGCTTTTTAAGCCCGTGCCGCGCGCGCTGCTGCCCCGGGGCGTGGCGGGGACGGGGCCGGTCGACCTGGCGAGCGCGCTCGAGGCGCTCGGCGGCGACAGCAACGCGTTCACCAGCCACGACGAGACGGTGGTGCACGCGACGGTGCCGGCCCGCGTCGCGGCGATCGCCGCGGAGGTGATCGCGGCCGCGACGCTGCGCCCGGCCCTCGCCGCGGCGACCCTCGCCCAGGAGCGCGAGGTCGTCGTCGAGGAGATCAAGCAATACGACGACGAGCCCGGCCAGCGCGTGTTCCAGGCCCTGCTGCGCCGCCTGCACGGCCGCCACAGCTACGCGCGGCCGGTCCTCGGGCTCGCCCGCGAGGTCCGCGGGCACACGCCGGCCCGCCTGCGCGCCTACCATCGCCGCGTCTACGCCGGCTCGCGCGTCACGCTCGTCGTCGTCGGCGCGGTCGACGTCGCCGGGGTCGTCGGCGCGGCCCGCCGCGCGCTCGGGGACCTGCCGCGCGCGCGCCCGCTGCCCGACGAGCCGCACCCGCCGGGTACGCACCGCGGCCCGCGCGTGCACCTGCGCCGCGCCGACGTGCAGGAGGCGTACCTGATGTTCGGCTGGCCGGCGCCGGCGGCGGGCGACCCGGAGGCGCCGGCGATCGACGTCGCGTCGGTGGTGCTCGGGCACGGCGAGGCGTCGCGGCTGGTCCGCGAGACGCGGCGCGGCGCGCAGGTCGTGTCGGAGATCGGCTGCGCGTGCGAGTCACTGCGCCGCGGCGGCTCGCTGATCGTCACGGCCCACACGACCGCCGCGCAGGCCGAGGCCGCGACCGCGGCGATCTTCGCCCAGATCCAGCGCCTGCGCGACGAGCCGATCGCCGCCGACGAGCTCGCCCGCGCCCGCGCGATCCTCGAGTCCGACCAGGTCTACCGCCAGGAGACCGTGCAGGGCCGCGCCCACGCGCTCGGCTACAACGCCACCGCGTTCGGCGAGCTCGCCCGCGAGCGCGTGTACTACGCCGCGCTCGCCCAGCTGACCCCCGAGGCGGTGCGGGCCGCCTGCGCCCGCGCCCTCGCGCCCGCGCAGGCGTGCGTCAGCGCCGAGCTGCCGGCGGCGAAGACCACCCCGGCCGCGCTCGAGCGGCTCGCCGCGCGGCTGGCCGCGCAGGCGCCCGCGCGCGCGCCGGCGCGCGCGCGCGCCCCGAAGCTCGCGCTCGACCGCTTCGGCGTCGCCGCGCTCACGCTGCCGAACGGGCTGCGGGTGCGCGCCCGCGTCGACCGCAGCGTGGCGATGGCGGCGGGCTGGCTGGTGTGGCCCGGCGGTCAGCAGCGCGAGCCGGCGGCGCTCGCCGGCGCGGCGGCGACGACCGCGGCGCTGCTGACCCGCGGCGACGCGCGCCACGACGGCGACGCGATCAGCCGCATGGTCGACGACCGCGCCGCGGCGCTCGACGGCTTCGCGGGGCGCAGCAGCCTCGGCCTGCGCTGGGAGTCGCTGGCCCGCGACGTCCCGGCGATCCTCGGGCTCGCGCTCGAGTGCGCCGGCTCGCCCCGCTTCCCCGACGACGAGCTCGCCGAGGAGCGCCGCGTCGCCCTGCAAGAGCTCGCCGCCGAGGCCGACGACCCCGCCCAGCTGGCGATCCGCGCGATGCTGGCCGCGCTCTACGGCGACCACCCGCTCGGCCGCCCGCTGCGCGGCACCCCGGCCGGCCTGCGCGCGCTCACCGGCCCGCGCCTGCGCGCGCTGTGGTCCCGCGAGCACCCGCCCGGCGCGGCGGTCCTCGCCGTCGTCGGCGACCTCGACCTCGACGCCGCGCTGGCGCAGATCCGCCTGGCCTTGGGGACAGGTCCTCGGGGACAGGCCCGGGACCGCCGCCCGCCCGCGCCGCCGGCCCGCCCGGCCCGCCGCGAGCGCGTGATCTACAAGGATCGCGAGCAGGCCCACGTCGCGCTCGGCTTTCGCGGCCTGCGCCTCGGCGACCCGCGCGAGCCGGCGCTCGACGTGCTCTGCGCGGTGCTCGGCGGCCAGAGCGGCCGCATGTTCGCGGCGCTGCGCGAGGCCCAGGGCCTCGTGTACGAGATCTCCGTCAGCAGCGTCGAGGCCATCGACGCCGGCCACGTGATGGTCCACGCCTCGACCAGCCAGGACAAGCTGCAGCGCGCCCGCGCGGCGATCGCCGCGGAGCTCGAGCGCGTCGTCGCCGGCCCGGTCCGCCCCGACGAGCTGCAGCGCGCCCGCGCCTGGCTGATCGGCCAGCACGAGAGCGGCCAGCAGCGCCGCAGCCGCGTCGCCTCGGCGCTCGCCCTCGCGGCCGCCCACGGCCTCGACCACGCGCGCCACTTCCTCTATCCCCGCCGCGTCGCGGCCGTCACCGCCGCCGAGGTCTGGGCCCTCGCGCGCCAGATCTTCGACCCGGCGCACCGCGTGGTCGCCCTGGTGCGCGCGCGCTGAGTCCCTCCGCGCCGCCTCCGCCGCGCCGAACTGGGGCGAATGACGGGGCAGGGCGCGAAATCGCGGGGTCGTCCGTGCATCCTTCTGGCTTTAGCTATGCGCGCCTTGATAGGCTACGCCCCGTGCCACGCCTCGCTCGCATGCTCCCCCGGGCGCTCGTCGCCTGCCTGCTCGCTCTGGCCCCCGCGCCGGGCGTAGCGGCGCCGGCGAAGGCGAAGGCCGGGAAGTCGGCGAGCGCGGACAAGCCGGCCGCGGCCCCGGCTGCCGCGCCAGCATCGACCCCGGCCTCGACACCTGGCCCTGCGGCCATGTCCCCGGGGACAGGTGGCAAGCCGGCCGCGGCGAAGCCGGCGAAGCCGGACCCGTTCGCGCCGGCCGCGTCGCAGCCGAGCTCCGCGGCGCTGACGGGCCAGCCGGCGGGCAACGCCCGCGAGAGCGAGATCTACGGCGACCGGCTCGACGGCATCGAGGCCGAGGTCGCCGCGATCAAGGACCGCATCTTCCGCAGCAAGGCCCGCCTCGCGGTGCTGCGCGACACGGTGATGAGCGGCGTGATGGCCGGCGGCCGCGTGATGATCGTGCACCGCAACCTGATGGGCTCGGGCTTTCGCCTGGTGCGCGTCGCGGTGATCCTCGACGGCGCCCAGATCTACGGCCGCAGCGACGACACCGGCGCCCTCGACCAGGAGGACGAGTTGCCGGTGTTCGACGGCAACCTGCCCCCGGGCCCCCACGAGATCGCCGTCGAGCTGTCCTACCAGGGCCAGGGCTACGGCGCCTTCAGCTACCTCAAGGGCTACACCTTCAAGTCGGCCTCGAGCCACAGCTTCGCCGTCGGCGAGAGCGGCCAGTTCAAGCTCGTCAGCAAGGGCTTCGAACGCGGCAACCTCACCACCGAGATGAAGGACCGCCCCGCCGTCGAGTGGCAGACCGTCGCCATCGACGCCGCCGGCAACCTGGCCGCGCCGCCCGGGAAGTAAGCCCGATCCATGCTCGCCCGCACGCCCACGCGCCTCCGCCTGCCCGCCGCCCTCGCGGCCGCCGCGGCCCTGTGCGCGGCCCCGGCCGCGGCGAGCGACCCGCTGAATTTTAATAAGCTGTCTCTCGGGCCAGGTTTGAGCGACCTGTCCTTTGGGACAGCCCTGCTCGCGCCCGCCGCGACCGCCGCGACCGCCGCGCCTGCGCCGGCCCCGACCAGGACCCCGGAGATCCCCGAGGCGCTGGCCAGCGTGGCCGCGGCGCTCGCCGCCGCCGAGGAGGCCGCGACCAACGCCGAGGCCGCCGCACGCGTCACCGGCGAGCGCAGCGACGCCGCCCTCGCGAAGCGCCTCGTCGACGGCCAGGTGATGCTCACGCAGCGCGACAGCGAGCACGCCGCGATCGTCTTCCTCGATCTTCTGGAGAACGCCCCCGGCTCGCCCGCGGCCGCGCAGGCCCGCTTCTACCTCGGCGAGGCGCTGCTGTTGCTCGGCATGCGCCGCTGGGCCGCGGAGTGCTTCTCGGGCACCCTCGCCGACGCCGGCGCCGACGCCCGTCGCTTCCACCAGCGGGCCGTCGCGCGCCTGCTCGGCCTCGCCAGCCCGGCCCGCGCCGCCGGCTTCGCGCGCAGGCCCGGCCTCGGCGCGATGCCCGAGCTGCGCGCGCGCATGCAGTCGCTCGGCCTGACCAGCGCCGCCCCGCAGACGCCCGCCGAGGCCCCGCGCGGCGAGCTCGGCCCGACCGACATCCTGCGCCTGCGCGGCTGGGTGCAGGCGGTCGCGCCCGACCAGCGCACCGCGGAGCTGCGCTACGCCCACGGCCGCCACCTGTTCCTCAGCCGCGAGTACGCGGCCGCGTTCGCCGAGCTCGACGCGCTCGCGCCGGCCGACCAGGCGCTGTCTGCAAAGGACCCGGACGCCCGCTGGCGCCTGCGCGCGACCTACATCGCCGGCGCCGCCGCGGCCGCGCTCGGCCAGCTCGACGACGCGATCGTCCGCTTCGACAAGCTCGCCGTCGCCCGCGTCCGCGCCCCCGAGGACCGCGAGATCCGCGACCTCGCGTGGCTGGCCCGCGCCCGCCTCTACGCCGACCGCGGCGAGCCGGCCGAGGCCATCCGCGCCTATCGCCAGGTCGGCCGCGACTCGCCGCTCCACGGCGAGGCGATGTACGAGACCGCCTGGGCCCTGCTCCGCGCCGGCCGCCCCGAGGTCGCCCTCAAGGCGCTCGAGCAGGTGCTCGCGGTCACGCCAGACAGCCCGGTCGTCCCGGAGGCGCTCCAGCTGCGCGGCAAGCTGCAGATCCAGCAACGCGCCTGGAAGGCCGCGGAGGCCGAATTCGCGGCCCTGAAGGCCGGCTTCGAGGCCCGCGCCCGCGCCCTCGCCGGGGCCCTCAGCGTCGAGGCCGACGCCGCCGCCTACTACGCGGCGGTCGCCGCCAGCGACGGCCGCGAGTTCAAGCTCGACGCCGTGCTCCCGCGCGGCGCCCTCGCCCTCGCCCGCAACATGCGCCGCGCGGGCCAGGCCGAGGACCTGGCCCGAGAGACAGGTCTCGTCGACCAGATGCTCCGCGACACCCGCGACCTGCTCGCGCGCATGGAGGCCGCGGCGGCGGCGACCGAGCGCGCGCGGCTGTTCACCGACCTCGGCGCGATGTGGACGGCGATCGACCAGGCCGCGCTCGAGCTGGCCGACGCCGGCGAGCGCCTGCTGGCCCGCGCCGGGGCGAAGCTCGAGCCCGCCAGCTACGCCGCGATCGAGGCCCGCCGGGTCAAGGAGCGCGCCCCGCTCGAGCTGCTGCGCACCGGCAATTCGAAGGCCGCGCGCCGCGTCGCCGAGCTCGGCGAGCTCCAGCGCGAGCTCGACGTCGGCGGCGCCGCCCTGCGCGCCCAGACCGTCGCGCTCGAGCGCGCCGGCCTCGACGCCGGGCGCCCGCGCAGCCCCGCGTTCTTCAGCGAGGCCGCCGCGCTGCGCGGCGCGCTCGGCAGCGCCGAGGCCGACGCCGCGGCGATCCGCGCCCGCGTCGGCCACGCCCGCGCCACGCTGCGCTTCACCGACCCGCTGATCGACACCCGCCGCAAGGTCCTCGCCGACTACCGCCTGTTCCTCGACGCCGCCGTCGACGGCGCCGCGAAGGCCGTCGCCGACCCGGCGATCTCCGCCCTGCACGCCCGCATGCGCCGCGTCGACGCCCGCCTCGCCGCCGCCCGCGCCAAGCTCGAGGCCGCCGCCAACAAGCGCCTCGCCGCCGCCATCGTCGTGCTCCGCGAGGAGCGGCAAAACCTCGACCAGTACGCCGCCGAGCTCGCCGAGCTGCGCGAGCGGGCCCTCGCCGCCGTCGGCCAGACGACCGCCGCCGCCGTCCGCGACGTCGGCGCCGAGCTGCGCTACTGGACCACTCGCAGCGAGGTCGGCCTCCTCGACGTCGCCTGGGCCCTCCAGCACGCCGAGCAGGACGAGGCCGAGCGCCTCGAGCGCAGCCGCGACCTCGGCTTCAAGGAGCTCGACCGCTCGCTCGACCAGGTCCTCGAGGAGATCGAATGACCCCGAGGACATGTTCATCACGACAGGTCCGAAAGGCCATGTCCCTCCAGACATGCCCGAAAGGCCAGCCATGAAGCGGCTGACGCGCCTGCCCGCGGCCGTCCTCGGCCTGCTGCTCGCGCTGCCCGCCCCCGCGGCCGCGCTGCCGCGCTCGGAGCTGCCGCGCGCCGGCGACGCGTTCTCGGGCCTGATCGGCGAGCCGGGCTCGGGGACCCCGCGCGAGCCGACCGGGCGCGCCGACGCGGCCCGCCTCGCCCCGCCCAGGCCCTTGCAGGCGCGCACGCCCGAGGAGGCCGCCGCGCTCGCGGCCTTCGAGCAGATCCTCGCCCGCTACCGCAACGCCGCGCGCATCGGCGGCCACACCCTCGGCGTGATCACGGCCGTCGAGGCCGAGCACGGCCGCGCCACCCTGCAAAAGCGCTACGGCGAGCGCATCACGAAGCGCCAGGAGGCCGCCCGCCGCCTGCGCCTCGACGCGATCGCGCGCTACGAAAAATTCCTCGCCCAGCACCCCGACGACCCGGCCTGGACCCCGGAGATCCTGTTTCGCCTCGCCGAGCTGCACTTCGAGGCCGACGGCGAGCGCTTCGCCCGCGAGGAGGACGCCTACGAGGCCGCGCTGATCGCCTTCGAGGCCCGCCCCGACAAGAAGCCGACCGACCCCGCGCCCGAGCCCCCGCGCGTCGAGTACGGCCGCTCGGTCGCCATGTTCCACGAGCTGATCGCGCGCTTCCCCGGCTACGTGCACAGCGACGCCGCGCTGTACCTGCTCGCGCTGCTGCGCTTCGAGGAGGAGAAGTTCGACGAGGCCCGCCAGTCGCTGCTCGCGCTCGCCTGCGCCAGCCGCTACCCGGTGCCCGGCCTCGCCGGCGAGGACCTGATCCCCAGCAACCGCTGGCGCCGCGGCGACTACAGCGAGTGCACCCCGCGGCGCGCCGGCTCGAAGTACATCGCCGAGGCGTGGCTGCGCGTCGGCGAGATCCACTACGACCTCGACGAGCTGAACCCCGCGCTCGACGCCTACACCGAGGCCGCCCGCGACACCCAGGGCCAGTTCTACGACGAGGCGCTGATCCGCATCGCCTGGACGCTGTACCTCAAGCGCAGCTTCCCCGAGGCCGCGATCAAGCTCGACGAGTTCGTCCGCTTCGTCGAGGCGCTCAAGGCCACCGACCCCGACAACGCCGCGCTCGCCCTGCGCGACGACGCGATCCGCTACATCGCCAAGTGCTACGTCGAGGAGGACTGGGACCTCGACGGCAACCCCGACGTCGGCTGGGGCCTCCCGCGGCTCGAGCGCGACTACAAGGACCGCGGCAAGGAGCCCCACGTCCCCGAGGTCTACGCCGCGCTCGGCGACCTGTTTGCAAAACAGGACGACTGGAAGCTCGCGATCAAGATCTACGACACCGCGCTGCAGCGCTGGCCGACCGCCCCCGCCGCCCCGGCCCTGCAGAAGAAGGTCCTCGACGCCTACATCGCGCTCGGCGACGCCGACCAGACCCGCCGCGCCCGCGAGCTGCTCGCCAGCAACTACCTGCGCGGCACGCCATGGTTCTTCGCCAACGAGGGCGACACCGACGCGATCGACGCGGCGATGAAGCTCGTCGAGGACGCGCTGGTCGCCTCCGCCGTCGAGCGCCACGCCTACGCCCAGGCCCTGCGCGCCGCCGGCGACCCGCGGGCCGAGGCCGAGTACCGCGCCGCCGCGGCCGCCTACGAGGCCTACCTGTCGCGCTACCCCGACACGCCGAGCTCGTACCAGTACCGCTACGACTACGCCGACAGCCTGTTCTTCTCCGGGCAGTTCTTGCCGGCCGCGCAGGCGTACACGGCGGTGCGCGACTCGAACACCAGCGCGAGCCGCCAGGTCGACGCGGCCGAGGGCGTGGTGCTCGCGCTCGAGGCCCACATCGAGGCCGAGCAGAAGGCCGGCCGCATCACGCTCCCGGACCTGCCCAAGCAGGGCGCCGCCAAGGGCCCCTTCGACCCCCAGCCGATCCCCGAGCTGCTGCTCGCGCTGCAGACCGCGTACGACCGCTTCGTCGGCGTCAAGCCCGACAGCAAGGAGGCCGGCGCGCTGATGTTCAAGGCCGGCGCGCTGTCGCAGCGCTTCTACCACTTCGACGACGCCGAGGACCGGTTCGTCCGCGTCGTCGACGCCTACTGCGCCGACAACATCGCGATCAACGCCGGCTTCGCGATCGTCGACGGCCGGGTCGTCCGCGACGACCTCAAGGGCGCGCAGGAGTGGACCGAGAAGCTCCTCGAAAAATCGTGCGGCTCCGGCGAGGACTCGGCCAAGTTCGCCGGCGACCTCAAGACCCTCGGCAACGCGGTGCGCTTCCAGGAGGCCAACCAGCTGTTCGAGGCCGGCGAGTTCGAGGCCGCCGCCGACCGCTACGTCGCGCTCGTCGCCGGCGCCCCCAAGGACCCCAACGCCGACCGCGCGCTCAACAACGCCGCCGTCGCCTACGAGAAGATCGGCCGCTTCGGCTCGGCCTCCAAGACCTACGAGCGCATCTACAAGGAGTACCCCGACAGCGAGTTCGCCGACGACGCCCTCCTGCGCTCCGGCCTCAACCACGTCCGCTTCTTCGAGTTCGACGACGCCGTCCAGAGCTACCTCGTCCTCGCCGAGGACCCGCGCTACAAGGACTCCGAGCACCGACTCATCGCCCTCAAGAACGCCGCCGACCTGCTCGACAACCTCCAGCAGTACAGCAAGTCCAGCGAGCTGTTCGTCCGCTACGCCTCCCAGACCAAGGAGCCCGCCGAGGCCGTCGACGCGACCTTCCGCGCCGCCCAGGTCCTGCGCAAGACCGACAACCACCGCGCCGCCGAGGGCGCCTTCGCGGCCTTCCTCGGCAAGTACGGCGCCGACCCCAAGGAGGCCGCCAAGGCCGTCGAGGCCCACCTGCGCATCGGCCAGGCCCGCGCCGCGATGGGCGACCGCAAGGGCGCGGAGGCGGCGTTTCGCGACTGCATCGCGACCTTCGCCGCGCGCGGCCTGCAGATGAGCACCGACCCCGCCGACTTCCCGGCCGAGGCCCAGTTCCTGATCTCCGAGTACTCGCTCGCCGACCTGCTCGAGTTCAAGGTCCAGGGCACCGGCAAGAAGCTGGCCGAGAACACCAAGCTCCTGTTCGACCGCGTGGTCCTGGCCTCGAAGTCCTACGACGGCGTGATGTCCTACCGCCGCATCGACTGGGTCCTCCACGCGATGTTCCGCCGCGGCTACGCCTTCGAGATCACCGCGATCAAGATCCGCGAGGCCCCCGTCCCCCGCGACCTCAAGGAGTTCAGCGAGCCCTGGTTCGCCTACAAGGACATCGTCGAGCAGGGCGCCTCCCGCTTCGAAGCCATGGCCATCCCGCTCTACGAGGAGACCATCAAGCGCGCCCGCGAGTACGGCGTCGCCAACGAGTACACCCGCAAGGCCCTCGAGCGCATGAACATCTACAAGCCGGACCAGTACCCGCTGCTGCACGACCCCGCCGTCGAGCTGCAGGTGGAGGACCG